>Ga0208185_1000057_pt1 | contig 69049 bp, 62 predicted proteins | sample EasRivMeERMLT700_FD_187532 | JGI IMG/M metagenome (GOLD analysis project Ga0208185, IMG submission 187532) | Soil microbial communities from meander-bound floodplain in the East River, Colorado, USA - East River MetaG ERMLT700 (SPAdes) (version 2) | ecosystem: Environmental > Terrestrial > Soil... | reverse complement strand
GTGGAGACCCTGGGCGCGCCGATCGACGTGCTGTGGTTTCGTCTTTCCAGAGCGCCACGCGACCCGCAGACGAGCATGGGACGCTTCGATGCCGGCGCGGCGCTTGTCCTCATCAACCGGCGCGACTACTGGCAATGCGGCTATGTCATCCCGAAGGGCGCAGCCGACGACGTGCGCAGCGCCGGATTGCCCGCGTTTCGCGCCACGCTTGCGCGGCTCCTGCCTTGGGCCGCTCCTCGGGTCGCGGAGATCGCGGACTGGGAGCAGGTGAAGCTGCTGACGGTGCAGATCGACCGATTGAAGCGGTGGTGGCGGCCGGGCCTGCTCTGCATCGGCGATGCCGCGCATGCCATGTCGCCGGTCGGCGGGGTCGGGATCAACCTCGCGATCCAGGATGCCGTTGCAGCAGCCAACATCCTGAGCGAGAAAGACTTTTCCGTTGGGAAGCTGGAGAAGATCCAGCGCCGCCGCGAGTGGCCGGTGCGCGTGACCCAGCGCCTGCAGATCCTGGCGCAGGACCGCATCATCACCCGGGTCCTGCGCAGCACGAGTCCGCTCTCGCCGCCGATTTTTTTCCGCCTGCTCAATCGGTTCGCTCTGCTGCGGCGGCTACCAGGCCGGCTGATCGGGATGGGCGTACGGCCCGAGCACGTGGCAACGATGCATGCTGCACCGCAATAAAGCAAAAGTCTGAGAGGTTAGTTGCGCCGGCCGTCGGTCAATGCAATAGTTAACACGAGAAACGCTCTCTAAGAGCTAGAGTGCAAACGTTTTCCTGATGGCGGGGGAACGCCGAAGCGGGTTGTGTGACCCGCGAAAAGAATACGAATAGCCGGCGTGAGCTTCCCGAGCACCCACAAGGTGCGTGAGCGAATTATTCCGAGGGGAGATCCCCGAGTGGCAGTGGCGGCAACAGGCGCTATCAAGGTGCTCGTCATCGACGACAGCAACACCATTCGTCGCAGCGCCGAGTTGTTCCTGCGCCAGGCCGGCTACGAGGTGATCCTCGCCGAAGACGGCTTCGACGCCCTCGCCAAGATCTCGGATCACCAGCCCCAGGTCATCTTCGTCGACATCATGATGCCGAGGCTCGACGGCTACCAGACCTGCGCGCTCATCAAGCAGCACCCCCAGCTCAAGACGACGCCGGTGATCATGCTGTCCAGCAAGGACGGCGTGTTCGACCGCGCCCGCGGCCGGCTTGCCGGCTCCGATCGCTATCTCACCAAGCCCTTCACCAAGGAGGGGCTGGTGGAGGCGGTCACCGAACATCTCAAACCACCCTCTCCATAGAAAGGTCCGCAATGCCGATCAAAAACATCCTCGTCGTCGACGACTCCGCAACCGACCGCCAGTACCTGACCGATCTCCTCGCGAAGAACGGCTACAAGGTCGAGACCGCGCAGAACGCCGATGAGGCGCTCGCCAAGGCGAAGCAGCTGCGCCCCGACCTGGTGCTGATGGACATCGTGATGCCGGGGCAGAACGGCTTCCAGGCGACGCGCGCGCTGAGCAAGGACGAAGCCACGAAGACAATTCCGATCATCATCTGCACCAGCAAGGGCCAGGAAACCGACAAGGCCTGGGGCCTGAAGCAGGGCGCGCGCGACTACATCGTCAAGCCGATAAGCGCTCCGGAGCTGCTCAAGAAGATTTCAGCGCTCGGCTGATGGAACAGGGAATTTCACGAGCGCGCATTTCCCTCCGCGACTACCAGCGTGAGCTGGCGGAGCGCCTGCGGCAGGCCGACAGCGCGCGCTTCGCGTCCAAGCTCGGCGTGCAGATCGGCGAGCAGAGCTGGCTCATCGACCTGGTCGAGGCGGGCGAGGTGATGCGGGTGCCCCCGATCACGCCGGTGCCGCTGACGCGGCCCTGGTTCAGGGGCGTGGCGAACGTGCGCGGCAACCTCTACAGCGTGATCGACTTCGCCGAGTTCCTCGGCACCGGCATCTCCGGCACCGGCGAGCAGGCCCGCCTGGTTCTCCTGGGCGAGCGCTTTCGCAGCGCCGCCGCGCTGCTCGTCGACCGTTCGCTCGGGCTGCGCAATCCGGCGCACCTGCGCGCGCGCGAGGCGGCGGCGGGGCGCGCGGCCTGGCTGCGCGGCGAGTACGAAGACGAGAGCGGCGCCCACTGGAGCGAGCTCAACGTGGGCGAGCTTGTCCGCGACGCCGAATTTCTATCGGTTGCACTGTGAAGGGAGCAATCATGCGACGCATCTTGCTGATCATCGCGACCTTGCTGCCGGCCCTTGCGGCAGCAGAAACCGGCGTCACGGCTGACAGGATCGTCCTCGGGCAGGCGGCGGTATTCACCGGGCCGGCGGCGCAGCTCGGCATCCAGATGCGCAACGGCATCAAGGCCTACCTCGACCACGTGAACGCGAAGGGCGGCGTGTACGGCCGCAGGCTCGAGCTGATCACCGAAGACGATCGCTACGAGGCTTCGGTCGCCCCCGGGGCGAGCAAGAAGCTGATCGAAGAGCACAAGGTATTCGCGCTGCTCGGCTACGTCGGTACGCCGACCGGCGCGACGCACCTGCCGGTGGTCACCCAGGCCAAGGTGCCGCTGGTCGGGATGTTCACCGGCGCCGAGATCCTGCGCGTGCCGTTCAACCGCTACGTGTTCCACGTGCGCGCCAGCTACTACGACGAAACCGAGAAGATCGTCGAGCAGGTGGTGTCGACCGGCGGCCGCAGGATCGCGGTCTTCTACCAGAACGACGCCTACGGCGAGGCGGGGCGCAAGGGCACCGAGCTCGCGCTGGAGCGCCGCAGGATGACGGTCCACTCGCAAGGCACGGTCGAGCGCAATACCGTGCTGGTCGAGGCGGCGGCAAAGGCGATCCACGCCTCGCAGCCCGACGCGGTGGTCATGGTCAGCGCCTACACGTCGATCGCGGCGTTCGTGCGGGCGATGCAGAAGCAGGGTAGCGCGGCGACGTTCTACAACGTCTCCTTCGTCGGCAGCAAGGCGCTCGCCGACGCGCTCGGCCAGGACGGCGTCGGCGTCGCCATTTCCCAGGTCGTGCCGTTCCCCTGGGGCACCTCGGTGCCAGTGGTCAAGGAGTACCAGCAGCTCGCGAAGAAGGCGGGCTACACCGACTACAACTTCAGCGCGCTCGAGGGATTCCTCAGCGCGAAGGTGATGGTCGAGGGCCTGAAGCGCGCGGGCAAGAACCCCACGCGCGAAGGCCTGGTCGACGCGCTGGAGAAGATGCAGGACGTCGATCTCGGCGGCTTTTTCATCGGCTATTCGCCCAGCAACCGCGCGGGCTCCAGGTTCGTGGACCTGACGATCATCTCGCGCGACGGCAAATTTCTTCGTTAACGGCTTAGAACAGGCAGGCACATCATGAAACTCAATATCTTCGGCAAGCTCAGCACCGGGCGCCGGCTGCAAATCCTGATCGGGATGCTGGTGGCGCTGCTCGCCATCGACGCCACGGTCGTGTGGTTCGATGCGCGGCAGGGCACCTTCGGCACGCTCTACATCGCCACCGCCGGCAAGATCCGCATGCTGTCGCAGCGGCTCGCGAAAGCCGCGCAGCAGGCGTCGCAGGGCAACCTCGAGGCCTTCAAGCAGCTGCGCGAGAGCCGCGACGAATTCGCGGCGCAGATGAACCTGCTGCTCGCCGGCGGCCAGGCGGCCGGCGTATCGCTGCCGCCGACCTCGTCGGGCGTGCGCCCGGTGCTCGAAACGCTCAATGGGCACTGGAAGAAGAACGAGCGCAATGCGGCGCTGGTGATCACCGAGCAGAACAACCTGCTCAACCTCGGCAGGGCGGTGCGCGCGATCAACGCGAGGAACCCGGTGCTGCAGGAGCTCACCGACGAGGTCGCGGCGCTCAGCGTGCAGAGCGGCGGCTCGGCGCGTCAGAACGCCCTGGCGGCGCAGCTCATGATGCTGACGCAGCGCATGGCGAAAAACGCCAACACCATGCTCGCCGAAGACGTGATCGACCCGGAAGTGTCGTTCCTGCTCGGCAAGGACACCAACAGCTTCCGCGACATCCTGCAGGGGCTGCTCGCCGGCAGCGAGGCGCTGCGCATCCAGCGCGTCGCCGACGCCGAGCTGCGCGGCAAGCTCGCCGAGACGGACGCCGGCTTCAAGGAGTACCAGGCCGCGGTCAGCAGCATCCTCGGCAACCAGCAGCAGCTGGTGAACGCCAAGCGCGCGAGCTTCGATCTGTTCAAGGACAGCGAAGAGCTGCTGCGCGCCGCCGAGAACCTGAACACGGCCTATGAGGCCGAGCTCGTCGGCCGGCGCATCAATTTCATCGTGCTCGCCGCGGTGTCGCTCCTCGCGCTCGGCGTGCTGCTGCTCATCGGCAAGGTGTACCTCGACGACAGCCGCCGCCGCGCGGAGGAAAGCGAGCGGCAGAACCGCGAGAACCAGCAGGCGATCCAGCGGCTGCTCGACGAGATCGGCAACCTGGCGAACGGCGACCTCACGGTGCGCGCCCAGGTGACCGAGCACATGACCGGCGCCATCGCCGACTCGATCAACTACACCATCGACGAGCTGCGGCGCCTGGTCGCGGGCATCACCAGCGCCTCGCTGCAGGTGACGAGCGCCACGCAGGAAGCGGAGACGGTCAGCGGCAAGCTGCTGCAGGCGGCGAGCAAGCAGGCGGTCGAGATCCAGGGCGCGGGCCAGTCGGTGGCGCAGATGGCGGTCTCGATGAGCGACGTGTCGAAGAAGGCGAACGACTCCTCCAAGGTGGCGGAAACCTCGCTGCACGCGGCGCAGAAGGGCGCGCAGGCGGTGCAGAACGCGATCCGCGGCATGAACGACATCCGCGTCCAGATCCAGGAAACGTCGAAGCGGATCAAGCGCCTCGGCGAGAGCTCGCAGGAGATCGGCGAGATCGTGCAGCTGATCTCGGACATCACGGAGCAGACCAACGTGCTTGCGCTGAACGCGGCCATCCAGGCGGCTAGCGCGGGCGAGGCCGGACGCGGCTTCACCGTGGTCGCGGAAGAGGTGCAGCGCCTCGCAGAGCGCTCGGCCGAGGCGACCAAGCACATCGGCGCGATCGTGCGCAGCATTCAGCGCGACACCCAGGAGGCGATCGAGGCCATGGAGCGCAGCACCCAGGGCGTGGTGCAGGGAACGAAGACCGCCGACGAGGCCGACCAGGCGCTGCGCGAGATCGGCACGGTCTCGCGGCAACTCGCCGAGCTGATCGAGTCGATCTCGCAGGCGACCCAGCAGCAAGCCGCCTCCGCCGGCAAGGTCGCGTCCAACATGAAGGTGATCCTGGGCATCACCCAGCTCACCACCGACGGCACCAAGCAGACGGCCACCTCGGCGGCTCGCCTCACCGCGCTCGCCGTGGGCCTGAAGAGCTCCGTGGCCGGCTTCAAGCTCGCCGCTTAGTTAGTAAGAACGGCAAGAAACGCCTTGGTATCGAGATGACCGACACCACGCTCCTTTCCTGGATCAACGCCGAGGTCGACCGCGCCCTGACGCTGGTCCAGGAGTCCATCGCCAGGTTCGCCGCCGCGCCGGACGACGACGCGGTGCTGCAGCCTTGCCCCGAGCACCTTCACCAGGTGAGCGGGGCGCTGCGCATGGTCGGGCTCAGCGGCGCGACGCGGGTGTGCGAGGCGATCGAGGGCAGCTTTGCGAGCATGGGTGCGTCGCGGCCGACGCCGGCGGCCATGGGCGTCATCGACCGCGCCGTATTCGCGCTCAAGAACTTCGTTGGCGATCTCGCGCGGGGGCACGCTGATGCGCCGATGCGCCTGTTCCCGGTGTACCGGGACCTGTCCGGCCTGGTCGGCAAGAGCGCCATTTCCGAGAAGGATCTTTTTTTCCCGGACCTGAGCCTGCCGGCGCCGCCGCATACCAGCCTGAAGGCAATCCCGGAAGACGAGCTGCCGACGTTCCTGCAGGCGCATCGCACGCGCTTCCAGCGCGGGTTGCTGGCGTGGCTGCGCGGCGGCCCGGCCGGCCTGGAGGAAATGCGCCAGACCGCCGACGCGCTGCACCAGGTGGCCACCCAGCTGCCCGGGCCGCGCTCGCTCTGGTGGGCGGCCGGCGGGCTGATCGAGTCGCTGGCGGTTGAGGCGGGGGCCGGTGACGCGGAACGGCTGGCCGCGGCCAAGGTGGTTTGCAACCGCCTCGACTTCCACATCCGCGACCTGGCGGCGGGCACGGCCAAGAATGGCGACGCGCTCCTGCGCGAGGTGCTTTACTCGATCGCGAAGCGCGGGGCGGCCACGGCACGCGTCAGGCAGGTCAAGCAGCTCTACCAGCTCGAGAGCCTTTTCCCGCGCGCGGAGAAGCCGGCCGACGCGCTCGAGCTCGACGCCGAGCACCTCGAAGCGTCGCTGTTCGACATGCATTCCCGGCTCGAGTCGCTCAAGCGGGCGTGGGAGCAGTACGTCGCGGGCGAGCGCGACAAGGCGCGCGCCTTCCGCGACCGGGTCACCGACTTTAGGAGCAAGACCAAGGACCTCGGCAACCAGAACCTGATCAAGCTGCTCGATGCAATCGCGCTGGTCGCGGCGAAGCTGCCCGATCCCTATCCGCGCCAGGAGCAGGTGATGGTGCTCGAGATGGCGTCGGCGTTCCTGCTGGTCGAGCATCTCATCGACCATTTCAGCAGCCCGGCGGACGACCTGGAGGCGCAGATCGTCATCATGGGCGGCTGGCTGCTCGACGCGGCCAAGGGCAAATCGACCGGCGAGCCGCCGGCCGGACTGCGCTCCGATCTCACCGAGCGCATCGGCGCGCTGCAGCTGCGCGCGCAGGTCGCCAAGGAAATCCTCGCCAACCTGCAGCACATCGAGCAGGTCATCGACGCATTCGCCCGCGACGCGACGAAGCGCGCGACGCTCGCCGACCTGCAGCCTTATCTGCGGCAGATGCACGGCGCGCTTTCCGTGCTCGGCTTCCCGGGCGCAGCGCAGGCCGTCGGCATCTGCGAGAGCCTGATCCTCGCGCAGGCGCGCGGCGAAGGGACCGGGCCCGGCGACATGGACTGGATCGCCGAAGGCCTGAGCAGCGTCGGGTTCTTCCTCGAGCCCTGCCGTCACGGCCAGGACCCGCAGGAGGAAGCGATCGCGCTGTTCTTCCGGCGCTACGAGAAGCGCCACGCGCAGGCCACGATAGACAGCACGCTGCGGCTCGAGTTTCCCTCGAGGACCTCGTCCGCTCCTGCAGCGCCCGCGCGGCCGACGGCCGGTGCGCAGCTGCGCCCGAAGGTCGACACCGGGCCGCGCCCGAAGGTCGACAACGAGCTCCTCCAGGTGTTCCTCGAAGAGGCCGAAGAGGTTCTGCAGACCATCAAGACGACCCTGCCGGAATGCCGGGACAAGCCCGAAGACCGGGAGCCGCAGACGGTCGTGCGGCGCGCCTTCCACACGCTCAAGGGCAGCGGCCGCATGGTCGGCCTGATGGACCTGGGCGAAGCGGCGTGGCAAGTCGAGCAGGTGATTAACGCCTGGCTCGAGCAGAAGCGCCCGGTCACGCCGGCGCTCCTCGAGCTGCTCGAGACTGCAGCCGCATTGTTCTCCGAATGGATCGCGAAACTGCGCGGGCCGGGCCTCGATGGCCTGATCGACGACAGCAAGATCGTCGAGCTTGCGGCGCGGGCCAAGGCGGCCCAGACCGAAGCGGTCGCCGTTCCCACGGTCACGGTGGGAACGGTTACCGTGGCGCGCAACCTCTACGACATCTATACCAAGGAAGCGGCGGAGCACGTTGCGGTGCTGCGCGCAGAGTGCGCCAAGTGGCGCGAGGCCGTGCCGGGACGGGCGTCCGCCGATTTCATGCGCGCGGCGCACACGCTGGGGAGCACGTCACACACCGCCGGGTTCATCCCGCTCGCCGAGCTGGCCGGCACGCTCGAGCAGTGGAGCACGTTCGCCGAGGAGACGACGGACGCTGCCGACGCCGAGACCGTCCAGGCCGCGGTGGTTGACCTGGGCATCATGGTCGAGGCGATCAGCAAAGGGGACGCGCCGGCGATCAACCAGATGCCGCAGGACGCCCTGCGCGCCCTCGTCAATCGCCTTGAGGCGGCGCGGCTCGCTGCGCACCGGCCCCCGCCTGCCGTTGCTACGTCCCCAAAGCCTGTACTCGCTGCAAGCCCAGCGCCTGCCGCGGCTACACCCCCTGCCGTGGTTACACCCCCTGTAGCTCCGGCGGCGCCTGCCGACGGGCGCGAAAAGCGCCGCATGCTGGACGACATCGACGCGCAGCTGCTGCCGATCTTCCTCGAGGAAGCGCAGCAGCTCGTGCCCGACATCGGCTCCGACCTGCGCGAGTGGAAGGCGAATCCGCCGGACGCGAAGATCTCGCAGTCGCTGCGCCGCTCCCTGCATACCCTCAAAGGCAGCGCGCGCATGGCCGGGGCGATCCGGCTGGGCGAGCTGTGCCACCTGATGGAAAGCCGCATCGAGTCCGCGCTCGAAGCGGGTGGGGCGCTGCCGGCCGACCTCTTCGAGTACCTCGAGGAGCGCATGGACCGGCTGAGCACGGACGTCGAGCGCATGGCCGCGCCTGCACCCGCGGCCGAGGCTGCGGCCGGAGCCCCCGCGCTCACGCCCTCGACCACGGAAGTGCTGGCGCAGCCGCGCGCCGAGGTGCCGCTGCCCAGCCCAGCGGCGATGCTGCGGGTCAACGCAGACACGCTCGATCACCTGATCAACGAGGCGGGCGAGATCGCGATCGCCCGCACGCGAGCGGAAACCGAGCTGCGCGCGATCAAGCACTCGATGTCCGACCTGGGCGACAGCGTCGCGCGCCTGCGCAACCAGCTGCGCGAAGTCGAGGTCCAGGCCGACAGCCAGATGCAGTCGCGCCTGTCGGTGATGGACGAGAAGAAAGGCGAGTTCGACCCGCTCGAGTTCGACCGCTATACGCGCCTGCAGGAGCTCACCCGGCTGATGGCCGAGAGCCTGAACGACGTCATGTCGATCCAGCAGGGCCTGCAGAAATACGTCGGCGACACCGACGCCGCGCTCCTGCACCAGGCGCGCACCAGCCGCGAGGTCCAGCAGGACCTGATGCGGGTGCGCGCGGTGCCGTTCTCGAACCTGAGCGAGCGCCTGTACCGCATCGAGCGCCAGGTCGCGCGCGAGCTCGGCAAGAAGGCCGAGCTCGAGATCACCGGTGCCGAGGTCGAGCTCGACCGCGGCGTGCTCGAGCGCATCAGCGCGCCCCTCGAGCACATGCTGCGCAATGCCCTGGTGCACGGGATCGAGGATCCCGCGGCGCGCGCCGCCGCGGGCAAGGACGAGAGCGGGCGCATCGCGATCGCTCTGCGCCAGGAAAGCAACGAGATCGCCCTCATCTTCTCCGACGACGGCGCCGGCCTGAACCTGGAGGCGCTGCGCCGCAAGGGGGCCGAGAGAGGCCTGCTGCCCACCGACCGCGAGCCGACCGAGGCGGAGCTGGCCCAGCTCGTATTCGTGTCCGGCCTGTCGACGGCCGAGGCCGTAACCGAGGTCGCCGGCCGGGGCGTCGGCATGGACGTGGTGCGCAACGAAATATCGCTCATCGGCGGCCGCGTCGACATCCTCACCAACCGCGGGCAAGGAACCACGTTCACGGTATACCTGCCGCTCACGCTCGCCGTGACCCAGGCGGTGCTGGTGCGCAGCGGCGAAAACGTGATCGCGCTCGCGGCGGCGATGGTGGAGCAGGTCCTGCGGCTGAAGGCCGACGCGCTGGCGCTGAGCTACGAGAAGAAGTCGATCGACTTCCAGGATCGCGCCTACCCCCTGCATGCGATGCAGCAGCTGCTGGGCAGGGCGTCCGCCGGCGAGCAGCATCCCTACAACTCGGTGCTGCTGCTGCGCAGCGGCGTGCAGCGCGTGGCGGTGCACGTCGACGAGCTGCTCGGCAACCACGAAATCGTGGTGAAGGGCATCGGCGCGCAGCTCGGCCGCGTCCCGGGAGTCACCGGAGCGACGGTGCTGGCCGACGGCCGCATCGCGCTCATCATGAACCCGGTGCAGCTCGTCCAGCGCCAGCGCGCCGCGCCGAGCGCGCCGCGCACCATGCACACGGGGTCGCTGAGGCACACGGGGTCGCTGAGGGACACGACGTCGATCAAGGTCGCGCTTGCGCCGGTGGTCATGGTCGTCGACGACTCGCTCACGGTGCGCAAGATCACCGGGCGCCTGCTCGAGCGCGAGGGCTACCGCGTCGTCACGGCGAAGGACGGCGTCGACGCGCTCGAGAAGATGGCCGAATCGCTGCCGAGGGTGATGCTGGTGGATATCGAGATGCCGCGCATGGACGGCTTCGACCTGGCGCGCCACGTGCGCGCCGACGCGCGCACGCAGGGGATCCCGATCATCTTCATCTCGTCGCGTACCGCCGAGAAGCACCGTAACCGGGCGGCCCAGATCGGGGTCAACGCCTTCCTCGGCAAGCCCTACCCGGAGGCCGAGCTGCTGCAGCTGGTTGCGAAGTACACTGCGTGAAGGTCGAAAGGCCGCAGCCCCAGCAGACGATCGGGAAATACCCCGTCATCCGCGAGATCGGCAGCGGCGCCACCAGCCGCGTGTTCCTCGCTCTCGACCCGTTCGCCGAGCGCGAAGTCGCCATCAAGGTGCTGCAGTTCGCCAGGCGCGTCGATGCCGAGACCGAGCGCATGGTCCACAAGGCGTTCGTCGCCGAGGCTTCGCTCGCCGGCAAGCTCAATCACCCGCACATCGTCGATATCTACGACGCGGTAGTCGACCCGGACCGCAGCTACCTCGTGATGGAGTACGTGCCGGGCACGACCCTCGACGAGCACGCCACGCCCACGACCCTGCTGCCGCTCTCCAAGGTGGTCGAGATCATCTTCAAGTGCATCCGCGCGCTCGAGTATGCGTTCCAGCACGGCATCATCCATCGCGACATCAAGCCCGGCAACGTGCTGCTTTCGGAGCTCGGCGAGACCAAGGTCGGCGACTTCGGCGCGTCGTTCCAGGAGCGCCTGGACGACAAGACCACGCAGCTCAAGGGCGTCGGCTCTCCCGCCTACATGTCGCCGGAGCAGCTGCGCATGGAGAAGCTCAGCCAGCAGACCGACATCTACTCGCTGGGCGTGACCATGTTCCGCCTGCTGACCGGGCGCCTGCCCTACGAGGCGGGCAGCCATGTCGCGCTCACCTACGCGATCCTCCACTCGCCGCCGCCGCGCCCGTCGAGCTTCCGCCCCGACCTGCCGCCGCTGCTCGACGAGATCGTGATGAAGGCGATCGCGAAAAACCCCGCCGAGCGCTACCGCTCGTGGCTCGAGTTCGGCAAGGACGTGACGCGCGCCTTCATGAGCCTGCGGCCGACCGACGCCACGGCGTCCGACTCCGAGAAGTTCGGCAAGCTGCGCGACATGTCGTTCTTCAGGGACTTCGGCGAGGTCGAGCTGTGGGAGGTCGTGCGCGTCGCGACCTGGCAATCGATCGAGGCCGGCACGGTCCTGATGCGCGAAAACGACCAGGGCGACAGCTTCTACGTGCTGGTCGACGGCGAAGTCGAGGTCTCGCTCCTCGGCAAGCCCCTCGCCGTCCTCAAGCCCGGCGGCTGCTTCGGGGAGATCCTGTACTTCGCCGACAGCGTCGAGCGGCGCACCACCACGGTCACGGCGCGCGACCGCATCACCGTGATGCAGATCAAGGCCGGCGCGCTGCGCGTGGCCACCGCCGCCTGCCAGGTGGGCTTCAACAAGGCCTTCATGCGCATGCTGGTCGAGCGCCTCGCCCAGGCCAACCGCCAGCTCGCGCAGCGCTAGCACTGCACGACGCTGTCCATCGGAAACCCGATGTCTGCCGCGCTGCGCCGGTGCCAAATGTCACGGCGCGGCGAATTCGAGGGTATTCGCAGAGTCCGATCGCAAGAATCCGTGAATTTGCCCGGCGTGTTTTCCTGATCTCCGGCGCATGCTCGCCTTCCGGTTAGGGAGAACACGAACATGCGGATAACAGCAATCGCGACGGCGGTGTGCCTGCTGGCATCGGCGCAGGCCTGGGGCAAGGAAATCATGGTGGCGCAGGTGGCAGCCTTTACCGGTGCGCAAGCGAGCAGCGGCAAGGCGATCCGCGCCGGGATCAGGCTGTACTTGAACCACGTGAACCGGAACGGCGGAATCGCCGGCGACCGGATCACGCTGACGACCTACGACGACGGTTACAAGGCCGAGGAAACGGTCCGTCTGGTCAACGAAGTCCTCGCCAAGGAAGCGCCGATCGCGTTCATCGGCGTGCTGGGGACGGCGAACAACGAAGCCCTGATCAAGGACGGCGTCCTCGCGCGCGCCAACGTGCCGCTGGTCGGCGCGATCTCCGGCGCGAGCACGATGATCGGGGCGCCGAACGTATTCGTCACCAAGGCGAGCTATGGGGACGAGGTGCGGCGCCTTTTCGAGATCCTGTCTCTCATCGGCATCAACCGCGTCGCCGTGGTCTACCAGGATGACGGCTTCGGCAGGGACATCGTTGCCGGCGCCGAGAGAGCCGCCCCGGCGACCCGCGTGAACCTGGTGGTGAGGGCGCCGTACGAGCGCAACACCACGAACGTCCGGGCCGCGGTGCAGGCGGTGCTCAAGTCCGACGCGCAGGTGATCTACCTCGGCGCGGTGACCTCGGCCGCGGTGGAGTTCATCAAGCAGTACCGGCAAGGCGGTGGCTCCGCGCAGATCTACGGCGTCTCGGTCATCGACATCAACGGCATGAAGCGCAGCCTGAACGGCGACGAGCTCAGCGGCTACGGCTTCGGCGTCCTGTGGCCGCTCACCACGACGAGAAGCTTTCAGCTGGTCCGCGAGTACCAGCAGCTCGCCCGGGCGGCAAAGGATCCTGACCTCGCCGAGCGCTCGATGGAGGGATACATCGCGGCGAAGGTGCTGGTCCACGCGCTGCGGCAGGCGCGGTCCAGCCCGGCGGCCCTCGCCAAGGCGGTCCGCGGGATGAAGAGCGTCGATCTCGGCGGCTACTTCGTCGATTTCACCCAACCCAAGCAGACCGGATCGCAGTTCGTCGAGTTCGCCATCCTCAGCAAGGCCGGCCACATCCTGCAATGAGGCCGTTCGACGGGCGGCGCTAGAAGGAGCGCGGCAGGCCGAGCACGTGCTCGGCGAGGTAGGACAGGATCAGGTTGGTCGAGATCGGGGCGACGAGGTAAAGGCGGTTCTCCCTGAACTTCCGCTCCACGTCGTACTCCGCGGCGAAGCCGAAGCCGCCGTAGGTCTGCAGGCAGACATTCGCCGCTTCCCAGGACGCCTTCGCGGCCAGGTGCTTCGCCATGTTCGCTTCTGATCCACAGGGTTTGTGGGAATCGAAGAGCGAAGCGGCTTTGTAGCGCATCAGGTTCGCCGCCTCGATCTCCATGTAAGCCTCGGCGATCGGGAACTGGATGCCCTGGTTCTGGCCGATCGGCCGGTCGAAGACCACGCGGTCTTTCGCGTAGGAGCAGGATTTGTCCACAAACCAGTACCCATCCCCGATGCACTCGGCGGCGATCAGGATGCGCTCCGCGTTGAGCCCGTCGAGGATGTACCGGAATCCTTTCCCTTCCTCGCCGATCAGGTTCTCGGCGGGGATCTCGAGGTTGTCGATGAACACCGAGTTGGTCTCGTGGTTCACCATGTTGCGGATCGGGCGCACGTCGAGGCCCTTGGTCTTGGTCTCGACCAGGAAGATGGACATGCCCTCGCTTTTGCGTTTTACGTCCGTGAGCGACGTCGTGCGAGCCAGCAGGATCATCAGGTCTGAATGCTGCAGCCGCGAGGTCCAGACCTTCTGCCCGTTGACAACGTAGCGGTCGCCCTTCTTCACCGCCAGGGTCTTGATCTTGGTCGTATCGGTGCCGGCGCCGGGCTCGGTGACGCCCATCGACTGCAGGCGCAGCTCGCCCGACGCGATCTTGGGCAGGTATTTCTTCTTTTGTTGCGCAGAACCGTGCCGCAGGAGAGTGTTCATGTTGTACATCTGGCCGTGGCAGCAGCCGGCGTTGCCGCCGGAGCGCGTTACTTCCTCCATGATGACCGTGGCCTCGGTGAGCGAGAGCCCGGAGCCGCCGTATTCCTCCGGGATCAGCGCGGACATCCAGCCCGCCTTGGTCAGCGCGTCGACGAAGGCTTCGGGGTAGGCGCGGCTCTCGTCGATCTTCTGCCAGTACGCCGAGTCGAACTGGCTGCAGAGCTGGCGCACCGCGTCGCGCAGCTCGGGGTAGTTGTCGCGGGCGAGGTTCATTTCCTGACGTGCTTCGAGGCCTGCTCTTCCACCTGGTGCCAGACAGCCTCGGCCATCGGCTGGCGCGATTCCTCGAGGAGGTGCCCGACCAGGCCGACCGCGCGCGCCATCACGCCGATGCCGCGCACCGCGCGCCAGTCGAGGCCGAGCTCGCAGGCGAGAGCGCCGATCGCGCCGGTGGCGTTGACGACCAGGTCTTTCTCTCTTCCGATGGCTTCCATGAGTTCGCAGTACTTGCCGTAGTAGCCGGTCTCGCGCCCGATCTCGAAGAGGCGCACGGCGCGCGGATCGACCGGCTTGTGCAGGTGATGGCCGAGGCCGGGGATGCGCTTGCTTTCGGCCACGATCTGCTTCGCGGTCTTGCCCGAGGATTCGGAAAGCAGCTTCGCCGCGCCTTCCATCGAGCCGACGAACACGCTGCCCAGGCCGCACAACCCAGCGGCGACCGCGGCTTGCATGGCCTCGGGCGCTCCGAGGTAGGTCAACCGCGCCGCGAGCGCGCTCGGCGTCACGCCGTGCTCGACCAGCGTCACCGCCATGGCGTTGAACAGCCGGGATTGCTTCTCGTCCGGGAACTTTCCTGTCAACTCGAAAAAGGCCATGTCGCCGAGGTTGAGGCGGCCCAGGATCTCGCCCGGCAGGTCCTTGCCGCGCACTACGATGCGGTCGCGCGTCGACCAGCCCAGATCGCTTCGAATGGCAGTCATGTCAGCTCTTTCTTCAGGACCTCTGGGTTCACGAGATTTCGCGGGCGCTCGCCCCTCAGGATGCGCAGCATTTCGTCGGCTGCGGCGATGCCCGCGCGAGCGCGCGCTTCCTGGGTCACCGCGGCGAGGTGCGGCGTGAGGATCACGTTGTGGAGCGAGAAGAGCGGATGCCCCGGCTCCAGGCGATAGTGCTCGTACACGTCCAGCATCGCGCCGGCGATGCGCTTGCCGCGCAGCGCTTCGATGAGCGCCTCTTCCTGCACCACCGGTCCCCGGCCAACGTTGATCAGCCACGCCGCCGGTTTCATCAAGCCGATGGTTCTTGCATTGATCAGGTATTTTGTTTGCGGCGTCAAAGGGCAGGCAAGCACCACGAAGTCGCTCTTCGCGAGAAGCTCGTCGAGGGAAGCGGCGGACGCCTCGGGAGGCACGCGATCCAGCCGCCGCTGGTGCCCGAGCACCTTCATGCCGAAGCCGTGGCGCGCGATCTTCGCCAGCCGGCCGCCGATCGCGCCGACGCCGACGATGCCCAGCGTCATTCCCGTCAGCTCGCGCGCGTCTGCGCCGAGGCGGCGTGCCTCGTCCCAGGGAATGGAACGGACGGCTTTTGTTATTGCAACCACGTTTCGGGCGAGCATCAGCATCGCCATGGCGCAGTATTCGGCGGCCGACTGGGCGTTGATGCCGGGGAGGTTGGCGACCATCACGCCGTGCGCGGTCGCGCTTTCGATTGGCACGAGGTCGGTGCCGGTGCCGTGCACGACCACGCCGCGCACCCGCGGCGCCGCTTCGAACAGGTCATCAGGCAGCTTGCTGCGGGTGATGACGCCGTCGGCATCGCGCGCCATGCGGCGCAGGGTGTCCGGCGCGCTGTCGGGCGCGCGCACGACCTCGGCGCCGCTCGCGAGCAGCTCCTCGCCGGCCGGCGCGATCGAATCGCTGAGCAGCACGCGCTTCACAGCGGATCCCAGGAAAACACGTCCTGCGAGCGGTCCAGGGGATAGAAGTGCGCTCTCAAGGAAGGGATTGCATGGGAAGCAATCGCTTCTACGGTCCAGCCTTCGGCGCGATGCACCGAGCGCAGCGGCCGGCTCTGCGACATCAGGAAGATCTCGTTGGCGCGCACCGCGAAGATTTGCCCGGTGACGTCCTTTGCCTCATCCGAGGCCAGGAAGACTGCCAACGGCGCGATCTTCGCGGTCTCCATGAACTTGAGCTTCGCCACGCGAGCCTTCTGGTCGTCGGTCTCGGTCGGAATCGAGCCGATCATGCGGCTCCAGGCGAAGGGCGAGACGCAGTTCGAGCGCACGTGGTGCTTCGCCATGTCGAGGGCGATCGACTTGGAGAGGCCGGCGATGCCGAGCTTGGCCGCGGCATAGTTCGCCTGGCCGAGGTTGCCGACCAGGCCCGAGGTCGAGGTCATGTGCACATAGCAGCCCGAATTCTGGGACTTGAAATGCGGCGCGGCGGCGCGCGAGACGTAGAACGAGCCGTTGAGATGCACGTCGATCACCGCGCGCCATTCCTCGACCGACATGTTGAAGAAGAACCGGTCGCGGAGAATGCCGGCGTTGTTGACGACGACATCGATTTTGCCGAAAGAATCAACTGCTGCGGCAACAATCCGGTTCGCTGCTTCCCATTCCGCGACGCTGTCTGTATTGGCTACCGCGGTGCCGCCCGCGGCACGGATCTCGTCGACCACCTTCTGAGCGGGGCCGGGGTCGCGTCCTTCGCCCTTGACCGAGGTGCCGATGTCGTTGACCAGCACCTTGGCGCCGGCGGCGGCCATGGCGAGCGCGAAATCGCGGCCGATGCCGCCGCCCGCGCCGGTGACGATGACGCTCCTGCCTGCGAGAGGCTTCAATCGCGGAAGCCGGGATACTTTCTGTCGGCAAGGCGCAGCAGCGCCGGCCACTCGAGCGGGCCCCAGCGCCGGCGCGTCTCCGGCCGGTAGAGGTGGTTCGTCTTCTCGATCACGTCCTGCGCCGGCAGATGCAGCTTGGTGTTGCACGCCATCGCCGCGACTTGCGCCTTGCAGGCGCGCTCGAGCCAGAACAGATTCGTGAAAGCCTCCGCGACCGTCGGACCCACGGCGAGCAGCCCGTGGTTGCGCAGGATCATCGCCTTGAAGCTGCCCAGATCGCGCACCAGGCGCTGCTGCTCGTCCAGGTCGATCGCCACGCTCTCGTACTCGTGCATGCCGACGCCGTCGAAGTACATCGCGGTCTGCGTGATCGGCAGCAGGCCGCAGTCGAGCGCCGAGACCGCCATGCCGGCTATGGAGTGCGTGTGGATCACGCAGCCGACGTCCGGCCGTCCCTTGTGCACGGCACTGTGGATCACGAAGCCGGCCTGGTTGATGCCATAGCCGGTGCCCGAGTCCTGGACCACGTTGCCGTCGAAGTCGATCTTCACCAGGCTCGAAGCGGTGATCTCGTCGTACGTCATGCCGTAGGCGTTGATGAGGAAATGGCCTTCCTCGCCCGCCACGCGCGCCGAGATGTGGTTGTAGACGAGGTCGTCCATGCCGTAGTGGTGCACGAGGCGGTAGCACGCGGCGAGGTCGACGCGTGCTTGCCATTCGTCGCCCGAAACGTGCTCGCGCATCGACTTGATGCGCACCTGGGAGAGATCGCTCATCCCAGTATTATGCGGTCTTCTAGATCAGGAATTCACCGATGCGATGGACTCCCTGATCGCCGCCGCGGCGCGCGCCCTCGCCGTCGGCGACGCGCTCGGCGCTCTCAAGCGCGTCGGCCTGCGCGACGACCCGCCGGCGCTCGCCCTCCGCGGCATCGCCATGGCCCAGCTCGGCGAGCACCCGCGCGCCCGCGAGCTCCTCCGGCGCGCCGCGCGCGGCTTCGGCGCCCACGAGGAGCTGGCGCGCGCACGCTGTGTCGTCGCAGAGGCCGAGGTGGCCCTCGCCATGCGCGACCTGCGCGGCGCGCCGCGCACGCTGGCGGCCGCGTCGGCCACTCTCCAGGCGCACGCCGATCGCGCCAACGCGCTGCAGGCACGCCTGATCGCGGTGCGCCGGCTGCTCCTGCTCGGCCGCCTCGATGAGGCCGCATCCGCGCTGGCCCGCCTCGACGCGCGCTTCCTGCCGCCGTCGCTGCTGGCGGTGGCCGAGCTGGCCGCGGCTGAAGTGGCGCTGCGCTCGCTGCGCACAGCGCCGGCGCGTGCGGCACTCGCCCGTGCCCACGATGCGGCCGAACGCGCGGGCGTGCCCGCGCTCCTGGCCGAGGTGGCTGATGCGCGCGCCGCGCTTGATCGTCCCGCCGCGCGGCGCGTCCACGCCGGCCACGAGCAGCCGCTGCGCCTGGACGAGGTCGAAGCGCTCCTCGCCTCGGGCGCGCTGGTGCTCGACGCCTGCCGTCGCGGCCTGCGCGCCGGCGCCACCTGGCGGCCGCTGGCACGCCGGCCCGTGCTGTTCGCGCTGGCGCGCGCGCTCGCCGAGGCGTGGCCCGGCGACGTCGATCGTCACACCCTGATCGCGCACGCGTTCCGCACCCGCCGGCCCGATGAGACGCACCGCGCGCGCCTGCGCGTCGAGATCGGACGTTTGCGCACGCTCGTCGCGCCGCTCGCCCGCATCGAGGCCAGCGTGCGCGGATTCGCGCTCACGCCGCGGGGCGAGCGCTCCGTCGTCGTGCTGGAGCCGCCCATCGATGGCGATCAGGCGTCGCTGCTGGCGCTGCTCGCCGACGGCGCGGCCTGGTCCACCTCGGCCCTCGCGCTGGCCCTCGGGGCCAGCCAGCGCACGGTCCAGCGCGCGCTCGTCGAGCTGGAGGCGGCCGGACGGGTGCGCTCGATCGGGCGTGCGCGCGCGCGGCGCTGGCTGGCGCCGTCGCTGGCTGGATTCACGACGATCTTGTTACTCCCTGCCGCGCTGCCGCTTGGGTAGATTGGTGAAATGAAAACCAAACGAGAAGCACCCGCACGCGCGGCTGAGATCGTGCGCGAGTATGGCCCCTTCGCCGGCGCCGAGCACATCCACGGCATCACCCACGACGGCCGCCGCGTCTGGGCCGCCACCGGGTCCAGGCTGATCGCCTTCGATCCCGAGAGCGGCCAGCTCGCGCGCACGCTCGACCGCGTCGGCGATGCCGGCACCGCCTTCGACGGCACGCACCTCTACCAGATCGCCGAAGCGCGCATCGACAAGATCGATCCCGCCACCGGCGAAGTCGTGGCGTCGATCCCGGCGCCCGGCCACGGCCGCGACTCGGGCCTCGCCTGGGCCGAGGGCAGCCTGTGGGTGGGGCAGTACCGCGATCGCAAGATCCACCAGATCGATCCCGCGACGGGCGCCATCCTGCGCACCATCGAGTCGAACCGCTTCGTCACCGGCGTGACGTGGGTCGACGGCGAGCTGTGGCACGGCACCTGGGATGGCGACGAGAGCGACATCCGCCGCATCGACCCGGAGAGCGGCGCCGTGCTCGAGCGGCTCGAGATGCCGCGCGGCACCGGCGTCAGCGGGATGGAGTCCGACGGGGCAGACCTGTTTTATTGCGGCGGCGGACCGAGCGGAAAGGTGCGCGCCGTGCGACGTCCGAAACGAGAGAGATCATAAGGAGAAGCCATGGTTGATATCCTGCATAGAGTCGGAATCAAGTCGTCCCCTGCTGAGGTCTACAAGGCACTGGCCACGCGTGAAGGCGTTGCCGGCTGGTGGACGAACAACACGCAAGGGGAAAGCAAAGTCGGCGGCGTGCTGCGGTTCACCTTTAGCGCCGGCGACGCCGAGATCGGCGGCTTCGAGATGAAGGTTCTCGAGCTTCAGCCCGCCCAGCGCGTGCTATGGCAAGTGGTCGGTGGGCCGCAAGAATGGCTCGGCACCAAGGTGAGCTTCGAGCTCAAGCAAGAAAGCGACTACACCATCGTTCTCTTCAAGCACCAGGATTGGAAGGAGCCGGTGGAATTCATGCATCACTGCAGCACCAAGTGGGCGATCTTCATGATGAGCTTGAAGTCGCTGGTAGAGACCGGAAAAGGCGCCGCCAACCCTCATGACATCAAGATCGATAACTGGAACTAAGAGCACATGCGAATCGGAGTCATCGGCGCTGCGAGCATGGGAGGGACACTTGCGCGTCACCTCGCCAGGCTCGGCCATCACGTCTCGATTGCGAACTCGAGAGGACCGGAAAGCCTGACCGCGTTGGCGGCCGAGATCGGCGCGACGCCCGTTTCTGCTGTCGACGCCGCCAAAGCGGGAGGAATCGTTGTCATCGCGATCCCAACGAAGGCCGTCGCCGATCTTCCGCAGGCGCTATTTGCGAATGTGCCGAGCAGCGTGGTCGTGATCGATACCGGCAACTACCATCCGGAGCTTCGCGATGGCCGCATCGACGCGATCGACCGAGGCATGCTTGACAGCCAGTGGGTCGCGCAGCAGATCGGGCGTCCCGTGATCAAGGCGTTCAACAACATCCTCGCCAAGAGCCTTCTCGAGAGGGGCGTTCCGAGAGGAACGACGGGGCGGATAGCTCTCTCGGTCGCCGGCGATTCGTTGGACGCCAAGGCCGCAGTGCTTAGCCTTTTCGACGATCTTGGCTTCGACCCTGTCGACGGTGGTGATCTGGACAATTCCTGGCGGCAGCAGCCCGGAACGCCGGCGTACTGTCAGGATCTTGAAGCCGCTGCTCTCCGGCGTGCGCTCGCCGAAGCTGACCGGAGCCGGATCGCCGAATACCGTGCCGAACGGGAGGCTCGTATTAGGAGGGATATCGCAGCGGGCGGCTTGAAGTAGCCAGCGGACTGTTTCAAACGGAGAAGGCTGCGCCGCTGCGGCTGGCCCGCGTGCGCAGCAGACTATAATTTCCGCTCCATGAAGGTCCTCGTAGCCGTCAAGCGCGTCGTCGATTTCAACGTCAAGGTGCGCGTCAAGGCCGACGGCACCGGCGTCGAGACCGCGAACGTCAAGATGTCGATGAACCCCTTCGACGAGATCGCGGTGGAGGAGGCAATGCGGCTCAAGGAGGCCGGGACCGCGAGCGAGATCGTGGTGGTTTCCTGCGGCGCGCAGGCCTGTCAGGAGACCCTGCGCACCGCACTCGCCATCGGCGCCGATCGCGCCATCCTGGTCGAAAGCGCGGCCGAGCTACAGCCGCTCGCCGTGGCCAAGCTCCTCAAGGCCGTGGTTCAGAAGGAATCGCCCAAGCTCGTCATCCTGGGAAAACAGGCGATCGACGACGATTCCAACCAGACCGGGCAGATGCTGGCCGCGCTGCTCGGATGGCCGCAGGCCACGTTCGCTTCCAAACTGAAAATCGACGGAGAAAAAGCGCAAGTCACGCGCGAGGTCGACGGCGGCCTGGAGACGGTCTCGATCAAGCTCCCCGCGGTCGTGACCACGGATCTGCGTCTCAACGAGCCGCGCTACGTCACGCTGCCGAACATCATGAAGGCGAAGAAGAAGACCCTCGAGGTGCTCAAGCCGGAGGCGCTCGGCGTGGACGTTTCTCCCCGATTGAGCACCTTGAAGGTGATAGAGCCCTCCAAGCGCAAGGCCGGCGTGAAGGTCGCGGACATCAAGGCGCTGGTCGAGAAGCTGCGCAACGAAGCGAAGGTCATCTGAGATGGCCGTCCTGGTCCTCGCCGAGCACGACAACAAGACGGTCAAGAAAGCCACGCTCAACACCGTGGCCGCGGCGCAGAAGCTCGGCTCCGAGATCCACGTCCTCATCGCCGGGCATCAGGCCGGCGAGGCGGCCAAGGCGGCCGCCCAGATCGCCGGGGTGAAGAAGGTCCTGCAGGCGGACGCACCGCACCTGGGCGAATTTCTGGCCGAGAACATGGCTGCCCTGGTCGTTTCTCTGGCAAAAACCTACTCGCACGTGCTGGCTCCGGCGACCTCGAACGGCAAGAACGTCATGCCGCGCGTGGCCGCGCTGCTCGACGTCCAGCAGGTCTCGGACATCTCGGGCATCGAGAGCGCGGATACCTTCGTGCGGCCGATCTACGCCGGCAACGCGCTCGCCACCGTGAAATCGAAGGACCCGATCAAGGTCATTACGGTGCGCACCACGGCTTTCGACGCAGTCCCCGCTTCCGGCGGATCGGCCACGATTGAAAACGTCGCTGCGCCCGCCGATTCCGGCTTGTCCGCGTTCGTCAGCCGGGAGGTCTCGAAATCCGAGCGCCCGGAGCTCACCGCGGCCAAGATCATCGTCTCCGGCGGCCGCGGCATGGGCTCGGGCGAGAACTTCACCAAGGTGCTCGAGCCGCTCGCCGACCGGCTGGGCGCGGCGATGGGCGCCTCGCGTGCGGCGGTCGACGCCGGCTTCGTCCCCAACGACTGGCAGGTCGGCCAGACCGGCAAGATCGTCGCGCCCGACCTGTATGTCGCCGTGGGGATCTCGGGCGCCATCCAGCATCTCGCCGGCATGAAGGACAGCCGCGTCATCGTCGCCATCAACAAGGACGAAGAAGCGCCGATCTTCCAGGTCGCGGACTTCGGGGTGGTCGGCGATCTGTTCCAGCTGGTGCCGTCGCTCGTCGAGGAGCTCAAGAAATGAGCGCATACCAAGCCCCCCTGAAGGACATGAGGTTCGTGCTCAATGAGCTCGCCGGGCTATCCGAGGTGGCGAAGCTTCCGGGCTACCAGGACGCGAGCCCAGACACGGTCGACGCCATCCTCGAGGAAGCCTCGAAGTTCGCATCTGAAGTTCTTGATCCTATTAACTATTCTGGTGACAGAGAAGGCTCGAAATTCAGCGACGGCGAAGTGCGCACGCCCAAGGGATTCCGCGACGCCTACAAGAAGTTCTGCGGAGGCGGGTGGAACGCGCTGCCGTTCGAGGCCGAGTGGGGCGGGCAGGGCTTGCCGAGGCTCGTTTCGACCCCGGTCCAGGAGATGTGGAAGAGCTCGAACATGAGCTTCTCGTTGTGCCCGCTCCTCACCCAGGGAGCAATCGAAGCGCTCCTCCTGCGCGGCTCCGAGCCCCTCAAGCACGCTTACCTGCCGAACATGGTCGAGGGCAAGTGGACCGGGACCATGAACCTCACCGAGCCGCAAGCCGGTTCTGATTTATCCCTGGTACGCACCCGCGCGGAACGAGAGGAAGATCACTACCGCATCTCCGGCCAGAAGATCTTCATCACCTACGGCGAGCACGACCTCGCCGAGAACATCGTTCATTTGGTCCTCGCGCGCACGCCCGATGCGCCGGAAGGCGTGAAGGGCATCTCGCTCTTCATCGTGCCGAAGTTCATCCCGGGCAAGGACGGCAAGCTGGGCAAGCGCAACAGCGCCAAGTGCGCCTCGATCGAGCACAAGCTCGGCATCCATGCAAGCCCGACCGCGGTGATGGTCTACGACAAGGCGGTGGGCTACCTGGTCGGCGAGGAAAACCGCGGCCTCGAGACCATGTTCATCATGATGAACGCCGCGCGCTTCGCCGTCGGCCTCGAGGGCGTGGCGATCGCCGAGCGCGCCTTCCAGCGCGCGCTCGCCTTCGCGAAGGAGCGCGTGCAGGGCCGCGACCTCGTCGGCGGCGGCGGCTCGGTGCCGATCATCCGCCACCCCGACGTGCGCCGCATGCTGATGCTGATGAAGTCGCAGGCCGAGGCGATGCGCGCGCTCGCCTACACCACCGCCGCGGCGCTCGATTTCGCGCAGAGGCACCCCGACAAGGAATTGCGCAAGAAGCATCAGGCGTTCGTGGACCTGATGATTCCCGTCGTCAAAGGCTGGTGTACCGAGACCGGCATCGAGGTCGCCTCGCTCGGCGTCCAGGTGCACGGCGGCATGGGGTTCGTCGAGGAGACCGGCGCTGCGCAATACCTGCGCGACGCGCGCATCACCACCATCTACGAAGGCACCACCGGCATCCAGGCGATGGACCTCGTCGGCCGCAAGATCGCGCGCGAGGGCGGCGCCACCGCCAAGGCATGGATCGCCGAGCTGAAGAAGCTCGACGCCCGCCTTGCGGGTCATCCAGAGATTCGCAAGACCCTTGCAGAAGGCGTGAAGGCGGTAGAAGACTCCGTCGAGTTCATCGTCGGCGCGAAAGACCCCCGCGCTCAGTTCGCCGGCGCAGTGCCCTTCCTCAAGCTGATGGGCATCGTCGCCGGCGGCTGGCAGATGGCCCGCGCCGCTCTGGCCGCGGAGAAGAAGGTTTCCGAAGACAAAGCCTTCTACGAGGCGAAGATCGCGACCGCCCGCTTCTACGCCGACCACGTCCTGGTCCAGGCACCAGGGCTGCGCAACACCGTGGTCAACGGCGCTGCGGGAGTGCTGGCGCTCTCCGAGGAGCAGTTCCTCGCCGCCTAGCTGTCTAGAGCTTCAGCGAGGCGCGCGTAAGCGTCGGATCCTCGTGGCGCTCCAGCTTGAAGCCGAGCTTGCGCACGAACTGGAGCATCGGCCGGTTGGTGCCGAGGATGTCGCCGTAGAGCCGCTTCAGGCCGCGGCGCCGCGCGGCGTCGATCAACTTGGCGAGGAGCCGCTTGCCGATGCCCCGCCCTTGCCAGGCGTCGGCCACGACGATGGCGAATTCGGCGGAATCCTTCTTCTTGTCCCCCACGTAACGCGCGACGCCGATCAGGGTCTCGGCGCCGCCGAGCATGGTGGTCGCGGCAAGCGCCATGTCGCGCGAGTAGTCGACGCTGACCAGCCGCTCGATGTATTCGCGCGTGATGTTGATCGCGCCGCCGAGCAGGCGGTTGCTGCGCGTCTCGGGCGAGAGGCCGGTGACGAAGGCGAGCTCGATGTCGCGGTCGTGAGGGCGTAGCGGGCGCAGCGTCACCGAGGTGCCGGTGACGGGTTCAAAAGATTCCGTCAGATCATCCGGAAACGCAGTCATTTCCGGAAAATTGCCCTGCCCCTTTTTTCAGGTCCGCATGCCGAAGAAGCGGCGGATCCTGGTGGCGAGGCGTACCTCGGCCTCGGCCACCGGGCCGGTCGCGGCGAACGCCTGGCGCACGCGCTCGAGGTCGCCGCGGCGGCCGCCCATGACGCGCGTGATCTCTTCCGAGATCTCGGGCCGCCCGAGGAGGAGCTCCTGGAAGGAGGCGCGGTCGAGGCGGTAGCACTCGACGTCGGTCTTGGCCACCACGGTGGCGGTGCGCGCATCGCCGGTAATCAGCGCCATCTCGCCGAAGAACTCGCCGGCGCGCACCGTGCCGATGACGCTCGGCGCGCCGCCGGGGGGCTCGTAGCGCACCTCGGCCTCGCCGTAGGCGATGATGTAGAGCCAGTGCGCCGTGTTGCCCTGCTTGGTCATGACGTCGCCCTGGGCGAACGGGGCGTATTGCAGCCGCTCGGCGACGTCGGCCTTGGTTTCCTCGGGCAGCTTGGCGAACGGCGGCACGCTGGCGAGCGCCTGCAGCCGGCGCGTGAGCTCGCGCCGCCGCACGCTCTCGGCGTGCGCCTCGTCGCGCGTCACGGCGTGCACCGTGCGCTGCGGCTCGGCGACGCGGATACCGGCGCGCTGCAGCGATGCGAAGAGGTGCACCCGCACCATCGAATCGGTGAGGTCGTCCTCGTGGATCTCGGTCAGGAAGTAGCGCAGCTGGTAGCGCAGGTTGCCTTCCTCGAAGGCTTTCAGGACGCAGCTCGGCGCGGGAGTGCGCGCGACATTCGGGATCGAAAGCTCGCGCATCTCGTCCTCCACGATCGCGATCACGCGCGCCGGCGGCACGCCCGGGTCGACCATGAAGTCGAGGATGCGCCGCCACTGCAGCGGCGCCCCGTCGCGCTGGCCGAGGATCTCGACGCGCGCCTTCATCAGCATGCTGTTCGGGATCACCACCGTTTCCCAGTTGCGGGTCTCGATCAGCGTGGAGCGCCAGCGGATGTCGCGCACCCGCCCGCTCACCGTGTCGACGCGGATCCAGTCGCCGATGCGCACCGAGTTGTCGAGCTGCACTGCCACGCCGGCGAGCACGTTGCCCAGCGTGTCCTGCATGGCGAACGCGATCACCGCCGTGAGGATCGCCGAAGTGGTCACGATGCTCGATAGATCGAGGCCGGCGCCGCGCAGCTGCGCGAAGCCGTAGACGACGTACACGGCGACGATCGTCAGGTCTTCGGCAATGCGCGGCGGGCGGCTGCCGACGAGCGGAAGCAGCAGCCGGAACGCGGCGAAGCCGCACAGGCGGATGAGCGCGATCGACGCGACGAAGCGGAAGATGGCGTGGACCGTGCCCGCGGCATCCGGGAAGTTCAGCGCCCAGATGAGCGAGGCGGCCGCTTCCCCGCCGATGCCGACCAGGAACAGCCAAAGGGTGTTGAGGTAGGTCGCGCGCTCGGCGCGCCGCGCGTGCAGCAGCGCGGCGGTGACGCCGAACGCCACCAGCGCGAGCCACGGCGCGGCCGAGCTCCAGAACGCGAACGGGCTGGCGGCGCCGTTCAAAACCGCATCCTGCCCGTCAGCATGTCCTTCCACATCACCCAGTCCCCCATGAAGCTATAGAGCGGATGGGTGAACGTGGCCGGGCGGTTCCTCTCGAAGAAGAAGTGGCCGACCCAGGCGAACCCGTAGCCGGCGGCGAGGCCGGCGAGCAGCCACCAGAAATTCAGCGTCGAGAACGCATGCAGCAGCGCGATCAGGCCGAGCGTGGTGCCGGCGAAATGCAGCCGGCGGCAGGTGCGGTTGCCGTGCTGCGACAAATAGAAAGGATAGAACTCCGAAAAACCCCCCATGCGCGCATTCTAGTCCTGTCAGCTCGGCAGATCCTCGATGGTCTGCTCGCGGATCCAGCAGGTGCCTGCATTCGGCTTGATCGCCATATGTCAAGGGCTATTCCCTTTCCTGTCGTCGAATCGCGACAGCGAATTTCCAGAATTTGCTACGAAATAGTTCGCACGGCGCGGCAGGCGCGGGCACGAGCTTGAGCGATCATTGTCCATTCCAGTATGGCAACGATCCTGGTCGCTGACGACAACCGCGCCAACCGCGAGGCGCTCGCCGCGCTGCTCGAGGCGGCCGGGCACAAGGTGGTGCGCGCGGGGGATGGTCGAGAAGCGCTGGCTCGCGCGCAGGAGGCCCGCCCCGAGCTGGTGATCTCCGACGTGCTGATGCCGATGATGGACGGCTACGAGCTCGCGCGCCGGCTGAAGGCCGATCCCGCCACCGCGGCCGCCGCGCTGATGTTCTACACCGCGTACTTCGGCGGCCAGGATGCCCAGGCGCTCGCGCAGGCGCACGGCGTTTCTCGAGTGCTGCTCAAGCCGTCGGAGAACGCCGAGATCCTGCGCCAGGTGGACGCCGCGCTCGCCTCGCGCAACGAGGCGCCGTCGCAGATCGCCGGCGATCTCGACCAGGAGCACCTGCGCGTAATGGTCGACCAGCTGCTGGAAAAGACCGGCGCGCTGGAGGCGCAGCAGCGGCGCATCGAGCGCCTCAACCGCACCCTCGAGGTGCTTAGCGCCGTCAATGCGCTGATCGTCCGGGCGGGCGACCGCCAGGCGCTGCTCGACGAGGCATGCCGCATCGCGGTGGAGAAGGGCGGCTTCAAGCTCGCGGCAATCGGCCTTGCCGACCCGCTCAGCCACGCGATCCGCCAGGTGGCGGCGGCGGGCGAGGGCAGCGCCGAGCGCGATTTCGCCCGCCTCAAGCTCGGCACGCGTTCGCTCATCTGGAACGACGCGCAAAGCGGCTCCTTCGTCGCGCTGCCGCTGCTTACGGGCGGCGAGACCGCGGGCATCCTGCTGCTCTACGCGCGGCAGCGCGATTTCTTCGACGAGGAAGAGATGCGCCTGCTGCACGAGCTCGCCGGCGACATCGCCTTCGCCCTGCGCCATCTCGCGCAGAAGGCGCATATGGACTACCTCGCCTACCACGACTCGCTCACCGACCTGCCGAACCGGAGCCTGTTCACCGACCGCATGACCCAGGTGCTGAACGCGGCGCGGCGCGAGAAGCGCTTCGCCGCGGCCATCTTCGTGGACGTCGAGCGTTTCCGCATGGTGAACGAGAGCTTCGGCCGCAAGGCCGGCGACGACCTGCTGCGCGAGATCGGCGCGCGGCTGCGGCAGGCGGCGCGCGAGCAGGACACGGTCGCGCGCGTCGGCGCCGACCATTTCGCCATCGCGGCGGCGCCCTTCGACCGGCCGGGCGACACCGCCTACGCGTTCCTCGAGAGCCTCGACCAGGCGCTGGCGCAGCCGATCGTGATCGAAGGCGTCGAGCTGCGCGTCGCGCTGAAGGCCGGGATCGCCGTGTTCCCGACCGACGGCGAGTCGACCGAGGCGCTGTGCGCGAACGCCGAGACCGCGCTGATCAAGGCAAAGCAGACCGGCAGCCGTTACCTGTTCTACGCTCCCGAGATGAACGCCCGCGTCGCCGAATCGCTCGACATGGAGCACCGCCTGCGCCGCGCGCTCGCCGACGGCACGCTCGCGCTGCACTACCAGCCGAAGATCGACGTCGGCAGCGGCGCCGTGGCGGGCCTGGAGGCGCTCATCCGCTGGAACGATCCCGAGCTCGGCTCGGTGCCGCCGGCGCGCTTCGTGTCGCTGCTCGAAGAGACCGGCATGATCCTCGCCGCCGGGCGCTGGGCGCTGCGCAAGACCGTCGAGGACATCCGCCGCTGGCAGAGCCTCGGCCTCCAGGTGCCGCGCACCTCCGTCAACGTATCGGCGCTGCAGCTCCGGCAAAAGGACTTCGTCGACTCGGTGCTCGGCGCGATCTGCGAGTTCGACGGCAAGGCGCCGCTGCTCGACATCGAGATCACCGAGAGCGTGCTGGTGGACGACCTCGAGGAGAGCACGCGCAAGCTGCAGGCGCTGCGGCGCGCCGGCGTCGAGGTGTCGGTCGACGACTTCGGCACCGGCTTCTGCTCGCTCAGCTATCTGGCGCGGCTGCCGGTCGATACCCTGAAGATCGACCGCAGCTTCGTGGTGCGCATGCGCGATGCGGGTTACCCGCGCAACATCGTCGCCATGATCGTGTCGCTCGCCCACACCCTGGGGTTGCGCGTCGTCGCCGAGGGCGTCGAGGACGACGAGCAGGTGCGCCTCCTGCGCGAGCTCGGCTGCGACCAGATCCAGGGGTTCTATGTCAGCCGGCCGGTGCCCCCGGAGGACGTAGACGCCATGCTGTCCGCGGACGTGAACAAGCTGAAGCAAAGGCTAAACGCGGCTTGATTTTTCGGTGATTTTTCGGTGAGGGGAATTACCCGTCGCCGATGCCGCCGGCAATTTTCGGGAGGCTTCTACGCAACGGCCCCGGGGGTGGCGACATCCCGGCGAAGCCGAAGCGCTCAACATTCGTCATGGTCCGCAGCGCTCAAAATCCACCCCGGAAAGCGCCGAGAGCCTGCGCAGGATGCTTGCTCAGGATGCCTCCGCGCTAAGAGTTCTAGTGGTGGAGGACGATCCGGACACGGCCGAGATGCTGCGAGCATTGCTTCTTCTATACGGCTATCAGGTCATGGTCGCATACACGAGCCAGCAGGGCATCGAAACCGCGAGGAAGCTCGAGCCGCACATCGTCCTCTGCGACATCGGTCTGCCAGACAGCGACGGTTACGTCGTAGGCTTGCGCGCTCTGGCGGCCGGTTTCGACCAGCACCTGGTGAAGCCGGTGGACCCGAAGGTGCTGCTGCGCGAGCTGCAGACGACCCACTAGTCACATATTGCTGTAGTTCGGACCGCCCCCGCCCTCGGGCGCGACCCAGACGATGTTCTGCGGCGGGTCCTTGATGTCGCAGGTCTTGCAGTGCACGCAGTTCTGCGCGTTGATCTGCAGCCGCGGCTTGGTGTCGAGATCCACGAACTCGTAGACTCCTGCGGGGCAGTAACGCTGCTCCGGTCCCGCGTATTTCTGCAAATTCGCGAGCGCAAGCGCCGGGTCCTTCAGCTTGAGATGCACCGGCTGGTCCTCGTTGTGGTTGGTGTTCGAGATGAACACCGAGGACAGCCGGTCGAACGTCAGCACGCCATCGGGCTTGGGGTAGGAAATCGGTCTTGCATGATCCCGGGTTTTCAATGATTCGTGATCAGGCCCCTCGTGATGCAGAGTCCACGGCGCCTTGCCGCGGAACAGCACCTGATCGATGCCGACCATGAGCGTGCCGGTATAGAGGCCCTTCGACATCCACGGCTTGAAGTTGCGCGCGCGGTGCAGCTCGTCGTAGAGCCAGCTCGAGCGGAAGGCCTCGGGATACGCCGCAAGCGCGTCGCCGGCGCGCCCGGCGGCGAGCGCGTCGTGCGCCGCATCGGCGGCGAGCATCGCCGACTTGATGGCGCAGTGGCTGCCCTTGATGCGCGAGGCGTTCAGAAAGCCCGCCTCGTCGCCGATCAGAGCCCCGCCGGGAAACACGAGCTTCGGCAGCGATTGCAGTCCGCCCGCCGTGATTGCCCGGGCGCCGTAGCAGATCCGCTTCCCGTTCTCGAAGGTCTTCCTGATTTCCGGGTGAGTCTTGAAGCGCTGGAATTCCTCGTACGGCGAGAGATAGGGGTTCTCGTACCCCAGGCCGACGACGAAGCCGACCGCGACCAGGCGCTCGTCCATGTGGTACAGGAACGAGCCGCCGTAGGTGTCCGAGTCGAGCGGCCAGCCCGCGGTGTGCACGACCAGTCCGGGCTCGTGCCGCTCGGGCTTCACCTCCCAGAGCTCCTTCAGGCCGATGCCGTAGACCTGCGGGTCGGCGTCGTCGCGCAAGCCGAACCTCGCCTCGAGCTGCCGGCCGAGGTGGCCGCGGCAGCCCTCGGCGAAGAACGTGTATTTCCCGTGCACCTCCATTCCGGGCTGGTAGGCGTCGGTCCTCTCGCCTTTGCGGCTGACGCCCATGTCTCCGGTGGCGACGCCTTTCACGGCGTTGCCCTCGAAAAGGATCTCCGCGGCGGCGAATCCGGGAAAGATCTCCACCCCGAGCGCCTCCGCCTGCTGCGCGAGCCAGCGGCAGACGTTGCCGAGGCTCACGACATAGTTGCCGTGGTTCTTGAAACAGGCGGGAAGGAGCCAGCCCGGGGTCCTCAAATGAGACTTTTCCGTCAGAAACAGGAAGCGGTCCTCGCTCACCGGCGGATTGAGCGGCGCGCCTTTCTCCTTCCAGTCGGGAATCAGCTCGGACAGCGCGCGCGGGTCCATCACCGCGCCCGAGAGGATGTGCGAGCCGATCTCGGAGCCCTTCTCGAGCACGCAAACCGAGCGATCGGGCGCCCGCTGCTTCAGGCGGATCGCGGCGGCGAGTCCCGCGGGGCCGCCGCCGACGACGACCACGTCGTACTGCATCGATTCGCGCGCCATTGCGCGAATTATAATTTGTTGGTTTTATGAATGAAAAAAAACTGGTGCATGTGGAGCGGATCGCGATCCGCTGGGGCGACATGGATGCGATGGGGCACGTCAACAACACCGTCTACTTCCGCTACATGGAGCAGGCGCGCATCGCGTGGTTCGAGTCGCTCGTGCCGCGCGCCGAGGCGTGGGGCGAGACGAGCATCGTCATCGTGAACGCTTCGTGCAACTTCCGCCGGCCGATCAACTATCCCGGAACGGTCGAGGTGAAGGTGTTCGCCGGCGTGCCCGGCGGGTCCAGCGTCGGCACGTTCTACGAACTGGTCGTGAATGACGAGCTCTATGCGGACGGCGCCGCCACGGTGGTGTTCATCGACCGCGAGCAAAAGCCCTTGCGCATTCCTGACAGGATCCGCTCATTGCTGCAATAAAGCCGCTCTGGACCCCGTCGCCCGCGCGCGCCGCGGCGAGCGAGCTGGCGCGCTTCATGAAGCTCGCCGGCAAATCGACCTACGCGGACCTGCACCGCTGGTCGATCGAGTCGAGCGGCGAGTTCTGGGAGCTCGTCTGGCGCTTCGGGCAGGTGCGCGGCGAGCCCGGGCTGCGGCGGGTGATCAACCCGGAGCGCATGCCAGGCGCGAAATGGTTTCCGGAGGGCAAGCTCAACTACGCCGAGAACCTCCTTCGCGAGCGCGACGCGACGTCGGCGATCACGTTCTGGGGCGAAGACCGCGTCAAGCGCCATCTGTCCAAGCGCCAGCTCTACGACCTGGTCTCGCGGATCGCCCAGGCGCTGGCCGACGCCGGCGTGAGGAAGGGCGACCGGGTGGCCGGCTATCTTCCCAACGTGCCCGAAGCCACGGCCGCGCTGCTCGCCACGGCGAGCCTCGGCGCGGTGTGGTCGAGCTGCTCGCCGGACTTCGGCGTGCAGGGCGTGCTCGACCGCTTCGGCCAGATCGAGCCGAAGATCCTGTTCTGCGCCGACGGCTACCTCTACGGCGGCAAGGAGTTCGATTCGCAGGAAAAGGCGAGCCAGGTGCTGGAGAAGCTGCCGAGCGTCGAGGAGTGCGTCGTCGTCGACTACCTAGGCGCGCCGGTGACGGCCGGTACTTCGCTCTACGATTTCCTCGAGCCGTTCGACCCGGCCGAGATCCGCTTCGAGGCGGTCGAGTTCGACCATCCGCTCTACATCCTGTACTCGTCGGGAACCACCGGCGTGCCGAAGTGCATCGTGCACGGCACCGGCGGCGCGCTGCTGCAGCATCTCAAGGAGCACCGCCTGCACAGCGACGTGAAGCCGGGCGACCGCCTGTTCTACTACACCACGCTCGGCTGGATGATGTGGAACTGGCTCGTGTCCGGGCTTGCTTCGGGTGCGACGCTCCTCCTCTACGACGGCTCGCCGTTCGTCGGCCGCGGCAACCTGATGTTCGACCTTGCCGATGCCGAGGGCATGACGCATTTCGGCACCTCGGCCAAGTTCATCGACGCCATCGCCAAGACCGGCCTCAAGCCCAAGCAGACTCATCGCCTGGCGAAGCTGCGCACCATCCTGTCCACCGGCTCGCCGCTCGCGCCCGAGGCCTTCGATTACGTCTACGCGAACGTCAAGGAAGACGTGTGCCTGTCCTCGATTTCCGGCGGCACCGACATCGTGTCCTGCTTCGTTCTCGGCAACCCGATCGGCCCCGTGTGGCGCGGCGAGATCCAGGCGAAGGGGCTGGGCATGGCGATCGAGGTCTTCAACGAGCAGGGGAGACCGGTGCGCGGCGAAAAAGGCGAGCTGGTGTGCACCCGGCCGTTTCCCTCGATGCCGGTCGGTTTCTGGAACGACCCCGACGGGTCGAAATACCGCGCCGCCTACTTCGAGAAGTACCCGGGCGTCTGGCGCCACGGCGACTGGTGCGAGGAGACCGAGCACGGCGGCATCGTCATCCACGGCCGCTCCGACGCGGTGCTCAATCCCGGCGGCGTGCGCATCGGCACCGCCGAGATCTACCGCCAGGTCGAGCAGCTCGACGAGGTGCTCGAGTCGATGGTGATCGGCCAGGAATGGCAGGGGGATGTCCGGGTCGTTCTGTTCGTGAAATTGAAAGAGGATGCGACCCTGGACGATTCCCTGACCGCACGGATCAAGAAGCAAATCCGGGACAACACCACTCCGCGCCACGTGCCGGCGAAGATCCTGCAGGTCGGCGACATCCCGCGCACGAAGAGCGGCAAGATCGTCGAGCTCGCGGTGCGCGATGTGGTGCACCGGCGAGCGGTGAAGAACCTCGAGGCGCTCGCCAATCCCGAAGCGCTCGAGCATTTCCGCAACCGCGCAGAGCTTGGCGACTAGTGAACCGACGGGAATTTTTCGCTATCGGCGCCGCATCGATCGGCGCGGCATGCAGCTTGCCTGCTGCGCAGCGGGCCCCCGCCGCGGCGTCGCAGGCCGTGCCGCTCAGCGCGGTGCGCAGGCTGATCGTCGAGCGCGTCGACCCCGTTCTAGGGCGCTGCCAGTACGCCGCGGACGTCGGCGGGCGGCGGATCTCGCAGCCGGTGCTGCTGGCGCGGCGCGGCGAGCGCTTCGATGCGGTGGTCGAGAACCGGCTGCCGCAGCCGACCACCGTGCACTTCCATGGCCTCACGCTGCCCGAAGCGCAGGACGGAGCAGGGTTCGACGCGATCGCGCCCGGCGGGAGCAAGGCTCTAAGCTTTGAGGTGAAGAATCGCAGCGGGCTGTACTGGTTTCATCCGCACGCGCACGGCTTTACCGCCGAGCAGATCTACTCGGGTCTCGTCGGACTGCTGGTCGTCGTGGACGCAGAAGACGCCGAGCTCGACGCCGCGCTCGCCCTCGGACCCGATAACCGCCTGGCCCTCGCCGTATCCGATGTTCGCGCGGCGGAAGGCGCCATTCGTCCTTATGCCCCCAGCGCCGAAGACTGCCTGCACGGGTGGTTCGGCAACCGGGCGCTGGTCAACGCAGCGCTCGACGCGCGCCGCACAGTCGCGCCGGGCTGGGCGCGGCTGCAGCTCCTCAACGCGTGCAATGCGCGCGGGTTGCTGCTCGCTTTCCGGGACGCGGAGGCGAACGTGCCGTTCCACTTGCTTGGAACCGACGGCGGGCTGCTCGCGGCCCCGGTCGGCGTCGAGCGGGTGTTCGTCTATCCCGGCGAACGGGTCGACCTCGCGATCGATGTTTCCGCTCGCCGCGAGCTCGCCGCGGTCACCCTCGCTTTCGATCCGCGCCACCAGGCGAAAGGCGGGCGGCTCGCGCACGCCCACCCCGCGCGTGGGCGCTACGCGCCGCTCGCCGCCGAGACGGTGTGCGGCGATCGCGCGAGCGGCGCGGATGCGCTGCCGGACGGCGTCGAGCTCGCCCTTTTCACGTTGCAAGTGGCCGGAAACGGGGCAACTCAGCTGCCGCCGCTGCCCGCGCTGCTGTCGACGCTCCCCGAACCCCCGCAGGCCGCGGTGCGGCGTTTGCGGCTGGACTTCGATGAGCACTCGGGCTTCCTGATCGACAACACGCCTTACCGCCCCGAGGAAATCGCGTTCAGCGTCGAGCGCGGCGCGCGCGAAGTGTGGGAAGTCCGGAACAGTCCCATCTCGATGCCGCATCCGATGCACCTGCACGGCTTCGGCTTTCGCGTATTGCGGCGCCAGGGGACGTTCGGGCCGGCGCGCGCGCTGGCGAGGGAGTCCGCGGGGCGGCTGCCGACCGATCTCGGGGTGAAGGACACCGTGGTCGTCTGGCCGAACGAAACGCTATGGCTGGCGGTGGATTTCACGCTGCCGGACGAAGGTGCGTTTCGCGGCCGGCAGCGCTACATGTTCCATTGCCACAACCTCGAGCACGAGGACGGCATGATGATGCGCAACTTCGCCGTGCTCTGAGCGACGCTCAGTCGAGGATGTGCACGCCCCAGGGAGTCTTGCCGACCGGTATGTCCTTGATGCGCTCGCCCTTTGCGGTGTCGATGACCGACACGCTGTCCGATCGGCCGTTCGCCACGTAGAGCTTCGCGCCGTCGCGGGTCAGCGCCATGTTCCACGGCCGCTGGCCGACCGGGATCGTCGCGACGACCTGGTCGGTCCCGGTGTCGATCACCATCACATTGGCGGCGCCGCCGTTACTCAGGTACAGGCGCTTGCCGTCCGGATGCATCACCAGACCGTTGGAGCGCAGGCCGACCTTGATGGTGCGCAGGATCTTATGCTGGCGCGCGTCGAGCACGTAGACGGTGTCGGCCCTTTCGCAGGCGACGTATGCCTTGGCGCCATCGGGCGTGAAGGCAATGCCGCGCGGGCGCGTTCCGACCTTGAGCTGCGCGACCAGCGTGCGCGCCGCGACGTCGATGACTTCGAGCTTGTCGTCCTCCTCGGCGCTGACGTAGACGAAGCGGCCGTCGGGCGAGAACACCGCGTGCTCGGGATTGTCGCCCTTGATCTTGACGCGAAAGACCACCGCATCGCTCGCGGTATCGATGAACGCCACGCTGTTGGTGAGCTCGACCGCGGCGGTGACCAGCTTGCCGTCGGGCGAGATGTAGACGCCCTCGGGCGATTCGCCGAGGTCGATCTTCTTCACCACGGCGCGCTTGTCGAGGTCGATCACGAGCAGCGCGTTGTTCGGCTGATCGGACACGTACGCCAGCTTGCGCGCGGCGTGGATCGCCGTGCCGCGCGGCTTGCCGCCGGTCTTGATCTCGCCGACGACCTCGTCCTTGGCGGTGTCGATCAGCGAGATCGTGCCGCCGTTCTCGTTGCCCACGAGGGCAAGCCCCGCGTCGGCAAGAGTCGCCATCGATACCAGAATGAAACAAGCAAGAATGCGTGCCATCATCACAATCCTCCGGTCAAACCACAGTGAAATGGTGCATCGCTAATCTAGCACTCGGATTCGCGGCCGCGTGCGCCCACGCGACGGCGCCACCGAAATCTCTCGCGCTCCTCGACTTCGAGGTGATCGACGAGACGCGCGCCTTCGCCACCGAAGAGGCGCGCCGCGAAACCGACCGGCGCGCCGCCCTGATCAGCGCCGAGCTGGCGAAGGAGCTCGAGCGCCGCGGCATGTACCGCGTGCTCGACCCCGCGCCCGCGGCGAAGCTGATCGAGCGCCTCAAGGCCTCCTCCGACCTGCGCGCCTGCAACGGCTGCGAGCTCGACATCGCCAAAGCCCTCGGCGCCGAGCGCGTCGCGCTCTGCTGGGTACAGAAAGTGAGCAACCTCATCCTCAACGTCAACATCGAAGTACGCAACGCGGCGAGCGGCGCGACGCTATACGCCAAGTCGGTCGACATCCGCGGCAACACCGACGAGTCGTGGCTGCGCGGCGTGCGCCGCCTGGTCGATAACGTCGAAGAGCGCAAGCATCACCTGCGCTGAGAGGGTGTCAGCCGGACGCGCAACGCCCCCGGCATCATGTCGGGCGTGCTGTTAGGGACTACTCGACCTGACGGGCGTTGTCCACTGTCTGGAGACGACCCGAAGCGGACATTGCAGGAGCCTGGAGATCGGACACCGACATGACTGGCGGTCCGCTTCGTCCCGTAAAGGAAGGGGTAGGAAATTCCTTCGCGTTCGTGCCGCCAAATGCCCGCGGTTGCGGTGTGTTTCGGGGTCGGTGAGCGGTGCTTCTCGTCACACTGGTTCATGCTTGCGGTTGCAAGAGCGGCCTACACGCGGTCTTATGGCAAATAAAAGCGCTCTTATGGAAAATAGCGCCGGCATGCACCGCCGAAGCTGATTTCGAAGATGGCTTTATACCTGCCTAGCGGTCGCGCGCACGGCTTGCGTCGAGCCGTCCCAGCCATCCGCTGAGGTCGCTGTACCAGACGTTGTTCGCGCCGTCGACGGTGATGCCGAACGGTCGAGCATCCGCGCGCGGCAGTGGGAACTCCTTGATCGTGCCGCCGCGCAGGCGGCCGAGCCGATGGCCGCGGAGCTGCGTGAACCAAGCCGCCCCGTCCGGCGCCACGGCGAGGGCCACGAGCCCGGCGCGCGGCGTGGGAACCGCAAACTCTTCGAACCTTCCGCCGGCCAGACGGCCGATCTTGTTCGCGGTCGTCTCGAGGAAGTAAACGGACCCGTCGGCAGCGACGGCGACGTCTCCCAGGCCGCTCCTGCGGGTCGGCACGTCGAATGCCGTCGTGTTGCCGTCAGGAGCGATGCGCAGGAGCTGGTCTGCGCTCGGAAGCGTGGCCCACACCGCACCATCCGGGGCGATGGCCACGCCGAACGGCGGCGCGTCGGCGGGTACCTTCGCGCTGAGCGTGCCCATCACATGGCGGGTGAAGTGCCCGTCGCGAAGGCGCGTCACGCTCATCACCGTCGGTTCGGCGAACCACACGGTGGTGTCGGGTCCGACCGTAAGCCGCCCGAGCCTCGCCACCGGCGTCGACAGCCCGAACGAGGCGATGGTGCCGTCGGGCGAAACCCGGGAAATGCTTTGCTTCGGCGCTTCGGTGTACCAGGCTCTGCCTTCGACGTCCACGGCAAGCCCGAGCGGCTCGATGCTCTGCGCGCCCTTTCGAATTCTCTCGATCTGCCCGTTGCGCAGCCGTCCGATGGCGTCGGACGATTCGAGCGTGAACCACACCGTCCCGTCCGGCGCCGCCGCGATGGCTACCGGGATGTCGCTCCGGTTGGCCAGTCGGATCTCCTCGAAGCCATGGGCATTTGACCGGCCGGTCACCCAGGCGACCAGGATCGCGCCGGTGACAAGGCCGACGGTGATCACTACCGAGAGCCAACCGCGCCTGCTCATCGAAGCCTTGCCCGAAGTTTTACCAGGTGACGCGCCGCCGCAGCAATCACACCCAGGGCGATCAGGACGACCAAGCCGAAACCCCCGACGCTGCCCAAGCCGGATCGCCAGAATGCGGTTTCACCGCGCCGTACTTGCTGCTGCAACTCTTCATAGCCTGTCGACGCGAAACCGGCGTAAAGCATGGCGGGATTGCGCGAGTCGCCTACGAGGAGCCGAGCAGCCACGTGGGCAGGGAGTCCCTCCTTGGGAGGCTCCCATCGTTCACCGCCGTCGGCGCTTCGGAATACGCCGCGGTCAGTCGCAATCACGATCACTGCTCCGCTGATCGCCATGGCACGCGCGAGCGCGGATGTCTCGTGGACTGGCTTGCCCACCGCGCGCCATTCCCCACCCGGCTGATCGCTCCGGTACACCTGCCCGGCGGCCACAGCCCAGAGAGGGGTCGGGGCCGCCGGATCGAAACCGATAGCCTCGATGGCGTTGCCGGGATTTCCGCTCGAGCGCCGCTGCCAGCTGCGGGCGCCATCGTTGCTCGACCAGACCGATCCCGCGACAACTGCGTACAGGCGGTCGGGACGCCCTGAAAGCGTGAGCAGCGCATCGACACGATCCGCTTCAAGCGCACGTCCGACGTTCGTCCAGGACTCCCCCCAGTCGTCGCTCCGGTAGAGCCCGGCTCGGCCCGCCAAGTAGACGCATCCTGGCGCCGCGCCAGCTACCAGCGCACGTGCCGGGGAGGCGCCTGCGGGCGCTCGGACCGGCCGCCAGCGGTTCCCGTCGTCGCGGAAGAGGGTCGAAGTCCCCGCCACGAGTGCGCGTTGGCCGTCAGCGGCGAATGCCGCGGCGAATGCCGGGCCCGTAAGGGTCTCCGGCGCCTCGACGTCCCAGTCGCGCCCACCGTTTCGCGAGCGCCACAACCCGCTGTCAGTCGCGAGCAAAAGGTGATTCGGATCGCGCGGGTTGACCGCCAGCGCGAGCGCGCCGCTCGGGAAGATGCCCGGGTTGACGGACGTCCACGTGGCGCCGGCGTCATGAGTACGAAAGATCCCGCCGAGGGTGTCCGGGTCATGGCCGGGCGCCTGCCGCGGAAACAGGATGAGAGCCGCCGCAAGCGCGATCAAACCGCGATGCATTTGCGACGGGGTATGAGGAGCGACGCACGAGTCCGGGCCCGCGTTTCGGCGAGCCCGGACCCGGAACTGCAGCAAAGCGATTCTACGGACGGATCTCGTGCGGCGGAATCACCGAATGGCACTGGCTCGGCGGCGTCCGGTCCGGGTTGGCCGGCACGTGCGTCTTCTCGCCATTGGCGAGCGTGAGCTCAGCCGCGCGCGAGCAGTTCCCTCCGGGGATGTTCCACCAGTTGGACGTGATCGGATACGCCGCCGTGTACGAGGCCGGCTCATGAGCCGCGATGCAGTTGTGGAAGCTGTTCTTCTTCGAGGTCAGCACATAGCATTTCTCGTACGCGAGGAACTGCTGGATCGTGTCGGTCTGCTGGATATTCGCCACCAACCAGTCCCTGATGCCCGTCCAGGAAGAGTAAGTGTCGCTGCCGAAGACGAGCTGTCCGCGGCTCGTATTGACCTGCAGGAGCTGCGACCCGTAGGTATGCCCGCGGAACGCCGGATGGATGATCATTCCCGGGGCGACTTCATGCCGGCCGTCGATCACGCGCGCCTTGCCGCCGAGGACCTTGCCCAGGATCTCCTGCACCGTCTGCGGCGGATAGCCGCAAACCGGGCTGCGAGCGCAAGCCTGCGCCGGTGGCCCGACCTGCGCGCCGGTGAGCGGGTCGACCGTGTTGACGGCGCGGATGTGGCCGTTGTTAAACGCAGTGGGATAGTCGAGGAAGAAATCGATCTGCTTCAGCTCCTCCTTCTGCACGTAGAGCACCGCATTGGGGAACTCGCTCAGCTGGCCGGAATGGTCCCAGTGACCGTGACCGATGATGATCCTGACGACGCGATTCGGATCCAGCCCGATGGCCCGCATCTGCTGGCGGATTCCGCTCCAGCAGCACGAGGTGTTCCAGTCGAAAATATAGGCGAGTTGTTTCCAGCCGCTGTCGTACAGCGTGATGTCCCCGTTCGGCGCCTTGATGATCCCAACGTTCACCGGCAGGTCGACGAAGGGAGGATCGCCGACGTCGGGCTGGAACGCGCGGTGAGGCACATTCAGAAAACGGCTGCTTTCGACGATCCACACCGAATGCTTCGGCCCTCGCTCCGCTCGCTCGATGTCCTGGAGCAACTGGTCTGTGCTCTCGAAACCTTGCTTCAATACCTGAGGCGGCCGCTCCCGGTCCCGGTCATCGTCGTCGTCATCCCTGGCGAGAATGATGCCGGCGCTGCCGAGGGACGCGGCCAATGCGAAGATCGCCACCCGCATCGCGTGGTTCAACAAGTGCGTGCTAGACATAACCAAGCCTCCTCTGATTACCCCTCAAATGAGCCGGCGTTGTCGCACCGACTCAGTGGGGTGGAAACTCGTGCGGCCAGAACTTTCCCCCCACCTCTCGTATCTTGTCGCTCGCCTCCTGGCTTTTCGGATAGGCGGCGAGCATGTGGTCGTCGCGCCCGTCGCTGAACATCTTGAGCAGCTCGGCGGCGGACTCCCTGAAAAGCGCGACCGCCGAGAGGTAAGCCATGTGCTCAGTGCTCAGAGACGCCGGGGGCTCGAGGGCGTGCAGACGGGCCTCGGCCGCCTTGTAGGTGGCAGAAGCCTCCTTCACCCGGGTGCCGAGATCGGCCCGACTGAGATCGCGCGTCGTATAGAAGATCTGACCGAGGCTCATCCGCAGCGTGCTTCGCTCGACGTCGCCGTGGATCGGCCAGAGCTCGCGAATGTACTTCTCTTCGGCGTCGGTGAGCGCCGGCCGGCTCGCCTTAGCCACGCGCGCCGCATTCACAAACGCGGCGCGGACGCCACCTTCGTTGTTAGGCGCGAAGGGCACAAGCCAAGCGACACTTGCGACCACCAGGCCGGCGACAACTGCCACCAGGATGAGAGCTCCGGGCCGCCGGACAAGGTTCCGAGGAGCATCGCTGACGGGCATTTTCGATTGCGCGATTGCGCGCCAAACAGGCAATCGCTCCTTCCCTAAACTATTCTATGGCCGAGCGTTCCGACGATTCATGAGGCTTGAACATGAATCATGACGTGACCGGCAGAAGAGATAATAGTGCGGAATGCGGTGCCGTATTCGCCGACTGAACTCGTGAGAGCCGCAGATGCTTTCTGAAGGATCTTTCATCAATCGGGTGATGCCTGAAGCACAGAATCTGCAGGATTCCCACCCGTGGATAAGCGAGGAGGAAACAAAACATCGGAACGCGACTCGCTCGGCAACGGCACGGTATGGAACATCGATCTGTCGACCGACGCAGGCGAGCGGCTTCTTTGCAACGGCGGCACGGCCGTAGCGCCGCGCAGTTCCGTTGAGTGCACAAACTTACGGCCTGCCGGCCTTTCTTGTCGCGCTAGCAGCGCTCATCTGCCCTGCCGGCGCCGCGGCGCATGACGTCCCAGGCGAGCTGCGCATCCATGCGATCGCCAAGGCCGAAGACGATCGGCTGCGCGTCCTCGCGCGCGTGCCGCTCGATTTGCTGCCCAACCTGAACCTTCCCAAACGCGCGTCCGGTTATCTCGATCTGCGGCAGGTGGAAGACGCGTTGCCCAAGGCCGTCGCCGCCACTGCGAAGGACCTCGTTTTTCTCGAGGACGGCAGGCCGCTTCAGGTTCTGCACGGCGAAGGCCGCATCTCGCTCCCGTCGGACCAGTCCTTCGGCTCCTTTGAACAGGCGTTGGTGGCCGTGCGCGGCGAGCGCCTGCCGGTGGCGACGGACGTCTTCCCGAGCCGTGGCTATTTCGACGCTTACCTGGAATATCGGATCGCAACCCCGCAGGGCGCCTTTGCCGTGGACTTTCACGTGAGTCCGGGGCTGCGCGATCGGCTGAAGCTCGACCTTCGGTTCCTCGCTCGCAGCGGCGCGGTGCTCGCCTACGAGATCCCCACCGGGTCGGGCGGCATCGATCTCGACCCGCGCTGGCACCAGGCGGCGGCATCATTCGTGAAGTCCGGTTTCGCCCATATTGCCGATGGGCTCGATCACCTGCTGTTCCTGCTTTGCCTCGTGCTGCCGTTTCGACGCGTGAGCTGGCCGCTGATAGGCGTCATCACCGCGTTCACGCTGGCGCATTCGATCACTCTCCTCGCCGCGGCCTATGGCATGGTGCCGGAAGGCGCATGGTTTCCGCCGCTCGTCGAAGTATTGATCGCCGCGTCGATCATCTACATGGCGCTCGAGAACGTGCTGCGGCCGAACCTGCGCTGGCGCTGGCTCGTCACCGCGCTCTTTGGCCTCGTGCACGGTTTCGGCTTCTCCTTCATGCTGAAGAACCAGCTGCAGTTCGCTGGCGACCAGCTGCTGCTCTCACTGCTCGCCTTCAACGTCGGCATCGAGGCAGGCCAGCTCGCCTTCATCGTCATCGCGATCCCTCTCCTCGCGCTTGTCTTCCAAAGAATGCCGCTCAAGGAGCGGCTGCTTACCGCAGTCATCTCCGCGTTCGTCGCGCTCACCGCGTGCCGATGGCTCGTGGAGCGCTGGGATGCGCTGGCAAAGGCGGAGTGGCCGGCGATCCAGCCGGCAGCAGCGGCGCTGTGGATCGCGCTGCTCGCCGCGCTTGCGCTGCTCGCCTGGACGCTACTTGCACGCGCGGCGCTGTGGCGGCGGCTATGGACCGTCGCGGTACTACTCCTGCGCGCCGGGCTGCAGCGTAATCGCTAGCGAGCGCGCCGCGGGGCGGGCAGGCTTCCCGGGCCGGAAGAAGTCGCGGCCACAATTGTTCACCTGTGCAGCGCGGTGGCGCGCTCGGTCACCGGTATTACGCCGCGGTGGATTCCGGCTTTCTCGCGCGATGAAGCGCCATTCAACCTCGACCTTCTCGAGCGGAGCACGAGCAGGCTAGGATAAACGTCCGCTTCTGGCCGTAAGCGGCCATCGGGCTGCCGATATGTTGGCGCACCGCGCCTGGATAGGGAGTGACGCCAATAACGCAGCACTGACAAGTGGCTCGAGCGAATTAGCAAACACGTGGGTCCTACGCGACGCTGTCACCCCACGTGTTAGCCACGCCTTTGCAGCAGATCACGGCGTCTGTGCGCAGTCACCTTGTCGCACGGCGTCGATGCGCTCGGAGAAGGTCATGTTCTTGCCGCCCATTTTGATGTCGAGGCTGCCGGTGACGCGGCCCGGGGCGGCGTCGAGGCGCGCGGCTCCGGTCGCGACCTGCGGGCTGGCGCAGGCGAGGACATAGAGGATCGTGCCGCCGCGCCGGGTCTCGGCGCCGAGCTTGCAGCCCTCGAGGGAGTGGTGGCGCAGGATCGGGAAGACGGAGGCGAGGTCGTGGCCGCGCAGGCAGCGGCGCTCGCGGGTCGTGGCGTAGCGCAGGTTCTCCTCGAGATGAGGCATCACCACTTGGGCGGTGATCTCATAGGTGCCCGGGGCAAGCGCCTCGCCCGATGCCCACGAAGCCGCGCACAGCAGCCAGGCGGCCGCCGCCAACACCATCTGCTCCAAAAACGGAACAGTCAGGAGCGCAGGTCTCGCTTGTCTCGAACGGGGCACAGGGTGCAAGATTAAAAACTCACAAAGAGGAGGAGGAATCGTCATGAGTAGCGTCAAGATACATCCGGCGGTCGACGGCGGGTTGAAACCCGCGGCGAAGAACTTTGCGGGCGGGACGCTGTTGTGCAACTGCTCGCAGGGCAGGGTCGAGATCGCGATCAAAGGGCAGTGCGCGCACAATCACGTGTGCGGCTGCACTAAGTGCTGGAAACCGAAAGGGGCGCTGTTCTCGCAGGTCGCCGTGGTCGGGCGCGACAACCTCAGCGTCAAGGCGAACGGCAACAAGCTCGCGATCGTGGATGCCAAAGCCACGATCCAGCGGTATGCCTGCAAGGACTGCGGCGTGCACATGTATGGCCGGATCGAGAACAAGGGCCATCCGCTGTACGGATTCGATTTCATCCACACCGAGCGCTCGAACGAATCGGGCTGGGCGCCGCCCGAGTTCGCGGCGTTCGTTTCGTCGATCATCGAGTCGGGCGGCAACCCCGACAACATGGGCGCGGTCAGGGCGCGGCTGAAGGAATTGAAGCTCGAGCCTTACGACTGCCTGTCGCCGCCGCTCATGGACTTCATCGCTACGCAAACGGCCAAGGCTTCCGGCGCGCTGCGCGCGTGAGGCGCTAGTCAGAGGTTGCGGGCGTGGAAGCGAAGGTGGTCTTCGATCAAGGTGGCGATGAAGAAGTAGCTATGGTCGTAGCCTTCGCGCAGGCGTAGGTCGAGCGCCACGCCCGCTCGCCTGCAGGTTTCCTCGAGGAGCTGCGGCTTGAGCTGGCTCTCCAGGAACTGGTCGTCCGTGCCCTGATCGACCAGCAGCCCGGGCCCCTTCCATCCGCGGCTCTCGATGAGGGCGGTCGCGTCATAGTCTCGCCAAGCGGTGCGGTCGGCGCCGAGATAACCCGTGAGCGCCTTTTCCCCCCAGGGGCAGCGCATCGCCGAGCAGATCGGAGCAAAAGCCGAAACCGACTTGTAGCGCTCCGGGTTCTTGAGCGCGACGGTCAGCGCGCCGTGTCCGCCCATGGAATGGCCGAAGATGCCGGCGCGCGCCGGGTCGACGGGAAAGTCGGCTTCAACCAGCCGGGGTAGTTCGCTTGCGACGTAGGAATACATCCGGTAGCCGCGCGACCACGGCGCCTGCGTCGCGTCGACGTAGAATCCCGCGCCCAGGCCGAAATCGTAGCTCTCGGCTTCGCCCGGGATCTTCAGGCCGCGCGGGCTGGTATCGGGTACCACGATGGCCAGGCCGAGCTCCGCGGCGACACGCTGCGCGCCCGCCTTGACGATGAAATTCTCCTCCGTGCAGGTGAGGCCAGAAAGCCAGTAGAGCACCGGCACGGTGCGCACTTCGGCCTGCGGCGGGAGAAACACGCCGAAGCGCATGACGGAACCGGTCTCGCGGGACTCGTGGCTGTAGACGGCCTGGACGCCGCCGAAGCACTTGCTGCGGGAAACGGTCGCGATCAGTAGACGACCACCGAGCGGATGGATTTGCCCTGGTGCATCAGGTCGAAGCCCTGGTTGATGTCGGCGAGCTTGAGCTTGTGCGTGATCAGGTCGTCGATGTTGATCTTGCCTTCCATGTACCAATCGACGATCTTCGGCACGTCGCTGCGCCCGCGCGCGCCGCCGAATGCCGTGCCCTTCCACACCCGGCCGGTGACCAGCTGGAACGGCCGTGTCTTGATCTCCTGGCCCGCGCCGGCGACGCCGATGATCACCGAGACGCCCCAGCCGCGGTGGCAGCACTCGAGCGCCTGGCGCATCACCTCGACGTTGCCGATGCACTCGAAGCTGTAGTCGGCGCCGCCGCCGGTCAGCTCCACGAGATGCGCCACCAGGTCGCCTTGCACCTCCTTCGGATTCACGAAGTGCGTCATGCCGAACTTCTCGGCGAGGTTCTTCCGCGCCGGATTGAGATCGACGCCGATGATCCTGTCAGCGCCGGCCATGCGCGCGCCCTGCACCACGTTGAGACCGATGCCGCCCAGGCCGAACACCACTACGTTCGCGCCCGGCTCGACCTTGGCGGTGTTGATCACGGCGCCGATGCCGGTGGTCACGCCGCAGCCGATGTAGCAGACCTTGTCGAAAGGCGCGTCCTCGCGGATCTTCGCCAGGGCGATCTCGGGCAGCACGGTGTGGTTGGCGAAGGTGGAGCAGCCCATGTAGTGGTGGACGGGCTTGCCGCCCAGCGAGAACCGGCTGGTGCCGTCCGGCATCAGGCCTTTGCCCTGCGTGGCGCGGATCGCAGTGCACAGGTTCGTCTTGCGCGACAGGCACGACTTGCACTGCCGGCACTCGGGCGTGTAGAGCGGGATCACGTGGTCGCCCTTCTTCACCGAGCTCACTCCCGGGCCGACGTCGACCACGATGCCCGCGCCCTCGTGGCCCAGGATGGCCGGGAACAGGCCCTCCGGGTCCGCGCCGGAACGCGTGAACTCGTCGGTGTGGCAGATGCCGGTCGCCTTGATCTCGACCAGCACTTCGCCGGCCTTGGGTCCCTGCAGCTGCACGGTTTCGATGGTCAGGGCGGCGCCGGCTTTATGGGCGACCGCTGCGCGCACATCCATATCGTCACTCCCTTGAACTTCCAGAAAACATCAATACAGCGGTTTCTTGAGGGGCCGCGGGATGCCGAGCCGGCGCATCTTTCGGTAGAGGGCGTTGCGGCTGACGCCGAGCTTGCGCGCGACATGGCTGAGGTTGCTGCGCTCGAGCTCCAGCTCGCGCAGCAGCGCCGCGCGCTCCGCTCTGGCGAGCGCATTGAGCGAGGCGGCCTCGGCAGGCACAGCCCCGGGTTCGGCCGGCCGCGTGCCGGGCCGCTCGTCGGGCGGCAGGTCGGCCAGGTCGAGCTTGTCGCCCGCGCGCAGCGCGATCATGGCGCGCAGCGCGTTGCGCAATTGCCGGATGTTGCCCGGCCATTGACGCGCGCAAAGCGCCTCGATCAGCTCCTCGCTGAGCGATACCGAAGGCGCGTCGGCCGCCTCCTGCGCGAACACGTGCCGCAGCAGCGCGCGCTTGTCTTCACGCTCGTGGAACCGCGGCAACCGCAGCGCCAGCCCCTGCAGCCGATAGAAAAGGTCCTCGCGAAACTCGCCGCGGCGTATCTTCTCCTCCAGGCCGGTCGGCGTCGCGGCGACCAGGCGCAGGTCGACCCGCTTCTCCAGGACTTGCAGCAGCGGCGCCTGGAGAGGACCGGGCAGCTCGCCGATCTCGTCCAGGAACAGCGTGCCGCCGTGCGCCTGCACGATGTGGCTCTGCAGCAGCGCCTCGGAGATCGCGGCGCAGTTGACCGCGACGAAAGCGTGCTCGGCGCGCTCGCTCGCAGCGTGCAAGGCGCGCGCGAAACGCTCCTTGCCCGTCCCGGTCTCGCCGATCAGCAAAATAGGCATGTCGCGCGACGCGACGCGCTTCGCCGCATGGATGTTGCGCGCCATCGACGCGTCGCCGAAGTCCAGCTCGTCGAGCGCGCTGCGGCTCGGGCCCGGCAGCGAGGGGCTCTCGTGCGGCGCGGCGTGCGCGGCACCGCTCCGCCGCCGCGCCGACTCGGGTTCCTGCGCCACGGCGAAAAAGCGCCCGCCGTGGCGCGCCTCGTAGATCGGCAGCGGGTGAAACGATTTCCTGCGGCTGCGACCGATCAGCGCCGGCAACGAAATGTTGAACACGCGCTCGAGCGGCGCGCGCATCAGGTCGTCCGCCGTCTTGCAGCCGAGCTGGAACAGCGCGTTGCGGTCCACCGCGGCGATGGCGCCGGCGCGATCGAGCGCAATGATGCCTTCGCTCCACGTTCCCACGAGCTCCGGCCGGCTGTGGAAGCGCACCACGAAGGCGTCGCGGAAGCGGTGCAGGAACAGGCGGTTCTCGATCATCTGGGCCGACATGTTCACCAGCACCAGCGTGTGCTGCTGCGCGCGGTCCGATTCGCCGGAGGCGTCCAGCACCGCGACCAGCTCGCCGCGAGGATCGAAAATGGGCGCGGCGCAGCACGTCAGTCCGGTGTTGCGGGCGAGGAAATGCTGGTCCCGGTGGACGATCAGGGGCCCGCGCTCGAGCAGGCAGGTCCCCATGCCGTTGGTGCCGCCGTAGCGCTCGCTCCACACGGCGCCCGGCATCAGCCCGGCGCGCGAGGCCGCGCCCTTGAAGCTCGGATCGCCGTAGTAGGAAAGCAGCACGCCGTCGCGATCGGTGAGGATGATCGAGTGGCCCGAGCCGGCGAGCTGCCGGTACAGGTGCGTCATCTCGGCGTCGGCGAAGGAGACCAGCTCGAGGCGCTGCTCCTTGCGCAGCATGAGCTCCTGGCGCGAGACCACGACCGGCTGCGCATTCGACTGGGGATCGAGGCCGTACTCGTCGAGGCAGCGCAGCCAGGAGCGCTTGACGTGCTCAGGCGTGCCCGCGTGACCCGACGTGCCGCGCGCCACGGAATAAACGAGACGCGCGTGATTGCCGTTCGGCTGCAGGATGGCTCCTCCTCGTAGGCGCCGCCTGCAAATTATGGCGCCGGAGCGGCGTGCGCCGCAATGCGGCTTTGCCGATGCCACGGTGCTAGCATCGGACGCATGCCCACCACCCGTAATGTTGCGCTCGCCCTGGCGGTGTCGGCGGCGGTGGGCACTGTCCCAGCGCGGGCTGCAGCCGGGCATGACTATCCCACCGTGGACCGGGTCGAGTTCGTCCTCGAGTGCATGCAAAAGAACGCCGGCAAGCAGGAGTTCCTCTATAAGTGCGCCTGTGTGATCGACGAGATCGCACGCCACTTCGCCTACGACGATTTCGTCGAAGCCGCGACGGCGGCTCGCTTCCAGAGCCTCGGCGGCGACCGAGGCGGCCTGTTTCGCGACCCGCCGAAGACGCGCGACATCGCGAAGCGTTATCTGCAGATCCAGAACGACGCTATGAAGCATTGCGCCGTGCCGCGCTAGCCGCGCCGACGTGGGTTGTGGCAGCGCAGCACCTCCCAGCTCTGCGCCGACTGTTCGGTTTCGGAACAGTTGACCGCGCGCTTTCTCGGGAGCGTGCTTTGGTCTTTTGGCGCGGCTATACGGGTATATAGTGACCCGAAGCAACACGCCAAAGAGGAGGATGAGATGGTACTGACACAGACGGGCAGGTGGGGTCTTTTGCTCGGCCTCGCCGTTCTCCCGGGGTTCGCGCTCGCCAATCCGGAGGTCATCAAGCTCACTCAGAACGCCAGGAACTGGGCGATGCAGGCGGGCAATATGCAGAACCACCGCTACAGCGCGCTCAAGCAGATCACCAGCGAAAACGTCAAGGATCTTCGCGTCGCCTGGACATTCTCGACCGGCGTTCTGCGCGGCCACGAGGGCGGTCCGCTGGTCATCGGCGACATGCTGTACATCCATAGCCCGTTTCCCAACAAGGTCTTCGCGATCAACCTGGCCGATCAGACGATCCGGTGGAAGTACGAGCCGAAGCAGGACCCGTCGGTGATCCCGGTCATGTGCTGCGACACGGTCAACCGCGGTGTCGCGTACGCCGACGGCAAGATCTTCCTGCAGCAAGCCGACACCAATCTCGTCGCGCTCGACGCCAAGACCGGCAAGGAGGTGTGGAAGGTCAAGAACGGCGACCCCAAGAAGGGTGAGACCAACACCAACGCCCCGCACATCTTCAAGGACAAGGTGATCACCGGCATTTCCGGCGGCGAGTTCGGCGTGCGCGGCTATCTTGCGGCCTACGACATCAAGACCGGCAAGCTCGCCTGGAAGGCCTACAGCACCGGGCCGGACGCCGAGATGCTGATGGATCCGGAAAAGACCATGACCTGGACCGACGGCAAGATGGCGCCGGTCGGCCGCGACTCGTCGCTGAAGAGCTGGCAGGGCGATCAGTGGAAGATCGGCGGCGGCACCACCTGGGGATGGTTCAGCTACGACCCGAAGCTCAACCTCGTGTACTACGGGTCGGGCAATCCCAGCACCTGGAACCCGGTGCAGCGTCCTGGCGACAACAAGTGGTCGATGACGATCTTCGCGCGCGACGCCGATACCGGCCAGGCGAAGTGGGTGTACCAGATGACGCCGCACGACGAGTGGGATTTCGACGGCGTCAACGAGATGATCCTCGCCGACGGCATTAATGTGAGAGGCAAGCCGCGCAACGTCGTGGTGCACTTCGACCGCAACGGCTTCGCCTACACGCTGGATCGTGCTACCGGCGAGCTGCTCGTCGCCCAGAAGTACGATCCGACGGTGAACTGGGCGACGCACGTCGACATGAAGACCGGCCGGCCGCAAGTCGTGAAGCAGTACAGCACGCGGGCGCAAGGCGCGGACGTGAACACCAAGGGAATCTGCCCCGCTGCGCTCGGTACCAAGGACCAGCAGCCGGCGGCGTACAACCCGGCCAACAAGCTGTTCTACGTGCCGACCAATCACGTGTGCATGGACTACGAGCCCTTCAAGGTCGAGTACACCGCGGGCCAGCCGTACGTGGGCGCGACGCTCTCGATGTACCCGCCGCCGAAGAGCCACGGCGGCATGGGCAACTTCATCGTGTGGGATGCCGGCGCCGGCAAGATCGTGAAATCGAAGCCGGAGAAGTTCTCCGTCTGGAGCGGGGCGCTGGTCACCGCCGGCGGCATCGCCTGCTACGGCACCCTCGAGGGCTACGTGAAGTGCGTCGACGCGAACGACATCAGCAAGGAGCTGTACAAGTTCAAGACACCCTCCGGAATCATCGGCAACCTGAACACCTGGGAGTTCAAGGGCAAGCAGTACATCGGCGTGCTCTCCGGGATCGGCGGCTGGGCCGGTATCGGCCTCGCGGCTGGCCTCGAGAAGGACACCGACGGTCTCGGCGCCGTAGGCGGCTACCGGGAGTTAAGCAAGTACACCGAGCTCGGCGGCGTGCTCACGGTGTTCTCTTTGCCGTAAGCCCGGCCGCGCTTCGACGGCTCGAAAACGGGGCTGACATCCTTCGGGGTGTCAGCCTTTTTGATCTGAAGGACCGTTCAGCAATGAAACGCATGGCGTGCATTCCCGTGGTCGCACTCGCGCTCGCCGCCTGGGCATCGGACCCGGCGCTCGCGGCCGACGACAAGCCCTACCGGGTCGCCGACGGCAACAAGGTCGACAAGGCCACGCTCGAGGGTTGGCGCACTTGGCGTGCGCTCGCCTGCGAGCGCTGTCATGGCGCGCGGCAGGAAGGGCTGGTCGGGCCGTCTCTGCTCGAAAGCATGCGGCGGCTGTCCAAGGACGAGTTCAAGCAAGCCATGATGAAGGGACGCCCGGAGAAGGGAATGCCGAACTTCGACGGCAGCAAGATGGTCACCGAAAACCTCGATGGCCTCTACGCGTTCCTGAAAGGACGCGCCGACGGCGCCATCCAGCCGGGCCGCCTCGAAGAGCTGAAGTGAAGCGGCTCGCCCTAGCCGCAGTTCTGCTGCTGCCGCAGCTGGCAGGCGCCACCGACTGGCCCGGCTACGAGAAGCTGACGCGCCAGCAAGTGGTCGCGGCGCTGGCCGGGGCGTCGCCATCCGCGCCCGCCGATTTTTATTCCAGGAACCTCTCCGGGCTGGACCTCTCCGGCATCGACTTCAAGGGAGCGAATCTCGCGGCGGCGGTTCTGAACGGAGCCAACCTGACGAGGGCCAACCTTTCCCGCTGCAATCTCACGGTCAGCTTTGCCGAGGGCGCAAACCTGACCGACGCCAACCTGCAGGGCGCGATGATGTTCTCGATACAGCTTCAAGGCGCCAACCTCAAGGGGGCGAACCTCTCGGGCGCGCGCTTGATCGGCGATCTGAAAAGGGCGAATCTCGAGCAGGCCGTGCTCACGAAGATGAACGGCGCGGCCGACATGAAGAACCAGTCGATGGGGCTGATGCGGGCGAATCTCGTCTCGGCGAACCTGAGAGGCGCGGATCTTTCGGGGTCTGATTTCTCGCGCGCCGACTTCAGCTTCTCGGACCTTTCGGGCGCCAGCCTCGCCGGCACCAGGCTGAGCGGGGCGGAGTTCAGCGGCACAGACCTGCGCGGCGCCAACCTCGCCGGCGCCGATCTGAGCGGCTCGAAGCTCATCGATACCGATTTCACCGGCGCCAATCTTGCCGATGCGAATTTCACTGCCGCCACGCTTCGCGGCGTGAAAGGACTCTCGGTCCAGATGGCACAGCAGAGTCAGCCCGCCGGCGATGATCGTGTGCTGCGCGTATGCGAGGACCCGAACAACCTTCCGTTCTCGAACCGCGCGGGCGAAGGCTTCGAGAACAAGATCGCCGAGCTCCTGGCGCGCGAGCTGGGGTGGTCGCTCGAGTACACCTGGTTCCCGCAGCGCATGGGCTTCATCCGCAACACGCTGCGCGCGCGCGATCCCGGCTCCAACCGCTTCAAATGCGACCTGGTGATGGGCGTGCCGGCCGGATTCGAGCTGGCGTCCACCACCAAGCCTTACTACCGCTCGACGTATGCCCTGGTCTATGTGAAAGGCAAGGGGCTCGACAGCGTAACGGCGCCGGAGGGCTTGCTCAAGGTCGAGCCGGCGAAGCTCAAATCGCTCAAGCTCGGCGTGTTCGGTCAATCGCCGGTGGCCGACTGGCTGCTCAAGCACGGCTTGTTCGATCAGGCCGTTTCCTATCAGCCCCAGTCCGGCGATCCGGAGCGCTATCCGGGCGAGATCATCGAGAAGGACCTGGTGGCCGGCAAGGTGGATGTGGCCTTCGTGTGGGGACCGATCGCCGGCTACTTCGCGAAGAACGTGCCGGCCGAGCTCGCCGTCGTGCCGTTCGAGCCGAGCGCGGAGATTCAGTTCGACTTCCGCATCGCCATGGGGGTGCGCTTCGGCGAGCGCGAGTGGAAGGACAGGGTCGAGCGCCTGCTCGAGGCGAACCGCGCCCGTATCCAGGCGATCCTCGCGGCCTACGGGGTGCCGCAGCTGGACGATGCGGGCCGGATCATGGGCAAGCCCGGGAAGTAAGACCGCGTGCGTCGCGAACTCCGACGAGGACGCGTTGTCGGCCACCACGTCCTCGAGCGTGAACCTGAAGTCCTTCCACCCGCGGATGCACGTGACGCTTGAACGGCGTGGCGCCGCCATCCTCGATCAGCATGGCGTCGGTGCGGCGGCCCCAGATCATGTCGGAGAGCCCCATCTGCACCGCCGATGCTTCTCCATTGAAGATGCTCATCAATGAATGCGCACCTCTCATGAATGCCAAGCGCTGGAAGCGGACGTTGACTCATGCGCTGACGCGGAGTAACACTGGTTGACGCTTGAGGGCAGAGCGCTTCCATTGGGGAGGAACCGTGAACAAGCAGGAGCTGGTCAGGGCATTCGCAGTTGCAACCGTCGCGTCCCTGGGTTTGTTGCTCGGCAATTCCACCTTCGTATTCGCCGACGGTAGGGACGACGACGACAACCGCGGGAGGGCTGACCGTACGCCCTGGACCAAGCCCGTTCCCAAAGCGAGATGTGGTCGCGGCGACCACACCGAAAGCGGATTGCAGGGTCAGACCACCCCGGAGGAGCGCCTCAGCGGTGACTCCGAGACCGCCTATGACTGCAACCTCGAGCTCGTCGGCAAGGTCCGAGGGGAGGGAGCCTGGTCGCAGAAGGGACCGGCGTATTTCGGCGATTGCGCCTACTACGGAACGGACAGCAATCCCAACATGCAGCACCGCGGCGTCACGGTGGTGGATGCCTCGGACCCTCGGCGCCCGCGGATCACTGCGTACCTGGACGATACGATCTCGATGCTGGACCCGCACGAGACCCTGAAGCTCAACGACCGGCGCAAGCTCCTCGTGGGCTCCCAAAGGGACGGGCCCGGATTTGCCGTTTATGACGTGTCCGGCAACTGCCGCCACCCGGTCCTCAAGTCCAACATCCAGCTGACCGGCAGCCGCGCCCATATGGGCGGCTTCGCGCCGGACGGGCTGACTTACTACGTGGGCCAGACCAATAGAGGCATCGGCGGCCTGATGGCCATCGTGGACCTCGCCGACCCGTCCAATCCCAAGCACCTCCTCAACTGGCAGTTCATGGGTGACGGCAGGCCCCATGACGTCAACCTCAACCGGGACGGCACGCGGCTGTACTCGGGGCAACCCGGCACCTTCGGCAACACCGGCTCCTCGATCGGCCCGAACGGTCTGGTGATACTCGACGTCAGCGACGTCCAATTCCGCCGCCCCAATCCGCAGATCCGGATCGTCAGCAAGCTCTTCTGGTCGGACAGCGGGCAAGCGGAGCAGATGCTGCCCATCACCATCAAAGGGCGCCCGTACATCATCAGCACGGACGAGTCGGGCGGCCAGGGCGGCGTGGGCGGTTTCCCGGCGGCATGTGCGCGCGGCGCGCATCCCTTTGGTTTCGCGCAGCTCATCGACATCAGCGACGAGAAGAATCCCAAGCTCGTCTCCCGGCTGATGCTCGAAGCGAGCGTCAACGCAAACTGCCAGCAGCAGCTCAACGATCCGCCCGATGTCGGCGGCGCGAGACCCGACTACTCCGGTGAAAGATGCACCGTGGACCGTGTCCGGAATGCCACCATGGCCGCCTGCGGGTATAGAGACGCAGGCCTGCGGGTCTTCGACATCCGCGATCCGTACCGCCCGAAAGAGATCGCGTACTACAAGCCGGGGGCTGCGCGGACGGCTCATCTCCCCGGGTCGGGTGGCTGGGCACCGGGCGCCGATCGAACCGTCGACCGGATAGCGGGTCTCCCGCGCTTTGTGCGCCACGGGCGCGAGCTGCACATCTGGTTCGTCAGCGATGACAACGGCTTCCAGATCGTCCGGTTCAAAGGGCTCAACAAGGACTATTTCGACGAGTCGGACGACTAGAAGGTCACTCGCCCGCGCACAGGGAATAGACGGTCGTCCTAGACCAGGACGTTGATAGGCGGGATGTGCAAGGGCCGTGAGGCCTTGAGCTAACCCGTACTAATTGCCCGTGCGGCTTGACCCTATAACCGTGAGCATCGCTTTCGGTTAAGAGGCGCGCTTGGCGCGATCTCATACCCAGGTTTGGCTTTTGCCGAACCCTTCACTTCTTCAATCTTCTATCTGGCGGCTATAGCAGCCTGGAACCACACCTTCCCATCCCGAACAGGACCGTGAAACGGGTTTGCGCCGATGATAGTGTGCAATCGCGTACGCGAAAGTAGGCTACCGCCAGGCCATACACCGAAACCCCGGGCTCGAAAGAGTGCCGGGGTTTTTTGTTGGCTCGGCCGCGAGCTCGAACTTTGCTCTACTCCTCGCCAAACCGCGCTGCGCATCCGCATCCGGCCGACCACGGCGAATTGGACCGTAAAGTTCCGCGACCCGCCTAGCGATCGCTTTTGCGTTTCTTCTCCGCCCGCGCTTTCAACGCGGACCTCAGCTCGGACATCCTCACCCCAACCAGCCCCGGAACAGCCGCGGCGACGATTCGGTCGTCGGGGCCCAGCACGATCGCCGTCCAGTTTTCCGTACTTTCTTCCCTCACGATGTGCGCCCAGTAATTGCCGGGAGCGGCCTCGAACGGCGTCAGGCGGTAGACCTCGTCGGACTTCTGCAGATAGCCTTGCGCGCGCCAGTCTTCTCCGAGGCCCGATTCCTTGATCTCGTAGGAGTAGGTTCCCACTTCTAGCTCGTAGCGCCCGGGCCGTCCGCGCAGGACTTCGTACTCCTGCCGGTCGTGCTGTTTCTCCCTGAGCAGGGCCAGGGCGTGACTGGTGGCGTGCGGCCCGTAAGGGCCCCTGACTTTGTAGTCTCCGCCGATGATCACCGAGCGGCCGTTGACCTTCCGGATTTCCGCCCCGAAGAGCGTCCCGATCCTCACGGTAGCGCCGGGATCGACCTTCGGACCGTGGGCCCGGTCGGTGGCCGGATCGTAATACAGGCCCTTGTAGGACGCGCAGCCACCGAGCAGCGCGATTACGAGGAGCGCAAGCCAGTGCTTGATGAACATGAGGTCCTCCCGTTGCGGCTATCTCGGCTTCCTCGGCCTTCGGAGCACGCACGCTTGCTAGACGCTTTCCATGAGGAACCGCAACGTGTATTCCCGCGCCGGCTGATTTGAAAGCCACTTCTTCGCTCGACGCATGGCTTCTTGACTGCCGTCAGCGCCGAGGGCTTGCTCGAGCCTTCGGATTGCTGCATCGACCTTCAGGTCATCCAAGCGATCCCGGTGAGGATGCATTGCAACCAAGTAATAGAACTTAAGCGCTTCGGTTTGATCTGCGGCATTCCGAGCCGCGTAGTACTGCGCCTGCAGATGGCCGCCGTCGGCGGCAGCCTGGTACCACTTCTTTGCCTCTGCTCTGTCCGAATTCACTTGCGGTGGCAACTCCACTTTCAAGCCCGGCTGGCTCAACGCCTGAAGAACTTCCTGTGGATAGAGGCGATCAAGGAGTCCAGCAAGCATGTACTGCGCGTCGACATGTCCTCGTTCCGCGGACGCACGGCACCAGCGGAGCGCCTGATCTCTGTCCTCGCGCTCCAGCAAGCGCGCCAATTCGAACTGCGCGATCGCATGATTCTGTTCCGCCGAAGCCTGAAACCACCGTTTTGCTTCCTGCAAGCTCCGGGTGACGCCGTCACCGCGCGCGTATTTTCGTCCGAGATAGTACTGTGCGAACTTCTGTCCTTTGTTCGCAGCGCGTGTCAGCCAGATCAAGGCTTCAGCCTGATCGCGCGCCACACCATCGCCGACGTCGTAGGCGACGCCGATCCGGGCTTGCGCTTTGGCGTGCCCTTGTTGCGCGGCGCGAAGAAACCACTGGGCGGCTTGCTTAGCACCGTCAGCGCCGTACAGGGTACCGTTCAGGTACTGGGCTTCCGCATCGCCGGCCTCCGCACGCGCGGTCACATTATCGAGCATCTGCTTTAAGTCGAGTCGATTGTCCGCGGCTAAGCTCGGTGCGGGGTGCGTGGTGACGCAAAGGACGGCCAATAGGGCGAAGCGAGCGGCGAGCAATAGGTACGCGTTCATTCATTTGTCCTTTCAAGCGCGCGTGCTTGGCATGACTTCCTGCCGGCGAGGTCGTGAGTTTGCGGTTGCCCTGCCGGATGTAACGCGTCTGGACTATAGCTCGCGGTGCGTGCAAATTGAGGTGAAACCAGCACTGCCGGAGAGTGCATTCTTCATATCGTGCATCGTGGACAGGTACGTCACCATGGAGCATGAATCCAAGCCGGGAGGACGCGATGAGATGCCGCCTGCTGCCGCTATTCTGCTTGTCCTTCCTATCCCTGGTGCTTCCGGGCTGCGGCACGATCTCGCAGTCGGGATCGGCGAATCTCACTCCGCTGATCGAGGAGTTTCCCTTCCGGGCCACGCGTCCGCTTGCGCGCGAGTATCGCTACACGTATACCAATGTCTGGGTCCTCGACGGCAAGTTGGGAAAGCCTAGCTTCGCTGCGGACGCAGCTACGCGAGCCGATCCGTCAGCGCGCACCCCGGCCGCCCTCCTTGCCGCGGCCTCGGTACCGACGCCGCGTTGGAGCGACGCGCTCAGCAAGGCAGCCAGCGAGCAGGCGAGAAGAGGCGCGCGCGGGCAGTACATCGTGGAGATGCACGGGGCTGCGGCGAGCATGGCCGCCGCGGAAGCTTCGCTCGCCAAAGCGCAGGCGACGGCGGGGGCGATGCTTGCCTTGTTGCAGGCCGCGGAGGAACTAAACAAGATGTGGACCCAGCAGACCGCCGACGAGCTTGCGGGGTGGATCCGCCACAATACCGGCGTCATCGGCGAAGAGGCACTGGAAGGCTCGCGGTTGCAGCTCGACTTCACTTATATGCTTACCGGAAAGAGCTTTCAGACTGATTCGCGCTCCGACATCCTGGTCAAAGCGGTCCTCACCGATGGACGGGGTGGCACGTTCGAAAGCAGTCAGGCATTCCAGATCTATACCTATCTAAACGAGCCAAGCATCGAGATTCCGAAAGATGCGATGCGCGTCGATCCGTGGCTGCTCCCGCCCGAAAAACGCGAGTCGGTAAAGCCTCTCTACGGCAGCGGCGTGTTCAATGTCCACGCCGTACTTGCCGCGAGCGCAGCTATTGCCGATCTGTATCGACAGCTCGAGGCGAAATAAGGCGTTCTATCTCAGCGAGCCGCGCAACTTTTCGGAAGCGTGTCGCCTGATCGATTCGCGAAACAGCACGTCGGCGACTTCGTCGAACGTGAGCACCGCGAGACGGCGGTGTTCTGCGGTTTGTGGCGCGCTTGGCGCGATCTCGAATCCAGACGAGCCCCCGATCCAGTCGGGGGGACGAGGCTCCGGCTTCACGCAGTCCCGGCTTCAGGGCTCAATTGAGGGGGACCTGCTTCGGCGTGAACCCCGGACGCGTTCTCATGACCGTTGTATCGGGCATGTCAATCGATCTGATTGTCTCGTCGTGGACCGAGACTGTTATCGAGGCGTACATAGATCCAGACTTTGGTGGCTTTCGGCGCCATGCAGGCGCGATTTGGATCGTGACGGCGGACGGCTATGCCTCGAATTGGCGCGCAATAGAGTTTCGACCGACGCTCTCACTGTATATCGCTTTCGATGGCATCTGCGTGTCTTCCGAATAGTGCGCGTCGGCCGGAAAGCTTTCGGGATGCGTCTGCGCGCTCCAGGTGCTGACGACGTGACGCGGTAGGAAGCGGCCGCTTCGGGCGCGCGGCAGTCGCTCGCGCGGGAAGGGGCGGAGGCGGCCACGTCGCCGCGTACGGCGAGCGCCGCCCAGATCGCTGCCGCGACCCCGCCAAGCGCAAGCGCCGCGAGCGCCGTGCGGAGCACGAGTTCGCGCCGGTTCATGGCCGGTTGGTCGGCGCAGGCGGTCGCGGTTTACGGGTTTGCGCCGATGCACGGCTTGAACTTGAGCTGGTCCGCGACGAGAATCGCCGACGATGGGCGAGGCGATCAACGGAGATCTTTCTGTCCGCGCCGTCGCCCACACGACCCGGATGCGGTGGGCGCCGAGCCCGAGCGGGTCGGTCTGGCGAAAGCGGGTCCACTTGGTGGGGGCTGCGGAATCGGGCCAAGTCACGTCCGTCGTGCGCTACGAACCGGCCTCGAGGTTTCCAGCGCACGATCATCCGGAGGGAGAGGAGATCCTGGTGCTCGAAGGCGTCTTCTCCGACGAACACGGCGACTGGCCCGCGGGCACTTTTCTCCTCAATCCGGAAGGCTTTCGCCATGCTCCCTTCTCGGCCCCTGGTTGCGTCCTGTTCGTGAAGCTGAGGCAATTCCCGGGCCGCGAACGGCGGCACGTCGTCGTCGACACCCGCAAGCTCGCGTGGCAGCCCGGCCCGATTCCGGCCGTAGCCCACAAGCCGCTCTACCAGCAGACCGGCTTCTCGGACCTGATGCGCCTCGAGCGCTGGCAGGCGCAAGCGGACCTTGGAATCGTCTCCTACGAGCTCGGTGCCGAGTTGTTCGTCCTCGAGGGCGAGTTCGCCGACGAGGCCGGAGCGTACTCTGCGGGCTGCTGGCTGCGTCTCCCGGCCGGTTCAGCGCATCATCCCCGATCCGCCGCTGGATGCAGTCTCTACGTGAAGCGGTCTGGGCTATCCTACCTGAGGTCGGCCGGCCAAGAGGAACTTTGCTAAGCTCGAAGACGATGACCTCGGAGGCGCGCTACACCGGCGTCGCGATTGCTTTGCACTGGCTGCTCGCGGCGCTCATCCTCGGCCAGATCGCGTTCGGCTGGTACCTGCAAGACGTCCCGCGCGGCACGCCTGCGCGCACGGTTTACGTGAATCTGCACAAATCGACCGGTCTGACGATCGGCCTTTTCATTCTGCTGCGTCTCTACTGGCGCCTCACCCACAAGGCGCCGCCACTGCCCGTCACCATGCCCGCATGGGAGCGCGCGGCGGCGCGCGCGAGCCACTTCGCGCTCTACGCGTGCATGCTCGTCATGCCGGCCGCGGGATATCTCGCGTCGAATTTCAGCAAGTTCGGCGTCAACTACTTTAACGCGGTCCTGTTGCCGCCGTGGGGCGTGGATGACAGGCGCATCTATGCCGTGTTCAACACCACCCACGTCGTCACCTCGTATGTGTTCGTGGCGCTGATCGCGGTGCATATCCTGGCCGCGCTGCGGCATCTCTATCTGCGCGACGGCGTCTTCCGCCGCATCTGGCCGATCATTCGAGGATAGCGACGCCCCAGGGCGTGCTCACTTTTGCGCGCCGGCGGCGCGCAAAAGCCCCGAGGTGGCCTGCCGACCCTGCTCTTCCGCGATCGCAAGAGCGGTCTTGCCGCGGTTGTCCCGGGCATTGAGGTCGGCGCCGCGCGAGACCAGCAGCTTCACCGCCTGGTCCTGACCGAAGCCGGCGGCCCACATCAGGGCCGTCAGCTCGTTGTCATAGCGCGCGTTGATGTCCACGCCCTGCTCGAGCAGGGCGCCCAGCACCTGCTCGTGCCCGTTGGCGGCCGCGTACAGCAGCGCGGTCTTCTTCATCCGGTCGACGGGAGCGAGGTCGGCTTTGCGGCGCAGGAGCGCGCGCACCAGCTCGAGGTCGCCGTTGTACGCCGCGCTCATCAGCGGGGTCACCCCCGCCAGGTTTCCCTGGTTGATATTGGCGCCGCGCTCGATGAGCATCACGCCGAGCGCGGTATGGCCGTTCTTTGCGGCGACGTTCAGTGGCGTGTCGCCGAGCCGGTTGCGCGATTCCAGGCTCGCCCCCTTCTCCAGCAGTGCGCGCACCGCCGGCTCGCTGCCGCGGCGCGCTGCCTGCAGCAGCTCGGCGTTGATGTTGACCGCGCTCTGCTGGGCGAAGGCGATGGTGTGCGTCGCACAAAGGAGCAGGACGGCCAGCGTTCTGGCGGGAAACACTCGCTCTTCTCCTGTTGAACCGGCTGTTGAACCGGCTTCGGCCGAGGACTAGACTGGCCGAGGAAAATCTTAGCAGAGTTAGGGAGGAGGCAGTCCCCACCTAGAATGCAAAGCGCGCGGGTCCCAACCGCGCGTGCATACGCCGCACAAGCCCAAAGGAGACGACCATGACGAAGAACACCAGGCGCTCGCTTGCAATCGCCGCTGCTACTCTCGGCGCCCTCGCGCTCGCTGCGCCCGCATTCGGGCAGGAAGTGAAGCCGGCGCCGGCAACCAAGGGCGGCGAAGTGCCCAAGGCCATCAACGTTTCGCAGGACCAGTTGACCAAGGCGGGCGGCGATTCGAGAAACTGGCTGCACACCAACGGCAACTACGCGCAGACCCGGTACTACCCGGGCACAGGGATCAATACGCAAAACGTTCGAAGCCTGCGGCCGGTGTTCGTGTTCCAGACCGAGGTGGTCGAGTCGATGGAAACGGCGCCGATCGTCATCGACGGCGTGATGTACCTCACGACCGCGTTCAACCACGTGTACGCGATCGATGCGGCGAGCGGCAAGGAGTTCTGGCACTACAAGCACAAGATGGGTCCGGTAACGACCTTCTGCTGCGGCCCAAACAACCGCGGCGTCGCCATCTCGGGCGGCAAGGTCTTCATGGGCACGCTGGACGCCAAGCTCGTCGCGCTCGACGCGAAGAGCGGCAAGCTGCTGTGGGAGACGCAGATCGAGGACCCGGAAAAGGGCTACAGCGAGACCATGTCGCCCACGGTGGTCGAGAACAGGGTGCTGATCGGCACCAACGGCGGCGAATACGGCATCCGCGGCTTCGTCAAAGCCTACGACGCAGACTCGGGCAAGTTGCTGTGGACCTTCTACACCATCCCCGAGAAGGGCCACGAGGGCGTGTGGGCGGCGAACGACGCCACCGGCCGGAACATGAAGCGCGACATCGCCAAAGAGAAGGCGGCGTTCGCGAAGGACAGCTCGTTCTGGCAGACGCTCGGCGGCGGCGTGTGGATGAACCCGTCGGTGGACCTCAAGACGCGCACCGTTTGGTTCGTGGTCGGCAACCCGTCGCCCGACCTCTACGGCGACGAGCGTCCGGGCGACAACCTGTACACCGACTCGCTGGTCGCAATCGATCTCGACAAGGGCAGCTACAAGTGCCACTTCCAGTACGTCGCGCACGACGTCTGGGACCTCGACGCGGTGAGCCCGCCGATCCTGGTGGACGTCGCGGACAAGAGCGGCAAGATGGTCCCCGGCGTGATCCACGGCGGCAAGACCGGGCATGTCTACGTGCACGACCGTAAGGACTGCTCGCTGATCCGCTACTCCGAGGCGATGGTGCCGCAGGAAAACATGTGGGTGCTGCCGACGGCGGAGGGCGCGCGCATGCTGCCCGGCGCCAACGGCGGCGTCGAGTGGTCGCCGATGGCCTGGGATCCGAAGAACCGGCTCGCGATCGCGCTCAATCTGCACCAGCCGATGACCTATCACGTCGAGGCGGCCAAGTACCCCGGCGGCTCGAAGCTCTGGCTGGGCGGCGCCTTCAAGGTGGTCCCGGGCGAAAAACAGTGGGGCCGCGTCGCTGCGGTGCAGGTCGATACCGGCAAGGTCGCGTGGAAGCACGACACCGAGCAGCCGCTGATCGGCGGCGGCCTCGTCACGGGCGGCGGCCTGTTCTTCTTCGGCGAAGGCAACGGCAGCTTCAACGCGCTCGAATCGGCCACCGGCAAGAAGCTGTGGAGCTTCAACTGCGGCGCCGGGGCAAATGCCATGCCGGTGTCGTACATGGTCGGCAAGCGCCAGTACATCGCGATGGGCTGCGGCGGCAACACCCAGCTCGACTTCAAGCGCGGCAACAGCGTGTTCGTGTTTTCGGTAAACTGACGGCGTGCGATTGACAATGGGAGGCCGCCTTCGGGCGGCCTCTTCGTTTTGCGGGATGCTCGCGCTTACCGCGCTGCCCGCGGCTGCGCAGAACCCCGAAGCCGGCCGGAAGAAGGCCGAGACCTGCGTCGCCTGCCACGGGCCGAACGGCAACTCGGTCGACGGCAAGTTCCCGATCCTCGCCGCGCAGACCGCGCGTTACATCTATCTCCAGCTGCGCGATTTCAAGGAGGGACGGCGCAGCGAGCCCACCATGGAGCCCTTCGTCAAGGACCTGACGCGGGAGGACATGCTCGACCTCGCGGCCTTCTTCGCCGCGCAGAAGCCGCGGCCGCCGAGCTTCAAGCCAGACCCGGCGCGCGCCGCCCGCGGCAAGCTGAAGTCGGACGAGACGCTCTGCACCATGTGCCATCTCGGCGGCTTCCGGGGCCAGAACGAGATCCCGCGCGTCGCCGGCCAGCACTACGAGTACACCGTCAAGCAGCTCAGCGACTTCAAGGCCAGGAGGCGCACCAACGACGCGGGCAACATGACGAGCGTGTCCAGGACGCTCTCCGAGCGCGACATCGAGGACCTCGCCCACTACCTCGTCGGCCTGGACTGAGTCCCGTGCGTCGGGTGCACATCGAGTGAAGTTCCTGTAAACTCCTCCATCCCTACACGCGCTGGGTAGATGACCAAGTATGTCTTCGTAACGGGCGGTGTAGTTTCCTCGTTAGGGAAAGGCATCGCTGCCGCATCCCTCGCTGCGATCCTCGAATCGCGCGGCATCCGCGTCACCAACATCAAGCTGGACCCGTACATCAACGTCGATCCCGGGACGATGAGCCCGTTCCAGCACGGCGAGGTGTTCGTGACCGAGGACGGCGCGGAAACCGACCTGGATCTGGGCCATTACGAGCGCTTCCAGAGCTCGAAGATGCGCCGCTGGAACAACTTCACCACCGGCCAGATCTACGAATCGGTCATCAAGAAGGAGCGCCACGGCGACTACCTCGGCGGCACGGTGCAGGTCATCCCGCACATCACCGACGAGATCAAGCTCTTCATCAAGCGCGGCGCGGGCGACGCCGACGTGGCGATCGTGGAGATCGGCGGCACCGTGGGCGACATCGAGTCGCTCCCCTTCCTCGAGGCGATCCGGCAGATGGGGCTGGATCTCGGGCGCAACAACGTCTGCTATATCCACCTGACGCTCGTTCCCTACATCGCCTCCGCGGGCGAGATCAAAACGAAGCCGACGCAGCACTCGGTGAAGGAGCTGCGCGAGATCGGCATCCAGGCCGACGCGCTGCTCTGCCGCACGATCCAGCCGCTACCGGAGGATGAAAGGCGCAAGATCGCGCTCTTTACGAACGTCCAGAAGGAGGCGGTGATCTCGGCCTGGGACGTCGACCACATCTACAAGATCCCGATGATGCTGCACGAGCAGATGCTCGACGAGATCGTCTGCCACAAGCTGCAGATCCTGGCGCGGGCAGCGGATTTGTCGCAATGGAAGAAACTGGTCCATGCCCTCGAGCATCCGGAACACGAGGTCGACATCGCCTTCGTCGGCAAGTACGTCGATCTCCAGGATTCGTACAAGTCGCTGAACGAGGCGCTGCGCCACGCCGGCATCCACACCAATTCCAAGGTCAACATCCATTACGTCGACTCGGAGGAGCTTGAGAAAGGCGGTGCCGTGCCGCTCGAGAAGATGGACGCGATCCTGGTGCCCGGCGGCTTCGGCCAGCGCGGCACCGAAGGCAAGATGCGCGCGATCCGCTTCGCCAGGGAAAACGGGGTTCCGTATCTGGGCATTTGCCTCGGCATGCAGCTCGCCACCATCGAGTTCGCGCGCAACGTCTGCGGCCTCGCGGGCGCGAACAGCACGGAATTCGATCTCGATACGCCGCACCCGGTGGTCGCGCTGATCACCGAGTGGCTCGATCGCACCGGGCGGATCGAGAAGCGCACCGAGAAGTCCGACCTCGGCGGCACCATGCGCCTGGGCAGCCAGAAGTGCCCGGTGGAACCGGCGACGCTGGCGGCCTCCATCTACGGATCAGAAGTGAATGAAAGGCACCGTCACCGCTACGAGGTGAACAACATCTACGTGCCGCAGCTCGAGGCCAAGGGCTACAAGGTCTCGGCGCGCACGCCGAGCGAGAGCCTGCCCGAGATCCTGGAGCTGCCCGGGCATCCGTTCTTCATCGGCGTGCAGTTCCACCCCGAGTTCACCTCGACGCCGCGCCACGGCCACCCGCTGTTCAAGGCGTTCGTCGCCGCCGCGCTGCGCCACCGCGCCGGCGGCAAGCTACGGGTCGTCGCGGCGTAATCGATAGACGCCCTGATCCAATGAAGCTCTGCGGCTTCGAAGTCGGCCTCGACCGGCCGCTATTCCTCATTGCCGGCCCGGACACGCTCGAGAGCGAGCAGCTCTGCCTGGACGTCGCCGGCAAGCTCAAGGAGCACACGGCGAAGCTCGGCATGCCCTACATCTTCAAGGGCTCCTTCGACAAGGCGAACCGCACTTCCGGCAAGAGCTACCGCGGGCCCGGGATGGAAGAAGGATTGAAAATACTCTCCAAAGTAAAACAAAAAATAGGGGTGCCGGTACTGACCGACGTCCACGAGGACACGCCGCTCAAGGAGGTCGCCGCGGTGGTCGACGTGATCCAGACCCCGGCGTTTCTCTGCCGCCAGACCAATTTCATCCGCAACGCCGCGAGCCAGGGCAAGCCGGTCAACATCAAGAAGGGCCAGTTCCTGTCGCCGTGGGAGATGAAGAACGTCGTGGAAAAAGCGAAGAGCACCGGCAACCAGCAGATCCTGGTGTGCGAGCGCGGCTTCAGCTTCGGCTACAACAACCTGGTGGTCGACATGCGCGGCCTCGCGGCCATGCGCGACACCGGCTGTCCGATCGTGTTTGACGGCACCCATTCGGTGCAGCTTCCGGGCGGAGAGGGAACCGCTTCGGGCGGGCAGCGCGAATTCATCCCCGTGCTGGCGCGCGCCGCGGTCGGCGCGGGCGTCTCCGGCGTGTTCATGGAGACGCACCCGAAGCCCGACGAAGCGCTGTGCGACGGGCCGAATTCGTGGCCGCTCGGCCTGATGCCGGAGTTGCTTGATACCCTCGTGGAGCTGGACCAACTCGTCAAAAGAAAGGGATTCGTGGAACAGAAAGTTAAAGCATGAGCTCCATCGTCGACGTGGTGGCGAGGGAGATCCTGGATTCGCGCGGCAACCCGACCGTCGAGGCCGACGTGCTGCTCGAATCCGGCGTGATGGGGCGCGCCGCGGTGCCCTCCGGCGCCTCGACCGGCAGCCGCGAAGCGGTCGAGCTGCGCGACGGCGACAAGGGGCGCTACGGCGGCAAGGGCGTGCTGAAGGCCGTGGAGTTCGTGAACACGGAAATATCGGAGGCGATCGTCGGCCTGGACGCCAGCGAGCAGGCCTTCATCGACAAGACCCTGAACGAGCTCGACGGCACCGAGAACAAGTCGCGCCTCGGCGCGAACGCGGTGCTCGCGGTGTCGATGGCGGCGGCCAAGGGCGCGGCGGAGGAATCCGGCCTGCCGCTCTACCGCTACCTCGGCGGCTCTGGCGCCATGCACATGCCGGTGCCGATGATGAACGTGATCAACGGCGGCGCGCACGCCAACAACAACCTCGACTTCCAGGAGTTCATGGTGGTGCCGGTCGGCGCGCAGTCGTTCCGCGAAGCGCTGCGCTGCGGCGCCGAAGTTTTTGCGGCGCTAAAGAAAATCATCGACGCCAAAGGCATGTCGACGGCCGTCGGCGACGAAGGCGGCTTCGCGCCCAACCTGCCGAACCATGCCGCCGCGATCGAGATGATCCTCGACGCCATCGGTCGTGCCGGTTACACCGCCGGTCAGGACGTCGTCCTCGCCCTCGATTGCGCCGCTTCCGAATTTCACCAGGATGGCGTCTATCTCCTGGAGTCCGAAAAACAAAAGCTCAATTCAACCCAGTTCGCCGACTACCTGTCGGAGCTCGCCGCGCGCTATCCCATCGTGTCGATCGAGGACGGCATGGCGGAGAACGACTGGGAAGGCTGGAAGCGCCTCACCGACAAGCTCGGGGCGAAGCTCCAGCTCGTGGGCGACGACCTCTTCGTCACCAACGCGCGCATCCTGCGCGAGGGCATCCGGCAGGGCGTGGCGAACTCCATCCTCATCAAGGTCAACCAGATCGGCACGCTCACCGAGACCTTCGCCGCGATCGAGCTCGCCAAGCGCTCGGCCTACGGCACGGTGATCTCGCACCGCTCGGGCGAGACCGAGGACACCACCATCGCCGACATCGCGGTCGGCTCGAACGCGCTGCAGATCAAGACCGGCTCGCTGTCGCGCTCCGACCGTGTCGCCAAGTACAACCAGCTCCTGCGCATCGAGGAGGACCTCGGCGACTCGGTGAGCTACCCAGGGCGCGAGGCCTTTACCCGCTTCGCATGAGAATTCTCGGCGCCGCGCTCGTCGCCCTGATCGTGCTGATCCAGTATCCGCTCTGGCTCGGCAAGGGCGGCTGGCTCACGGTCTGGCGCCTCGAGAACAAGCTTGAAGTGGAAAAGGCCAAGAGCGCCAAGCTGGAGAGCCGCAATGGCGCTCTGGCCGCCGAGGTGCGCGACCTCAAGCAGGGCACCGAGGCAATCGAGGAGCGCGCACGCGCGGAACTCGGCATGCTCAGGTCCGACGAGGTGTTCTACCAGTTCGTTCCGGAGAAGAAGTAGCTATTTATCCCGGGCGGCGTCGAGCGCACAGCCGACAAAGAGCAACGCTACGGCAAGGATGATGATGCCTAGGAGAAGGTCCATGCCTATAGACTCCGAATCTGCTCGACGCGTCGCTGCATCCGGCGATGGAGCAGAACGATGCCCGAGCCAAGCGAAATGATGCCAGCAATGGCGAGGGACAACAACGTGGGCGTTGCTGTTTCAAGCGTTGCAGCGAGCCATCCGACGAGGCTGATCTCTGTTACGACCATTATCCCCAGCCACAACCTGAGATAGACCGTCTGCTCTTTGAGGCCGTCAAGCTCAGGCATCGAGGCGGCAGAATCGCGGTGCGGCAAACCACGGGCAGTCGCCCCATGCAGGAAGCTCGGCCCTGCGCATCCATTGTCGTCTTATGAAATCAACAACGGCTTCTGGATCCTGATCAGGCCATGGTGCGAAGTGAACACCGTCACTTCGCAGTGGGGAGTCTACTGCCCGGAAGCCGCGCTTCAGAAGCTCCCTGACCAAGACAAGAGTAATTTCGAGGTTCTCTTTCCAATCGTCGACGTCCAATTCCCCGGCCATATCGGCGGCGATGACCCATAGGCCGATCCAGTCATCTTCGCCAAACTGTACGAGTCCCTCCAAGACCGCATCGATGTTCATCGATGCTGTCCAACGCGGATTTGTTCTTGATCGTTGACAACGCGCGCTGAAGATTGACAACGCACGCCGCGTGCTTCGCACTAGAGCAGCACGACTACTTCGGGAACGGGACGTTTAGATTTATTTCGAGCAGGAGGCGAGGTCGAGGAGCGGAACCTCGCGCCGCGCGCCGCGCGGCGGCTTCTCGCGGATCACGACGTTGTAGATGTCGTCCTTGTAGGTGACTTCGGCCTCGTAGGTATGGCCGGCGCGGGTCCTGAGCAGCGTTTCCTTGGTCATGCGGTGCGAGCCGCGCAGAAAGCTGGAGCTCGCGAAATCGAACTTCAGGTAGCTCCACCCGTCGGCCGGGATGCCGACGGCAACGGAAGCCTTGTCGAGCCTGACCGTGCCGACATACGGCGCGCGGCATTGCGAGTCCACGCTATGGATGTCGAGCTCCGCGCGCACGCCGGAGGTTACGGTCCGGACCGTCAGATTCCTTGGCGCCGCGTCCTCCGGGTAGGTTTTCAAGCCTCCACAACCCGCTACCAGGACCAGCGCACCGGCAAGAACGGCTTTCATCCGATCTTGGTCATGTCGGGGCAGCCGAGGTTGTCGCCGGTGGCCCAGCCGCGGATCGCCCGGTACAGCATGTCGTAGCCCTTCGATGGGCCATAGAGCTGGATGCGCGTGCGGTTGCCCGGCAGCGGGTAGGCATCGGCGACCATGATGTAGGTTCCGCCCTCGGGCGGCTTGCTTGGATAGATCACCCCGGTCTTGTGGTGCTGCTGCACGTGCAGCTCGGCCCTTTCGGCGGTGACTACCACCGTCGGTTTGTATTCGGTGAGGATGTTCTGGTAGCTCGTGGTGGTCTGGGATACGGTGCGCACGGCGATGTTCAGGCACTCGGGCGCCTTGCGCCGGAACGTCGCCGCCACGTCCTTCATCCCCCGGCTCACCTCGTAGGTCTCGGTCTTGGTCATCATCGCGCCTGGCACGGCCTTGCGGAACTCTTCGGCAGTCTGCGGCATCTGGACGCACGCGGCCAGCAGCGCGGCGGCCAGGACAACGGCATGGATTCTCTGCATGGTGCCACCTCCCTGTGCGGTGGTTTTATTACGCTACGTCATACCACGGTCAGCCGGGTCCGGCGTAGGCACTCTTTAACGCGGCGATGTCGAGCTTCTTCATGCGCAGCATCGCTTCCATGGCGCGCCCGGCCTTTTCCTCGTCCGGGTCGCTCATCATCTCGTTGAGGACGGCAGGGACGATCTGCCAGGAAAGGCCATATTTGTCCTTCAGCCAGCCACACTGCTGGGCCTTCTTGTCTCCGCCGGCGGATAGCTTGTCCCAGTAATAGTCGACCTCCTCCTGGGTCTTGCAGTCGACCTGGAGCGAGATCGCCTCGCTGAACTTGAATACCGGACCGCCGTTGAGAGCGGTAAACCTCTGCCCCTCGAGCTCGAACTCGACGGTCATCACCGATCCGGCAGGGCGATGGTGGACTTCATGGCCCGCCTCC
>Ga0208185_1000056_pt1 | contig 69432 bp, 60 predicted proteins | sample EasRivMeERMLT700_FD_187532 | JGI IMG/M metagenome (GOLD analysis project Ga0208185, IMG submission 187532) | Soil microbial communities from meander-bound floodplain in the East River, Colorado, USA - East River MetaG ERMLT700 (SPAdes) (version 2) | ecosystem: Environmental > Terrestrial > Soil... | reverse complement strand
CCCGTATCTGTGGCTGGCAGATCCGGACCGCCGAGTGCGCTTCGACCGTGAGGCTCGGCTGCTCGCAGCACTGAACCACACCAACATCGGCGCCATCTACGGGATCGAAGAACACGATGGGATCCGCGGCCTCGTCTTGGAGCTCATCGAAGGCGAGACGCTGGCCGAACGAATCGACAAATACGCGAAGCGTAGGAGCGAACGGCACGGCCTCCCGGTAACCGACGCACTAAGCATCGCTCTGCAGATCGCCGACGCGCTCGAGGCAGCCCACGAACGCGGCATCGTTCACCGCGATCTCAAGCCGACGAACATCAAGATCACGCCGGAGGGGCGCGCAAAGATTCTTGATTTCGGCCTCGGGACGGCGGCGAGGGAAGGCGAAAGTGGTCCAGTTCTGGCCGACAACGGTCCACTGAAGATTACCGGGACGCGAGCGGGTGCAGTGCTTGGCACGGTTCCCTACATGAGCCCCGAGCAGGCACGTGGCGAGCCGGTCGACAGGCGGACCGACATCTGGGCGTTCGGCTGTGTCCTCTATGAAATCCTGACTGGCGGACGCGCGTTCGACGGAGAGGACGCAACCGAGATACTTTCGCGCGTCCTGCAGCAGGATCCCGACTTCACGACGCTGCCAGCCGATACACCGCCCATCGTGCGCCGAATGGTGCAGCGTTGCCTCGAGAGAGATCGTGGCAAGCGGCTGCCACATATCGCCATCGCGAGGTTCCAGATCGAGGAAGCCATGGCGGCGCCGTCTACCAGCGCCGACGCGCCGGTGCGCGTCTCTGGGCACCGCTTCAAGCAAACGCTGGTGCTCGGCTTGGTCATTGGTACGCTTGCCGGATTGACGATCGCTTGGCTGGGCACGCCCCGCGAGACTCCGGCCGCGTCTCCGGTGACTCGCCTTCTTCTGGGAGTGACACCCGCGGAGCAGATTGGTGGAACCGAGGGGCGTCCGACGCGACCTGCGTTCGCGGTGTCTCCCAACGGTCGAACGCTCGTGTTCTCAGCGGTTCGCGCGAATCAACGTGCCCTGTATCTGCGGCATCTCGAGCAAACCGATGCGCTGCCAATCCCAGGCACCGACGGCGCAGAGAGCCCATTCTTTTCGCCTGACGGTCGTTGGGTTGCCTACTGGGTGGGCGGCGAAATCCGCAAGGTGCCTTTGACGGGCGAACCCGCTGTGCGCGTGTCGGAAGCACCACAAGTGTTCGGCGCAAGCTGGGGTGACGATGACCGTATTGTCTTTTCACGCGCAGCCGGTGGGTTGTGGGAAGTCCCGGCGGCCGGTGGCACGCCACAGGCGCTGACCGTGGTGAATAGCGAGCGCGGGGAGCTCAGCCACCGCCTGCCGCACGTGCTGCCCGGCGGGGACGCGATTCTCTTCACCAGCACGAAGCACCGTTTTCCACGCTGGGATCAGACACTGATTTCCGTATATTCGCGTCGAACTGGTGTTTCCAAAGTTCTGGTTGAGGGTGGTGCAGATGCCCGCTATGTCTCGACCGGCCATCTTGTGTACGTGATGGAAGGCGTCCTGTTCGCCGCGCCCTTCGATCTGCAGAGGCTCGAGATCACTGGCGGGCCGATCGGAGTTGTCCCCGACGTCATGCAGGCGGCGTATTTCCGTGGCCAGAACGCCGATACGGGCGCCGCCCAGTTCACGATCTCGACGACTGGCACGCTTGTCTACTTGCCAGGCGGCATTTTTCGTCCCGCCGAACGCTCAGTCGTCTGGGTCGATCGGACCGGACGATCTGAACCCCTACCGATTGCACCGCGCGCGTTCGTCACGCTCCGCCTTTCCCCGGATGGACAGCAGATCGCGCTGAGTACATTCGGCCGAGAGCGCGACATTTGGGTGTACGCGCCGCAGCGCGGTACGCTGAGCAAACTGGCGGCACCTGGGCGCAATGGCGTGCCCATCTGGACGCGAAACGGCGAACGGATCACCTACGCGGCCGGCACGAGCGGTCCGGACAAGCTGCAGTGGGTTCGGGCGGACAGCGGCGGATCATCAGAACTTCTCATCCACAGCGAATTCAACCTTGTGCCCGGCACGTGGACTCCTGACGGACGACAGCTCTTGTATTACCGGGAAACCGCCGGCCCCACTACAAATAGACCCTCCACAAGCGTGTCGAGTGCGCCATGGATATGGGTGCAGGACGCCGCCATGAAGAAGCCGCCGACGCCGATTGAAGGACCGATGGCCAACGCCGGGGGAGCCGAACTGTCCTCCGATGGGCGCTGGCTCGCTTATCACTCGACCGAATCAGGCCAGCTTCAGGTGTACGTCCAGGCGTATCCCGGTCCCGGCCGGCGTTATCAGGTATCCGCAGACGGAGGGATCTCGCCAATCTGGCGTGCGGACGGCCGGGAGCTCTTCTATGTGCAACCGAACGTGCAGACGCCTCCGCTGGGGCCGATCGAAGCGCGCATGATGGCAGTTCCAGTTGCGACGCAGTCCGCCTTCACGTTCGGCGTGCCAAAGGAGCTCTTCGCGGGTCGGTACGAAATGAACAGTCCGGCGCGCGCGTATGACGCGACGGCCGACGGCCAACGGTTCCTTCTCATTCAGGCACGCGAGCGCCCACCCGAGCTGATCACGCAGATGACCGTGGTCCAAAACTGGTTCGAGGAGCTTAAACGCCTGGTACCCGGTAACTGAGGGGTCTCGCCTCATGCTGCCTTTCGAATACCGTCAATACACCTGAACCAGACTACGAGCTGGTTCCAACTGGCGCCGGTCTGGTCCACCATCCTTCGCTCGCCTTCGGCGAGCTTCGGCTCGGTGAACCAAGCGAGTTTCAAACAGGCGAAGGATGCCGCGCCGTAGCATCGCGACCTGTCGCGCCATGGCGCGAGCGCGACGGCGGGAACGACGCGAAGGCGGGCTGAAACAGCTAGTGCCTCGTATCCAATCGCTGGCAGAACCTGCGACCAATCCGCACTGGCAGCCGAATTTCCCTCGTGTCTGAAGCTTATCGCCAGGCGTTTGGTTTGCCTTCAACGCCTCCCATGGCCGAAGACAAGCGATTCATTTACGTGTTGCGGAACGCAAACACAAAGACCGACTTCTATGTCGGTCTCACATCTGATGTGAAAGCGAGGCTAGCGGCGCACAATGCTGGCCACTGTCAACACACCGCCTCCCTCCGAAACTGGCAGCTTCACGTCGTCATTGAGTTCTCGGACGAGAAGAGGGCCGTGCGCTTCGAGCGCTACCTGAAGTCCGGTTCTGGCCGCGCCTTCGCGAAGCGCCATTTCGAGCCGTGAGCACGCAAAGATCGCCCGCCATTCCCCGTCTCCCTGCGACACGCTGAAGTCAACGCGATCGCCCGCGCGGCGATCATCGCAAGGTGCAGCCGAAGGGCACCGCCGATCTGCGGCCTGACAAACCGGAGGTGCGGTCGACAAGACTTATACTGGCGCGGTTCCGGGACACGAGGCGCCGTTGTCCAAGGCAGAAACGTGACAGAAGGTAGGATCGACCTCGGAGGTACCCTCCGCGCCCGCGACGCGGCGAGCACCCTTGCGTGGATCCGACCGCTCTTCCCTCAGTTCGGGATTACGCGAGTCGCGAACATCACCGGGCTGGATCGCATCGGGATTCCAGTGTGGACATGCATCCGACCGAATGGGCGCTCGCTCTCGGTCTCGCAGGGCAAGGGCGTGACGCCGGAGCTGGCGCAAGTCTCCGCCGTGATGGAATCGATCGAGTGCCATCACTCAGAATACGTGCGACCTCCCGAGCTGGTGGCTTCATACCGCGCGGTCCGTCGTCGGCACCAAGTCGTCGCTCCCCGCCAGCTGCAGCCGGGTATCCGGTGGAAAGCGTACGACGACTCGCGCCCCATCGCGTGGATCCGCGGGACCGACGTGGCGAACGGAGAGGACGTGCTCGTGCCGCACGTGCGGGTTGATCTCGATTGGAGCCGCGCTCACCCCGACTCGGGGCTGTTTCTGGTCACGAGCACGGGGCTGGCCGCAGGCAACGAGCGCGAGGAAGCCCTATGCCACGCGATCTTCGAGATCATCGAACGCGACGCCGAGTGGCGGTGGGACCGCCTGACCGCGACGGCACAATGCGCTACGGAGCTGTGTGCGGAGTCGGTGGAAGAGCCCCTGCTTCACCATTTGTTGGACCAGTTCGCTGACGCGGGCATCTCGGTCTTCATGTGGGACATGACGTCCGATGTGGGCATCCCCGTCTACTACTGCTCGATCAAGGAAACGAATCCATTCGGATCGATCCAGAGCTTCGGGGGGTCTGGCTGCCATCTGTCAAAGGAGATCGCGCTGTCGCGCGCGCTTACCGAAGCCGCGCAGTCGCGGCTCACCTTCATCGCCGGGTCGCGCGACGACGTGTTTCCCGACCAGTACGAGCCGGCGCAGGACACGCCGGGCGTCGCCGCAACCGGCCCCGTGCTGGACTTCCGGACGCGCAAGTCGCCGGGCCTCAGTGCGACGTTCGCCGAGGACCTCGCCACCACGCTCGATCTTCTCCGCGCCGCGGGTTTCCCGCACGTGATTGCGGTGGACCACACGAAGCCGGAATTCGGCATCCCGGTCGTGGCGGTTGTCGTGCCCGGCGCCCGCGAGCCTGAGACCGATTGACGTGAACGCGCACGATATCGTCGTGTTCCTCGGACCGTCGCTGTCGATCGACCAAGCGCGAAGGACGCTCCCGGCTCGCTACCTACGCCCGGCGCGTTGCGGCGACGTGCTCAGGGCGCGGCGGCTCTCGCCGCGCGCCATCGCCATCGTCGATGGCGTCTTCGCCCGCACGGCGGCGATCTGGCACAAGGAGATCCTGCTCGCACTCGAAGACGGCATCTCTGTCTTCGGCGCTTCCAGCATGGGAGCGCTGCGCGCCGCTGAGCTCGCGCCATTCGGGATGGTCGGCATCGGCAGGATCTTCGAAGCCTACCGCGACGGTCTGTACACCGACGACGATGAGGTCGCGCTGCTGCATGGCCCGGCCGACAGCGCGTATCGGGAGATGTCCGAGGCCATGGTGAACATCCGGTCCACCGTGGCTCACGCGGTTTCCTCAGGAGTCATCCGTGCTGAGTCCGGCGAGCGTGTCATCCGCTGTGCGAAGGACACCTTCTATCAGGTGCGGTCGCTCGGAGCGGCGATCGAGTCGGCCTGGCGCGGCGACGCGCACGCGGAAGAAGCGAGCCGGTTCCGTCGGTTTATCGAAAATGGCGGCTATGTCAACCAGAAGCGTCTGGATGCCCTGGAGCTGCTGGCCTACTTACGAGACAGCAAGACGCAGCCTGCTGTCGTGCCTCCGGTGCATCGCACCAGCTTCATCCTGAAACTGCATTACGAAACGACGTGTCGGCCATTCGACGCACCGGACATCGACCTCCCGCCTGATGAACATGTCGTCCTCGAGGCTAGCGCACTCGGTCGGATCTACCCGCCGTTGTGCAGGCTGGCGCAGCTGATGGCCCTTGTTCACGCACTCGCAGACGGCCTGCCCTCGACCGAAGCGGGGCAGCCCTTCAACGGTGGCGCGAGCTCCGGGGCCGATTTCGAGCTCGGATCTTCCGCGAAGACGCGACGCTGGGCCACCGCAGGCGACCTCGACGTCGTCGCTCGTCAGCGACTCGAGGAGCGATTGGGTCGCATCCGTATGGTCGTCGATGACTACGCACGAAGGCACGGCCGGCGCGAGGCGGGACGCTCGCAGCGACGCTACATGCTCGACATGAGTCGGCTCGGCGACGCGTACCGCCGCCTCCGTCGGGCCCGACCGCCCGGCGTCGAAGTCAGCGTGTATCGAAGAATGGCGACGTTGTGGGCGATTGTTGACGAGCAACTCGAACGGGCGCGCGTTGACCTTCCCGTGACGCTGCAGTTCCTCTCGGACGAATTTCGACGGAAGCGCGGGTTGGAACGCAGGGCCGACACGCTTGCGTGGTGGTGCGCGAACGATCTCGATCTCCGCGGGTACGAGCGGCTTGTGGCCATGGACGCCCGGCTCGCGCTGGTGAGCGCCGGTTCTCAGGCGTACGCGCTGGGCCTGCGACCCCTCACCGATCCGACATGCTGGCTGCTCGATGCGATTAGACTCGTCGGGCTATACGCGCGTCTCAAGGGACGCGTTCGTCGCGCGGATGCGACACGCTGCGGCACAGTGGACCGACACGTTGTGCAAGAATAGCGCTCGCGACGAGAAAGAAAGGAACGGCGGTGGCCAAGGCGCCCAGGCGCGCGAAGGCCGCCGCAAAGGCGAAGGCTCGCGTCGCATCTGGAGAACACATGGCCAAAACGAAGAAGAAGGCGGCGAAGTCCGGGAAAACGGCAAAGAAATCGGTCGCGGTGAAGGATCTCGAGGCAAAGGCCCCCAAGTCGACGAAGGTGGGGATGACATCCATCCGCCGGCGTATGAACTAGCAGTCACGTCCGCAGGAGGGCGCAATGAGGCGCGGTTGTTGGTGAGCTCGACGTCGACGATCGGGCGCGGCGAGGTACCAGATGAGTTCGCGCAACGAGGGTGGCGTCGGGCAGCGGAGCTGACCGCTGCGCGCGTGCTCCCGATCCGCGCCAGCACGTCACGGCCCTGGCAGGGCTTCCCGCTCTCCACAAGGGTCCGTTCGATCGAGCCCTGATCGCTCAGGCAAAGGCCGAGGGCCCGCTCACTAGTCCGCTCCGCGACTACTCGGTTCAGACGATTCAGGTAGTGGCCTGTGCTGACGCTCGCCGCGCCCACAATCGGACGGAAGTCACGTCCGGCATTGGCACTTCCGGACCTGATCCGCAATCGGTCGAGTTGTTTCTGTTCTGTCCTATTGCGTACCCCGTGTGCGGCCTTCGCGATGATCGCCGCGACGGACTTCGGCTTCGACACATAGACCGCTAGACCGCGTGACTCCCTTTCATCTCGACAACCGTTGAACCGGCACGCTTCGACATGGCACGCTGCGCGTCCGGCGGGATCATCTTGTCGTCGATCGAGACGAGATACCAGCTTGGCTTCCTCTTCCAGGCTGGCTCGGTGACGGCACCGTTCAGCGAGTTGAGGCCCCACGGGACCTGGGAGTCCGCCCCATGAATGCCGCGGCCTCGGGGTTCACGTCCGCCGCGAACGACGCGCGAAACTGGCTTCGCTCCCGGTCGGCGCTCCATAGCACCGCGTGATGTCATCGAGTGCCGCATTCAGTGCCATCGTGGTCGTACCGGCACGGGTCGGCAGGATATGGCGGCCGGATGTTGACGCCGCTTTAGTCCCCATGGTCAGCTCGTGACGGGAATGCACCGCGCCGCTGGCATTCGGTGCCGGCCGATGTGCTGCGCTATGCTCGCCTGAGGAAACGGGGCTACTCCAACCCACTCGATGCGACGCGAATGGCCGGACGCGGCCACGTGCGGGCATTGACGCTGGTGCAAGACGGCCCTTCCGAATGGCAGGCTCAGACCCCATGGCGGCTATTCGCTGCGGTGTGGCGCCGAGATTCCAATCATCGCCCTCACGTACCTGAACCAATTTGCTTCACCGCCGTGCATCTCGCATTGACCACGGCTGACGGCGAAGAGACAATCCCGGAAGTGCTGGAAGTGCCGTTGGAATTCCTTTCCTTCCGCAGCCGCCGTCGCGTCGACCGGCGCTCGAACCACGTGACCTAGAATGGGCGCTATGGTCCAGCCCGTCCTGCTTGCCATCGACGATGATGAGACCCTGCTGGGCGACATCGAACGCGAACTGAACGATCGGTACGCGCAGCACTATCAGGTGGTCTGCGTCCGATCGCCCTCGGAGGCGCGTGCGCACCTCACGAACTTTGCCGCCTCGGGCGTCGAGATCGCCCTGGTGCTGGCCGCCCGGTCGGCGGCGGAGGTGCCCGCCAGCGGGCTACTCGCCGAGGTCCGGCAGGTCCACCCCAGGGCCAAGCGAGCCCTGGTGGTGGCGTTCGGCGACTGGGGCCAGAAGGCGGTCGGCGACGAGATCTTCGAGGGGGTGGCCGACGGTCGGTTCGATCACTATGTGCTGCGACCGGCAGAGTCGCCCGACGAACTGTTCCACCAGACGATCTCGAGCATGCTGCTCGAGTGGTGGGAAGCGAACCGAGCCGCGCCGCACATGGTGCACATCGTGGGCGAGTCGTGGACGGGCCGGGCCTACGAGTTGCGCGAGGCACTCAAGCAGTGCGCGGTGGTGCACAACTTCTGCCTGGCCGACTCGGACGAGGGTCGGGCTCTGGTCGCCGCGGCGCCCGAGGGGGCCGAGCTCCCGCTCATCGTGTTCCCCAACGGCATGGTCCTCGAGAACCCGAGCAACGCCGAGGTGGCAAGGGCCGCCGGCGGTGCCGTCAACCCCGGGCGGGTGGACTTCGACGTGATCATCATCGGGGCCGGTCCCGCGGGCTTGTCGGCCGCGGTGTACGGCGCCTCGGAAGGGTTCCGCACGTTGGTGGTCGACAAGGGCGGCATCGGCGGCCAGGCCACGTCGAGCTCGCTCATCAGGAACTACCTCGGGTTCCCGCGCGGCATCAGCGGCCGGCAACTGGCCCAGAGTGCGTACAACCAGGCGTGGGTGTTCGGGGCGGAGTTCGTGTTCATGCAATCGGTCACGGGGCTCGTCCGGGCTGGTGACCAGCTCGTGGTCACGCTGTCCGACAGCGGCCCGGTGCGCTGCACCGCGGTGATCCTGGCGATGGGCGCCAGGTATCGCCGGCTCGACGTGCCGTCGCTGGAAGCATTGATCGGGGCCGGCGTGTTCTACGGAAGTCCGACATCTGAAGCATCGGCACTCACCGGTCGCGACGTCTTCATCGTCGGAGGCGCCAACTCGGCGGGGCAAGCTGCGCTGCACCTCGCTCGGTACGCGCGCACCGTCACTTTGGTGGTACGGGCCGATTCGCTCCGCGCCGGGATGTCCGAGTACCTCGTGCGCCAGATCGAGGCGACCGACAATATCGAGGCGCGGCTCGGCTCCCAGGTGGTGGGCGGTGGCGGCGACGGACGGCTCGAGCACCTGGTGCTGCGCGACATTGGGTCGCAGACAGAAGCCGCGGTCGAGGCGAACGCGCTCTTCCTCCTGATCGGAGCACAGCCGAACACCGATTGGCTTCCACCGGACTTCGAACGGGATGAACAGGGATTCGTCCTCACGGGAGCAGATGTCTCCCAGCGTCGCTCATCGCCTCTCGATCGCAGTCCGTTTCTCCTCGAGACGAGCATGCCAGGCGTGTTCGCCGCCGGCGACGTCCGCCACGGTGCAGTGAAGCGTGTCGCCTCAGCGGTCGGTGAAGGCTCCATGGCCATTCAGTTCCTTCATCAGTTCTTCGCCGCTGAGCAGCGCCAGCCGCGCGGCCGATCTGAGGAACATCCCAGGACTCTCGGCTAGCCCTTGAGCGTACGGGCGAAGAACAAACAGCGCCAATTTCTGAAGGAATTTGGAGGCGCCGCCGGATTTGAACCGCGGATCGAGGTTTTGCAAACCTATGCTGCGCGCTGGAGCGCTTGCAGCCAGCTCGTCAGTAGGTTCCACCTGGTGAAAATCTGGGCCACCATCCTTCGCTCTCGCTTGCCCGCCCGGCGAAGGTTGCCCACCATAGCGCGACTTGTCCACCGAAGCCGCGGAGCGGCGAAGGTGGAAGCGCGAAGGTGGGCCGATCGTCGAGCTAAAACTGCTCGGGCGGAATCGACGGGCACCCAATCGCCGAGTACAGCCGGTCGAATCGCGGCGACAGTCGCTCCAGGGCGGCGTCGGTCATCCGCCGAATCGCCGCAGCGGATGATCAGCCCGCACGCGCGCTTCCGGCGTCACATAGCTAAACATCGAGTCGGTTGCGCGGATCGTCTCCTCGCATCAGCATGCTCCCTTCCAGAATGTCGGGAGCATCGTAGTACGCGGGGATTATTGTGTCGATCCCTTTCGATTCACTTTTTCAGCAGCCTGCTGAGGGCCAGCGATCAGTTCTCTCGTGCGCGAGAGCTCATGTAGAGGTCATTCCCTCCCGAACCTGGCCGATCGGACGTAAAGATGAGTGTCATGCCGTCGGAAGACAACGCGGGGAGGGTGTCGTTGAATTCCGTATTGACTCCAGACCCCAGGTTCACGGGGGGAGACCAGGTGTTGGAAGGGGTCTCGCGTGTGGACACCCACAAGTCGCGGAGGCCGATCCCCGCCACGCCCGGCGGACCCGGCCGGTTCGAATCAAAGAACACCTCGAGGCCATCCGGCCGAATCGTCGGACGGAAGTCGTTCTGTGGCGTGCTGAGTTCGCGGATCAAGAGGGCTGGCCCGAACGAACCGCTGGCCAAAAGCTCACTGCGGTAGATGTCAACGCCTCCAACCCCGGGCCGACTGCTCGCGAAGAAGAGATTGGGAATCCCGATCTCGTCGTTCTCAAAGAACGTGGGGCCGAAATCGCCAAATGCTCCGTTGACCCCCGGACCAAGGTTCACAGGTGGCTGCCAGCCGAAGTCGTCGCGCGTATGGGCACGCCAGGACACCCAGATGTCGAAGCCGCCGGAACCTCCTGGACGGGTCGTCGCGAAAAACAGGTAGTGCCCATCGCGCGAGAGAGCGGGTGAGCGTTCGTTGAAGCTTGTATTGACGTGAGGTCCCAGATTCAGCGGTTCGTCCCAGGCGTCGTCGCGCGTAGCGCGTCGCGAGACCCAGAGATCCTCGCCTCCGAAGGGGCCCGGACGATTTGAGGCGAAGTAGAGGCTGCGCCCATCTTTCGACATCTCCGGCAAGAACTCTTCGAACGCCGAATTGACGACCGGACCCAAGTTGACGGGCGGGGACCACTCCGAAAATTTCTTCGCGGTTTCGACCTGCTGGGGAACGAGGATGGCCAGCACCGCGACGAAGGCCAAACTACAGAGTCCTACTCTCGAACTGCAGCGTGTCATTTGATGGCTCCTGTCTCTGCCCTGGGGCCGCTCACGGATCCCCGAGGGGCGGCTATGGTGCGTTACAACTCGTCACCGGAGACTGCGTGGAGACACGATTCTCTGGAAATGCCGACCGGGCAAGCCGTAAAGGACTGTGGCTGTGGATGATCCACGGAATGCCGTGGAATGGCGTCGATTGCAGCGCGTGCGGGTGGGCTGGGGACTAGAATTCGGGGGCAAGACCGCGATTGCTATGCGCTACAGGCGTCAGGGAGGACAACGGTGAACGAACGCCCCCCGGTGTCGCCGACACGACGTCCAGCCGACGAGCCCTCCGATCGGCTGGATTCGTGGAAGGATGTCGCAACATATCTCAAACGAGATGTGAGTACGGTCCTTCGACCTTGACAGTGACCCGTGGTTCCATCATTCTTCGGCCGCTCCAGTCTTCCGCACGCGTCGTCGCTGGGACCAATTCGCTTAGTGCTTTCGTGGTCAGCCGAAATCACGCCACACCGGACGCGCCGGCCCTGCGCTGGCCTGCTTCCGCAGGCGCGCTGCGCCGACCATCATCGGTCTGGAAAAAGGAGGAGATATGAACGGCAGATTGTGGATTCTCTGTGTCGGCCTTCTGCTGACCCTGATACGCGCGGCCGGGATCGCCCAGGAGCCGGATGCCCGGACGCTGTTGCAGACGTCACTCAAGGCGATGGGCGCCGACAACTTGAAGTCGATCACGTATTCCGGAACCGCCGGCTATATCGCTGCGGCGGGCCAGAACTATTCCCCGGCGATGGACTGGCCGGCGAATCAGTTGACCACCTACACCCGAACCATCGACTACGACTCCAAATCCTCCAAGGTGGACTACACCTTGAGGCAGGGAACCGGCCAGGGCGGACCTGCAGGTGGAGGCAATGCTCCCGTGGTTACCAACCCACTCATCGGGGACCAACGGACGATACAGATGGTCAGCGGCAACTACGCCTGGAACCTGAACGGCACAGCGGTGGTTCCGGCGCCAGCCGACGCGGAACAACGGCAGCTCGAGGTCTGGCTCACCCCGCACGGCTGTCTCAAAGCCGCTCTGGAGCCAGGGGCCAACCCGATTGTCATCACGCGCAATGAGCAAGGAAAGGGTCGGATCAGAGCCGTCGTGTTCATGGCGCTCGGGAAGTACCGGGTGCAGTGCGGGATCAACGACAGGAACCTGGTCGAACGGATCCAGACGTATTTCCCCAATCCCGTCGTCGGAGATCTGTATTACGAACTGGTCCTCACCAACTACAAGGATTTCGGTGGTGGCGTGATGTTCCCCAGCACGTTCCATGCGCACCATGATCTTGATGACGATCTGGAAGGCGAGGGAGTGAACGTGAGCGGCGGGCACAACCAGTTCGGTCTCACGGTCAGCAACGTGCAGCTGAACGTGACTGGCGCCGCCCTGACCGTTCCCGACGCGGTGCGTTCAGCAACCATCCCGCCGGTCCGCGTCGAGTCGACGAAAACGGCGGATGGCGTGTGGTACGTAGGTGGTGGAACGCACTCCAGCATCGCCGTCGAGTTCCGTGACTTCATCACGGTCATCGAGGCACCGCTCAACGAGGATCGGTCACTCGCCGTCATCGCGGAAGTGAAGAGACTGATTCCCAACAAGCCGATTCGGTACCTGGTGAGCACGCATCACCATTGGGACCACCTGGGCGGCGTCCGCGCCTACGTTGCGCAGGAGGGCGTGACGATCGTCCTGCAGCAAGCGAATCACTCCTACTACGCAGAGGTCCTGACGGTTAAGCCGTGGATGTTGAAGCCTGACCGGCTGGCCCTCGCTCCGCCAGAGGAAGTCGCGGAGGGGTACACGTTCGAGACGGTGGGCCAGAAATATGTGCTAACGGATGGGACGAAGGTCATGGAGATCTACAACGTCCAGGGCCTCGCTCACGCTCAAGGCATGCTGATCGCGTATCTCCCCAAGGAGAAGATTGTGGTCGAAGCGGATCTGTTCACGCCGCCCGCGCCGAACGCGCCGCTCCCGACCACGGTCAGCCCAGCGAGCAGAACCTTCTACAACAACGTGCAGCGACTGAAGCTGGACGTCACGACCATCGCACCCATCCACGGGGGTCGTGTGTACCCGTGGGCGGATTTCGCGAAATTCGCCGGCAGCGGCGGGACAAATTAGAACCGGGCTCATACCCATGCGGCGGGCCATCGCCCGCCGCATGGTTCGCGCTTCCCAGCTTCGGCGAACACGCGGTCAAGTCACTGATTCTAAACGACCGCAATCAAATCGACTTGGCCTGGAGCCTTTTAATGGCGGCTCCTGCGGCGAGTCTGCCTCGAGAGCCTGATCCCTCGCGCCGCTCGACGGCGCGGACTCTGTGCGAGACGTCCACTCGCCGAGCTCCCCCCTCCTGATTGCGCCCTTAGTCTCACCTTGAACGATTGCCAGGACGGCGTCGGTTCTCAAAACGTTCATACCGAGGATAGAATTCTCGTCCCACACGAATAGCGTCAACATTTCAGGGGAAGAGGTAATCAATGGGGAAAGCTCTGGAAGGTGTCCGGGTCCTGGACATGACGCACGTGCAGTCCGGACCGACGTGCACCCAGATTCTGGCCTGGTTTGGAGCCGACGTCATCAAGATCGAGCGGCCTGGTGAGGGCGACCCGACGCGCAGCCAGCTGCGCGACATTCCAGGAGTCGACAGCCTCTATTTCACGATGCTGAACAGCAACAAGCGTGGCATCACGTTGAATCCGAAGACCGAAGCGGGCAAGAAAATCTTCACAAAGCTGATCGAGCACTGCGATGTGATGGTCGAGAATTATGCGCCCGGCGCGATCGACCGGATGGGCTTCCCGTGGGAGAAAATACAGCAGATCAATCCGCGAATGATCTATGCCTCGGTGAAAGGATTCGGCCCCGGTCCTTTCGAGGACTGCAAGGTGTACGAGAATGTCGCCCAGTGCACCGGCGGGTCGGCCTCGACGTCCGGCGAGATCGGCGGTTTCCCGATGGTGACCGGCTCCCAGATCGGCGATTCCGGCACCGGCATCCATCTGGTGGCGGGCATTCTGGCCGCCCTGTTTCATCGCGAGAAGAGCGGGCGCGGGCAGCGGGTCACCTGCGCGATGCAGGATACCGTGCTGAACCTGTGCCGGGTAAAGCTTCGCGACCAGCAGCGCCTCGCGCGCGGTGGCGTGCTCAAGGAGTATCCCCAGTACCCCAACGGAACATTCGGCGATGCGGTCCCACGCGCTGGCAACGCTTCCGGCGGCGGCCATCCAGGCTGGATTGTCAAATGCAAAGGGTGGGAGACCGATCCAGATGCGTACATCTATGTGATCGCGCAGGTGCAGGCCTTTCCGACGCTGGCCAAGGTGATCGGCCACGCCGATTGGCTGGACGACCCGAACTTCAACACACCTGACGCGCGTCTTCCCAGGCTGGCTCACGTGTTTGCCGAAATCGAAAAATGGACGATGACCTTGAGCAAGATGGAGGTGATGGCGACGCTCAATCCGTTGAACGTTCCATGCGGCCCGATTCTCTCGATGAAGGAACTCGCCGAGGAGCCGTCCCTCCGTCAGACTGGAACCGTGGTCGAAGTCGACCATCCAGAACGCGGCAAGTATCTGACGGTGGGTAATCCGATCAAACTTTCGGATTCACCTGCGGAGGTTCGGCGCTCGCCGCTCCTGGGAGAACACACCGAAGAGGTTCTCCGTTCCGTTCTCGGCCTGAACGACGACGACATCCAGGTGGCGCGCCAGCAAGGTGCGATTTAAGGCGAAGAGCAAGAGCGTCCTCGCCGCCGCGGTTGGTGATTCGGGCGACGAAGTGTGTCGCTGCGGCAGTTCAGTGAGGTTTGCAATTGTCGCGAGCCTGGTGTGCATCGCCGCCGGAGCCACGATCTTCCCGCGGATTGACGAAACTCCTTTTCATGGCGATGAATCCGGCTGGATCTCCTCCGCGTACCACTACACAGACCTCCTGCTGACGCTCGACCCCACATCGAGCAAGTGGGAGTGTCAGGAATGCAGTACGTGGGGAAGTCTCAATTTGCATCTGGGACAGTGGCTCATCGGCCTGCCGCTTGTGATGGATCCGGGCATACGCGGACGCCGATTCTCGCAGTACTACGACTTCGATCTCCCCTCGGAAAACAACGTCGCGCAAGGCCGGATTCCTCCACGAGACATTCTCTTGAGGGGCAGACGTGCGGTGACTGTCGTCGGTGTGCTGTGTTGTCTGATCGTATTCTCGATCGGCTACCTCGCCTATGGGCTTCCGGTTGGTGTGCTTGCGGCAAGCCTTGTGCTCACGAATCAACTCTTCATAACGTACGCCACCAGGGCAGTCACGGATGTTCACTACAGCTTCTTTCTGCTCTGTCTGTGCCTGGCTATGATGCTGCTGGCCAGGTCCAAGAGCGCGCCTTCGACCAGGGGTGCGATTCAAGTGGGCGCGATCGCAGGAGTGCTCGTGGGACTCGCGACCTCCGTGAAGGTTGCGGCGATTGTCGTTGGCGGTCTCATGTTCGTCGCTGCGACGTACGCGTTCGAAGGTCGCAGGGCGCGCCTGCTCGCAGTCGTCACATTCTGCGCATCGGCGCTGATTGTCATCTACGGTCTCAACCCCTTTTTCTGGATTGATTCGAAGGACCTCAGGCCCCAGCCCTTGATCCAGGAGCTCAGGCTTCTCGCACTCGATGTGCGGACATCATCGCTGCAGATAGATTCCGCCCGCTTTCCTCAACTGGCTACCCTTGGCAGGTTTCCGTCGACCTTCGTGAGGTGGGACCGATTGATGAACAAGCAGCTTGAGGCGCAGCCAGAATGGGGCTGGCAAGGGAACCGGCTAGGAATCCTGCATGAGGCACTGCTGAGTCGCTATTCGAGCGTCCCCGCCGGGTGGCTGTTCCTCGGCATTGGCGTGTGTCTAGCCTCCTCATATGCGAGAAGGCGAGCGCAGTCGTCTCTCGATCCACCGGCCGTGTTAACCGCGTTGCCGTTGCTTTACCTTCTCGCTAATTACGGCTTCATCCTCGCTTTCATGAAGCTGAACTTTGAACGCTATTACCTGCCGACGGTGATCGCGAGCCAGCTTTTCGTGGCGATTGGGCTTCATGCCGTCGTCGCCTACTTACTGCGTTGCCTTCGGCATCGCACGCGGGCTCGAATCCGCGACGTGGACGAGGTCGTCACGCTGGTGGACGAGCGTCTGGGCAAAAATCGTTCGGCCCGCTGAGGAGCGTCAAGCCGGCTGTTCGAGCTGCACGTACTGCAAGGCCGGCGCGCCCGCGGCTGCGCTCGGGCGCGCAAGCGCCTGCCACTCACGGAAACTGACACCGGCGTTCTGAATCGCCTCGACCTCCGCGCAGTAGCCATCGAAGCGTCTCATGTCCTCGATCATGGCCTCGAGCGTATCCATCACGGCAGGCAGCCTGTCGAACGGCGTGGCATCCGCGGATCGTCCGATCCTCGGGAGGCGGACGCTCCACGCGGGCACATCGACCTTCCCGAGCGCGGGCACACGAATGCTCATCTCCGGCATGCCGATATTCCCGGTGCTCCTGGGAGGCACGGGTTCGGGGTAGGAATTGAACTTCGGGTCCCATACGGCGGACGGCAGTGTATCGGTCCACGCGTCAGGAGATTTCACCAGCTGAACGAAGTTTGCGCGCTGCTCCTCGAACACCGTGTTTTCGTCGAGACCGGGATTCAGCCACCGGAACACTCTGGTCAGTCTCGACAAGTCAACACGCCCCTTGAGTGCCGGGTGAAGATATGCGGCCGGGTTCGATGTCAGGAGTGTCTTTACGTGCCCTCGCACGTGGGGCGCGATGGCCGCCGTACCTGTTCGCATGCGCTGCGCGGCGACGTTCAGCTCCTCGAGCTCCAGGTAGCAGCGTGCCTCAGCGACTGACGCCAGAATCAGTGTTCCGAGGTACGCGTCGACAGCGGGGCCGCTGGCGTTCAGCTTCGAGGTGGCAAGCGCGGAATAGTAGTGCCTTGCTTCGGCCAAGCGGTCGATCGCCTGCTTCGCGGCGCTTTCCCGGTTCTCGGGTCGGACGAGCGTGAACGCGTCGTGCGCGAGATCGAGTGCGGCGCACAGGTTTGCATAGAAGGACAGATCGACTTTCTGATCCAGCTTCTCGAGCACATCGTGGGTCTGCTGCAATCGATGCTGGATCCCGTTGACTCGCTTGAGCACAACGGCGAAACCCATTGTCGCAACACTCAGGTTCAGAATTCCGAGGCCCGCGCCGCTCGCCAGCAATTGCCCGGCGACCTGCGTGAGGTCCGAGTTCTCACGAAGGAATGCCACGACGCGACCGCTGATGACGTCGCGAATCATGCCTCCGATTCGCTCGAACGTGCCGGTGTCCAGGCTCTGTTGGACGGCGTCGGGGATCGACGATGCAACCGTAAAGGCCGCCATGGTGCCTCCTTGTCGGTGCCTCGGGTACGCGAGGTGAGCATCCAGCGAGCCGTCGTTCCAGTCAAGGCCGATCTCACGCGGGCGAAGAACATTTTCACAACTCCTTCGCTGCGACGTCTCGGTCGACGTGCGGGTTCGGTTATAGGCTGTACGGGACCCTGCGTCCCTATGCCGAGCCAGACAGACCGCGAGATCCTGACCATCGACGGCCGCGAAGTGGCGATCTCGAATCCGCGAAAGGTGCTCTTTCCGGAACCGGGGTACACGAAGCTGGACCTCGCGCGCTACTACCTCGCGGTGGCGGACGGTGCGTTGAGAGCCGTCGGCGGGCGGCCCAATGTGCTCGTGCGCTATCCGAACGGTATCGATGGCGAGTTCTTCTATCAGAAGCGGGCGCCGCGCGCGCGGCCTCCGTGGATCGACGTCGTTACCTTGCGGTTTCCATCCGGCCGCAGCGCCGAAGAAGTGGTGCCTCGCGACGCGGCCGCACTCGCCTGGATGGCGAATCTCGCGTGTCTCGAGCTTCACCCGCATCCGGTTCGCGCGGACGATCTCGACCATCCCGACGAGCTCCGCGTAGACCTTGATCCAGTCCCGGGCGTGACGTGGGCGCACGTCCGCGAGGTGGCGGGTGTGGTGCGCGCAACCCTGGGCGACTTCGGCCTCGTGGGCTGGCCGAAAACATCAGGGTCGCGCGGTATCCACGTGTACGTGCGTATCGAGCGCCGCTGGACGTTCGACGAGGTTCGACGGGCCGCGCTGGCGCTCGCACGCGAGGTCGAGCGGCGCGTTCCGGACCTGGCGACGAGCAAATGGTGGAAAGAAGAGCGCCACGGCGTCTTCCTCGACTACAACCAGAACGCGAAAGACCGGACGATTGCCGCGGCGTACTCGGTGCGGCCGAGACCTGACGCGCGCGTGTCAGCTCCGCTCGCCTGGGACGAGGTCGACGCCTGCGAGCCTGGAGACTTCACGCTCGGCACCATGCCTTCGCGCTTTGCCGAGATGGGCGATCGGCATGCAGGCATGGATCTGCATCCGTGCTCGATCGCGGGCGTCCTCGAGCTTTCGGCGCGTCAGGAACGCGAGGGGCTGGGCGATGCACCGTGGCCGCCTCACTACCAGAAACAGCCCGGTGAACCGGCGCGTGTGCAACCCTCGCGGAGGCGTGCGCCGAGCCGTCCTCTGATCGAGATCGGCCGCGCGCGGCGGAAAGACGATGGGCTCGCGGGGCTCGAGCGTTGGCGGTCGCGTCACCCCGAAGCAGCCGCGCATCTGGCACCCGAAGACGTGCTCGTCGATGCCATGCGTGGCCGGTTTCGTACGTGGACGCGGATTCGGGTGAACCTGCAGCACGTGCCCGTCGACCTTCGACCGGGTCAGGAAGCGCTCGATCCGGACGACGCTCCTGACGACTGGAGCAGCGTCAGCGCTCGTGGCGCGCCGCCCCGAAGACCTTCTCGAGCTCGTAAGGCGTCGTGACTTCGAGCTGGTCATAGCGGCAGTCGCTCGGCCTCTTGTCCGGGCGCCAGCGCTGAAAGACCGCCGCATGGCGAAACCGCGGTCCCTGCATATGGTCGTACTTGACCTCACAGACTCGCTCTATGCGCAGCGGCTCCCATGACAGATCCTTGCCGGCGCTCCAGCGACTCTGGCCTCCGGGCATGCGCGTCGTCTCGCCGCGAGACGCTTCGGCCCATTCACGCCAGGGGTGCGCCTCGAAGGCGCGTTCACGCAGCGGCGCGAGCTCGAGCGCGAGCTCCTTGCGGACAGCCATCGTGAACGACGAGGTCACACCGACGTGATGCAGCGCTCCGCTGTCGTCGTACAGACCGAGCAGGAGCGAGCCCACGAGCACGTTCCTTCCGTTCTTGTGCCAGCGAAAGCCAGCCACGACGCAGTCGGCCGTGCGTGCGTGCTTCACTTTGATCATCGCGCGCTTGCCCGGCTGATAAATCTCCTGTTCGGGCTTGGCGATCACGCCGTCGAGGCCGGCTCCCTCGAAGCGCGAGAGCCACTCCGACGCCACTGCGGGATCGCGCGTCATCGGCGTGAGGTGGACCGGCGGTTCGACCTCCGCGAACAGCCCTTCGAGCAGGACCCGGCGCTCGCCCTGCGGCATGGAACGCACATCCCGCCCCTGTATGGCGAGCACGTCGAACGCGACGAACTGGGCCGGCGTTTCCTTCGCGAGCTTCGCGACGCGCGACGCAGCGGGATGAAGGCGCAGCTGGAGCGCGTCGAAATCGAGCCCGCGAGGCGTCGCGATCACGATCTCGCCGTCGAGCACGCAGCCATCCGGCAATTTATCCAGAAAGGTCGCGTGAAGCTCGGGAAAGTAGCGGTCGAGCGGCCGTAAGTCGCGACTCTGAATGAAGACCTCGGAAACCCCGCGAAAAACGATGGCGCGAAACCCGTCCCATTTGGGCTCATACAAGAACCTGCCGCCCGTGGGGAGCTCCTCGGCCAGCTTCGCGAGCATCGGCTCGATCGGGGGCGCGAGCGCGAAGCCGGTCGCGGGTTCGGTCGACATTTCGTCTGGGTTCTGGTCCGCTTAAAGGCGGACACTACCGATCATCATCGGTCGCGTCCGGCTTTTAGCCGGACCGATGATACTTTCATCCAGGAGCCCTGCGCTGGACGTTTACCTCATCGACGGGACCTACGAGCTATTCCGGCACTACTACGCCCTTCCGTCCGCACGTGACCGGGACGGTCAAGAGGTCGGCAGCGTGCGCGGCGTCCTCGCGTCCGTTCTCGGGATGATCACTGGCGGCGCCAGGTACGTGGGGGTCGCGACCGACCATGTGATCGAATCGTTCCGCAACCGTCTCTGGCCCGACTACAAGACCGGCGAGGGAATCGACGCCGACCTCCTCGCCCAGTTCCCACTGCTCGAAGAGGCGCTGACCGCGCTTGGAATCGCCACCTGGCCGATGATCGAGTTCGAGGCCGATGATGCACTGGCCTCCGCCGCCGCCGCGGCGGCTCGAGATCCACGCGTCGAACGCGTGATCATCTGCACGCCCGACAAGGACCTGGCGCAATGCGTGCGCGGGACACGCATCGTGCAGATGGACCGTCGACGGCGCACGATCCGCGACGAAGCCGGCATCATTGCGAAATTCGGCGTGCCCCCGATCTCCATCCCCGACTACCTGGCCCTCGTGGGCGACAGCGCAGACGGCTATCCAGGCGTGCCGGGCTGGGGCGCGAAATCCTCTGCCGTCGTGCTCGCGAAGTACGGTCATCTTGAATCGATTCCTGCGGATTGGCGCACATGGGGAGTGAACGCCGCTCATCCAGGTGCGCTCGCGCACGCGCTCGAGCGCGAGCGCGAGCGTGCCTTCCTGTTCCGCGATCTCGCGACGCTCCGATCCGACATCCCGCTGTTCGATTCTGTCGACGAGCTGCACTGGCAAGCGCCAACGGCCGCATTTGCTCCGATCGCCGCGCGATTCGAAGCTGCGGTGACCGCGCCGAACCGGCGTGGCCGCTCGCGTTCGCCCGCCCGCGCTCCTGCGTAACACCGCGAGCGCACGTGCGCCGCACGGACGAGCCGTATTCTGGGATCCGAACGCGAGACGTCTGCGACGATCGACGCAGTGGCGTCGGCGCTGCCGTCGTCCACGACTACCACTTCGGCGTCGATGCCCAGGCAATCGAGCTCTGCCGCAACCTCCGACACGGTGTGCGCAATGCGTGCTGCTTCGTTGTACGCGGGCACCACGATCGAAAGGAGTATGGTCTTCATCGAGAGGCTGAGAGTTCCATCGGAACCCCACCAACTAATACAGTCGAAAGGAGTTCGGTCGTGCCTTGACTTCAGTGCCTGCACTCCCTACACTTGCCGAGCTTACGCCGGCGCGCGTCTGGGCCGCGGTTCCTTCATGGCTTCATACGTCCGCTCATCGAGCGGTCCTGGAAGCGCCTGAGATTGTCTCAGGCTTTCGCGCATCGGAGGGACACGGCTATGCCGACCGGGACTATCGCACGCCTCCTCATCGACAAGGGGTTTGGATTCATTCGCGATGAAGGCGGCATCGAGCACTTTTTCCACCGCAGCTCCGTCCGGGGCGCCGTCTTCGAGCTTCTTCGCGAAGGGCAGCGCGTGGAGTTCACGGCAGAGGACTCAACGAAGGGCCCCCGCGCCGGTGACGTTCGACTGATCGAAGGGTAATCCCCGCTTACGAGGCCCGGCCCCCGGCGGGGCCGGGGATTTGCACGCGTCCCCTTGCCGGCCCCGAGCTCTCCCCCACGCCACACGTTACGTCGCACGCGTGTTGCCGTTGCGTTGATTACGCTCGTCCTCGCCGCGTACGGATTCACGCAGGTCGGACATTTTCTGACGAATGAAGATCCGCTTCAGAAGGCAGACGCGATCGTCGTGCTTGCCGGCACGAGCATGGATCGCCCGCTGGAGGCGGCCGACCTATTCAAAGAAGGCTACGCCCCCCGGATCGTGCTGACGCATCGAATGCCTGAAGCCTCGTACGAAACGCTAGCCGCACGCGGCGTCATCGTCCCCGCCGAGGCGAACGAACAACGCGAGATTCTTGTGAGGCTGGGTGTTCCGGTGAATGCGATCGTGCTGCCGCTGCGCGTCCATGACAACACCGCACAGGAAGCGCAGACGTTTCGGGACCTCGCTCTGAAGAACCGCTGGCGCCGGATCATCGTCGTCACGTCGAAATACCATTTGAGACGAGCGGGTTTTGCGATTCGCCGGGAGATGAGCGGAACTGGCGTAGAGGTCGAGATGCACGGAACGCGCTACGAAAAGGCGGATCCGGATCGCTGGTGGACCACACGTAGTGATCTTCGATGGGTGCTTGATGAGGGCGCCAAGCTCATCGCTTATGAGCTCGGTCTGGGAGCGTAAGCTGAGAGCCTCGCGCCGACGCCTGCTCAACCGCATCGCCGAGTGCCGCGGCCCAAGCCTCAAGCGTCAGATCGGATGTTGCCCGCGCGCGGGCCTTTCGCTGACGGTTCCTCGTCGAAGCTGACGCGCTGGCCTTCGTTCAGTTGCTCGAACGCGCCCTCGGTCACTGAGGTGCGATGGAAGAACCACTCCTGGCCTCCGTCGTCGCGAATAAAGCCAAACCCGCGATCTTTGACCAAGCGCTTAATCGTGCCGTTCGCCACGTCGTCGTTACCTCCGCGGGCCGTCGCCGGACAACCCTGTCCGCCGCTGAATCAAGTTCCGTTCCACGCGTGCAGAATCTGCCGACCTTGAGTCAGCCGGTCACCAGGGTCTACCCCAGCACAACCGATCACCAGGGTCTGATCCTCAGCTGCGGTCAGCTGAACCAACGGCGCCACCCAGCGAGCGGCTTGAGCTCGCCGGTGGCCGGCTGAAGCGTGAGGATGCGCGAAGCGATGGCAGTGGCGAACGTGCGGTCGGCGGTCAAGACGATGCTGGTGATAGCGCGCGCCGTGACGATGCGGGCGTAATCGGCTGCAAAGGAGGCAAGATCGCCGGGTGCCAGCGATGCGTTTGGATGTTCCGACAGAATCACCCGCGGGTCAGGTCCGAGTGCACGACCGAGCCGCAGCCGTAGTCGCGCCGATGGGCTCAATGCCGCGACGGGCTGCTCGAACTGCGCGGCCGTGAGACCAACTTCTTCAGCAAGTGCGCGGATCTTCGAACGCATCGCTTCGGGGACATCGTGAAGCGACATCGTTACCGGCATCGTCAGGTTATCTGCAACCGTCATGTTGTCGAGCACGACCGCGCGCTCGCTGAGGATGCCGAATCGATCGAGCGACTGGAGCCACGTGTCGGCGTCCTTGATCGCGGTGGTGGGCTGACCGAATGTGCGGACCTCTCCTGCGTCGGGGACGGTGGCGGCCGTGATCAGGTTGACGAACACTTCGGCGGCCGCCTGGTCGAATCCAAGCAATGCAACCGATTCTCCTTGGTGGACCTGGAGGTGCTGCACTCGCAGGGGACGCAGGCCGTGATAGTCCTTCTGAACGCCGCTCAGGTCGATGACGACGTCGTGTGAGTCAGCCATGAGGCGCGGCAGCGCGAAATCGAAGCCACGCGTCGTCGGGCAGCGTCACCGAGCCAGGGTCGAGGCCATGCGACGGATCGCCGTGAAAATCCGATCCTCCGGTGATTAGCACCATCAGGCGCGACGCCAGCTGGCGGTACCTCTCGGTCGACGCCGCATCGTGATCGGGGTGGTACACCTCAATCGCGTCGAGACCCGCGACGCAATATGCGGAAATGCGTGCGTCGATCGCCGTCTGACCGGGATGGGCCAGCGATGTCAGGCCGCCAGCGCCGCGTACGATGGTCATGACCTCCTCGGGCGGCGCGCCGGCACGCGGCACGAACGCGGGACGCCCCGTCGCGAGCCATCGATCGAACGCCTCGCGTGTGTCGGTGACGTGGCCGGCGGCGACCATGGCGCGGGCGATCTGCGGGCGCCCGATCGAGCGGCCTCCGCTTTCCCGCGCCTGTGCGAGCACCGGAAGCATGTCGATCGGCATGCCGAGCTGCGCGAGGCGATCGCACATCGCCTCGACGCGCGCGATCCTCTGGGTGCGTTGACGTGAGAGAAATGCGGCCAGCTCCGAGTTACCCGGGTCGATGAAGTACCCGAGAAGGTGCACGTCGCGGCCCGCCTCGACGGCGGTGATTTCGATCCCGCTGATGGCTTCGATGCCGCGCGCCCGTGCCACCGCCTGCACCTCGGCGACTGCGGCGGTCGTGTCGTGGTCGGTGACGGCCATCGCCGTCACGCCTGCCGCCGCGGCGCGTTCGACGAGCTCGGTCGGCGTACAGCGGCCGTCGGACGCGGTCGTGTGGAGGTGGAGGTCGACGGTCATCCCTCGACTTTGCTCGGGATGACCCTGAGCCTGTCGCCCCTCGGCTTCGGGGTGACCCCGAGCATGTCGAAGAGTCGAAGGGTCACCGCGCCGATGCGCGATGCGAGGCGGCCGAGCCGTGGCGCGGGAGGGGCTTCCGGCTGCGTCCCTGACGCTTGACGAGCGCGCGGTACTCGCGCACGAGGAGGTCGAGATGCTCGCGCTCCTCGTCGGCGAACTCGAGAAAGATCTGCTTGCCCTCGGAGTCTTCGAATCGCTCGCCGTACTTCTTGAAGAATCGGTGCGAGTTGCGTTCGCAACGGATGCCGATCAGCAAGGCTTGCTGATCGTTCACACCGCCCAACAGGCGGTCGGCGCCCTCGGCAAACAGGCCGTTCGCGGCACCCTTGAAAAACAGGAACGTGGGGCGCGATTCCAGCTCGGGGTCGCGCTCGAGCAGCTCGCGGTACCGTCCCTCGAGCTTGGCGAGGTGTTCCTTCTCCTCGGCGGCGAGATCATGGAACACCTTCCGTCCACGCGCATCACGCGTCACGCGCGCGGCGCGCGAGTAGAACTCGAGGCCGCTGCGCTCGGTGGCAATGGCGATGCGCAGCGCGTCCCGCGCGAACAGCAGATCGGTATGGCCGGGCTCCACGTTGCCGTGGCGTCCGGTGCGACATTCATCGCACGTCCCATAGATCTGCACGACGCTTTGCGACGGGGAAAAACTGCGGGCCGATGCCACCTCCTCGACCAGCGCCTCGATATCGGAGCTGAGAAACTCGAAGGACCGGTGGCAGGTCTTGCAGATCAGATGAAAGTGACGAGGCTGTCGGTAGGAGTGCTCGAACCGGAAGCGCCCCTCTCCGAAGTCGACCTTGCGCGCAATGCCCGCGTCCACCATCCACTGCAGCGTGCGGTATACGGTGGCACGGCTGATGCGTTGGTCTTCGCGGCGAATGAGGTCGACGAGATCATCGGCGCTCAGGTGTCCTTCCTGGCGCAGGAACACATTGACGATCTGTTCCCGTTTACTGGAACGCTTGCCGCCGTCTGGCTTCAGCCGGCTCAGATCAGGAAGACTGGTGTTCATGACCCTTTTCGTGGCCGGCCGCTCGCGTTGACGTGTCAGACGCTGAAGGAGCTACCGCACCCGCACGTGGACGTCGCGTTCGGGTTCTTGATCGTGAAGCCGCCGCCCGTTACCGTGTCGACGAAATCGACCTCGGCGCCCTTGAGGTAGCTGATGCTGACGGGATCGATGAAGAGCCTGACGCCATTGGACTCGAACACCTGGTCGCCGGATCCGCCGCTCTCCTCGATCATCAGCCCGTACTGGAAACCCGAGCACCCGCCGCCCTGGACGAAGACGCGCAGGCCGCTGCCGGTCTTCCCTTCTTCCGTGAGCAGCTCGCTGATTTTCGAGGCTGCCGCCGTCGACACATTCACCATAATTTTGGTTCTCCTGGGGGTAGGTGGCCTAAAGCCCCATGAAAAGTATAAGCGGGCGTTCCCGACCCCGGCAAGCTAGGCCCCAATTATGGCCAATTCTCTTGCCGATTCCTGCTCGACGTCCTTGTGGAGGCTGTTGCCGTGAGCGTCCATGGTCACAATAGCCGGAAAGTCCTTTACAGTCAGGTGCCACATGGCCTCGGGAGTGCCGAACTCCATTAATGAGACGCCGTCGACGCTCGTAATGGTCCGGGCATAGAACTGAGCCGCGCCACCGATTGCGTTGAGGTACACCGCGCCGGACTCCTTGAGGGCCACCAGCGTTTTTGCCCCCATTCCGCCCTTACCGATGACGGCCCTCACTCCGTACCGCTTGATGACATCGGCTTGGTAGGGCTCCTCGCGAATGCTCGTCGTCGGACCTGCCGCGGTCACACGCCAGCCGTCGCCCTCCTTCGCCACAACCGGCCCGCAATGGTAGAGAACGGCGCCGTGAAGGTCGACGGGCGGATCGTGCTTCATGAGGTACGCGTGAACGGCGTCGCGCCCCGTGTAAGCGGGACCGGACACGAGCACCACATCGCCCACATTCAGTGATCGCACCTGCTCTTCGGAAAGGGGCGATTGCAACACGACCTCGCGCCCGGTGCGCTGGAACCCCGCCTGGTCGGCCATCGCGAGCGCCGGGTTTGCCGGATCGCGGTACAGCCAGCGGGTGATCCCGCCCGTCTTCGCATCGAGGACAACACCGAGGCGCCGGAACGCCCAGCAGTCGTAGGCGACCGAAACAAAGAAGCTCGCAGGCAGACGATTCTGGACCCCGATCTTGCAGCCGATCAGCGAGACACGTCCACCGAATCCCATGGTCCCGATCCCGAGCTTGTTGACCTCACCCATGATCGACGCCTCGAGCTCCGCCAGCCGCGGATCCGGGTTCAGATCATCGAGCGTGCGAAAGAGTTGCTCCTTCGCATGCACATAGCCGGAGGTCCGATCGCCGCCGATGCAGACGCCGACCGCCCCGGGCGCGCATCCCTTGCCCTGTGCGTTCCAGACCGCGTGGAGGATGCACTTGCGCACACCTTCGAGGGTTCGATCGGCGCGTCCAAGGTTGGGCAGCTCCACCGGCACCGAGTACTGAGCATTCATATTCTCGCAGCCGCCGCCTTTGAGAATGAGCTTGACCTCTATCTCATCGCGCTCCCACTGCTCGAAGTGCAGGATCGGCGTGCCGGGCCCGAGATTGGTGCCGGAGTTTTCGCCGGTGATCGAGTCGACGGAGTTGGGACGCAGCTTGCCGCGCCTGGTGGCTTCGGCCACGGCATCCCGGATCTGTTTCTTCATCTCGACCTGGTTCGCGCCGATCGGCGTCTTCACCTCGAAGGTCGGCATGCCGGTGTCCTGGCAGATGGCGCCTTCACAATCGGCGGCAAGGTCGATGTTCTCCGCGATGATCGAAAGCGCCTGTCCCGACTGGGTTGACGCCGGCTCCTCCGACATCGCCACTTTCATTGCGGCGCGGACGTCGGGCGGCAGGTCGGTGGAGGTCTTCACGACCAGTGAAATCACGCTGTCGAAAAACTGGGGAAGCATATGCAGGAATTTTACCCCGTTCTGCAGACTGGCTTCGCCAGGATCGTCGATGTGAGTCAGCCCGAACGGACGTGCCGCCTCGCGCTCAGTCGAGCAGCTTCATGAATGCCACCATGTCCCTCTGGTCTTGTCTCGTCAGAATAAGGGACCCACCCGTCACGACCTCGAAGAACGTCGCGTAATGCGCGGCCACATCTTCGAGGGTCTTGGAGGAATTGTCGTGGAAGTAAGGAGCCGTGCGCCGAATGCCACGCAGCGGTGAGATCTTGAACGCGTTCACGTTCATGAACATCGGATCGTCCACGATTCCAGTGATGAGCGCCCGCCCCGGATCGGGGCTCTGAAGAACTACCTGGTCAGGTCCCGGGTTGAAGATGAAATCTCTCACAGGATTGGCTGCAGCATTCAACTCGGACACGCCGACACTCTGGAAACGCGTGCCGGTCGGTATGGGTAATCCGATGAAGAGGGGCGCGAACTCGTTGGTCTTGTTCAACAGGGGCCCGCTGTGGCATTGCGCACAGATACCCTTGAGGGCGTCGTTTGGGTCCGGCGGAAGATCCTCGAAGAGGCGGCGGCCGCGCTTTTCAGATGCCGTCTCCCCTTTCGGCAGCCGGGGGGCTGCGCCCCCGAGGGCAAACCGCTGCAGCGCCAGCGAACTGAAGAATGCACTCGTCCGCTGGAACTCTGCGATGTTGTGCAGTTCAGCCGCAGAAGGCACCACGCCCTGGGCGTGGTCGCTAATCGCGCCCGCCGCCTGGGATTCCAGATTCGGTTGGCGGCCATCCACCATGAGGACCGGATCGAGCGCGGGCGTGTTCAGTGTGGTTGGAATGCCACGCCTTAGAATCACGAAGGTGGCGCCGGGGTCATCGGCTAGCCTCACGTTGGCTGGCAACGGGATCCGCATCAGAATGGTCGCTTCCCTGAGCATCCGGGTGACGCCATTGCCGAGGCCGTCGTCGCTGCCATCGTGAACGAAAAGAGGATCGTGAGGGTCGTTCCCGAGCCGCCTTGCTGCGTTCTGCGGCGAGACCGTACCCGTCTCGGCGCTGTGACAGGTTCGACACGTGCGGCCATTGCCGCCGAACGTCTCCCTCTCAAAAAGGCGCTTGCCGTCCCTTGCGTCGCCCGAGCCCGACGCTGAGGTCTGCGCCGAGTTTGCGATGAGCGCCAGCAGAACAACGCCCACAGTGCCGAGTAGAGTAGTTCTCATTAAGTTTCCTCCGAAGGCTTGAGGCGCGAAAAGCACCGTCACGAGTCGACGTGCGCGCGCAAATATACAAGTCGCGAAATTGGCGCGATGTACAACTGTGAACACGTCACACGAAAGCCTCGAGGTCCGGCGGCTCTGCGCGCAGGGCGTGGACGGTGAATCGTTGGATCCTCGATCTCACGCACGTCACCGGCCTGACGACCTCATGCACGATCCGCCAACTAGAATCAGCGGGGCACCTCGGCTAACGGCCATCGAGCGTGCGACGGTGGCATCCTCGCGCCGGGGATGAGACTGCGAAGGGCGAAGGGTTCACCTGAAGAGAAGCCGTCTGACGACACGCGACAGGAATGGGTGCGCGCGGCGGTCACCGTCCCGTGTAACGGGCAACTCAGCTGCGGCCATGAACAGGCGACAGACCGATGGATGATGACGATGAAGCCCTTGACGGTCAGTGGATTGAGATTGGGACACCTCACGTCACCGAATACGTGGGCTTCGCAAACAGCCGATAAATACAGGCGTTTTCGACGCTCCGAACAACCGGGAAGTATAATTTGCACGCGCACCATCATGCAGTTCCGGACCGAGCGCGACCCCCTCGGTGAACACGCCGTACCCGTCGACGCGTACTACGGCATCCAGACCGTCCGCGCCCGCGAAAACTTCCCCATCAGCGGCCTCCGCGCACCGGCGGACCTCGTCACCGCGACCGTCCTCGTCAAGAAAGCCGCGGCAGCGGCGAACATGGAGCTCGAACGGCTTGACACGCGCGTCGGAGACGCCATCGCTCGTGCGGCCGACGAAGTACTGTCCGGCTCGCTGCGCGATCAATTCGTCGTCGACGTGTACCAGGCGGGCGCCGGCACCTCACACAACATGAACACCAACGAGGTACTCGCCAATCGCGCGGCGGAGATCCTTGGTGGCGGGCGCGGCGAGTACACACTCGTGCACCCGAATGATCACGTGAACATGGCGCAATCCACGAATGACGTGTTTCCGACCGCGACCAGGCTTGCGCTGCTCCTCGTGCACGGAGCCCTCGTCGAATCGGCGCGTGCGCTTGCCGCATCGCTGGACCGCAAGGCGCGCGAGTTCGACACGATCCTGAAAGTCGGGCGAACGCATCTGCAGGATGCGGTACCCATGACGCTCGGGCAGGAGTTCGGCGGGTATGCCGCGTGCATCGCACGCGGCGCCGAGGACGTCGCGCACGCGTCGGAGCAATTGCGCGAGCTGAACCTGGGCGCGACGGCAGTCGGAACGGGGCTCAACGCGGGCGAGGACTATACACAACTGGCGATTCGGAACTTGAGTCGATACACGGGTCTTGAACTCGTCCCTGCGCCGAATCGCTTCCGCGTGACGCAGAGTATGGGTGACGTGCTCGCGTATTCGGGTGCGGTGCGGCGACTGTCGGTGGAGTTGTCCAAGGTTGCAAGCGATCTGCGCCTGCTCAGCATGGGCCCGAGGGCGGGCATCAGCGAGATCGCGCTGCCGGCAGTGCAACCTGGCTCCTCGATCATGCCCGGTAAGATAAATCCATCCGTTCCCGAGATGGTGAACCAGGTCTGTTACCAGGTGATCGGCTGCGACATGACGATTTGTGTGGCCGCGGAAGCCGGCCAGCTCGAGCTCAACGTGATGATGCCGGTCATCGCCTGGAACGCGATCCACGCGTCGACGATCCTGCGGGAATCGATGAAGGTGCTGCGCACGCGGTGTGTGGATGGTATCGAGGCGGACCCGAAGCGATGCCGCGAGCTGCTCGATCGCAGCACGGCCGTGGCCACGGCGCTGAATCCCTATCTCGGGTACGCCAGGACGGCTGAGATCGCGAAGGAGTCGGTGAAGACAGGGAAGCCGATACGTGAGCTCGTGCTCGAGCGCGGCCTTCTCGACGCAACGCAGCTCGATCGCATTCTGTCGGTGGAAGCGATGACGCAGCCGGGTGTGGCCGGACGCGAGGCGAAGCGCTCGTGATCGCCTTTGTTCTCGCGGTCGCGCTCGCCCTCGGCCTCCAAGGCCCAACGTCCAACTCCCAAGACGCTCAGCCACAACGGACAGGGCATCTGTTCCCGCCTGAGAACCTCGGGCTGCTCGAAAGCCCCGATCGCGATACGTGGCAGAAGCCGGATCAGATCATGGACGCGCTTGGAATCGCCGACGGCTCGACGGTCGCGGACATCGGCGCCGGGTCCGGCTGGTTCACGATTATTCTGGCGCGGCGCGTTGGACCGAACGGGACGGTCTACGCGGAGGACGTCCAGCGGCAGATGCTCGAAGCGATTCGCAGGCGCGTCAGTCGGGAAGGGCTGCTGAACGTCCAGGGGCTCCTCGGCACCAGCACGGATCCGCACCTGCCGGCGCGCGCGATCGACGCGATCCTCGTCGTCGACATGTACTCGGAAGTCGACGTCGACGACCGTGTCACCTTTCTTCGGAACCTCGCCCGCGCGCTGAAGCCCAACGGGCGGATCGGCATCGTCAATTACAAGCCCGGTCAAGGCGGGCCGGGCCCCTCGGGACCGACTGAAGGCGTCCGCGTGGACAGCGGCGCCGTGGAAGCCGACGTACGCGCCGCGGGGCTGCGTGTCCTCTCACGCGAGAACCTTCCGTTTCAGTACTTGCTCGTGCTTGGCAGGTAAGCGGTGAGGGCAGCCCTCACCATCGCCGGAAGCGACTCGAGCGCCGGTGCGGGGATCCAGGCTGACCTCAAGACGTTTGCGGCCCACGGCATATTCGGGACAACCGCCGTGACCGCCATCACCGCGCAGAACACGCTGGGCGTCACGACGGCGACGGCGCTGGCTGCCGACCTGGTAACCGCGCAAATCGAAGCCGTGGTGTCGGACATTGGCGTTCACGCCGCCAAGACCGGCATGCTCGCCAATGCGGCGATCGTCGAGGCGGTTGCTGCCGCAGTTGAAGAGTTAGAAATTCCGTTTCTCGTCGTCGATCCCGTGATGGTGGCGACCAGTGGCGAACCGTTGCTCGATGACGAAGGATTCGTGGCGATGAAGGCTGAACTGGTCCGCCGCGCGCACGTCGTGACTCCGAACGTTCCGGAGGCGCAATTGCTGTCCGGCATCACGATCAGAACCGAGCAGGATCGACGCGAAGCGGCGCGCCGTATCTGGGCGCTCGGCCCGGTCTACGTCGTCATCACCGGGGGGCACATCGATTCCGAGCAGATCGTCGACCTTGTGTACGACGGAGAGGTCTTTACAAACTACGCGGCGGCGCGGGTCGCCGGACGTCACACACACGGAACCGGATGCACCTTTTCCGCGGCGCTGACGTCGCACCTGGCGCTCGGCCGATCGCTGCACGAGGCGATTCCTCTGGCACAGCATTTCGTGGCCGGCGCTATTCGCCACGCACCAGGTCTTGGCCGAGGTGCGGGACCCCTGAACCATTTCTGGCGTCTAGATCTTGACAGGGGAGGGCGACTCTAAATCCCAAAACCCAAATCCCAAATCCCAAACCCCAAAACCCAAATAAGAATTTCGACGTTCTTGGGATTTGGAGCTTGGGATTTGGGTTTGGGATTTGACCCTCGGGACCGTCCTGTCCTGCCCGCTATACTGAGTGCATGGGCGTGCCTGCGGTGGCGGTAACCGCCGATCCGCTCGACATCGAGCCGTTGATCGCGCTGGTTGGCGCGGCTGGCGACGGCGCCGTCGTGACGTTTGCGGGTCTGGTTCGCGATCACAACCAGGGGCGCCAGGTACGCTTCCTCGAATACGAAGCGTACGAGCCACTGGCCGTTCGCGCGCTCCAGCGGATCGTCGATGAAGCCAAGGGGCTGTGGCCCGACGCTCGGCTGGCGGCGCGGCACCGGATCGGTCGTCTCGAGATCGGCGAAGCCAGCATCGTCATCGCTGCGGCATCACCGCATCGAGCTGATGCGTTCGCGGCGTGCCGGTACATGATCGAGCGGGTGAAACAGATCGTGCCGATCTGGAAGCGCGAGCACTTCGATGGCGGCGACGTCTGGCTCGAAGGCGCGACGGCGGATCCCGACGATGAGGCAGCGCGGGTCAAAGCGTACCGCACCGCATGCGCGTGACCGTCCGGTTGTTTGCGAGGCTGAAGGATCTCACCGGTGCGGGCGAGCTGATTCGAGAGATCCCGGAACCAGCCACCGCTCATGCGGTCTGGAACACCCTGGTTGCCGAGTGGCCCGCATTGCGCGAGTACGAAAAGACAATGTCGGTCGCGGTGAATGCCGAGTACTCGCGGATGATGGCGACCGTCAAGGACGGGGACGAGATAGCGTTTCTGCCTCCGGTGTCGGGGGGGTAATGGACAATGCGGGGCGAGCCTTCCGGGCTCGCCATCGCGGACCTGATTTCAAGGCTCGCCATCGCGGACCTGATAAGGTCCGCGCCGCTAGAGGCCCGATAAAAACATGTTCGACAAGTTACTCAACGTCGAGAACCGGTATGACGAGCTGATGACACGGCTCGGCTCTGCCGAGATCCAATCTGATCCGTCGGAGTACCGGAGGTCCGCGAAGGCGCTGTCGGAGCTCGAGCCGCTCGTGCAGAAGTTCCGCGAGTATAAGAGCGTGCGCCAGGGCATGACCGGCGCAGAGGAGCTCGTCAACGGCGCCGATGCGGAAATGCGCGAGCTGGCGCGCGAGGAGCTGAAGGCGCTCCAGGTCAAGCACGAGGCGCTCCTTCAGGAACTCAAGGTCCTGCTCATACCCAAGGATCCGAACGACGAGAAGAACGTCATCCTCGAGATCCGCGCAGGCACTGGCGGCGATGAGGCGGCGCTGTTCGCGGCGGACCTTTTCCGGATGTACAACCGCTACGCGGAGCGACAGGGGTGGAAGATCGACGTGATGTCGACCAGCGAGAGCGGGACCGGCGGGCTCAAGGAAGTCATCGCCTCCATTGAAGGGCGCGGGGTGTACAGCCGCCTGAAGTACGAAAGCGGCGTGCACCGGGTACAGCGCGTTCCGGCGACGGAAGCGAGCGGCCGCATCCACACGTCCACGGCCACCGTTGCCGTGTTGCCGGAAGCCGAGGAAGTGGACATTCAAATCAACGAGAAGGATCTGCGCATCGATACCTTCTGCTCGAGCGGCCCCGGCGGCCAGAGCGTGAACACGACGTACTCGGCCGTGCGGCTGACCCATATCCCCAGCGGTCTGGTCGTCTCGCAGCAGGACGAGAAGTCGCAGATCAAGAACCGCGCGAAGGCGATGAAGGTGCTGCGCGCGCGCCTCTACGAGATGGAGATGCGAAAGCAACAGGAGGCGACAGCGAAGGAGCGGCGTGGCCAGGTGGGCACGGGCGAACGATCGGAAAAGGTCCGCACCTACAACTTCCCGCAGAGCCGCATCACGGACCACCGCATCAACTTCACGACGCATCGCCTGCACGACGTCCTCGAAGGCGACCCCGGCGAGCTGATCGATCAGCTCACGACCTTCTACAACGCCGAAAAGCTCAAGGAAGCTACCGCGGTATAAATGGGGTCAGGCCCCGCCATGCTTTTCGAAAAACTGGCACAGGGGCGAGCCCGCCTCATTGAAGCTGGCGTATCGCCGGCCGACGCTGCGGTCGACGTAGACGTCTATGCGCGCGCGATTCTCGGGTGGGACAGGGCGACGCTCCTCGCCAACCAGCGCGACACAAGTCCCGCCGCGCTCGAACCGCAGTTTTCAGAATGGATCGCGCGCCGCGAGCGGTGCGAACCCACCGCCTACATCCTCCAGGGCCGCGAATTCTGGGGACGCGAGTTCCTGATTACGCCGGCGGTCCTGGTGCCGCGCCCCGAAACCGAGTTCATCGTGGACGAAAGCCTTCCGCTGATGCGTGATACACGGGTGCCGCGCATCGCGGACATCGGCACCGGCAGCGGAATCCTGGCGGTGACGCTTGCGAACGAGCTATCCGCCTCGACCGTCGTCGCCACCGATCTGTCGGGTGACGCGCTCGACATCGCGCGCGAAAATGCACGGCGCCTGGCTGTCGAGGATCGCGTCACCTTTGTCGAAACGTCATACCTCGATGGCGTCGATGGACCCTTTGATTTGATCGTGGCCAACCCGCCCTATGTGAAAGACGGCGACAGGCGGGCATTGGCGCGCGACGTACGTCACGAGCCAGATGTTGCCCTGTTCGGAGGTCCCGACGGGCTGCGCGACGTCAGCGGCGTACTCGATGCCGCCGTGCAGAAGTTGAAACCCGGCGGATGGTTCGTGATGGAGTTCGGATACGGGCAGGAAGACGACGTGCGGCGGCTCGTCGGCGGGCGACCGGCGTTGCGGCTCGATCACATCCGCGACGATCTTCAAGGGATCGCCCGAACAGCCGTCATTCAGAAGACCGCCAACTCCCCGCTATAGTGTGTCCATGAGCGACTGTCTTTTCTGTCGAATCATCGCCGGCGACATCAAGGGCTCTGTCGTCCATGAGGACGGCGATCTGGTCGCGATCAAGGACATCAACCCGCAGGCACCGCTCCACGTGTTGATCATTCCGCGGGAGCACATCGCCACGATCAACGACCTGAGGCCGGAGAACGATGCGCTCGTGGGATCCATGTTCCGCGCAGCCGCGGTGCTGGCGAAACAGCACGGGTACTCTGAGCGGGGCTACCGTGCCGTGTTCAATTGCAATCGCGAGGCTGGCCAGTCGGTTTTCCACATCCACCTGCATCTGCTTGCAGGGCGGACGTTGAACTGGCCGCCTGGGTGAGCGAAATGCAAGATGCAAAATTCAAAATGCCAACAGCCATCTGAACCTTTGCATCTTGGATTTTGCATTTCGCATTTTGCATTTTGAACTACGCGGGCCCCCTGTACGGTCCGGCGATGACGACCGCCATTTTGCCGGGATCGAGCACCGCGCGCGCGGCGGCGTGGACATCATCGCGGGTGACCTTGCGCAGCAGCTCCGGCACACGCATGTCGTAATCCATTCCCAGATCGAAGAACTCCACCATTTGCAGGAAGCTTGCGATGCCGGCGTTCGTCTCGAGGCGGCGCGGCATCGAGCCAATCAGATACCGTCGAGACTCGTCGATCTCCTGATCGGTCGGCCCCTCGGCCGCCATCCGGACGAGTTCCTCGTCGATCGACGCAAGTGCGCGATCGACATTGGACGGATTGACGCCTGCCCGAATCACCAGCGGTCCTGGAATCACGTTGGCGTCGAGCGCGCTGAACGCGTAGTAGGCCATCCCCTGCTTCTCGCGGATGCTCTCACCCAGACGTCCGCCAATCGAGTACTCGCCGAGGATGTTGTTCATCAGCCAGTACGCGTTGAACGAGGGATCCGACCGGACGATAGTCGTGAATCCGCAGGCAAGATCGGCCTGCGCCTTGTTCATCATCGGGAGCACACGGACACGGCGCACACGTGCCGGCGGTGGCGGCGGCAGGACGGGGTCCGCGGCCGATCCTGTACGCCAGGGCGCAAACACCCGCGTTGCCGAGTCGATGGCACGTGCGGAGTCGACGTCACCGACCATCACGAGGGAGAGCGCGCCGGGCCTGAACCTCGCGGCATGAAGCGCATGCAGCGACGGGCGACCGATGCGCTCCACGCTCTCGACGCTGCCGCGAGGTCGTCGCCCGTACGGATGCGTGTCGCCGTAAAGCAGCGCAAGCAGGCCTTCATTCGCCATGGTGGCGGGACTGTCTTCGTCCTGGCGAATCATCGTGATGATTTCGCCGCGGCGCGTCTCGACTTCTGCGTCCGGGAACGCGGGCTCCATCACGATATCGGCCAGCGTCGAGAGAGTCGTGTCGAGATCCTCGACCAGGCACGTACAGACCAGCGACAGCACGTGACGGTTGACCGTGATCGCCAACGACACGCCGCGACTGTCGAAGCGCTCCGCGATCTCGTCAGCGGTGTGCGCAATTGTTCCGCGATCGATGGTTCGTGAGACGAAGTGTGAGACGCCGGGCTCGGAGGCCGGATCGAAGATCGTGCCGGCCTCACACGACGCGTGCACGGTGACGGCGGGCGTGGCGCCGGAATACTTCGCGATCACCACCGCGCCGTTGTCCAGCCGCGATCGCACGGGCGCGAGTCCGCGCTGCTCGAGTGTCGTCATCGCGCGGAAGCGGGGCCGGCGCCGGCCCCTTCGTCGCTCGACGCTGCTCGGGACGACCCTGAGCGTGTCGATGGGTCACCAATCGGCGCGCTGTCGGCATTGCCGGCGGGCTGCGGGTCGAACCATCCGATGGTGCGATTGGTCGGACGGAGCCATCTGGCCGCGGCTTCCCCGACCGCGTCCAACGTCACCGAATCAATGAGCCGGCCGATCGACGGCACGAGACGCCAGCTCGCGACCGTTTCGAAGTACCCGAGCTGGTGCGCAATGTTGGAGATGCTGTCCCCTTCGAAAACCGACCGGGCCCGCAGCTGATTCTTCGCCTTCTGCAGTTCCTGCGCGGTAATCCCGTGTCGCCGCGCCGCATCAATCTGCGCCAGCGTCGCCTCTTCGACCGCCGCAAGCGGCGTGCCTTCCGTTGCCGTCACCGAGATGGTGTACAGGAACGGCTCCTGCGTCGCCACCAGGCCACCGTTCACGGCCGATGCGAAACCGCCGTCGACAAGCGCTCGATAGAGCCGTGCGCTTCGCTGGGGCGGCGGCGTGCGGAAGCTCGCCCACAGGTTGACGCCCTTCGCACCCGTCAGCGCCGCATCCAGCACCAGCATTGGAAAGAAACCCGCGTCGTGGACCGAGGGCGCGTGAAACCCGAGTTTCAGGTACGCCGTCGTACCTTCACGCGACACCGTCACTCGGCGCTCGCCAAGCTGCTCGGGCTCGCGCGTCAACGGACGGTTCACGACGTCGCCCGGCTTGATCGAACCGAAATACTGGACGGCCTGCCGCAGCGCATCCTTCGTGTTGACGTCGCCGACGATGACAAGCGTCGCGTTGTTGGGCACGTAGTGACGACGGTAGTAGCTGTAGAGATCCTCTCGCGTCATCGTTTGCAGATCGCCGAGCCAGCCGATGGTCGGATGTCGGTACGGGTGCGCGCGGAACGCGGTCGCGGTCAGCTCCTGATCGAGCAGCTGGTCAGGGTCGTTCTCACCGCCCTGCAGCTCCGAGATGATGACGGTCCTCTCGGATTCACAATCGGCCGGATCGTACAGGCAGTTCGCCATCCGCTCGGACTCGATGAACAGCATCCGGTCGAGCACGTCGCGCGTGGCGGTCTCGGTGTAGGTGGTCTGGTCGATCCACGTATAACCGTTCCAGTACCCGCCGTACTGCTCGATGATCCCCTTCACCTTGTCGCGCGGAATGTTGGTCGTGCCCCTGAAGTTCATGTGCTCGACCCAGTGGGATATGCCAGTCAGGCCGGGCACCTCGTTCTTCGAGCCGACGCGATACCAGCACCACACGCTGGCAAGCGGTGCGGTACGGACCTCCTGAATCAAAACGCGCAGCCCGTTGTCGAGCACCTCTTCATGCACGGTGCTGTTCACGTCATCGGCGGGTTGCATCACCGACGATGCCGTGTTGGATCCCTCGTCGCGCGCGTCCATGCCGCATTATAGGTCGCCGCCTCGGGGTACAATTTGACGGCATGCCCGAGTGGAAGGAGACGGTCAACCTGCCGCGCACAGGTTTTCCAATGAAGGCGAACCTGCAGACCGCTGAGCCAGAGGCGCTCGCGCGCTGGGATGCGATGAACCTCTACGGGCAGATCCGCGAGAAACGGCGCGGCGCGCCAAAGTTCATCTTCCATGACGGGCCGCCCTACGCGAATGCCCAGATCCATCTCGGCACGGCGCTCAACAAGATCCTGAAGGACATCGTCATCAAGTCACGAACGATGGCCGGCTTCGACGTGCCGTACACCCCCGGATACGACTGCCACGGCCTGCCGATCGAGCTCAAGGTCGATCGCGAGCTTGGTCCAAAGAAACGCGGCATGTCGATCTCGGATCTCCGTCGCGCCTGCCGTGAATACGCCGGCCGGTACATCAACGTGATGACCGCGGAGTTCAAGCGGCTGATGGTGTTCGGCGACTGGGACCACTACTACCTGACGATGAATCCGCGCTATCAGGCAGACATCACACGCGCGCTCGGGAAGTTCGTCGAGCAGAAGCTTGTGTACAAAGGCAAGAAGCCGGTCCATTGGTGCATCCACTGCCGCACGGCGCTTGCGGAAGCGGAAGTCGAGTACGCGGACCACTCGTCTCCGTCGATTTACGTCGAGTTCCCAATCAATCCTGAGGGCGCTGGCGAACTCGCCACGCGCGTGCCGGCGCTTGCGGGACGCGACGTCTCGGCCCTCATCTGGACGACGACGCCATGGACCATTCCGTCGAACCTAGCGATCGCGTTCCATCCGGAATTTGACTATGCGGCGTACGACGTCGACGGCCGCGCGGTGATCGTCGCGGAGCAGCTCGCGGAAACGGTCAGCAAGGCGGTTGAGCGGCCGTTCGGCGAGCCGATCGCGCGCATGAAGGGTGAGCAGCTCGAAGGAATTCGATTCACACATCCTCTCTATGACCGCGATTCGATCGGCGTGCTTGCCGACTATGTGACGCTCGAACAGGGAACGGGTGCGGTGCATACGGCTCCCGGCCACGGAGCGGATGACTTTCTGACGGGGAAGAAATACGGCTTGGACATCTACGCTCCGGTGGACGCCGGCGGGCATTTCCTCGAGACGGTCGGTCTCTTCGGCGGGCAGCGGGTATTCGACGCCAATCCCAAGGTCGAAGAGGCGCTGGCGGCGCGGGGGCATTTATGGCATCGCGAAGCCTTCGAACACCAGTACCCACACTGCTGGCGCTGTCACAATCCGGTCATCTTCCTCGCCACCTCTCAGTGGTTCGTGCGCCTGGACGGCGACCCTGCCATCACCGGAGCCGATGGCAAAACGCGGACGCTGCGCGAGGCGGCGCAGCATAGCATCGATCACGAAGTGAAATGGATTCCTGCCTGGGGGCGCGACCGAATTTTCAATATGGTCAGCAATCGCCCGGATTGGTGTATTTCGCGCCAGCGCGCCTGGGGTGTGCCGATTCCGGCGGTCGATTGCGTGGCGTGCGGCGAAGCGATCCTAACATCAGCGCTCATTGATAGAGCCGCGGCCGTTTTCGAGCAGTACAACGCGGATGCGTGGTACGAACGCCCGATCGAGGAATTTCTTCCCGAGGGATTCACGTGTCCATCATGCGGCGGCAGCGCCTTCGAGCGCGAGCGCGATATCCTCGATGTCTGGTTCGATTCGGGATCGAGCCATGAAGCGGTGCTCGCCCGCACTCCGGAGCTAGGCTGGCCGGCAGACCTGTATCTCGAAGGCAGCGACCAGCACCGCGGGTGGTTTCAGAGCTCGTTGCTGGTTGCGCTCGCGACGCGCGGACGACCGCCGTTCCGCGAGGTCCTCACCCACGGCTTCCTCATCGACCTCGAGGGCCGCAAGATGTCGAAGTCGGTGGGCAACGCGATCTCGCCACAGGAAGTCATCAAGGAAAGCGGCGCCGAAATCATCCGCTTGTGGGTGGCCTCCACGGAGTTCACCGAGGAGCTGCGGGTCAGCAAGGAAATCCTTACGCGCGTCGTTGACCTGTACCGGAAACTGCGCAACACCTGCCGGATTCTGGTCGCCAATCTGTACGACTTCGACCCGGCGACCGACAGCGTCCCGCTCGGACAGCTCGATGCCATCGATCGCTTCGCCCTGGCACGTTTCGCCGATGCAGCGAACAGGACGTGTGCCGGCTATGACGCCTACGACTTCTCCACTGCCTCACAGACCCTGAGCATGCTCGCCACCGTCGACCTCAGCGCCTTCTATGTAGATGTGACGAAGGACCGCATGTACACGCTTGGCGCGAGGTCGCATGAGCGGCGTTCGACGCAGACTGCGATGTACCTGATGTGCGACGGTCTCGCGCGGCTGATTGCGCCGATTCTCCCCGTCACGGCCGACGACTTGTGGCGCAACATGCCCGGTCAGCGCTCGGCGTCTGTCCATCTCGAGGAGTTTCCGAAGGTGGATCACCTACTGGCGCCGGACCTCGTCGCGAAATGGGACCGACTGATGCAAGTGCGCGAAACGGTGAACGCCGCGCTCGAGGAAAAGCGCAAGGACAAGGTAATCGGCAATTCGCTTGGCGCGAGCGTCACGTTGAGCGCCTCGGGGCCGATCGCGGCACTGCTCGAACAGAACCGCGACTACCTCCCGATGCTCTTCATCGTCTCGGACCTGACGCTGAATTTCGGCTCAGCCGACGGCCCGGACGACATCCGCGTCGACGTCGACAAGGCGCGTGGCGTCAAGTGCGGACGATGCTGGCGGTTCGTCCCGTCGGTGAGGAGCGAACCCGACTGGTCGGGCATCTGCGATCGTTGCGTGGATGCGCTGGCCGAGCCGGTGAACTCCTAGGTGGTGGCTGTTCACACGCGGCAGCGCGAGCTCTGGATTGCTCTGTTCATCGTCGTGCTCGACCAGGCGGTGAAAGCGCTGGTGCGACAGGAGTTGGCGCTCAACGAAAGCGTGACGGTCATCCCCGGATTTTTCGATCTCACGCGCGTGCACAACAGCGGCACGGCGTTCGGGTTCATGAATGGCACCGATTTCCCATTCAAGACAGCGGTGCTTGCGTGCGTGGCGCTGGCGGCGCTGGGCGGCCTGGCGGTCTATGCTGCGTCGCTGCCGTACGAGCAGTGGCTGGCGCGCACGGGGCTGGCACTCATCCTTGGTGGAGCGGCGGGCAATCTGATCGACCGCATTTCGTGGGGGTACGTGGTCGACTTCGTCGACGTGTACTGGTCAGGCTGGCATTTCTGGGCGTTCAACGTCGCCGACGCGGCGATCACGGTCGGCGTTGCGCTGATGATTCTCGATCTGCTGGGAGTGGGGACCCGACATGTATCCAGAGCTGTTTAGCCTGGGACCGGTGACGGTCTATACCTACGGCGTGCTGCTGGCGGTGTCGTACCTCGTTGGCCTGCGACTCGCGATCACGCGGGCGCGCAAGTGGAAGCTCAACGCGGACCGCGTCCTGGACCTCGGTATCTACATCATCATCGCCGCGCTCGTCGGCGCGAAGCTGCTCCTGCTCGTGACCGATTTCGCGCAGTTCCGCCAGTCGCCGGCCGACCTCTTGTCTCTCGTCCGGTCCGGCGGCGTCTTCTATGGCGGGCTGATCGGTGCAGTCGCCGTGGCATTCTGGTACATCCATCACTACGGGATGCCGTTCTGGACGACGTGCGATGCGTTTGCGCCCGGCATCGCGCTGGGTCACGTGACTGGACGGCTCGGATGCTTTGCCGCTGGCTGCTGCTATGGAAAGCCGACGAGCGTTCCATGGGCGGTTGTCTTCACCAATCCGCTGGCCCAGGCCAATTCCGGAACCCCGCTGGGCATTCCGCTGCATCCTACGCAACTCTACGAGGCTGGCGCGGAGCTGCTCATTCTGATCGTTTTACTCACCACGGAGCGTCGCGGACATCGCTTCCCTGGACGCACGTTCTGGCTCTACATGATCCTCTATGCGATCTCACGGTTCATCATCGAGATCTTCCGCAATGATCCGCGTGGCAGCGTGTTCGGCGTGTCCACATCGCAGTTCATCTCTCTGCTGCTGGCACCGCTCGCCATCGCGATGCTGATCTGGTTGCGGCGTACGACGCCGGAGGCTCCGCAGCGCGCGACGCGACGCCGCCGGGTCGCGGCGTAATTCGTGTTTTTCGTATCCTTCGTGGTTGAACACTGTGGAGCCGCTCGAATTCTCCGTCACGCCTGAATCGGAGGGGCAGCGGCTCGATCGCTTCCTGGTCACGGTCCTTGGTGATCATTCGCGATCGCAGATCCAGAAGCTGATCACCGACGGCCACGTGCATGTCTCCGCACGCGATGCCCGCCCGAATCTCGCCGTTCGCGCGGGCGATCGCGTGGTCGTCAGTCTCCCCGACGCGGCTCCCTCGACCATCGAGGCGGAAGCCGTCTCCCTGGAAATCCTGTACCAGGATGCCGAACTCGTGGTGATCAACAAGCCGCCAGGCATGGTCGTGCACCCCGGAGCGGGCCACGCTTCGGGGACCCTCGTGAACGCATTGCTCCATCACATCACGGACTTGGGCGGAGTCGGCGGCGAGCTCCGTCCCGGCATCGTGCACCGACTGGATCGCGGGACCTCTGGCGTGATGGTGGTCGCGAAAAACGACGCCGCGCTTCAGGAGCTGTCGCGCCAGTTTCACGATCGCGAGGTCGAGAAGGAGTACATCGCGCTCGTCTGGGGCGTCGTGCAGGCGGGACGCCGCATCGATGCCGCGATCGGACGCGACCCGGTCCATCGTCAGAAGATGTCCTCGCGGTCGAGACACGCGCGCGAGGCGGTCACACGGATCACGAGGGCCTTTCACCTGCCTGGACTGACGCTGTGCCAGGTCGCCATCCACACGGGGCGTACGCATCAGATTCGTGTCCATCTCAGCGCCATCGGACACCCGATTGTCGGCGATGCGCTCTATGGCGGCGTGCATCGACGCGTTCCTGGCGACATTCGCGCGGTGCAGCGGCTTCAGCGGCCGTTTCTGCACTCGACACGCCTGGCATTCGCTCACCCGCGCGACGGCCGCCGCATGGAATTCAGCGCCAACCTCCCGCCTGATCTACTGGACGTACTGGAATCGCTTCCGGGGTGGGGCGACCGCGAAGAGGAGTGAAATGGAAAAGCCTGTCGTTCCCCACTCGATTCGAAACGTGTTCGTAGGGCGAATCTTCACCGTGACTGTCGAGTCGATCACGACCCCGAAAGGCAGCAAGCTCGATGCGGAAATCGTCCGGCATCCAGGATCGGTGGTCCTTCTCCCGATGACGAAGGAAGGCGACATCATCCTCGTCAAGCAGTACCGCCACGCGATCGGACGACGGGCGTGGGAGCTCCCGGCCGGCACACTCAAGCCCAACGAGGATCCTGAAAAAGCTGCCGCCCGCGAATGCCAGGAGGAAATCGGATTGATTCCGGAGCAACTCGATCGACTCGGCGCGTTCTTTCCGACACCCGGCTACTGCGACGAAGAAATGAACTTCTACAAGGCCAGCGGGCTGCGCGAACCGGGTCCGGCCGACAAGAAGGCGGAGCCGGACGAAGATGAGGACATCGAGACGCGCGCGTTTTCAGTCAAGCAGCTGACGACGATGATTGAGTCCAACGAAATCATCGATCTCAAGACAGTAGCGGGTCTGACACTCCTCACGCGGACCTAGACCGGCGGGATTAATTCTGAAGGTCCCTGCCGCCTAGAAGGTCCGCGCCGCCAGTTCGATGGTGGCGCGGTGGATGGCGACCGTGTCTTCGAGCCGGCGCGCATATCCGCCAGCCAAGGTGACGACGACCGGACGATTCGCGGCCGCGCAGGCGCCGAAGACAATGCGATCGCGTTCGAGAAGGCCCGCCCGCGTCAGCGCCAGCCCGCCAAGTTGGTCGCCCTCGAACGGATCCGCACCCGCAAGGTAAAACACGACGTCAGGCTTCGACGCGAACACCGTCGGCAAGGCGGCGCTCAGTTTCGCGTGGTACTCGTCATCGGTCACTCGGTCCGGCAGTCCGATGTCGAGCGCGCTGCGCGGCTTGAACATCGGGTAGTTGTGCTGCTGATGCATGGAGAAGGTGAAGACCGACGGATCGCCATCGAAAATCATCGACGTGCCGTTGCCGTGGTGGACGTCCAGATCGACGATCGCGGCCCTCGGGGTCCGGCCGTGATATTCGCGCTGGACCACGCGAATCGCGAGGGCGACGTCGTTGAAGAGGCAGAAGCCCTCGCCATGGTTGGCAAACGCATGGTGAAAACCCCCACCGACGTGGATACCCACGCCGGTCTCCAGTGCAAGCCGCGCGGCCGCAACGGTGCCTCCACTCATCAACCGGAAGCCGTCCACGATGGCCGGCGACCAGGGCAGCTCGATTTCCGCGATTTCTTCGGCAGTGAATGTGCCGGTGCGCGCCTTGCGGAGGTATTCCGCGGTGTGGACCAGCGCGAGATCCTCCCACGACGCGGTCTCGGGCTCGACCCACGTCCATCCGCCAGCGGCGCTCAGCTCGCGATGGATGGCGTCGTATTTTGCGGTTGGAAAAACGTGGGGGCCGATATCGATGCGATAGCGCGGCGAATAGACAATCCACACGTCCGCTATTGCATCGGCGGCTGGAGGCGGCGCTCGGTCTTCTGATCGCCGGCGGCGACCGCCGGCAGAAGCGCCAGCAGCAGGACTTCGTCAACACTCTGGACGTAATGCACGGTCAGCTCGCGCCGCAGCTCCTCGGTGAGGTCCTCGTTGATGTTCTTTTCATTCTGGCGCGGAAGGATCACTTCTCGGATGCCGACGCGCCTGGCGGCAAGAACCTTTTCCTTGATCCCGCCGACAGGCAGCACGCGTCCCGACAATGTGATCTCACCGGTCATCGCGATGTCGCCGCGCACGGGACGCCGCGTCAGCTCCGAGGCGAGTGCCGTGACCATGGTGACACCGGCGGACGGTCCATCCTTCGGGATGGCGCCAGCGGGCACGTGCAGATGGATTTCCGACGTCTTGAAGAAATCGGGATCGGCGCCATACGTGGCCGCATTCGCGCGGAACCAGGACAGCGCGGCACGCGCAGACTCTTTCATGACGTCGCCAAGCTGCCCGGTGAGCGTCAGGACTCCCGGACCGGTCATCCGAGACGCCTCGATGAACAGGACGTCACCTCCAGCAGGCGTCCAGGCGAGACCGATCGCCACGCCAGGCTCCTTGGTGCGCTCCTCCATCTCCTCGTCGAGAAATAGCGGCGCACCGAGCAGCGCCACGACGACCTCCGGTGTGATCGCCAGGGGGCGCTCGTCGCCTTCGGCCCGACGGCGCGCGGCCTTGCGGCAGAGCGCGCCAATCTCACGTTCGAGATTCCGGACACCCGCCTCGCGTGTATATCCACGAATGACCAGTCTCAGCGCATCGTCACTAATCGTCAGCTGATCCGGTGTGAGCCCGTGGTTGCCGATCTGCTTCTGAACGAGGTGATCGCACGCAATCGCCAGCTTCTCTTCCTCGGTGTATCCGGGAATCTCGAGGACCTCCATGCGGTCGCGGAGTGCCGGCGGAACCGGATCGAGCACGTTGGCCGTCGTGATGAAGAGCACCTCGGAGAGATCGAACGGCACATCGAGATAGTGATCGCGGAAGCTCACGTTCTGCTCGGGGTCGAGCACTTCGAGCAGCGCCGATGCCGGGTCGCCGCGAAAATCGTTTCCCAGCTTGTCGATCTCGTCGAGGATGAAGACCGGATTTTTGGATTCGGCGCGACGAAGCCCCTGGATGATCTGCCCTGGCAGCGCGCCGATGTAGGTGCGGCGATGTCCGCGAATTTCCGCCTCGTCGCGCATGCCGCCAAGCGACACCCTGACGAACTTGCGTCCCAGCGATTGCGCGATCGACCGTGCGAGCGAGGTCTTGCCGACACCCGGCGGGCCGGCAAAGCAGAGGATGGGACCCTTGACCTGCGGATTGAGCTTTCTCACCGCGAGGTATTCGAGAATGCGATCCTTCGCCTTCTCGAGACCGGAATGATCGGCGTCGAGCGTCTGCTTCGTTTTCGGCAGGTCGATCACCTCATCGGTGCGCTTCTGCCATGGGAGCGTGACGAGCCAATCGAGATAGGTACGCGACACGGTGAATTCGGCGGCGGCAACGGGCATCTTCGAGAGACGATCGAGCTCGCGGAGCGCCTCCTTCTTCACCAACTCCGGCATTCCTGCGGCCTCGATCTTGTCGCGAAGCTCTTCGACCTCGCGCGTCTGATCATCGCCCTCGCCGAGCTCTTTCTGAATCGCCTTGAGCTGTTCGCGAAGGAAATACTCGCGCTGGTTCTTGCCAACCTCGGATTGCACCTGCGACTGGATCTTGGATCCGAGCTCGAGGACCTCAAGCTCCTTGATCAGGATCCGGTTGAGCGTGTCGAGTCGCATGCGCACATCGCGCGTCTCCAGCACCTCCTGCTTCACCGCCGTGCTGATCGTCGTCAGGCTCGACGCGATGAAGTCGGCGAGGCGTCCCGGGTCGGTGATGTTCGTCGAGAGCGTCTGGAGATCGTCGGACAGCAGCGGCGACAACGAAACCACCTGCTGGAAATTCGTCCTGATGTTGCGGAGCATCGCATCGATCTCGAGATGCTCGGCATCGGCGCCAGTTTCCGGCGCGAGGCTCACGTGCGCCCGGAGGTATGGCTTCACCGTGGAGACCTCATCGAGGTGCAGGCGCGCGAGTCCCTGGACGATCAGTCTCAGGCTTCCATCCGGCAGCTTGAACATCTTGTGGATGTGGCTCGCCGTGCCGATCGAGTACAGATCCCCCTGCTGGGGCTCCTCGACGGTGGCGTCGCGCTGCGTGAAGACGCCAATCAGCTTCCCGCCCGAGATGGCTTCGTCGATCAGCCGCACGGAGCTTTCGCGGGCGACCGCAAGCGGCATGAACGAATTTGGAAAGAGAACGGTGTCGCGAAGAGGAAGTATCGGGAGCTCGTCCGGAAGGTTCAACGGACGGTCACCGGTCGAGAGTTCCTCCACCTCGAGAGGCTCGTCGCGCTCACTCATCGATACAACTCACGGTGGATGATACAGCCCATCGTGGATCAACGGCGCCGGGGCAGCGGCGCGAACAGAACTGGGAGGGACCAGATCGACCCGGGTTCGCGCCGCTGATGAGGCACGAACCCGGTCAAGACTCGGTTAGCTCGACATGTCGAAGAAGAGGCCCGACGAGCCGCTCTTGCGAGCAAGTGCGCGCTCGCGCTGCTCGGTGTTCTCCCGAGCTTCCTCGCAATCCTTGCAGCGAACCGCGAACGGAAGAGCCCGGAGCCGCGGATGGGCGATTTCCTCACCGCACTCGAAGCAATTGCCGTAGGTCCCATCGTCAAGACGATGGAGTGCCTCGTTGATCTTGTTCAGCGTCTCAGACTTCATCTGGATGAGCGCGAACTCAATGTCTTCCTGGATGTCCACCTCGGAGCTCTCGCCCTGGTCGAGTACATCCCGGTCGTTGCCGCCTTCGGCTCGCACGTCGCGAATTTTGCCTTGGACTGCGCTCAACAACTCGCGGCGGCGTTCCTCGAGCATCTTCTTTAGTTCGTTATAGCGGCTCGTCTTGGCCGCCGCCTTTGTGCTCTTCGTCGTCGCCATTATTCCTGCCGCTCCTTCCGAATCACCCAAATCTGGGTAACCAATTGATGCGCCCGCATGTGCAATTCTGATGCCCTTGTTAGACGTCTGGCTCGAGTGATTGGTTCCCGTGCGTTGAACCCGGGCGTTCCGGCGGCGTTTATTTCGTCAGATAACAGCCAAACGCATAAGAATCAACAATTTAACCCAACGAACCAGATTTCGCCCAACCGCCTTTTTGACGGTCACGACTTTAGACGCCGGTCAGGGGCCGCAGGTTGTGCCTCCAAACAAGGACGGCGGAAAAGCACGTGGATGTTGCGAAAATGCACCACAGCCTGAGCGGTGCTGGGTTTAAACGTCGAAGGGCAAACGGGTTCTTCACCCATATCGGCCGGAAGGTGCCGGCCGGAGCGAATTGTCGCGATATCGACAATATGTCGATATTTGTGCGGCCGCCGAGTCTACTTGTGAACGCTACTGAATGAGTCGACTGCTTACAGAAGAATTTGGAACTATTCCACGCTCCACGAGCAAATCGCCGCTGCGCCGGCTTCGGGTCCGAAGCCATTTTTCGTACAGCCGTAAGACGTCAGCGTTCGACGTGAGCGCACTTCGTTCGCTGACCTCGCCCAGGACGTCGACGCAGGCGGCGAACTTGCCTGCCAGCTCATCGAACACGTCACCCAACGCGGGGTCACCATGTTTCGCGAGCGATCCATACGCACATTCTCCAAGCTGGATGTAGTAGTCGACGTCGACAAGGCTGCGATTCAGGCTGTCGGCGAAGAAACCCGAGATGAACAGGGACAGGTCGCCAACTTCGCGAAGACCGTCGCGCTGACGGCTGCCGCCCGTCCGCAGCGCGCGAGCCAGGCGGATGCCCAGCGGCTCGTCGCTCGGTGTAGCGGATCGATCGAAGTGGACAAAGCCGGTGAGCAGGTTGACCAGGTAGAACGACGTAAGGTCGCGCACGGCGAGGTGCTGACGCTCCATCGCCGTTTCGACAAGCTCCTTGAAGTACTCCGCCGGCGACTCGTTTCGAAGAAGCGCTTCCGCCATGTTCCTCCCGAACACCGGCGCGGCACCCGCACCGATCGACCGTGCAAGGCTATTCCTGGAGATTTGGAGGATTTCGACGGAATTATAATAATGCGAAACTGACGAGATGTCCTGCCCACTTTGCCGATCACGCAAGGAGCGCCGCGCATGCCCGGCGCTTCATCAGACCATCTGCGCAGTGTGTTGCGGAACCAAACGCCTGGTGGAGATTCAGTGCCCTGACGACTGCGTCTACCTCACGTCTGCCCGCGAGCATCCAGCGGCGGTCGTCAAGCGCCAGCAGGAACACGACGTCGCCATCCTGCTTCCGACCATTCAGTCGCTGACCGAGCGCCAGTATCAGTTGTTCTTCCTTTTCCAAAATCTGATCTCGCGCCACGCGCCGCAAGGCTTCACTCGCCTGCTTGACGATGACGTCGCGGAAGCGGCCAGTTCAGTGGCGTCGACGCTCGAAACTGCCGCGCGCGGCGTCATCTTCGAGCACACCGCCCAGTCGCTGCCCGCACAGCGGCTTGCTGCGGAAATGAAGACGATGCTTGCGGAGATGCGCCAGCAGGGCGCAACCGTGTACGACCGGGAAGTGGCGATCGTCTTGCGCGCCATCGAGCGAGGCGCCCGCGAGACGCGCAAGGCCGAACCGGGGGATGCAGCCTATCTGACGCTCATGGCTCGCCTGCTCCGCCGCAACCGCTCGACCGCCCCGCCCGCCGCAGAGCAACCGTCGTTGATCATTCCCTAAGCATCCATTACAATTGGGAGTTTGCACAGGTCGCAAACGGTCGGATCTGTGCGGAATCTTGCGGAACCTGCAGAGGAAATCATGGCCAAGCGGTGTGAAATCTGCGACAAAGGACCCGTCGTCGGGCGGACGATCTCTCACGCCCACAACGTGGGACCCCGGCGTTTCGAGCCGAACCTCCAGTCTGTGAGGGCGCTCATCAACGGCGCGACGAAGCGGATTCGGGTCTGCACCCGGTGCCTCCGCTCGGGCAAGGTCACCAAGGCAGCCTGACGTGCGTCTGCCGGTTTCGGCGCCCAACGCGGCGAAACCCATCGGTCCCTACAGCCCGGGCATCCGCGCGGGTAACCTGTTGTTCCTCTCCGGACAAGTCGGCTTCGACCCATCGACGGGCGCGCTGGTCGATGGCGGCATCACGGCCCAGACCGAGCAAGTCATGCGCAACATCGGCACTCTGTTGGCGGCCGCAGGCGCGACCTTCGCGCACGTCGTCCGCACCACGGTCTTCCTCGCGGATATGGATGAATTCGCTGCGATGAATGCGGTCTACGCCCGCCATGTCGTCGATCCGCCGCCAGCCCGATCAACGGTGCAAGTCGCCGCGCTGCCAAGAAATGCGCGCGTTGAGATCGACGTGATCGCGGTGATCGAATAGCCGCCAGGCAAGGTTCCGCGCCGCTAGGCGCGCGCAGTCCGCTCAACCCCCAGCACGCCCTGTACGCCCTTGATTGACTTGATCACCCGCTCGAGGTGCTTGACGTCGCTGATTTCGACCGTCATGTCGATGCGCGCCTGCTGATCGTCGCCGGTGCGCGCCTCCATGTTCGTGATGTTGGTGTTGATGTCGGAGACCTTGGCGCTGATTTCGGCGAGCATGCCCTTGCGATCTTCCACCTGCATGGTGAGACGGACGGTATACGGCGCCTGATCCGACGTGGTCGTATCCCACTCGACATCGATGCGGCGCTCCGGATCGAACATCAGATTCAAGACGTTCGAGCACGTAGCCGCGTGGACCGACACCCCTTTTCCGCGCGTGATGTAGCCGACGATCTTCTCTCCGCGGATAGGGCTACAGCATTTCGCCCGGAACACCATGATGTCGTCGGTGCCACGGACTTTGATTTTGTCGCTCGCGCCCGGCCGAAGCACGCGCTTGACGACAGACACGACAGCCGAGTCCTGAGGGCGCTCCTTCAGCTGCCCCCCGGGCACCGACTTCTGCAGCACGCTGCGCGGTGATAACTTGCCATAGCCGATGTGTGCGAGCAGCTCCTCGGGCTTCTGTGCGCCGTACTCCGTGGCGAACTTCGCCAGCTCCTCGCTTTCGAGCACGGTTTTCGGATTGAGACCGAACCGGCGCGCCTCCTTCTCGAACAATCGGCGGCCAAGCTCGATGCTCCGCACCCGCTCCTCGCCCTGGAGCACGTGCTTGATCTTGTTGCGCGCGCGTGCACTGACGACGAAAGTGAGCCAGTCGCGGCTTGGCTTGTGCCCCGACTGCGTGACGATCTCGACGATGTCGCCGTTCTGTAGACGCGTGCGAAGCGGCACCATCTTGCCGTTGACGCGTGCGCCGGTGCACTGGTTGCCGACGTCGGTGTGAATCGTGTACGCGAAATCGACGGCGGTGGCGCCCCTGGGCAGCGATCGCACTTCGCCTTTCGGCGTGAAGATGTAGACCTCCTCGGGATAGAGATCGATCTTCAGGTTCTGAAGGAATTCCTGCGGATCTCGGACTTCCTGTTGGACCTCGAGCAGCTGGCGCATCCACTGGAAGTAACGCTCGTCGCGATGATCGCCGACGCGGCCCTCCTTGTACTTCCAGTGCGCGGCGATCCCTTCCTCCGCGCGCCGATGCATCTCCTCCGTGCGAATCTGCACTTCGAATGGAAAGCCGTTCTCGCTGATAACCGACGTATGCAGTGACTGGTAGCCGTTCGGCCGCGGCATCGCGATGAAGTCCTTGATGCGGCCCGGCACGGGCGACCACGTCTGGTGGATGATCCCGAGCGCCGCGTAGCAGTCCTTGACCGACTGCGTGATGATCCGCAACGCGACGAAATCGTACACGCGCTCGAGGTCGATTTTTTGGCGCTTCAACTTGAGATGAATGCTGTACAGGCGTTTTATTCGACCGTCGAGGTGAGTGACCGGGACCTGCGCGTCTGCGAGCTTCGCCCGGATGGTTCGGGTCAGGTCGTCGATGACCGCCTCGGCCGTTTTCCGCTTCGCCTCCACCTTGGCGCGGAGACCTTCAAACGCCTTTGCCTCGAGGTAGCGGAACGACAGTTCCTCCAGCTCATTCTTCACCTTGCTCATCCCCAGCCGGTTCGCGATCGGGGCGTAGATATCAAGCGTCTCCTGGGCGATCTTGATCCGGCGCTCCTCCGGCAGATGCTGGAGCGTACGCATGTTGTGAAGCCGGTCGGCGAGCTTGACGAGGATGACGCGAATGTCATCGACCATCGCCAGCAGCATCTTGCGGAAGTTCTCGGCCTGCCGCTCCTCGCTCGAGGAGAACGGAATCGCGCCGATCTTGGTGACCCCCTCGACAACATGGGCGATTTCAGGCCCGAAGAGCTCGGCGATACGCTCCGGGGTGGTCAGCGTGTCTTCTACGACGTCGTGGAGCAGACCAGCCGCCACCGCTACGACGTCCAATTTCATGTCAGCCAGGAAATCGGCCACTTCGAGGGGGTGCACCAGGTAGGGCTCACCGGAATGGCGGACCTGCCCCTTGTGTTCGAGCGCCGAGAAGACGTACGCCCGCCGAAGCAGCTCGAGGTCGGCCTCGGGACTGTAGCTCCGCACTTTCTCGAGCAGCGTCTCGAAACGAATCATTGAAGCCGGTGTCTAAGGTACGTATCGGCGAAACGGAACGCCGCCATCCCCATGATAGGAGTGGGGTTGAGGGGGGTCAAGGAAACGGCGCCAGAATGCTTGACTGACTGGAAAACGGATCACTATACTGGCGCGCTTACGGAAATATCTGGCGGGCGCTCGCCCGCCCACATTGGGTATCAGCGCTCATGCGCGGAACAAGGCGCGCTTGAAACGGCAGCACGGTCAATCCCGGCGGCCAGAACGACGCTTCGAGAGGTTGAAAGGGGATACGATGCGGAAGCTTTTGTCAAAGGGCATCCTGTTCGCGGTCGTTGTTGCCGTCAGCGTTGCGGCGACCGGATGCAATCAGTACAACGGATTGAAGGCGAAACGGACGTTCCGGGACGCCAACGGGCTGTACCAGAGCAGCGATTTCAAGGCTGCGGCGGCGAAGTACGAAGAGGTCGTGGCACTCGATCAGGACATCCTCAACAGGTTCTACCTGACCCCCGCCTTCTTCTTCCTCGCCAACAGCTACGACAACCTCTATCGAGTGGCGAAGAGGGGCGACCCGGTCAACGACGCGTACATGACCAAGGCGGTCGAGTACTACAAGAAAGATGCGGAGCTTGACGCCGACCCGAAGATGAAGAAGTTGTCGCTCCAGTACCTTGTGGCCGCTTACGGTCCTGACAAGCTGAACGATCCGACGCAGCAGGAACCGATTCTTCAGCAGATGATCCAGGTGGACCCGACAGACCCGGCCAACTATTTCTACCTGGCCAACATTTACGAGCAGAACGGCGACTACGAAAAGGCCGAGGAGCAGTTCCTCAAGGCGAAAGAGATGAAGCCGAACGACTCGGCGGTTTACACGACACTCGCGGCGTTCTACGACCGCCAGGGTGAATTCGACAAGACGATCAACGCGTTGAACGAGCGCGCACAGCACGAGCCGAACAACCCCGAAGCCCACCACGTCATCTCGACGTACTACTGGAACGAGGCCTACAAGAACTTCAAGCTGTCCGAAGCGGACAAGAGGAAGTACATCCAGGCTGGCATCGAGGAGGCGGACAAGGCGCTGGCGCTGAAGCCTGACTACTTCGAGGCGCTGACCTACAAGAACCTGCTGCTGCGGTCCATGGCCCTTGTGGAGAGAGACCCGGGACGCCAGCAGGCGCTCCTGAAGCAGGCTGATCAGCTCCGCGACAAGGCACAGGAGCTCCAGAAGCAGAAGCAGGCGGCCACGACCGCGCCAACAAAGAGCTAGACCGCCAGTTCTCGAATCATCGAGGAAGCGCCGCGGTAAGACGAGGGCTGTTCCACACGGTGGGACAGCCCTTTTTCATGTACCGACGTGGCTCCGGCTACCCGCGGAGGGGTCGACAACCGAAAAAGGCCGGTGCCCCCGAAGGGGACACCGGCCTTGAGTCGGACCTTTGCTGAAACCGCTTAGTTGAAGGAGTACCGGAAACTGAGCAAGAACTGGTAGACGTCACTCAAACTCGTGTTCGGCTGGAAGGTCTTCGTCACCAGCTGACCGTTGGCCACGGCCATTCGATAGCTGATCCGTCCCTGCGCATCCGCCGCGGGGTTGGTCAGCAGCTGCGCTCCATATGCCTGAGTGATCGGAACGACCAGGCGCTGACTCACGCCCCAGTTGTGGTTCAGCATGTTGCCGAAGTTCGTGAAATCGATCCGGAACTGGCCGGCGTTGCGCTTGCCGGCGATGTTGTGGAACACGTCCTGGTTGATGCTCAGGTCAACCCTCTTGACCATCGGGTTCCACACGCCTCCGCGTTCGGCGTACTCGCCACGGTGTTTGCTCAGGTACTTGTCCTGGTTGATGTAGGCCTCGAACGCCGCGGCCTGCTGCTCGGGAGTAAACGTCGTGGCGCCGACCGGGAAGGCGACGAAGTTCATCTCCGACGTGTTCTTCGGGATGTAGATCAGGTCGTTGCCTGAACCGCCATCACCGTTCATGTCGCCCGCGAACACGTAGCTGGCGTTGCTGCTGAGGCCGCCGCCGGCGCCGTTCAGGGCGGACTTCGCCTCCCAGAAAGCGGCGATTGTCGTGGCTCCGAAGCCGAAGTACGAGCGGCTGTAAGAGGTCTGCAGGAAAACCCGGTGCCCTTGAGCTGACTGGGACCGTCCGAGACCGGGGTTGTTCGGGTCGCCGTGGTGCTCATTGAGGTTGAACGACGAGGAGGCCGTGGAGCCCGGATCGATGGTGTTATGCGCATCGCCGTAGCTGTAGGCGCCCCTCAGCGTGAGCCCGTGATACAGCGACTTCGCCAACATTCCGGACATGTTCCACGAATCACCAACGCTCTGGTTCTTCATCACGATCGCGGCGGTCACCTGGTTTCCGGCCGCGTTGTTGATCCTGGTGACGCACGGGCCCGGTGTTGGAGCCGCGCACGCGGTCCCAACCCAACGCTGCCGCGTATCGACCCCGGTGAACGCGGACTGCGCCTGGGGCAGGTTGGAGTTGATGTAGTAGATGCCGTTGACGTCCTTGTTGTATACGAACTCTGCGGTGCCGGTTATGCCCCCGGGAAGCCGGCGATCGACCGCGATGTTGTTCCTCAAAACCTGTGGGAACTTGAAGTTGTTGTCGGTGACGTCGAGCTCATAGCTGGCCGCCGGCGCGCCCGTCACATTCGTCGGTTTGTACCTGTTCACGTCAGGGCTGAACGGCCGGTTGGTGGGGTTGTCTTCGAGCAGAGAACCCTGCAGGACGCCGGTATTGCCAAGCTGGTTGGAGATCCAGACGTACAGGGGCGGACCCGTGAAGACGCCGACCCCGCCGCGCACCTGCGTCTGCTGATCTCCGGCCACGTCCCAATTGAAGCCAACGCGCGGCGAAAAGAGAATCTTCGCGTCCGGAAGGGTGCCACTCGAGTACTTCACCGGCGATCCCGCCTCATCGCGGAACGTCAATGCGTCCGCGGCGGGATTCGGATACGTCGTGTTGTTGTCGAAGGCCGGGACGTCGAATCTGAGACCCGCGGTGACCGTCAGATTCGAGCGCGGCCGCCACTCGTCCTGGGCGTAGCCTCCTGCATTCAAGACGTTCAGATTCTGGATCGGCTTGTCCAGCCCAGGGATGTTCATCCATCGCACCTGGTACCGCCGCGGGATCACGGTCGACGATGTTCTGTTCGGATTCGCGAGGAAACCGTTGGCGTCTGCGTAGAAGTCGGCGAGCGAGTTGTAGACGTACGCGCCTTGCTTACAGCAATTGAAGAACGAGTTTTGCGCTTCATAGCGCTGAAACGTAGCGCCGAACGTCAGCGAGTGCCGGTTGCTGAACTTCGTGAAGTTGTCCTGGAACTGCGTCGTCTGATAGAGCAGCTCGTTGTTCGGCGTGAATGGCTCGGAGCCGAACGAGATATATGTCGTTCCATCGGGAGCGAGGATATCCACGAACGGAAACAGCTGGATGTCCTTCCGGTTCTCGTTGTTGGTGGTATATCCACCGATCATGCTGTTCGACATGCTGTTGCCGATGACCGAGTTCCATTCGCCGATGCCCGACTTGATGTTCTCGAGCTGGTCGTAGTTCGTGTTCGCGAACGTCAGAAAACCCGTACCGAGCGTCCGCCCCAACCCGGCCGATGTAGAGCCGGATAGGACCTTTGAGGAACTGGATTCGAGCTGGTTATACCGGAAGCTGACTTTGTTACGGGCGTTCAGGTTGTAGTCGGTCCTGAGCAGATATCTCTTGGCTGGCGTGGTGCCGGGAAGGTTCTCGAAGCCCCCGGTCGCGTACTTGAAGTTCTGTGACAGGTACGAGCTGAGCGTCGTCATGTCGGATGCCAGCACCCGGGTGATGTTTCCGCCGACTGGCTCACCGCCGGTGTTGGCCCTGAACGTGGTGAGCGGCCGCTTGTCTTCCTCGTTTTCGTAGGTCCCGAAGACGAACAGCTTGTTCTTGACGATCGGGGCTCCGGCCCACACACCGGTATTCCGGAAGTTAAAGGTGCCCGGATTCACTGTCAGTCCCTGCGCCTCGGTCCCGACGAAGCCCTCATTCCGGAACCGGTGATACACGGAGGCGCTGAGTTGATTGGTGCCGCTGCGGGTGACGGTATTGACGGCGGCTCCGATGAAATTCCCCTGACGAACGTCATAGGGCGCGACGCTGACCTGCACCTGCTCGATGGACTCCAGGGAGATCGGTGCGACATTGGTTCGACCACCCGGCTGGCCCTGACCGAGGCCGAACGGACTGTTGAAATAGGACCCATCGACCGTCATGTTGTTCTGCCGGCTGTCCTGGCCCGCGAAAGAGTCGCCACTTGCCTGCGGTGTCAAGCGCGTGACGTCACTGATGCGTCCGGAAATCGTCGGCAACAGGGCGATGTCGTCTCGACCGACCGATGTCGCCGCGCCCGTCCGGCTGGAGCTGAATACGGCATCGGCCCTCTCCGCCGTGACAACGATGGTCTCCTGAACCGCGATGGCACGTACTGTAACCGGCACGTCCGTCGCAACGCCGAGGTTGACCGTGACGTCCTCCTTGGTCTCTGGCGCGAACGCCGTGCCGGTTCCCACGAAGGTGACCGTCACTGAATACGGCCCGCCGACCCGCATACCTGGAATGGTGAAGCGTCCGTCCGCGCGTGTTGTGGCCTCGTAGTTGGTTCCTGAAGGCAGATGGATGGCAATCACGGAGGCCCCGGCCACTGGCTGCTGCTGCTCGTTGGTCACGACGCCACTGATGGCGCCGGTGGTAACGCCCTGCGCTCCGGCGTGACCGGCAGGCCACAGGAGCGCGACGAGCGCGATGAAGGTACAAGTTCTCAGACCGAGCCACACTGTGGCATTTCGAAAGCGCTTCATTGAATCACTCCCACCCTTGAACACTCAGAGGACTTACGACGTACGAACCGCGACATACCCAACCAAGTAGATGCCGCGTGCTTGAAGGAAAACAAGAATACGAGAGCCTGGTAACGTGGTAATGACGACGTTGCCTGGCCCACGGGTCCCGAAATTGTACAACGGGAACAGCAAAGCGGAAGTGCTGGACTATCTTTCGCTTTCGACAATCGTCGCCGACTGGGACCGGCACGCACAGCGTCGGCCTACGCTCCCGCAAGGGCAGGGCGGTGCCCTTTCCGTTGCGGGGCGGATTTCGCTTTTCGTGCGGGTGCACGTGTGCGGAACGTTCGCGGATGGGCGCATCCGCACACTCGCCATGTGTACCCCCGTGAAGACCCCAATGATTTCCGGAGCATTTCATGCTCTTCCGTGGCACCGATTCTGCTCTACTCGGGCAAACGAGATATGGATGTTGAATCGGAGAGCGTGACGGGGACGATTCTGGTCGTCGACGACGACGAGGGCGTCCGCAAGCTGCTGACACGCTGGGTCTCGGCCCTGGGGTACACCGTCAAAGTGGCGCCCGATGCCGAGTCGGCGCTGAACGTCATGCGCAGCTTTCAGATCGACGTGGCGTTGTGCGATATCCGGATGCCGGGCCATGACGGAATCTGGCTGGTCGACCAGATGCGCCACCACCATCCGAGCGTCGCGGTCGTGCTCGCCACGGGAGTGCTGGAAATGGACCCGATGGTCACCCTTCGGCCAGGCGTGGTCGGCTACATCGTGAAACCGTTCAACCGCGAGGATCTCGACCAGGTCGTCGAGCGTGGAATGGCGGAACGCTCGCGCCTGCAGGCGGAGCAGGCATCGGGGCCGCGCCTTCTCACGGCGGGCATGCTCGACGGCATTATCCTGTCTCGCGATTAATCGCTCCGCGGACCTGAAGGGTCCGAGCCGCAAGTGCGGCAAGGTACAAAGAAAGGGGCCGTCAGCGAGACGGCCCTTCTTTCTTGCACGGCCGGCGCGGATTCCGTCCAGGTCCGCGATTCTAAGCGCCTGGCGTCCCCGTGGCGCCCTTCCTCATACCTTCGGTGACGATGCCGACCTTTTCGACACCAGCGCCCTTCGCGGCGTCGATGACGTTGACGATGTCGCCGTAGCGAAGCGTCCCGTCGCCGCTGATGAACATCGTCTTGTCCTTGCGCTCCTCGAAGATGACACGCAGCTTTTCTTCGAGATCCTGCAGGGTGACGTCCTGGTGGTTGATCGAGATCTTCTTGTCCGCGGTGTACTCGAGCACGATCTGGCTGATCGGCTGATTCTGCTGCGGCGTGTTCGTCTCGGGTGGAAGGTTGATGTCGAGCCCCTTCTGCGAGAGCGGCAACGCGGCCATGAAGATGACGAGGAGCACGAGCAGCACGTCGATCATCGGCGTGATGTTCATGTCCGCATTCGGCTGCGGCACGCTGCCCTTGAAGACGGCGTCAGCGCCGTAATGCTCGTGATGCCCGTGAGCCATTATTTGCCTCCCGCGCCACCGGACAGCGCATTCGTAGACTTGCTGTCGGTAATCAGACCGACATCCTCGATCCCGGCGCCGCGGAGCGTGTCCATAGCGTCCATGACGGCGCTGTAGGGCGCGTCTTCATCGGCCTTGATGAGGATCAGCTTCTCTTTCTTCGTCTCAAGGATGGAGTCGAGGCGGGAGCGCAGCTCTTCCCTGCGCACCTCGATGCCGTTGATCCACACCGTCTTGTCGGCCTTGATGCCGAGGACCGTCTGGTCCTGGGTCTCGGGCTTCGAGGCGCTGTTGATGGCGATTGGCAGCCTGACGTCCACGCCCTTCTGGAGCAGCGGCGCGATGATCATCATGATGATGAGCAGCACCAGCATCACGTCGACGAGCGGTGTGACGTTGATGTCGGACTTGACACCAGTGCTGCCACCGAGTTGCATTGACATAGTTACGACTCCAAAAACGATTGGCGATCCGCGATTAGCGAGTTGCGATTGACGGGGCCAATCACAATTCGCTAACCACTAATCATAGTCCAGCGCTTATGCCGTCTTCTTGATGAAGTAATCGACGAGCTCTGACGACGAATTGTCCATTTCGACGTTGAAGTACTCGATACGACTGGTCAGGAAGTTGTAGAACCAGACCGCGGGAATCGCCACAAACAGTCCGAGGGCGGTCTCGATGAGCGCCTCGGCGATACCAGCTGATACCGCGCCGATACCACCCGAGCCGGTCGACGCGATGCCAACGAACGCGTTGATGACGCCGACGACCGTGCCGAGCAGTCCGACGAACGGCGCCGTCGAACCGATCGTAGCCAGCGTGTTGACGCCCTTCTTCAGGTCCGAGGCGGTAAGCGCCGTCGCGCGCTGAATCGAACGGCGGACCGTGTCTAACACGTCTTCACGGTTGAGATTCGCGCCGCCTGTCTCCTGCTGGAACTGATACTCCTGCAGGCCGGCCAGCACGACTTTCGCCAGGTGACTGTAGCGGTATTCCTTCGACGCCGAGAGCGCGATCGCTTCCTTGAGGCGGCCGTCCTTGAGGTGCTTGGCCACCTGCGGCGCATACAGCTTGGACTGCTTGCGCGCCTGATTGTAGGTATAGACGCGCTCGATCGCGACACCAACCGACCAGAACGACATTACGAACAGGACGACGGCGACCCCCATCGCGACCGGCCCCATGTTGGCGGCCATGTCGATGAAGTTCAGCCCAGCTGCTTCCTGCGCGAACGCGGGAGTGCTAAGAGCAACCATTCCGAGCCCGGCGCACGCGATTCGTGCAATTTGACGCATCTTCCTGACTTCCATTACTGCATCCTCCGCTGGAAAGAAACTGCGAGTAGTTGTTGCTCGTGGTTGCTGTTAACTGAGTGTGAACTGGACGGTCACTGTCATGATGACCGGCACCGGCACGCCGTTGAGCAGCGTCGGCGTGAACTCCCACTGCTTCACCGCGTCGAGCGCCGACGAGTCCAGCAACGGAATCGAGCGCAGCACGCGGGCGTCCTGCACCTTGCCGTTGGGTCCAATCGTCGCTTCGATAATGACCACCCCCTGCACGCGGGCTGACTGCGCAATCGGAGGATAGACGGGCCGCTGGTCCTTGGTCTTCATCGGCGGCTTGATGTTGCCGCCGACGCGGACCGGCGCCGCCGGCGGCGGCGGCGGAGGCGGCGCCTCCGGAATACCGCCAACGACGCCACCGATGACGCCGCCGGGAACCCCGGCGGGCTCCGCGCGCTCGAAACTGGTGTCCGGCGGTTCAGGGGCGATTTCCCGTGGTGCCTCCGTCGGGGCCGCAGCCGGGTTGACTTCAACCACCGGCTTCGGCGCCGCAGCCTGGGGCGGCGGCGGAGGCGGGGGCGGCGGCGGCGGGGGCGGCGGCGCGGCGGCGAATGCCATCATCGATGGCGGGGTCGGCAGCACATCGGCCGCCATCAACGGAACAATAATCAGTGCAAGTACCGCCACGGTATGCACCAGAATCGAAACTGGAACCGTATACCACTGCTGGGTTCCGACTTTGACGGTCGGCTCGACGATATCGCGGAACATTTCACGTGGCACCGGATTAACCTCCTGTAGACGTCCCCTGATCCTTAGCCGGGTCCTTCGGACCCCCGTCTTGAGTCGGGTCCTTTCGGACCAGAATCCTACTCGGGTCGCTTCGGACCCGAGTCGACGGCCGGCACAGGCGACCGATTACAGATACCGCAAAAAATTGGTGTCAACGAACGTACGGCCCTGAACCCGAAGAAGGCCAACAGTCAAGTTAGACACCGGTTCTCTCAAAGTGCTCCCCGGTTGTAAGGGGCAAAGACCGGGCATTTTATACCGGTTCCAGACAAGCGCAATAGCAAATGTCAATGCGACCCGGAACCAATACGCATCCCGTAAAACGAGCGATACACAAAGAAGACGGAGACGATAAAAAAGGCGGCGGCCAGCCCGTGGGTTACCGCCGTGCCCGCTTCGCTGCTCAACCGAACCGCGAGCGAGACCGCGAGCAGTCCGAACAGCGTCGTGAACTTGATGATGGGATTGAGCGCCACCGAGGACGTGTCCTTGAACGGATCCCCGACCGTATCACCAACCACCGTCGCCGCGTGCAGCGGCGTGTTCTTCATCTTGAGCTCGGTCTCGACGATCTTCTTCGCGTTGTCCCACGCGCCGCCGGCATTCGCCATGAACACGGCCTGGTAGAGGCCGAAGAGTGCGATGGAGATCAGGTAGCCGATGAAGAAGAACGGCTCGAGGAAGGCAAATGCCAGCGTCGAGAAAAAGACCGTGAGGAAAATGTTGAACATTCCCTTCTGCGCGTATTGCGTACAGATCTCGACGACCTTCTTGCTGTCCTCGACCGATGCCTTGTCCGCGCGGTCGAGCCTGATGTTCGCCTTGATGAACTCCACGGCCCGGTAGGCTCCCGTCGTAACCGCCTGGGTGGATGCGCCGGTGAACCAGTAGATGACGGCGCCCCCGGTGCTCAGGCCCAGCAGAAACGGGGCGTGCAGCAGCGAGAGCTTATCGATGTTCTGCGTCAGGCCCAGGGTGAGTTCCATGATGATCGAGAAGATCATCGTCGTTGACCCGACGACCGCGGTGCCGATCAGCACCGGCTTTGCCGTCGCCTTGAACGTGTTTCCGGCGCCGTCGTTTTCTTCCAGCAGGTCCTTCGCCTTGTCGAACTGGACGTTGAGGCCGAAGTCGCGCCGCAGCTCTTCCTTGATGCCGGGAAGCGTCTCGATGACCGACAGCTCGAACACCGACTGCGCGTTGTCGGTGACGGGGCCGTACGAGTCGACGGCGATCGTCACCGGGCCCATGCCCAGGAAGCCGAATGCGACCAGCCCGAACGCGAAAACCGCCGGCGCGAGCATCAGACTCGCCATGGACGGACTGGACGCGCTCACGAGGTACGCGATCGACATCAGCGAGACGATGCTCAGGCCGAGCCAGTACGCGCTGAAGTTCCCCGCGACGAAGCCCGCAAGGATGTTCAGCGACGCGCCGCCTTCTCTCGACGCGGTCACGACTTCCCGGACGTGGCTCGACTCGGTTGAGGTGAAGACCTTGACCAGCTCCGGAATAATCGCGCCGGCCAGTGTGCCACAGGTGATGATGGTCGCCAGCTTCCACCAGAGCGTGCCGTCGCCGAGGTCGGGAATCAGCAGGTACGACACGATGTAGGTGAGGACGACCGACACGACCGACGTGAGCCACACGAGCGACGTCAGCGGTGCCTCGAAATTCATCTTCGTCGCCGAGCCGTAGCGTGCCTTTGCGATCGCCTCGTTGAGGACGTACGAGCCGCCGCTTGCGATGATCATCATCACGCGCATCACGAAGATCCAGACCAGCAGCTTCACCTGGCTGGCCGCCGCCGGCACCGCCAGCAGGATGAACGTAATCAGCGCCACCCCTGTAACGCCGTAGGTCTCGAAGCCGTCCGCGCTCGGACCGACCGAATCGCCGGCGTTGTCGCCCGTGCAGTCCGCGATCACGCCAGGGTTGCGCGCATCATCTTCTTTGATGTTGAAGACGATCTTCATCAGATCGGCCCCGATGTCCGCGATCTTGGTGAAGATGCCGCCGGCAATGCGCAGTGCGGCCGCGCCAAGCGACTCGCCGATGGCAAACCCGATGAAGCACGCGCCCGCATAGTCACGCGGGATGAAGAGCAGGATGAACAGCATGATCAGCAGCTCCACGCTGATCAGCAGCATCCCGATGCTCATCCCGGCGCGGAGTGGAATGGCGTAGACCCCGAACGGCTTCCCCTCGAGGCTCGCGAACGCGGTGCGCGAGTTGGCGTAGGTGTTCACACGGATGCCGAACCACGCCACGCTGTAGCTGCCGAGGATGCCGACCACGCTGAAGAGCAGGATGATCGACAGCGTCCCCGCAACCGACTTGCCGGGGATGGGATTGAGCCACCCGTAGTAGCCGGCGATGATCACGGCGATGAAGGTCCACAGGATCAGGATGAACTTGCCCTGCGTGATGAGATAGGTCTTGCACGTCTCGTAGATCAGATCCGAGATTTCGCGCATCGACCGATGCACCGGAAGGTTCCTCACCTGCCTGAGGCTCACGAGACCGAACACGATGCCAAGCGCGGACACGACCATGCCGCCGAGGAGCAGGTCCCGCCCGTTGTATCCCCCCACGTCGACCTGCTCGAGATCGGGCAGCACGAGGCTCGCTTCGCCGCCGGTGGGCCGCTCGACCTGCGCCGCAGGTGGTCCCGCCGGCTCCGGCTGCTGCGCCAGCGCGCGCGTGGGAATCGCCAGAACGGCAACAAGGAATACGAGCAGGGTCATCAGTTTCATTGGTCCTCTCTCAGCAGTGAATGAACGCTGCCCGGCAGCGACATCCCGCCGGTCAGGAAAATGCGGATGCCCTCTTCGACGCTCACGTCGGGAAAGAAGGCGCGCTCCCTTGGAAACAACACGATGTCGCCGAGATACAGGTGATTGGTCGGCACATACACGGCAATCAGTGCTTCCGGTCCCTGCCCGCGATCGACGGTGAACTCCTTCGTGAGGAATCCCATCACGAGGCCGCGCCGCGAATCCTCCACCATGACCACGCGCTTGAATCCGTACTCGTTGTCCGGCGAAAACGCCGCCACCAGTTGCTTGACGGGCGTGTAAATCGTCTTGAACACCGGCACTCGCGCCAGCCAGCGTTCTCCACGCGCCAGCACGCGGCGTCCGATGACGTTCGTCGCCACGGCACCGACGGCCAGCACGAACAGCAGCAGGATCAGGAATCCGACGCCGGGCGCGGCACGCCCCACCAGCCGCGTCGCCAGTGGGGCCGTGAAGCCGTCAATAATACCGAAGATCCACACCAGCGCCGCAATACTGAGGACCAGCGGCACCGTGAGGAAGAACCCGGCAATGAATCGGCGCCTGAGCCACTGACCGAGCGAACTGTTCTCCACGGCCCTATCTCCACCCCGCCGCCAGCGCCGCAAAGATCACGAGCCCGAGCGCGATCCGATACCACGCGAACGGCGCGAACCCCGCGCGCCTGATGAATCCCAGGAACGGCCGCACGACGAGCAGTGAGGCGACAAATGCCGTCACGAACCCGATGGCGATCTCCGCTGCAAGACCCGGAGCGAGCGAACCTCGCACCTCGAGCAGATCGTGCGAGAAGGCGGCAATCATGGTCGGGATCGCCACGAAAAACGAGAACTCCGCGGCCGCGGGGCGATCCAGCCCCATCAACATGCCACCGACAATCGTCGCCCCGCTGCGCGACACGCCGGGAATGATGGCCAGCATCTGGCACAGCCCCACCCCGAATGCCCGGCCCAGTGGCGTGTGCTCGGCATTGAGGACCGTCGGGACCGGCCTGACGCGCTCGACGACCAGCATCACGACGCCGCCGACGATGAACGATATCGCGAACACTGCAGGGCTCTCGTAGAGCACCGATTTCACAAACGTCGAGAACAAGCCACCGACGACCAACGCCGGAACGACCGCCACGATGACCGCCGCCGCAAAGCGCCTGGCGTCGGGATCCGATGGCAGCCCGGCGATCACGTTCACGATCTTGACGCGGTACAGCCACACGATCGCGAGGATCGAACCGAGCTGAATCATCACGGCGAAGACGTGATCGGGATCCTCAAAGGCGAGCAGCTTCTCGCCCAGCAGCAGATGCGCGGTCGACGACACGGGAAGGAATTCCGTGAGGCCCTGGACGATGCCGAGAATCGCAGCGAGGAAGTACGTCAATGCGGAGGTGAATGCGGTGTGTCGGGCACGGGCCGGCTACGCCGGCCCGCACCTGCAACTCTGTGAATGACGGGTTATGACGCCCGCGCCTTGCGCTGCGACTTCGATCGCCGCGCCGGCGGAGTGGCGGTCGCCGCCGGTGCCGCCGACGACAGCTTCGACGGCGACTGCCGATGCCAGAACGTCACGATCGCGGCCGCGATGAACACGCTCGAATACGTTCCCGTGATGATCCCGACGATCATCGTGAACGCGAAGCCCCTCAGCACCTCGCCGCCGAACAGGAACAGGGCGAGAGCCGACAGGAACGCCGTGCCGGCGGTGATGATAGTGCGGCCCAGCGTCTGGTTGATCGACGCGTTGATGACTTCGCTCAACGACCCCTTGCGCATTTTCCGCATGTTCTCCCGGACACGGTCGAAGATGACGATGGTGTCGTTGGTCGAATAACCGGTCACCGTCAGGATCGCGGCGATGACGTTCAGCGTGATGTCGTAGCGGAAGAACGCCAGCAGCGCGAGCGTGACGAGGATGTCGTGGATCGTGGCGACGACGGCGCCCACCGCGAAGGCAAACTCGAACCGGAACGCGATGTACGCCAGGATGCCGATGAGCGAGAGGACGAACGCCCAGATGCCCTTCTGCGTCAGTTCCTCGCCGACCGCGGGACCGACGATCTCGGTGCCGACAACCGTGAAGTTCCCGAGGTTTCCTTTTCGCAGCGCTGCTTCGACCGCCTGCGCCGTCGAGCTGAGGGCGGCGCCCTGCTCGGCGCCCACCTGCGGCACGCGCACCATGACCTGCCGGAGCGAGGGATCGCCGTACGACTGGACGATCGCGTCCTGTCCGCCCCCGACGTAATTCTGGTTCAGCGCGGTGCGGACCGCATCAACCGACGGCGTCTGATCGAACTGCATGATCATCGAAGTGCCGCCGGCGAACTCGACCCCCTTGGCCAGGCCTCGCGTGTAGATCAGGCCGAGGCCCGCGAGGATCACGATCCACGACAGTGCCACTGCGTGCCACCGCCAGCGGAGGAAGTTGTAATTGGGGTTGGTGAAGATATGCATGCTTGTCGCCCGTCGCTAGATCGACAGCGCCGCTGTCTGCCGCTGCTGCCGTCCGAGCGCCAGCTCGAACAGCGTCTTCGACACGAATGTCGAGGTAAACAGGTTGGACGCGAGGCCGATGATGAGGGTGTACGCGAAGCCGCGAATCGGGCCGGTCCCGAATTGAATCAGGAACAGCGCGGCGATCAACGCCGAGATGTGCGTGTCGAGCAATGTCAGGAAGACGCGGCTGAAGCCGGCATTGATCGCAGCGCGGACACCGTGCTGCGCCTCGAGCTCCTCCTTGATGCGCTCGAAGATGAGCACGTTGGAATCGACGCCGATGCCCATCGTCAGCACGAACCCGGCGATGCCCGGCAGGGTCATGACGGCGCCGATGTACGCCATCAGGCCGATCAGGATGATCAGGTTGAAGAGGAGCGCGACGATCGCGTTCACGCCCGACAGCTTGTAGTAAATCAGCATGAAGGCGACGATCAGCAGCAGGCCGACCACCGACGCCTGGATGCCGGATCGGATCGAATCGGCGCCCAGGCTCGGACCGATGGTCCGCTCCTCGAGATAGGTGAGCGTGGCGGGCAGCGCGCCCGACTTCAGAATCAGCGAGAGATCGGTGACTTCGTCGCGGGTGACGCCGGTGATCTGACCGGTGTCGGTGATGCGCGACTGGATAGTCGGCGCCGAGGTGACCCGGTTGTCGAGGATGATCGCCAGCCGGCGTCCGATGTTCGTCTCGGTGACTATCCCGAACTTCCGCGCCCCTTCGCCGCTAAGCGTGAATTGCACCGCCGGCAGGTTGTTCTGGTCGACCGAGGGGCGCGCGTTGGTCAGGTCCCGTCCGCTGACGGCGGCTGCCTTGCGAACCATGTAGTAGACCGTGCCGCCGCCGGTTGCATCGGCCGAGCCCGGGATGATGTCCATCCCCTCAGGCACCTGGCCGTTCTGCAGCAGATCCTCGCGCGTCGCCGCCGGTCCCGCCTCGACGATCTTGAGCTCGAGCAGCCCCGTCGACCGAATGATCTCCTTCGCATGCTCGACGTCAGTCACACCAGGCAGTTGGACCAGGATCTGATCGGCGTTGGCTCCTTGCTGGGCGATGCTCGGCTCGGCGACGCCCAGTTCATTCACGCGCCGCTCAATCGTCTGCCGGGCCGCCACGACCGACTCCTGGCGGAGGATGACCTGAATGTTCGGCTTCATCGTGAAGGTGTAGCTGCCATTCGTGCCCGGACTTCGGTCGTAGTTGACGGCCAGATCGGCCGCGGCTTCGCGGAAGGCCGCGTCCTGCGCCGGCGGCACCCCCTCCACGCGGATCTGCGCGATTGTCGGCATCGTCAGACTGGTGACGGTGATGTTGCGGGTCCGGAGCGCTTCGCGCAGCCGCTCCATCTCCTGCTCGCCCTCGAGGCGGATGGCGTCGTCGGTCTGGACGCGGAGCACGAGGTGCACGCCGCCCTTGAGATCGAGCCCGAGCTTGAGCTGTTTCGCCATCAGCCACGACGGCGACGTGATGCCGTATTGCGACGCGACGATCGGATACACGCCAACCGCGCCGAAGATCACGAGCACCGCAACGATGGTGATCACTTTCCAACGAATGTTCTTGTTCATGATGAGGCACCGCTGCCTTGGGGCGCCACGGGCTCCTGCCCCTGAAAGCCGACGATGGCGTTCCTGGAAATGTCGACGCGCACACGCTCAGCTATCTGAATCTGGACCGCCTGGTCGCCAACCCGCGTGATGGTTCCGTAGATTCCGCCCGACGTGACCACCTGATCGCCCACCTTCAGACTCGATAAAAAGTCAGCCACCTTCTGCTGCCGCCGTTTCATAGGCAGCAGAATGATGAAATAGAAGATGGCCAGCACGAGCGCGAACGGTAGCAACTGCACCAACGCGCTCGGCGCGCCCTGCGAAGGCGCAGCCATGGCAAGTACGAATGACGCGGTCATGAATCGAGCGACAGGCGGGAAGCCGAGTGAAGGAACTCCTGCCTGAATCTATCGAAGGTCCGAAACGATATAGCGTCTCTGATCCTTCGCATGGTGTCAAGGTAAAAGCTGAGATTATGCAACGTGTTAAGGGCGCCGGCGCTCATCTCCCCGGCCATGTAGAGATGCCTCAAATACGCCCGCGAATGCGTACGACACGTATAGCATCCGCACTCCGGATCGACCGGTCCATCGTCCTCGGCAAACCGCGCGTTCTTGATGTTGATGCGCCCCTGGCTGGTGAAGAGCTGGCCGTTGCGGGCATTGCGGGTGGGCATGACGCAGTCGAACATGTCGATGCCACGGGCGACACATTCCACCAGATCCGCCGGCGTCCCCGCGCCCATCAGGTAGCGAGGCTGATGCTCAGGCAGCCGTCTCGCGGTATCAGCGACGACTGAGTACATAAGGTCGATCGGCTCGCCGACACTCAATCCGCCGATCGCGTACCCCTCGAACCCGACCCCGACCGTCGCCGCTGCGCTCTGGTCACGGAGATCCTGATGCACACCGCCCTGGACGATGCCGAATTGCGCCTGGCCCGCATTGGATACCACGACGCCACTCGTCTGACCCTCCCGGAGCTCGACCAGCCGGCGCCGGCATCGCTGCGCCCATCTCACCGATCGCTCCATCGGACGGCTCGCCGCATCTGTTGACGCCGGATACGCGTGACATTCATCGAGAACCATGGCGATGTCAGACCCAAGGCGTGCTTGGATGTGGACCGCGCCCTCCGGCGTCAACAGATGCGGCGAGCCGTCGAGGTGCGAGCTGAACTCGGCGCCATCCTCGGTGATCCTCCGGCGGTCGGCGAGGCTGAATACCTGGTACCCACCGCTATCGGTGAGGATCGGACGGTTCCATCCGATGAAGGAGTGGAGGCCCCCGCGCCGGGCAATCAGCTCGTCCCCGGGGCGCAGATACAGGTGATAGGTGTTGCCGAGAATAATTTGAGCGCCTGCGTCCTCGAGGTCACAGTGACGCATCGCCTTGACGCTGCCCTGCGTCCCTACGGGCATGAACGCCGGCGTCTCCACGACACCATGGGGTGTGCTCAGCTCTCCGAGGCGCGCGAGGCCATCTGTGCCGCGGAGGGCGAACTCGAAGGTATTTCCTGACACGCTATTATTAGAACTCTTACGTGAAGAAGTTACGTGTTGGCGTGATTTACGGCGGCCGCTCGGGGGAGCATGAGGTCTCGGTCGCCTCGGCGGCTTCGATCATCAAGCATCTTGACCGAGGCCGGTACGAGCCCGTGCCCATCCGCATTGAGAAAGATGGCCGGTGGACGCTCGCTGACAAGACACCCACGGCGATTTCCGCCGCGGACGTCATCGAGCAGGCGCGGCTCGAAGGAGCCCGTTCCATCCGCCCCGGACGCGAGGCCCATCTTGTAGCGCATCCCGGTGAAGACACCGTACTTGCCATCGAGCGAGGTTCGGACTCGAGGGCGGATGCGACTGGCGCCGCAACGGTCACCGGCGTCGGTCTCGATGTCGTGTTTCCAGTACTCCATGGACCGTACGGCGAAGACGGAACGGTCCAGGGGCTGCTCGAGCTCGCGAACGTGACGTACGTGGGCGCCGG
>Ga0208185_1000055_pt1 | contig 69772 bp, 56 predicted proteins | sample EasRivMeERMLT700_FD_187532 | JGI IMG/M metagenome (GOLD analysis project Ga0208185, IMG submission 187532) | Soil microbial communities from meander-bound floodplain in the East River, Colorado, USA - East River MetaG ERMLT700 (SPAdes) (version 2) | ecosystem: Environmental > Terrestrial > Soil... | reverse complement strand
CAACTCGGATCGAGAGGGGGGGACTATTCGAATTCAACTGGCCCGGAGGGGACTGCTGGGACATCTTTCGGGGCGACCAGCTTGTGACTTATCAGTGCGGCGCCGGCAAACAGGCACTGCAGGCTGGCAAGTACACCATCAAGGGAAAACACGCGCCGGTGTTCGCGCCGTTTGAGATCGCCGTTGCCGACGGTGGTCAAGTCAAGGCGCCATAGCCCATTCGAACCGTTAGACGCCTGAGCGACCAGTGTTCTTTGATTCCATCGGGGCCGTCCCACTTTGGCCGCTGTGAGCCGCGGCGTGTCCGCCGCAAAACCGTAGGCACGCCGAAGGCCGACAAGCTGCGTCAGTCGGCGGCGAAGCTCGGTTGTCTCGAGTCAAGCCGGTTTTGCGGAGAACATGCCGCGGCTCACAGCGGTCGAAGCGTAGAGACACTACGTGTGCGTTGACGCGGCTAGTCTAGCTAGAGCGAATTTCACTGCCACGTCGCCACGGAGACACGAAGACACGGAGAAATTTCATGTTTTTGCTCCGTGACTCCGTGACTCCGTGGCCCGTAGAAGTGAAAAGCGTTTAGTTCCGCAGCGCGAACGTGACCAGCGTGTGTCCGGAAATGACCGAGATATATTGCTGCCCGTCGATGCGATACGTGATCGGCGCCATCACGATCGATCCGCCCAGATTCGCCTTCCAGAGCTCCTTGCCGGTCTTCGCATCGAGCGCGTAGAAATATCCCTCTCGCCCACCGGTGAAGAGCAGGTCCGACGCCGTCGTCAGCATGCCGGCATCGGTCACGTCGAATTGCGGAAAGGTCCAGACGCGCTTGCCGGTGCGCGGGTCGATCGCCACGGTCGCGCCGCTGCCGACTTCGTTCGTCCAGTTGTTAATCGGGCCGCGACGGCCGACGCCGATGGTGGGCGCGCCTGGGGCCGGCGTCAGCACGGTGAAGCCGCCGCCAAGGAAATTACGCCCCGGCACATATTTTTGTTCCTCTTTACGGTAGATCGCCGCGTAGTTTTCCCAGACCGAGAAATAGAACAAGCCCGTGCGCGGACTGAACGAGGGCGGATACCAATTGGTGCCTCCCTGGGTGCCCGGCCATGTCGGCATTCCAGGCGGTTGCGGCGTCTGGATCGGGCGTCCCTTCGGGTCGAGGCCACTCGCCCAGTTCACCTTCACGAAGGGCTCCCCGAGCAGGAATTTTCCGGTTACGCGATCCAGCACATAAAAATAACCGTTCCGGTTCGCCCACAGCATCAGCTTGGCGGGCCTGCCCTGCCAATCCATGTCGGCGAGCACCGGAATCTGCACCGCATCGTAGTCGTAGCCGTCGTGCGGCGTGAACTGGAAATACCATTTCAGCTCGCCGCTGTCCGCATCGAGCGCCACTACGCAATCCGAATAGAGGTTGTCGCCTGGCCGCTGATCGGGATTCCAATCGGGGCCGGGATTGCCGATGCCCCAGTAGATCAAGTTCAGCGAGGGATCGAAGGATCCGGTGATCCATGCCGATGCGCCGCCATGCATCCAATCATCGCCGCTCCATGTCTCGTGTCCCGGCTCGCCGGGTCCTGGAATGGTATTGAAGCGCCAGGCTTCCTTCCCCGTTTTCGCATCGTAGGCTGCGATGAACCCGCGGATGCCGAACTCGGCGCCGCCGACGCCGATGATGACTTTGTCCTTCACGACAAGGGGCGCCATGGTGATCGAATAGGCGAGCTTGACGTCCGCCACTGCGATATTCCACAGCGGCCGGCCGTTTTTCGCATCGAGCGCGATGAGATGCGCGTCGAGGGTGCCCATGAACAGCGTGTCGCCCAGCATCGCGACGCCGCGGTTGTTGGCGCCGCAGCAGACGCGGGCATCGGGTGAAGGCGTGTAGCGGTATAGCCAGAACACCTTGCCGGTCTTCGCATCGAGCGCGATCACGTCGTTCGGCCGTTCGGTCACATACATGATGCCGTCGACGACGAGCGGGTTCGATTCCCAGGCCCCGAACACCTGATCCTGCAGCACCCATTTCTGTTCGAGGTTCTTCACATTGCCGGGCGTGATCTGATTGAGGGTGCTGTAGCGCTTGCTGTCGTAGCCGCCGTTATAGGTGAGCCAATTCTGCGGCTCGGCCGCCGCCCGCTCGATACGCTCCGGCGTGACCTGCGCCCGCGCGGCGACTGTGGCCGAGAATCCGAAAACAGCCAACAGCGAGAGAACGTATCGCAGAGAGATGCGCATCACTGTCCCTTCAGCGAAAGAAGATAGGCCAGCAGATCCGCCAATTCCTCGTCGGTCAGCTTGCCGGCGAAGGACGGCATAGCGGAGGCGGTGCCAAGCTCGAATTCGCGGATATCGGATTTCGAAAGCGAGACGAGGCGTTCGCCGTCATCGATCAGCTGCACCGTGGCGGTGTCCTCATTGACCCGTCGGCCGCGGATAGTGCGTCCGTCGCGCGTGACGATGCGCACGGGGCGATTGATCGGCAACATCGCTCGGTTGGGTTCGAGCAGGGACCGCTGGATCGCGGATGGCTGGCGGATGGCACCGACGTCGCTCAGATCCGGTGCTATGAGGGCGCCCTTGCCAGCGACCCGGTGACAGGCCGCGCACGCCCCCTTGCTGTCATAAACAGCCTTCCCGCGCCCCGCATCGCCTAGCTTGAAGGGCGTCGCGTTTCTGTCGAAGCCGGAACGGATGAACGCGACGAGCCCGTCGAGTTCGGCCGGCTGCAATCGGAACGGCGGCATGCCAGAGACGGCAACGCCCGTCGTGATGGTGGTGCGGATGTCGTCATCGGACGAAGCGCGGCGGAACTGCTGACGGGCAAGATTCACCCCGACGACGCCATCGCCATTCTGGCCATGGCACAGCGCGCATTGCGCCCCGTAAAGGCGAGAGCCGGTCTGGATATCCTCGGTGCGGTATTGGTGGTCCTCGACTTGCGCGAGGGCGCGAGCCGGAGCTGCCGCAAACACCGCGAGCCACACGGAAAACAGCGCAGGAGCAACCCCGGTGAGAACCAATGATCGCATCGGGCTGCTACTTCTGCTCCTTCAGAAACGCCAGGGTGTGGGTGACGCACTCGTCCGCATTGGCGGCGGCGATGTGGTACGCGTCGCTCCGAATGACGACGAGCCTCGAATTCGGAATCTGCACCTGGTAGGCCCGCGCTTTCTCGACCGAATGCATTTTGCTGCGGTCCGCGGTGATCACCAGAGTGGGCGCAGTGATGCGTCGCAAGACGCCCTCCTTCGCGAAATCGAAGTTCGACAGTGATTGGCTGAGGCCTTTTACGCCTTCTCGATCCCCCTCGCTGAAGAGCGTGTTCCAATACGCGATCATCTCTTTCGACACGCTCGAGCCCAGCCGATCCCGCTGTGGAATTGGCGAGGGATCGGCGATCGCCAACGGTGACGCCGGTCCGCCAACCACCACGAGCGTCCGAGTGCGCTTCGGATAGTCGGCCGCAAATCGCATCGCAACGGCCCCACCCGTTTTCGCACCGATGATATGCGCCGATTCGACGCCGGCCTTGTCCATCACGCGCGTGACGAACGTGGCGAGGTTCGCCAGGGAATACTGGAAGCCTCGCGGAATGCTGGAATGTCCAAGTCCAGGCAGATCCGGCCGGATCAGGCGATACTCCTGCGCCATTCGCGGCACCCACGCGTACCATTCCACGCTGGATTCGTCGTTGCCGTGGATGAGCACCACGGGTTCCGGGGTACGCCAGGGTTCACCCAGCCAGTCGTCCCTGTAGAACAGATCTTCCTTGTAGTCCTGTTCGAGGCGCCGCACGGGCAGGCTCTGAGCGCGTATCGTCTTCGATGCAAGCGTACCGGCCAGAGCCGAGAACCCGAGCAATAACCTCCGGCGCGAGACCGTGCGAGTCATCTGGACGACCTCTCGCTGCGCAGGAACTCCATGAGCAACCGGCTTACTTGCTCCGGCTGCTCCTGCTGCACCCAGTGCCCGGCTCCGTCCAGCAGGTGGAAGCCCACCATTCGCGTGCACGCGCTGGTCCGCATCCTGTCCACGGCGCCAGGGGTCTGATAGGTGCCCCAGTCGCTCTTGCCTCCGACGAACATCGATGGCACATCGATGGCGCGGCCTGAGAACGTCCGCATCTCGGCGAGGCTCTTGGGGTCCGACCCGCGCCGCACTCGATAGCCCTGAAGGGCGCCGGTGAATTGGGTTCGAGCGTATTCGGATGCGTACACGCCGACCTCAGCGTCGGTCAGCCACTTGCACGCCGCGATCTCGGCCGCCGACGGCATGAAAGGCGCCACCGTCTCCGCCATACCTTTGTCCCGCTCCATGACGTAATAGGTGGGGATTTGCGCCATCTCCGCGGCTGTCCGCGCCTTCAAGGGATGCGGCTTGTTACCCTTCCAATCGGCACTCTTGTAGTGGTAGTACGCGCGGAAGAATGCGTGGAGGCCCTGGGGCGCGTGGAGCATGTTGTCATTGGCCCCGCGTGTGCGCTGATAGTTCTGGTAGTACTTCCTCGGCGGATTGAGCTTCGCAAGCTCCGCGTCGAGCTCGTCATCGGTCGGCGCCGGGCGTGGCGCCGCCGCGCCGTTGGCGGTGTCGAACGGCACTGCCGGCGGGCCTTCGAACGGCGAGCTCATGATCGTCACCGAACGGAAGATGTCTGGACGGATCAGGGCGGCCCAGGAGGCGACGGGCGCTCCCGCATCGTGCCCGACCACCATCGCCACGGAGCGATGACCGAGCGCGTAGACGAGTCCGATGGCGTCTCTCACCATGTTGAGGATGCGGAAGGGATCGGGATCGGCGTCATAGGAATCGTCCCAGCCCGTCGTGCGGCCGTAGCCGCGTTGATCGGGTGCGATCACGTGATACCCCGCCGATGCCAACGGCAGCATCACCTTGCGCCAGCTGTAGGCGAGTTCCGGGAAGCCATGCAGAAGCAGCACGGCCGGCCGACCTGACGTCTCATAGCCGGCTTCCAACATGTGAACGGTCATGCCGTTGACATTGGCGACGGCTCGAGAGCGGATGCCTGCCTGGATCGTGGAATTGCCGTAGGGCGGAAGGCTCGCAGTGTTCGTGCGGACCTGACCGGCCCGCGCCAGGCCTCGTGCGAGAGTCATTCCCCCCATCACCGCAGCGGAAGCGGTCACAAGGAAACCGCGTCGCGAGAGGTTGGCTGCGGTCATCTTGCTCCTTCTACGTCGTCTTCTTCTTGGCGGGTACGGGCACACCGGCGACCTTCACAGTGACCATGTTCAGCGAAGACCTCGTGGTGAAATAGAGCGTCTTCCAATCGTCTCCGCCGAAAGCGACATTGGTCGTGGCGGGGAGACCGTGCACGATGCGTCCCAGCTTCTTGCCGGTCTTGTCCAGGATGTAGAGCCCACCTGCGCCGCCGGTATAGACGTTGCCGGCCGTATCGACTTTCATGCCGTCAGGCACGCCCGGCTCGGGGCCACCCAGGTCGGCGAACAGACGGCTCGTTTGCTTCGCAACCGTGCCGTTGGGCAGAACGTCGTACGCCCGGGCGGTGCGGCGCCGCGCGTCATTCACGTAGAGGATGCTTTCATCCGGCGAGAAGGCAAGGCCGTTCGGCCCAATCATGTCGTCAACAATAAGTGAGATGGTTCCGAGATCTGCCGAGACGCGGTATACGCCGGCGATCGTCACGTCGAACTGATCGGGAGCCAGTGGTCCGCCCGGATCGGTGAAATAGATTGCGCCGTCGGATTTCACGATGGCGTCGTTCGGCCTGAGCAGGCGTTTGCCCTGGAAGTTATTCGCGACAACAGTGATGCTGCCGTCGGGATCCTCGCGTGTCACGCGCCGCGTCGCATGTTCGGCCGAGATCAATCGGCCCTGGAGGTCGCGCGTGAGGCCATTGGCCTCGTTGGTCGGGGTTTTGGCGACCACGACGCCCTGGCCCGGCGTGAACTTCATTCGCCGGCTGGTCTGGATGTCGTTGAACAGAAGATAGCGGCCCTCAGAGATCCACACCGGACCTTCGGCCGGGCCGATGTCGCCGCCGAAGCCCGTGGCCAACTCGCGGATGGACTGCGACGTGTCGATGATTGCGTCCAGTTCCGGCGCCAACCGCTCGATCCGTTTGGCGGTTTGCGCCCACGCGCGGCGCGCACCTCCCGCGAGCGCGAGACCGCCCGCCCCAACCATCTCCAACATGCGACGGCGTGACATCCCGTGGTCTGCGTGCATGGCGTGCCTCCTTTGCGAGTGTTGCGCGCGACGCCGAAGCCGGCACGCGGAACCCCAAGGCAGCTCAATTAACTACGGTGTGATCGGGTGCGATTCAGGACACGCCCGAAAGCGGCCCGTATGATAACTGAAGTCGACCGAGATTACGCTGTTACTGCCGTCGCGGTCCCTCGCATCGGCTGCAACTGCCCGTACGTCAACGTGCGCCACAGCCACTCGGCCGGACCGAAGCAATAGCGCGCCAGCCACCAGCGACTGAACGCGATCTGCGCACCGAAAATAGCGACGCTGAAGACGACGCACAGCGCCGGACCGATGGCGCCGTACAGGCCAAAGCCTACGCCGGTGAACAGCACGACATAGAGCACTGAGTGCGTCAAATAATTCGTCAGCGCCATCCGACCAACGGGGGCAAGCCGTCCGAGCCGCTCGCGCCATCTCGGACCGCGGTGGAAGAGCAACACGATCGCGCTCAGGTAGCTGAACGACATCGCCAGGACGCCGGCTTCGACGATGGGGTTGGATGCGATGACCCAATACGAGTCGAGGCCGACCTGCCCATTGGTTTTGAGATAGTTGCCGATAACGCCGAGGGCAACTGTCCACGGAAGGACTCTTCGCACCATTGGCAGCAGATCGACCGAGCGTTCGGCCCAGCGCCTCCGACCGACGTACAGCCCGAAGAGGAATCGCGAGAATATCTGCGGCAGGAGAAACAGGCCGATACCTCGCGCGACAAGATCGCCGTGGGCGATCCGGATGTTCTCGCGAACGATGTCCCGATATGAACCATCGTCGAACACCGCGAGCCTCTGCTCCTTCTCGGCGGCCGCGACAGCTTGAGCGTCCGCAGATGGACCCGAGGGACCGTGTGCAATTCGAGGATATGCCTCCACGGCAGCACGAGCGAACAAAGCGAGTGCGAGCGCCAGGATGATCAGGACGCGACCGTCCCAATGCCGAACGGCCAGCAGCGCAAATCCAAGCAAGGCGTACATCAGCAGAATGTCGCCATACCAGAGCAGAACCAGATGCAGCACGCCGATGACCGCAAGGACAGTGACACGTCTCGCGTATATGGCAACGACCGCACGACCGCGCTCCGCGGCGCGTGAGAGCTGAATCGCGAATCCGAGGCCGAAGAGGAACGAAAACAGCGTGTAGAACTTGCCGTCCACAAAGAAGACGACCAACTGTTTCGCGATTCGATCGAGCGGGGCCGTCGGTAGTTGTGCGATGCGGTGGTCCGTCAGCACTTCGTCAGTCGTGAGCCAGACGAGATTGGCAAGCAGCACGCCGAAGAGCGCGAAGCCACGGACGACGTCGATCAGATCAATGCGTTCATGCGTGGAAACCGGATGCAAGGCGTCGGGTTTGGCGGACGTGATGTCCATCGATCATCCTCGTCGAAGCGCAGTGCGACGACGGCCGGAGCGGTATTACCGCGCGGTGTAGGTCTTGCTGAAATTGTTGCGCGCATTGGTGATCGTGAACTTGCCGTCGGCGGCCACAGTTGCCGTGATCGGATTGCCCTGATCGGCGGCGCCTTCATCCAGGTTCGCGATCATGTCGGGCGCCGTGTTGTGCGCCGGATCCTTGTCGATCAGAGACAGATGCCCCTGCCAGATGCCTTCGATGCCGGGAAGCTTCGCAAGCCTCAGGTACGAATTGCGCTCATAGGGCGCGTAATTACCCGGCAGCGGTTGGGCGCGGTCGTCGGTCTGGCCGAGGCCCTTGCGCGGACCGTTATTGATGACGATCACCTGCGGCTTGATGGCGCCGAGCAACGCCGGCGCCCCGGAATCGTCGAGCCCGCCGTGGCGGTTCATGGTGTAGAGGTTGACGGTGCCAAGCTTGTTCACCGGGCATGCCATCTCCATCTCTCTCGACCAGTCCAGATCGCCCAGGCTGGCGAACTTGAAACGGCCATAGGTGATGGAGAGACCGACCATGCGTATATTCTCGGGCCCGGCGGGCGCCATCAGCGCGGCATTGGCGCAGAGCGGATTGGGTCCACCGCCATTGATCGGGCTGGCGATCACGGGGCCTTCCGACACGAGCACGCGCATCTGAACGCCGCCGAACGGAATCGTGTCCCCGCCTTTCACGATCGTACGTTTGGCGCCGGCCACGCTCTTGTAGGACTCGAGCCTCGGACGGTCTACCTCCTCGACTCCGTCGCCGTGATCGTAGAACCTGCCGAGCGGGATCAGCTTGGCGAGCGCCTCCAGACCGCCGACATGGTCGCCATGCCAATGGCTGATCACCACATGGTCGATCTGCCGTAAGCCCGCCTTCTGCGCGGCAGCGAAAATTCGCTTCGCGTCCCGGTCGCCATTGCCCGGATAGCCGGTGTCGAACAGCAGCGATTGTCCGGTCGGCGAGACGAACAGGGTTGCCGCCCCGCCCTCGACATCGATCCAGGTGATCTTCAGGTCCTGGGCAAGCGCGGGCGCGGCGGCGAGTGTCAGCGCGGCAATGGCGGCGGCTGAAAGAAAGCGCTTCATCGGTGTGCTCCTTTGATCTGGCCTGGGTCGGATCCTCCACCGTGAACTGATCCTCGATCGTCTCCCGGCCGGTGCGCGTGAAGCGTTCGACCCGCGCACCGCCATCGTTCAGCGTGGCATCCCGCGTCGACAGGTGTTTCTGTCAGCGTCGGAACATCGCTTGCCTCGGCCTGCTTGATCATGGCGTCGGCATCCTGCTGCATCAGATACCGTTCCTGCACGAGCTTGCTGGCTCCTTTGCTGACCGCCTGCACGTATTCGTCATGCGAGCGATAGCGTTCCTCGAGCGACGGCCGCGGATCGCCGCTCGCGAGCCGTTCGGCCTTCGTTTTCGCAAACGGGATCCAACCGCCGCTGTTGCCGCAGACGTGTCCCTTCAGCGGCCCCGATGCCGTCACATTCCATCCCGTGTAAGTGCCGAGCGGCGCCATCTGCAGCGGCGATTTGATGCCGGCTACTTCGTTACCGTCCGCGTCGACCTTGACCACGAGCTGCGGCAGCGACCGCTTGAGCTTGGGAGCCGCGGCGAGAAAGCCGGAGGCATCCTGATAATTAAAGTGAGGTCCAAGATCGTAGTCGAGCAGTGGATGGACAAGATTGTCGGGTGACGGTCTTCCGGGAATTCCTGGAAACCCCATCGCCGCGACTCTGGCCTGGACGAGCGTGCCATCCGCAATCGTCGGATATCGGCTCGGCGGCATCGGCGTCCCTTTCGTGACCCATGCGACGAACTGTTTCATCAGCGCGGATCGCATTGGAGCGCTCGGAGCCGGATTCACCGGCAGCTCGCAGCCCTCGTTCGCGGTTTCGGCGCTGCTGAATCCTCCGCGGCCCCCTCCGTGCGTCACACCGGCGAAAAAGTAGCGGCGGACGTTCTCCGGTATCGGAATGTCGGCCTTCGCGTCGGTGCCGACGAGCATGAACGACGCACGCAAGGTCCAGATCTCGCTGCTGCCGAAGGTTTCCATAATCTTCGGGCAGGTGTTGGTGGTGCGGCAGCGATCGAGCAATCCCGATTTGCCGCGTCCCCGCGGGACGTCGTTCCAGTCTTCCCACCACACCGGCGCTTCCGTCCCGAGCTCGTAGAAGTCGACGGCGCCGCCCGGAAGCGCGAATCGTCGATTCATATCGAGCACGCGCGATGCGATGTTCGGATTGCTGCCCTCCCACACGATGCGTCCGTTTTCATCCTGATTGAAACCGAGCCGGATCAACGCACGCAGGAAGGTGCCCGATTGCGAGCTGCCCTCTGAGATCGCCGTACGTACGACCGTGGCAACAGGATTCGGAGTGCCCGCGTCGTCTTTCTTCTCGTAGCGGAAAAACGAATTGAGATCGCGCGTTGCCGCGAACCCGATGCCAAGCACCAGCGGATCCTTCGCTGTGTACTGCAGCTCGTACAGCAGAGAGGGGTTGAAGCCGTTCTTCAAGCAGATGTGCGCCGGATCCGGAGTTCCAGGAAAGGGCGTCTTCTCGCACGTCGCGAACGCCCAATCCGTGGCGGCAATTTTCACCAACCCGCTCTTGACGCCCGTGGTGCTCTCCGACACGGCTGACACCAGCGTCGCCTTTGTCGTGTCGAGCGTCGCCGGCGGGTACGGGGTCGGCGTCGCCCGCGGAATGATCAGCGCCGCGGTGGTGCCACTCTGTTCAAGGATGCGGATCACGAGAGGTCCAGTGATGCTGCTGCCATCAGGATTCTTGGCGCGTGGTACTTGAATCGTCTGGTTCATGGCCGTCGGCACAACATCGCCCTGCCAACCACTCACGAGCGAGATGTGTCCGTCCGGACTCGCCGTTGCCGCGCCGTTGCCCCGATTCACGACTGAGTAGATCAACACGCCGCTCGCTTTGGAAAGATCGATCGGTTTCATCAGCGAGAACGTGCCGACGTACTCCACCTTGCCGCGCGCGTTGCGAGGCGCGAACTGGATGTCAGTGATGAGCGCGTTCTTCGGGTCGGCGGGATCGAGCTCACCGTAGAACTTGCCGCTGATGCGCTCGTACGGCGGCGCCTGCGTTCCCCCCTGAACGCCAGGAGACGACGAGTCCACTCGCTCGACTTTCGCAATCTCGAGGCGAGTCACGCGCGCTTCGGTGACAACCGCCGAACAGACAAAAGCGACGGCAACGGCGACGGCGACGAACGCACTCTTGACCATTTTCCCCTCCAGGCGGCGCAAGGATACCACGCCGAATTTCGGCGTGCGCACTGCTCGCGGAGAGTGCCATAATCCGCCCCCCAGGAGATTTTTCCCATGCGGCATTGGACTCGAGCGAAGCGCACGCGACTCGCGTTGTTCGTCCTGGCAACCTGTGGAGTGGCGGTGGCGGTACACGCCCGGGCGGACAGCTCTGCTCGCAACGATCTCCCTCAGACGTATCGCACGACGCGTGACTGGGGACAGCTTCCGCCGGGCATGAAGTGGGCGGCGGTGACCGCCGTCGAGCCGTCACCCGACGGCCGCATCATTTACGTCGTCCACCGCTGCTTCGACAACTCCTGCACGGGCCGCGCGGAGCCGCCGATCCTCAAATTCGATCGCAGCGGCAAGCTCCTCAAGAGCTGGGGCGAAGGAATGTTCAACTTCCCGCATGGTGCGACGGTCGATCGCGAAGGGAATCTGTGGGTGACTGACGCGCGCGGCGCCGGTGGCAAGGGGCATCAGGTATTCAAGTTCAGTCCCGATGGCAAGGTGCTGATGACCCTCGGAAAAGCCGGCGTGACCGGGTCGGGACCGGATCTCTTCGATCAGCCAACCGACGTCGTCATTGCCTCCAACGGCGACATCTTCGTGACCGACAGCCATCGCAACGGGACGAACAACCGGGTCGTAAAGTTCGACCGTACCGGGACGTACATCAAGGAATGGGGGAAGAAAGGCTCGGGGCCGGGTGAAATCAGCGAACCGCACACCATTGCGCTGGATTCGCGCGGACGCCTGTTTGTCGGCGACCGCGAGAACAACCGCATCCAGATCTTCGACCAGGATGGAAAGTTCCTCGACCAGTGGCACCAGTTCGGCCGACCGAGCGGCATTTACATCACCAGCGATGACACGATCTATGTCGCCGATTCGGAATCGGGACCGGACACCGGCGCGCACGAGCTCACGACCATCAGGAAGGGCATCCGGATCGGCAGCGCCAGGGACGGATCCGTGAAGACGTTCATCGAGGAGTCCGAATGGGCCGCGCCCGATCACTCGGGCGCCGAGGGCGTGGGCGTCGACGCCAGTGGCAATGTCTACGGCGCCGTGGTCCGGCGGCAGATGCTCGAACGCCACGTCAAGAAATAGCAGCAGGAACTAGAGCGAATTTCACTGCCACGTAGCCACGGAGACACGGAGACACGAAGACACGGAGGAATTTCATGTTTTTGCTCCGTGACTCCGTGACTCCGTGGCCCGTAGAAGTGAAAAGCGGTTTAATCGAGCGGCTCCAGCTTGACGATCGAGGCGCCGTGATTGCTGCCGACCCAGAACGTCACCGGGTTGGTGGAGTTGTCCACCCACACGCGTCTGATGTTCGTCGGGTTGGGAAGCAGATACTCCGTGAACGCACCGGTCCTGGTATCAAGGCGCACGACTCGGTCCGACATCATCGATCCAGTCCATGCCTCGCCGTTCTTGTCGATGACCACGTCATACGGATTCGACCACGGCGTGGGCACGGGCCATTCCTTGATCTGCTTGGTCGTCGGGTCGAGCATGGCGATGGCGTTCCCATCGTATTCTCCGAACCACAGTCGGTTCCGGGCGTCGACGCTGCCCCGGCGCGGCCGCGAATTGGGAATCGCCGTGCGAAGGAGCTCCAGCTTCTTCGTGGCGCCGTCGAGGATGCCAATGCTCCCGGCGTTGAAGTCCAGCATGTACAGATTGTTGTTGTGGTCGGCGTTGATGCCGTAGGAGCCGATGGTTCGTTTCGTCTCCGGGTCGGTGAACGTGCCGAAGTTCTCCCACTTGCCCGTCGCCGGATCCAACCTCAGGATCTGCGCCCGGTCGGAGTTCTTCACCCATACCTTGCCGTCGACATGCGAGAAGGTCGGCGAGACGAAAGACTGCTGGGTCGCGTCGGTCTGCCACTCCTTCGGGACCGACCAGGTCTGGACCTTGCCGGTCTTCTTGTCGAGTTTCGCAACGCCGCCCTGATACATGAGGCCCACCCAGAGATTCCCGTCACGGTCCGCCTCGAGGTCGAGCGTCCCGACAGGGAACCCTTCCTTAATGAGCGGAATCGGATATTCGGTGACCTTGCCGGTTTTCGGGTCCATCTTGCCCAGGAGCAACGCGCCGAAGTCCGAGTACCAGACCATCCCGTCGCTATCGACGATCACGTCGTGCGGCTCGATGGTCTTTCGGGGCAGATCGTATTCGGTGACGATCATGCGCGTGGCGCGACCGGTGGGCCGCGGCAACGCCTTGAACCGATAGTCGTGGCTCGGACCTTTGCTGAGGTTTACGGTTTCAAGCCACTCCGCCGCGGCTTTGGCGCGCGGGTCCGCGCCCATGCCCCCTTCGCCGCCCATGGCGCTGCCAGCACCGCCGCCGAGGTTCCGGCGTGCCATGCCGACAAGCCGCTGCGGGTGGAGCAGCGTGCTGCCGGGATAGTAGCCGGCCATTTTGTCGAGCACTTGCAGGAACTTGCTCGCGTCATGCGTGGAATTGACGATCGGTTGATAGGAATGGCAGCTGTTGCAGGAGAGCAGGAACTTCTTCTGCTGATCCGAGCCGGGCATGCTGGCCAGCCACTCGGCGTTGGTGAGCTGCGAGGCGATATCTGTCGCCGGCCTCAACCTCATGTCCGCGCTCGCCGTTACTCCCCCACGTACATCGATCGCCGTGGGGCCAAGCAGCTCGTAGCCGATCGCGCGGATCTTCAGCTGGTAGTCGCCGGATCCGAGTTTCGCTTCCGGGAAGTTGTAACGGCCCCTGTTATCGGTCACAACCGACATCGAGATGGTGGAGCCCTCCTTCCGGGCGGTGACCACCACGCCTTCCATCGGGCCTTCTTCGTCCGAAGTGACGCGCCCGGTCAGCGCGACGCCAGCCTGCGCCTGCAGCGGAAACCAATCTGATCCTGCGTGGATAAGGAGGGCCGCCAATCCGGAAACGGCAAACATCAGAGGAATCCCGCGCACTGTTCTCATCGGATCCTCCTGTTGTGATGGCGAGCAGAGTCCTAGCGCCGCGGATTATGGACGGTTTTGCCAGCCGGCACAAGCGCGAACGGGACTATAATGGCCGCCGCTTTTCCACCTCCGTAAAGAAGGGGCTCAACCTATGACGTTGGGCGGACGAAGCATGAGACCGCGGTCCGTACGATGGATACTCCCGGCCACCGCAATCGCATTGGCCGCGTGGATCGGCGGGCTGGCGGCCGCGCAAACGGCACCACAAGAGAAACCCCTTCTCTCAGATCAGGTCTTCAAGAACGTCCAGGCGCTCAAGGGCATTCCGGTGGACGAATTCCTGGGGACGATGGGGCTCATGGCGGCCGCCCTGCAATTCGACTGCTCGGATTGTCACGTCAATGCCGGCACCGCGAATGTGGATTGGGCCGCCGACACGCCGAGAAAGATAACGGCGCGCCGGATGGTGAACATGGTTGCCACCATCAATCAGAACAACTTTGGTGGACGCCAGCTGGTGACGTGCTGGACCTGCCATCGCAACCGCGACAAGCCGCTGAACACGCCGACGCTGGCGACGATATACGGCATGCCGACCGTCGAGCCCGACGACGTCATCACGCCGTTTCCGGGATCCGACTCCCCTGCGTCGATTCTCGACAGATATATTCAGGCGTCCGGCGGGGCCCAGCGCCTGGCCGGACTGACCAGCATTTCCGCCAAGGGAATCGCCGTGAGCTTTGGCGGATTCGGCGGCGATGGCGCGGTCGAAATCGTCGCGAGGGCTCCGGACAAGCGTTCCACGATTATTCTGTTCAAGGCGGCAACCAGTCGAGGAGACCAGATCCGAACCTATAACGGCAGCACCGGTTGGGTACGGACGCCGCTCAACGTCGTCGGCGAGTTTCAACTAATCGGGAGCGATCTGGACGGGGCCAGGGTCGACGCGCAACTGTCCTTTCCAGGACAGATCAAGAACATTTTCACGAATCTGAAAACCGGCCCGCCCACGACCATTACCGATCTGCCGGCGCCGACCAGCCAATCGTCGGTGCTGCAGGGCGCGATCGGAAATCAAAGTCACCTTGTGGACGTCGTCCAGGGCACCGGGCCGAGAGGACTACTGGTGACGCTCTATTTCGATCAGCAAACCGGCCTGCTCCTGCGTGAGTTGCGTTATGGCCTTTCGCCGATCGGCCGCGTCCCCACGCAAATCGACTTCGCCGATTATCGCGACGTCAACGGAATCAAGCTGCCATTCCGCATCACGTACGCGTGGCTCGACGGGCGCGATGCAATCGTGCTGAACGACATCCAGATAAACGTTCCAATTGACGAGGCAAAATTCGGAAGACCGGCTCCACTGAAGTAGTGAAGCCGTACTCACAGTTTTCTTCGTGACCTTCGCGCCATCGTGGTTATTTTCGCGAAGGCGGGCTTGGCTCGCCGAAGCCTTGGCGAAGGGCCTGCCGCGCCGTAGCCTTGGCGAAGGCGGGCGGGCGGCCCTTACTTGGGCGCGCCCTCCGCTTCAGTCAACCCGAGGAAGAACTTCTTGCCGTTGGCAAACGTGATGTTTCTGCCGACGGCACGGGTGGACCCGTCCTTCGCCTGGTAGCCCTCGGCCGTGATCTCGGTTCCCGCCGGGAGGGATTCCTTCGTCAAGCCCAGTCTGTACAGGTTGTTCGGGCTGGCGCCCTCGATCATCCAGGTGACGACCTTGCCCTCGGCGTCCTTGACATCGATGTGAATCCACGAGTGTGGATTGGTCAGTTCCCACTTCGTGACGCTTCCCTGCACCTTGATCGGTTTGTTCTGGTCGAATTCCGCCGCGAACGCGTGGTGCGCCCACACCGGCACCGCCGCCAGAACGAGGCCCACAGCAGCGACGACAACCATCAACTTTGTTCTCATGGATTGCCCCTCACTTCCCTTTCTTCTGCGCCGCTTCTTCTTCGACACGGGCCCCGCGAAGAATGGTTGCGATCATGGTATTGCCTTCGTGGCACGCCCACTCGTACACCGGCCCCTTGTTCTTCGTCCAGGAAACTTCCGCAGTCCAGGGTTTGGCCCATGTCGTGGGATCTTCAACCGTAAACTGGTAAATCAGCGTGTCATCCGCGGCGCGCGTGAAGCGTTCCACCAGATGCAGCTTGTCGCTGGATCCTCGGTAAGCGGTCCGGTTGGTGAAATTGGTCGTGTCGACGACGAGCGTATTCCCCTCCCAATGCCCCACCGAGTCGCCCTGCAACTGGCGGATGCTTTGCGGGACGTGCGGGCGGCCGTCGGTCGGGATGACGCGTGTGTTGTGGTCTGTCTCGTGAAGCAAGGAGACGTATCCCGATCCCTGGACAATCTGCAGAAGGTTGCCTTCATTGGCTCCGGGGGTCATTGGAATTCTCACCTGGTTCAGCAGGATGCAACGCTCGCTCAACGACCGTTGCTCGTGGCTGTCGAATTCGTGGCCCTTGAGTTCGGCAGCGCGTGCGGCGTTTCTTGCTCTGGCCTCCGGCAACATGGGAGGAACGACGCCTTCCGGCCCCACGACGAGCGAGGTGCGCTTGGAGGTGTATCTGACCTTGCCCCGGTCAAAGCCGTATAGTTCGAGGTCGTATCGGACAGCCTGTGGGTTGGCGGCCCCAAGTTCGGCTCCTTCGACCTCTTCTCCCTGGCTCCCCTCGCGAACACGCTTAGTCAGGTCGGCCAGCTCCTGGTCGGTATAGAACTCTTTGGCGCCCAGGCTCTTCGGCCGTTCGAAGGGCGTCAACGTGTTGTTGGACCATATTCCTTGCAGGTCCGGCTTGCCGTCGGCAGTGCGCGGCGGTGTCCAAGCCTTCTCCCCTGTCGTCGCCTTCGCGGCGGATGACGGAGTCTGTCCGGCGGCAGGCGCCTGCGCAAGTAGCGCGACCAGAGGCACGGCCGCCAGCGCCAAGGTTGAAGCGAGTAAGCGACGGCTCATAGGATGTCCTTTCGTACAGACCTTAGCTAGTTGCTGGACTTTTTCCGAAGCGGACCATACATCAACTCCTCGGCGAACTCCACGCACTTGTATTCCAGGAGCGTTGCATTCTTCTCGGCGCGACGATACAGCGGCATGCTGATCTTCCAGGGGCGCGAGAACACCTTCGGATCTTCAATTGTCGCTTCGTAATTGAGCGTGTCCGCGCTACGTGGCGTGTAGCGCTCCACCACGTGTAACGCGTCGCTATGGAAGTTGCCGGCACGGTCGAACCATGTGTTCTCCATGAGACTGGTCACGTCGACCACGAGCGTTTCGCCTTCCCAGCGCCCGTTCGACCACCCCATCCAACTATCGCCGGGAGCTTTCGTCGGGGCACCCATGTTAATGATGCGGACCGCGTCAGCGTACTCGTAGTTAATCAGGATGTTCTGCTGAGACTGGACGATTTGAAAGGGATGAGGGAGATAGGTGGCACGTGGCACGCCCGGCAGATAACACTTGACCTCCGGGTCGAGCGTCGTCCAACTCGCCTGATTGCTCTTCTTTTTGGCAACCGCCGCCGGTAGATAGGGGATCTCATCGCCTTCGACCACGCCCAGGCCCGGCGGCACAGCGAAGACCGCTCCGAGCGAGGGAACAGGACCCTTGCCGGCGGCGTGGGCCTGGAGATCCCAATTTGCAGTGTTGAGGGCCTGCCAGATCCCGTTCAGGTTGGGTTTTCCATCAGCGGTCCGCGGCGCACGGTAGGCGGGGGCCTGAGCATGGCCCGACATCGCGGCTAGCATCAGGACGACTGCTACCGTGACTCCTGCAATGACCGAGTCGCTAAGCCAATTTCGCATAGGACTGGACCTCAGGTTTTATGGCGGCCAATCGTATCACTTCTTTCCCTCTCTCGCGCCCTTCTCGACGAGGAAAGTCACCACAGACTTGAGCGTAAACGCCTTTGCGGCATCAAGCGCAGTCCGGCCGTCGGTGTTGACCGCATTCACGTCAACGCCGAGTTCGATGGCAAGCTTCACGCTCTCCAGGATCAACGCCTCGCGCTGAGCCCGATCGGGCTGAGCCCACGCGCGCCCGCCGCCGATGCCAACCGCGGCCATCAGTGCGGTCGTCGCCTGCGTGCGTCGATCGTTGAGGTCAATCGCGTAGTACTCGCTGCGGTGGACGAAGAGGGGATCGGCGCCGTGCTTCACGAGGAGACGCATCACGCCCGGCTCAGCGAAGCGCGCCGCGAGCCAGAACGGCGTCGCGCCGACAAGCGCCGGCGCAAAATTGAAGTCCAAGGAGGATCGACGCTCGGGTGTCCAGGTTTGAAGCGGCGTGTTCGGATTCGCGCCGTGTGCGAGAAGGGCGCTCACCATCTTCTCGTCGCGACGCATGATTGCCTCGTGGAGCGCCGTAAACCCAGGTCCAGCCGCGTTTGGGTCGGCGCGCTTGTCGAGCAGCAACTCGACGATCTCGGTGAACCCCGAGTGAGCGGCGAGCGTCGTCGCGCTCACGCCCCAGGCATCCGCGTCGTTGACATTGGCGCCCGCAGCGAGCAGCAGCGTGGCCGAGGCGAGATCGCCGACGCGCGCGGCAAACATCAGTGCCGTGTCGCCGCCGTGCGGAATCAACCGGTTGTACTCGGGCTTCCCATGCGGAGGAGCGGCCATCATCTGGCTCCACGTATCCGAGCGGGCGTGGATATCGGCGCCGCGGGCCAGAAGGACCTTGACGACTTCAGGGTGCTGCTGTGAGACCGCCCACATGAGTGCGGTCTGGCCGCGTGGACCGCGTGCGTTGACGTTCGCACCCTTATCGATCAACTGCGTGATGACGAGGGGATTGCCCGAACGGGAAGCGATCATCAGCGGCGTCTCGCCGAGGAGCAAGGCGAGGTTTGGATTCGCACCGGCCCCGAGGAGCCGGCCTACCATGGCCGCGCTGCCGTTCAGGCTTGCCGTCCAGAGCGGCGTGACGCCGAGATCGTTGGCCGCATTCACATTGGCGCCGGCGCGGATCAACAGATCCGCACTTTCCCCCGCGTCGCGATAGCTCGCCCAGTGCAGCGCGGTCGTTCCGTCTGCCGCGACCGCATTCACGTCGACACGCTGCTTGAGCAGCGCGCGCAGTGCATCGGTGTCGGCATTCCTGGCCGCGTCGATCAGCGGTGTTCGCTCCGCCGCGTACAAGGGAGCCGTGTGCCCAACGATCGAGAGAAAAGCAACCACGAAGAACACGAAAGCCTCGAAGCACACGATTAAGGACAAAAAGACTTTCGTGACCTTCGAGCCATTCGTGACCTTCGTGGTTAGTTCAGGCGCCTGCATGCGACTTCTTTCCTACAGGGAGACCGTATCGATCGGCAGGTGGCCCGTGCTGCCGCCCAGCCGCTCGACGGGCACGTCGAGCTTGTCCATGAGCGTAACCAGCAGGTTGGCCATCGGCGGCTTGTCCGTATATTGCAGGTGCCGGCCTCCCTTCAGCTTCCCTGCTGCGCCGCCCACGACAAGGATCGGCAGGTTGTCGCCGGAATGCGCGTTGCTGTTCGAGATGCCCGCTCCGTACAGGATCGTCATGTGATCGAGCAGCGAGCCGTCGCCATCCCGGGTTGCGCGCAGCTTCGCCAGGTACTTCGAGAAGAGCTCCGTATGGTAGCGATTGATCTTCGACATGTGCGCGATGAGGTCAGGAACGTTGCTGTGGTGCGACAGCGGATGATGCGCCTCGGGCACGCCGATCTGCGGGTACGGGCGCGCGCTCTGTTCCTTGCCGATCATGAACGAGATGACACGCGTTAGGTCTGACTGCAGCGCGAGCAGCTGCAGGTCCAGCATCAACGCGAGGTGATCTTCGAACACGGGCGGCACACCCTGCGGCTGATCCAGCGACGGCAGCTCGATCCCGGCCTGTTCTTCTGCCTTCGCAATGCGACGCTCGACGTCGCGCACCGACTCGGTGTACTGATTCATCTTGGCCTGGTCGTCCGGACCGAGCTCCCTCCTGAGCTTCGCCAGCTTTTCGGTGACCGAGTCGAGAATGCTCTTCTGCTCCCTCAATCTCTTTTCCCGCGCCGCCGCTTCCGTGCTGCCGGTGTCGCCAAAGAGCTTCTCGAAGACCGCGCGCGGGTTGTATTCCATCGGCAGCGGCTGCGTGGCGTTGCGCCAGCACAACGTGTGCGTGTAGACGCAGCTCAGATTGCCCGTGCAGGCGCCGGCATTGTTCGGCGCATCCATCGCGAGCTCGAGCGACGCGACCTGCGTCTCGCTGGCAAACCGCCGCGCGAGGATCTGGTCCATCGACACGTCCGCGAAGATCTCGACCTCGTTGCGGCCCCCGCGCGTCGTGCCGGTGAGAAACGATCCCGACGCTCCCGCGTGGATGTAGTTCCAGTTCGCCTTGAGTCCCGAGAGCACCAGCAGCTGATCGCGGAACGGCGCGAGCGGTTCGAGAATCGGCGACAGCTCAAACGCCGTGTCTGCGCCCTTCGGCGTCCAGTACTCCATTGCCATCCCGTTGGGCACATAGAACGTCTGGAACCGGTGGACGGGAGCGCCAGCCGCGCGTGCGCGGAGCGAGGCGGCCGGAAGCATCGCGTCGAGAAACGGCAGCGCGACAGCCGCGCCGAGCCCACGCAGGATCGTCCGTCGCGGTAACGCTTTAGCTGTGAGGAAAGACATCTCGTCTCCTTAGTATCAGGAATTGTCTCCGTGTCTCTGTGCCTCTGTGGCCCGTCTCAGTGAACAACGCATCAATTCGTGGCCACCGGCGCACGCATCAGAAACGCGGGACTTTTCACAATCCCAATGACAAGCGACGACCACCGGTAGTCACTGGCAGCCGCATCGCGAACAATCTGGCGAACGGCGGGCCGATCGTAGTACTCGAGGCGACGGCCAAGCGCATACGCCAGGAGCTTCGCTGTCACCGTTGCCGGAAATTGTCCCGGCTCCTCGAGCAGCAGGGCACGCAGCCCCGAAAGCCCCTGCACCGTGGCGCCGCTCACCACGTCGCCACTCGCATCGACAGGCTTGCCCGACTCGTCTGTCGTCCGCCATCCGCCGATCGCGTCGAAGTTCTCGAGGGCGAACCCAAGGGGATCGATCGCCGCATGACACGTCGCGCACACCGCGTTGGTGCGATGCTGCGCCAGCCGTTCGCGAATCGCCGGCGGCAATGCGCCCCCTTTGGGCTCCTCCAGCGTCGTGTTCACGCCGGGCGGCGGCGGTGGCGGCGGCGCTCCAAACATGTTGTCGAGCAGCCATTTGCCGCGAAGCACCGGCGAGGTCCTGTTCGGATATGAGGTCGTCGCGAGGATCGATCCGTTGCCGAGCAATCCGCCGCGCCGATCGAGGTTCGGCAGCGTCACGCGCCGGAAGCGGCTGCCGTAAATCCCCGCAATCCCGTAATGACGCGCGAGCCGTTCGTTGACGAACGTGTAGTTGGCGCGCAAGAGATCAAGCACGCTGCGATCCTCGCCGAGCGTGCTCGTCAGAAACAGCCTCGTCTCTTCTTCGAAGGCCTGGAGCAGACTCTCGTCGAAGTCCGGATAGACATCCGGATCAACGATGACCTCACGGACCCGGCGCAGGTTCAGCCACTGAGCAGCAAAGTTGTCGACGAGCGCACGCGTCGCGCGCGGGTCGGCCAGCATGCGCCGCACCTGCTGCTCGAGAAACGCCGGCTTCGACAGCTGCCCGCGCTCGGCGGCATCGAGAAGTCGCTCGTCGGGAATGCTGTTCCACAGGAAGAAGGACAGGCGCGACGCGAGCTCGAGATCGGGCAGCGGGGATGCTTGCCTCGCCGTAGCTCCCGGCTCTGATGACGAGCCGATGGAGGCTTGCCGCGCCGAAGCTCCAGGAGTTGCCATGGAGCGAAGGCGTGGCGGGTCGCGGTGCACGCGCAGCAGGAAGTCGGGATCGACGAGCACGCGTTCAAGCGCGAACTGAATCCCGGCGTCAAAGCTGCCGCCTTCGCTTCGTCCCTGCGAGAAGAATTGAAGCAGCGTCTGCACGTCGGACGAGGCAGCCGGCCGCCGATACGCAAGACGCGCGATCTTCGTGAGGATCTTCGCGGCGCAGTCGCGCTCCTCCGAAGTGCGGCGCGGTTCGCAGACGAAAATCGCCCGGCGGCTCGGCGTGTCTTTCGCGGACCCGGGACCGGAGTACGGGCCTGCCACGGAAACGGCGCCGACGCTCGCGTATCCCATGTAGATCTGATCGTTGGTCAGGACCCTGCCGCGCTGCAGCGGCTGCGGAAGGCCTTCGGGCTCCCACATCTGCCTGACGAACGAGACACCGATGAGGCGCGGCCCGGCCTTGACCTGCATGCGCACCTCGAGCCCGGCGTCCGCATCGGCCTGCATGTATTTTTCCCACTCGGGATCGCCGGCAAATCCCGGCTCACCATCGCCGGCGTAACTGGCCGCCGCGGGTCTGCCCTTCCCTTCCCCTCCAACGGTGAACCGCTTGACCAGCGCGCCATCGAGGCGGACGTCGAGCTGTTGCGGCCAGCCCATGCCCATGACGTAGTCCTGATACTGCCGTCGCAGGCGCACCTTGATCGCATACTCGCCATCAACCGGAAAGTCATAGCGAATCGCCATGCCGCCGCGCGATCCAAACGGCAGGTCTTCGCTCTGCTGATCTTCCTGGACGACATGCAGCGGAATCTCGTATCGATCGACTGCCGGAACCGCGGGCGGCAGGCCAACGGCGAGCCGCGTGACCTGGCGACCGACCGAGAGATACCGTTCGAGGTGCGCCGTTGAAATCGACAGGACATCCGCGAAGTTGTCGAAGCTGCCGTCCGCCGTCTCGTCTCCCGGCAACTTCGTCGTCACATCGATATCGAGCGCGAACAGATCGCGAATCGCGTTGTTGTATTCGACGCGATTGAGGCGATGGACCGCGCCGATCCTGCCGGGGTTCGGGTTCGCCGCCCATGCGCGATCGATCGCTGTCTCGAGCGAGGTGGCAATCGCGTGATAGGTGGCCGCATCGGGCCGCGGCCTCCCTGCCGGCGGCATCGACTTCGCGCGCAGCTTTGCGATGACGCGCTCCCAGATGTCGGCGTGAGCAGCCGCATTGGCGACATCAATGCCTTCGAGCACAAGGCCGGCGGTACGAAGTCGCTCACTGTGGCAGGTGACGCAGTACTTGCCGAGCACCGCCTGGATGTCAGGCCCCTCGACTCGCGGCTCGGCCTGAGGGGAGAGCCGCTCGCTCGGGGCAGGCGCAGACGTCTGAACGCTGGACAACGCAACGGCCATCCAGCTACCGATGACGAGCGCGAAGACCGCGGGACGGCCCTTCATTTCATGTGCGCGCGTACGTATGCGGGTGAATTGTGCCCGATATGCTGGCCCGGAGTAAATGGCAGAAAAGCAACCACGAAGAGCACGAAAGCCTCGAAGGACACGAAAAACACGAGAGTTTTTCTTTGTGGACCTTCGTGTCATTCGTGGTCTTCGTGGTTATCACCTTCCGTTCATCGGCACACGCTGCTTCAGCTCCTCGAACCAGTTGAGCACAACCACCATGCTGGCCGGCGTCGCGGTGGGATCGCCGGCTGCGCTGTCCTTCAACATGAGGAACCGCTGGCCGTCGGGCGATACGTCGTACTGGCGGGGGGGAAATGGTGTTGAGTATTTGGCGTCGAACACCTTCGCCGGCTTGCCCGCGCTGAACGTCGATCCGGACGTCTGGATCGGCACGGCGGTGAGCGTGCGCGAGGCATCGAGGTAGAACAGCTCGCGACCACTCCGCGCCCATGCGGGACGCGTACCACCCGCCATCGAGACTTGCCAACGGCCGCCGTCCACCTGCGGGAACGGCCGCACGTAGACCTCGTTGCGCCCCGATTCATTCGATTGGTACGCGAGGTAGCGGCCGTCGGGCGAGGGCTCCGCCCACGCTCCGTCGAACAAGGTCCTGGTGGATGGCTCCACACGCGACGAACTCGCACCGGCCGATGGGCCGGGCCGCGGTTGGCTCGCGGACCTTGCCAGTGGAAACAGGAGGATACGCTCGGCATTGGACACGTTCTGGAAGCCGACGACGAGTGTCCCGTCCGGCATGACGGACGATGGGTACTGCGGGCTCGCCGTCGTCGTCAGCCGGTCTACCGTACCGGTGCCGTCGGCGGCTTGGCTGTACAGATTCACCACGCCCGAGCGATCCGATGTGAAGACGATCCGCCGTCCATCGGGTGTCCAGACCGGCATTCCCTCGTAGCTGGGAGCAAAGGTCAAACGTCTCAGCGTCTCCCGTGCGAGATCCCAGGTCCACAGGTCGCCATTTCCCTCATCGGAGATGCCGACCACCAGACGCGTACCGTCGGGCGATACGCGCGGGGCTGCGTAGGCATGCGGCGGCGCCTTGATCGGTTCCTCGTTCCCCTTCCTGTCAACCCACACAAGCGATCGCGGCGCGCTCTGCACGCTCACGCCACCGAGCATGTAAAAGAGCGTGCCCTGCCGCGACACGGCGAAGTTGGCGGCGCCGTTCGGCTTGATCATCACACGCTCGACCACCGTCACCGGATCGCCGAGCACTTCGAGCCGTACGGGATCGAAGCGTACGGCACGCAGCGCTCCGGCCACTGCGTAGATCAAGTACCCGGCCTGTCCTGTGCCGGCTGAGGGATCGACGTACTCGGCCTGGCCGCCGCCTCGGACCAGCGTCTTGCGCTGGCCGGTCCTCAGATCGAGAACGGCCACCTGCGCGTTGTTCGCCTGGCCCGCATCCGTAATCGTGAAAAGCACGCCGCGACCACCCGGCAACATCGATGGGAACGCATGATCGCTCTCGCGCTGCGCCGCGTCAGGCGTCGTCAGGACCGTCGGCTCGCCACCGTCGGCCGACACGCCCCACAGCCCCGTGCTCGGGTCGTTGGTGGCGAACACAATCGCATTGTCATCGCCCCAGCTCGCCCCGAGCGACGTCCCCGTGACCGGGCCGAGCGTGATGACCGGGCCACCGGTGATCGACACCTTCTTAATCCCGGTGGTCGTGAAGAACCCGAGCCATCGGCTGTCGGGGGAAAAGAACACCCCGAGTGCGCCGATGTCTGGGAGCTCCCGGGCGTCGAGCTGATCTATCGCCCGCACCATCAACTGGGCGCCGACGTTCGGAGTCCCGCCGGCGCGGTACACGAGGTGCCGGCCGTCTGGTGAGATGGCGAGGTCGCGATCGAACCTCGACACATTCAGCGGCTCAGCGGGCGACGGCACGATCGCGAAGCGTGATGGCAGTTCGGGCGCCGGCGGTCCGGGCCACATCAGGGCCCACACGACGAGCGCGGCGATCACCGCGACGCCGGACAGCGCCGCGATCGCCACCGTGACGCGACGGGATGGCGTCGCCGTGAGTGCGAGCGTCTCGGCGGCCGAAGACGCGATCGCGTCGTCGATCTCCAGTCGAGCACCGGCCGCCGAATCTAGGCGTCCCTTGCGATCTTTTTCCAAACACCGGCGTAGTAATCTGCGAATCGGTACAGGCGTGTCGGCCGGCAGGATCGTGTGGTCCGGCTGGCGTTCGAGAATAGCGGCGAGGGTGTCGGAGATGGTGTCGCGGACGAACGGCGGGCGGCCCGTGAGCATTTCGTAGAGCACGCAACCAAACGACCAGATGTCCGTCCGCCTGTCCAGCGACTTGCAACGCGCCTGTTCGGGGCTCATGTACGCCGGCGTGCCGAGGATGGTCCGCTCGCCGATGTCAGTCGCGGTCAGCCTCGGTGACCGTGAGGGATCAGGTTGTGGGGCGCCGTCATGCACCTTCGCCAGCCCGAAGTCGAGCACCTTGACCACCCCATTGGGGTCGATCTTGATGTTGGCCGGCTTGATGTCGCGATGAATGATTCCCTTGTCGTGCGCCGCTTCCAGCGCTTCGGCAATTTGACGCGCGATGGGCAAGGCCTCTTGCAGCGGAATCGGCCCGAGTGCGATTCGATCTGCAAGGGTAGGCCCATCGACCAGCTCCAGCACCAGTACCTGCGCGCCGGTCGATTCTTCGAGGCCGTAGATGGCGGCAATGTTCGGGTGATTGAGCGTGGCAAGAAGCTGCGCTTCGCGCGTGAACCGCGCCAGCCGCTCGGGATCGCGTGCGAACGGCTCGGGCAACACCTTCAGAGCGACGTCGCGATGCAGCTTCGTGTCGCGCGCACGGTACACCTCGCCCATGGCGCCCGCACCGAGCGGGGCGACGATGTCGTAGGGACCTACGCAACGACCCGCAGTGAGGACCGGGGAAGGCAACGTGTGGTCCATCGACGCCTGGGCGGCAGCGAGATGATCGCCCAGAACAGACTCACTGACGACGGGCAGCTGATCGAGGAAGCTGACGTCGGCGGTGTCCGCCGTTAACAGCGACTCGACTTCGAGACGCAATGCACCATCGTCACCAGTCTCGGCGGCCAGAAAGGCGTCGCGCGCTTCGATTGGCCGGTCCACAGCGGCCTGAAACAGCGCCTTCACGCGCGGCCATCGCTCCTCCGTCACGGGCGACCTTCGGGGGCCAGTTCGCGATTGAGCCACGCCTTCGCGGTGCGCCAGTCGCGCTTGACGGTCGACGTCGACACGCTGAGGACAAGTGCCGCCTCCTCGATCGTGAGACCACCAAACGCACGAAGCTCGACAATGGAGGCCAGTTCAGAGTCGACCTTTTCCAAGCGATCGAGCGCCTGATTTAACGCAAGGACGGGTATGGCGTTTGACGCTGCGACGTCTTTGGCCTCATCGATTGAGACACAGCGAACACCGTCGCCCCGTTTGATCGCGCCGTGACGACGAGCGTGATCGACCAGGATCCGGCGCATGACCTTCGCGGCAACACCAAAGAAATGCGCTCGATTCTGCCAATCGCCCTGGCGTTGGTCGACGAGCCGGATGTACGCCTCATGAACCAGAGCCGTCGGCTGCAAGGTGTGGTCGGAACGCTCGCTGCGAAGCTGACGCGCGGCAACGCGCCGGAGCTCCGCATAGACGAGTGGCAGCAACTGACTAAGAGCAGTCCGGTTGCCCCGACTCCAGTCGCCGAGCAGCGCCGTGACGTCGGGAGGCGACACCATTGATGCCATCAATTAGCGGAATAGGGGGCACAGCATAGCACCGGGAGGACTGGATCAAGGCCTTTGTCCCGTTGACCCGTTATGGACGCTGCTTGCGCGATCTCCATACAGGCGGCGCTCTCAAAGGCTTCATGCACGGAGCCCCAGCAGCACCCCACCCCAATCAGACGATCAGCAGGAAAGGAACGGAAACGACAATGAAATTCAAGACCATGACCACAATCGCCTTCGCCCTCGTGCCAGTTGCGGGCATCGTAGTCCTGACGCTCGCACTGGGCACGGGAGTGGTTTCAGTATCGGCGTCCTCCGGGCGAACCAGACAGCTGCACGTGACGAAGGAGTGCTCGCAGAACAACGGCCTTGCCGGTGACTTCTGTACGATCACATCGTCAAACGTCCTGGGGATCATGAAAGGCTCGCGTGTTTACTATGACCAGGCGGCTAATATTCCGACGGGGCTGCTGGACAGCAACGTCGTCCTCGACTCTGGGAACGGAAACAGGGCGGTCGGCCGCTGCACACTCGATTTTGCGACCGGTCTCGGACTGTGCACGTTCTCGGACGGCACGGGAAATCTTGCCGGGTTCCATGCCCGTGTCAACGTCGACTGCAGGTCGGGATGCCGCTGGGACGGACCGTACGGCTTCGCGGATCTCAATAGAGACGATGATGATTGAGCACCATCCTCGCTAGAGAAGAGCAACCACGAAGAACACGAACAGCTCGAAGGACACGAAAAACACGACAAATCTTGTTCGTGATCCGCGCGTGATTCGTGATCTTCGTGGTAGTGGCAGCGTCCGTCAGAGCGGGCGTGTCGGGCAGCGACCGACTGCGACGCACGCCGACACATGAGCCATGAAATCGAAGCGCCGCGATTCACCCGCGCGTCTTCCCGTCAGCGCGTTCGGATGGCGTGAATTAGCTCGGACGTTTCGTGCCGCGCGAAAGATGTCGCCCCGAGTCAGCGGCTAGACGCGCGGGGAGCGCCAGCGTACGAGCGGCGTGAGATTTCCGGCGTGCTGTCGCCGGAGGTCGCTGTCCGACACGCCTGCTTCTGACGGACATCAACGTGAGGCCGTGAACGAAGTTACCCCCGGGTGGATACGTGCAATAATCCGGCGCGAAACGATCAAACCACGAAGAACACGCGCACTCTCGCGGAGGAGGTTCACCATGTGGACTCGAGCGAGGCAGATGCATCTGGCGTCGGTCGTTCTGGCGACCGCTCTTTGCAGTGTGGCGGCGATGGTGCTCGCATCGAGCGACTCCTCCGCCCAAGGCGCCGGACAGACCGCCGGCACTCCCCCACCGTTTCCAACACCGCCGAGCAGCTCGCCTGCCGGACCGCTCGCGTATTCGTGCGGTGTGCCACCAACGCCGCTGGAGCCCGGCGCCGCCCCGCAGCAGAAGATCTTTCCTGCAAGCCAGTATCCGGTGTCACTGCCGGCGAAGTCGCTGCTCGGCGCGCGGAACGATCTGCCCAATCCCTTTCAGCCGGGCGTCGATTTCGGTGAGCTGCCGACAGGCCGCAAGTGGGGATCCACAGCGAGCGTGACGACAGGGCTCGACAACACGATCTGGGTGATCGACCGGTGCGGCAATTCCGGCGCCGGCGGCACGACGTGCGGCGGCCCGAGCGCGGGGGTCAATCCGATCTTTCAGTTCGATACCTCGGGGAAGCTCCTGAAGACGTTCGGCGCTGGGATGTTCGTGAGCCCGCACAAGCTGACGGCTGATGGCACCGGCAACCTCTGGGTCGCCGACAACGGCAGTCACCAGATCTTCAAGCTGGATCAGAACGGCAGCGTGTTGATGACGCTCGGAAAGAAAGGCGTCGCCGGACCGGGAACAGACGAATTCGATGCGCCAACTGAAGTGGCGGTCGCGTCAAACGGCGACATCTTCGTGGCCGACGGACACACTGGCGGCGGCCTCGCGATCGGCAACGCGCGCGTGATGAAGTTCGACAAGAATGGAAAGTTCCTCAAGACGTGGGGCAGGAAAGGGATGGGGCCAGGCGAGTTCGATGTCCCGCACACGATTGCCATCGATTCCCGCGGACGCGTGTTCGTCGGCGATCGACAGAACAACCGCATTCAGATCTTCGATCAGGAAGGCAAGTTCATCGACCAGTGGTTCCAGTTCGGCCGCCCGAGCGGGATGTACATCGACAAGAGGACCGACACCCTCTACGTCGCCGACTCGGAATCGCGGGACGGCCGTACTAATACGGGACGCTTTGCGCTCGCGCAGACGGGGTACGCCTTCAACCCGGGTATCCGACGCGGCATCCGGATCGGCAGCGCGCGCGATGGCTCGGTGCGGTCGCTGATTCCCGATCCGTGTTCCTACCCCTATGCGTCCGGGTCAAGCATGGCGGAAGGCGTGAGCGTCGACGCGCAGGGGAACGTGTATGGCGCGGACTTCCTCATGGACGTGAGGAAATTCGTGCCCACGCGCGCGCGGCAAACGAATTGAGGAAGGATCGACCGCGAAGACCACGAAGATCTTTCAACCACGAAGGTCACGACGGTCACGAAGAAACACTTCTCGGTCGGTTGCGCAGGACGCAGGCATTATGCTGACCGGCCTGTTCGAGCGGTCGCGCCGCTGCGTCGCTCATGAACACCAGATCGGCTGCGTGAGGCGGGTTATAGCCTGAATAGGTCGCGCCCACTCCTTCACCGATGAACGTCATTGAGGCAGTGCCGGCGGCATGGATCCTTCGGTGACCTGGACCGAATGAACAACCCGTGTCGTGAGAGGTACGCGATGAAACCAACCGTCTCGCTAGGTATTCTGATCGCATGCTGGCTTATCGCGCCTGCCCGCTTGCTCGGGCACCACTCCGGTTCTGAATATGACCGGAGCAGGGTCATCGAAGTCGAAGGCAAGCTTCTCGAAGTAGCCTGGCAAAATCCCCACGTCCACTTCATGGTTCGATCCACGGACCGCGGCGGCAAGGTCATTACATGGGATATCGAAGCCAATTCCTTAAGCATCTTGCGGCGGACGAACGCCACGCCGGACAATCTCAAGGTTGGCGACACGATCAAGATTGCTGGCTCGCCCTCCGGACGCGCTCCGAACCGGATGTGGGCAACGAACGTGCTGTCTGCTGATGGTCGGGAAATTGTTCTAGGGCCGGAGATCAAACCTCGCTGGAAAACCTCCGTGACCGGAGCCACGACAACCTGGTTCGACGGAGGCAAGGCCTCAAACGGGAGCGCAGGAATATTTCGCGTGTGGAGTACGAAGCTCGATGATCCCGCCGAATTGTGGAGAGACGACTATCCACTGACTGAGGCCGCGAAGAAAGCGCGCGCTGCGTGGAACCCTATTACCGATACGGTTGCGCCCGGATGCGCGCCAAAAGGGCTGCCCACAATCATGGGGCAGCCGTATCCAATAGAATTCGTCAACAAGGGCGACACGATTCTCCTGCGCCTGGAGGAATATGACACGGTCCGGACCATCAACATGGCTCCCAATGCCAACCTAGATGCGCTGCCGGCGACCCTGCTCGGCCGTTCCAAAGGCCGCTGGGAAAACGACACGCTCGTCGTAACCACCAGCCGCATCGCGTGGCGTTACATCGATTCCTCGGGCATTCCTCAAGGCAATTCGTCGATGATCGTCGAGCGGTTCACTCCCACAAGGGACGGAACTCGCCTCGATTACACGATGACGATTACCGATCCGCAGACTTTCACCCGCTCCGTCGAGCTGAAACAATCATGGGTGTGGCGGCCTGGAGAAACTGTGAAGCCCTACAACTGCGTAGCGGAGAAGAAGCCAGCCCAGCGATAATCTGATGCCCTCGACATTGGAGCCGGTGCGCCTTTTGTCCTGTACGTTCTTGCCGCGGGGCGCGCGGCTTCACTTGTAGCGTTAGCCAGACAGAACATGGGAGAGGAACAACTCCTCGAAAGCCAAGTGGCGTACTACCGTGCGCGAGCGCGGGAGTACGACGAGTGGTTCCTTCGCCAAGGTCGCTACGACCGAGGCCCAGAGCATCGAATCAGGTGGTTTGAGGAGCTTGCGGTCGTTGAGGCTGCACTTCGCGCGGATGTCCGAGACGCCAACGTGCTCGAAGTGGCTTGTGGAACTGGTCTTTGGACCTGCCACTTGGCGGAGAGCAACACACGTGTCGTGGCCGTAGATGCCTCACCGGAAGCTCTTGCCATCAATCGGGAACGCGTTCGGTCCCGAAATGTTGAGTATGTCGAGGCCGACATTTTCTCGTGGAAGCCGACAGACACATTCGACGTGGTGTTCTTTTCGTTCTGGCTTTCGCACGTACCGCCCGGGCGCTTCGACGCATTCTGGAGCAGCGTCAGATCAGCTCTCAGACCGGGCGGTCGGGCATTCTTCGTTGACAGCTTGCTCGAACAGTCATCGACAGCGCGGGACCATGGCCCACTCGACGAGTCTGGTGTGGTCAGACGCAGACTGAACGACGGACGCGAGTTCGAGATCGTGAAGGTGTTCTATGAGCCGGCGGGGCTAAAACAGCGCCTCTTGGAACGGGGCTGGATGGGTTCTGTTCAATCGACGGGAACGTTCTTCTTGCACGGTTCAATAACCCCATAAACGGCGGAGACATGGGAAAAGCTGGCTAACTTCCGCATGCAGCCGTCGGCGCCGCCGCGTCGTTCCTGAACACCCGTCCGCACAGGGCTTCCAATGCGGTTCACCGCAGGCCTTTCGGCGTTATGCTGCGAGCCACACAGGAGACGCTGAACTCGCGCTTGCAGCCGGCGGTGCTCCGCATGATCATGAGGCGCCGCGACTGAGGCGCACGCGGCAAACGAATTGAGAGGGCACAAATCGTGTCCTTCGAGACCTTCGTGGTTTAAGCCGTCTTTGTGTCCTACGGCATCAGCGGTCGAAAGAAAAGGAGCTCGATCATGAAACGGGGTCCAGCGGAGCGTAATCGTCGGCGCACGGGTATCTTGGTCGCCGCCCTGATCGCGACGGGCTTCCTCCGGATCGCTCCAGCGCAGGTGCCGCTCCAGGATCAGCAGCCAGCGGGATCAGCGTTGCGACCGGCAGTGATGGGTCCTTCAGGCGGCGTGTCCACAGGTCACCCGCTGACGACCGCTGCCGCATTCGGAATCCTGCTGAAGGGCGGGAACGCGTTCGATGCGGGGGTGGCCTCGCTGCTCGCTGGCGGCGTACTCGAGCAGGACCTCTACAGTCTCGGCGGTGAAGCGCTGGTGCTCGTGTATCCGAAGAAGGAAGCGAAAGTCACATCGATCGTCGGACAGGGCTGGGCGCCGCACGCGGTGGACGTGGACTGGTACCTCACGCGTCAGAAGAACCTTCTGGGCGCAGGACTCGATCCCGCGGTCGTACCGGGCGCACTGCATGCCGCTCTCACAGTGCTCGAACGATGGGGCACGATGAGTTTTGAAGACGTCGCGGCTCCAGCGATCGGCTACGCGGAGGGCGGCTTTCCGGTGCGGCCGAGCACGGCGCGCGCGATTCAAAACGAGCTCGAGTTCATCGCGCGCTGGCCAACCAATAAGACCTATTGGCTCAAGCCCGATGGATCGCTTTACAAGGCGGGCGAGACGATCAAGCTGCCGGCGACTGCCAGAACGTTGCGCCGCATGGTCGAGGCCGAACGCGCGGCGAAGGCCCGCGGACGCTCAGCCGGCATCATCGCGGCGCGCGATCGGTTCTACAAGGGTGACATTGCCCGCGAGATGGTGAAGTTCCTGCGCGAGCACAATGCGCCATTCGACGAACGTGACTTCGCCGAGTACTTCGCACGGGTCGAAGAGCCGGCGCGGACGACCTACCGTGGCTACACCGTGTACAAACACGGGTTCGGCAGTCAGGGTCCCGTGCTCCTGCAGACACTCAACATCCTGGAGCAGTTCGATCTCCACACGATGGGCTATGCGAGCGCCGACTACCTCCACACGATTGTCGAGGCGATGAAGCTCGCGTACGCGGACCGCGATTCGTACTACGCGGACCCGGCCTTCGTGAAGGTACCGTCCGAAGGGCTTCTCTCGAAAGCGTACGCGAAGGAGCGCGCCGCGCTCATCGATCGGACGCGTGCGTCGACGACGTTCGTGGCCGGCGATCCTCTCCGCTTCGACTCTCAGGTGAAGGTGTGGCCGTACTGGAAGGCCGACGTACGCGCGAGCGCGACGTCGGCGCGTGCCGGATCCGATCCTTTACTCCTGTCGTCACTCGGACAGGACTCCGCTGGCGTGTCGAAGGACACCACGCACATGGCGGTCATCGACAAGGACGGCAACATCTTCGACGTGACCCCGAGTGGCGGTTGGGTGACCGGCGCGGTGATTCTCGGCGATACAGGCATCGGCATGAGCGTTCGCGGCGAACAGTTCTGGCTGGACAAGACGAGGGCGAACCAGATTCGCCCGCACGCGCGCCCGCGCTACACGCTGACACCAAGTCTGGTCTTCAAGGGTGACACGCCGATGATGGCGCTCGGCACGCCGGGTGGCGATAACCAGGATCAGACGATCCTGCAGGCGCTCTTGAGCGTGGTGGAGTTCTGGGACGACTGGTATCCGAACCTGCATGCCGCGCTCGAGCGGCCCCGTGTCCAGACACTGCATTTCTATGGTTCGTTCTGGCCACACGAACCAGGGTTCAACAAGCTCAACGTCGAGGCCACGGTACCAGATGCGGTGTACAACGAGCTTCGAGCGCGTGGCCACAACGTCAGCCGACTCCGGCCATTTGGCATGTCCGGCTGCGCCACGGCCGTGATGATTGATCCCGCGACTGGCAATCGATTCGCCGCGGCGGATCCGCGCCGTGACTGCTATGCGATGGCGTACTGAGGAGCACCTCAGGTGATCTCGCCGCGCAGGTGTTTGAGCGCGCTGTTGCGTCGCACGAGCGCGCTCCTCGCGATCCTGCTGTTGGGCGCCTGTACCGCCCGGTCGGCTGGGTTGCCGACCCTCGACGTCGGTGGCGCCGCGGCGATCGACCGCATGTTTCAGGCGGCCGTCGACAAGGGAGAGATCCCAGGCGTCGTGGCAGCCGTCACGAACAAGGATCGGATTCTCTATCTCAAGGCCTTCGGCAAGCAGGACATTGCCAAGAGCATCCCGATGTCAACGGACACGCTGTTCCGCATCGCCTCAATGACGAAGCCCGTCACGTCGGTGGGGATCATGATGCTCTACGAGGAAGGCAAGCTCCGGCTCGACGATCCGGCAGGAGACTACCTGCCGGCATACAGGGGCCGGGAAGTGATAGCCACGTTCAACGAGAGGGACGCGACCTACACGACGCGGCCGGCCACGGGTGAGATAACTCTCCGACACCTGCTGACTCACACGTCCGGGCTGAGTTATCCGTTTGCCAGTCACACTGTCCTCGCGATTCAAACGAAGACCGGCAAGGATCCGAGGGAGCTCCCGCTGTTGTTCGATCCGGGGACGAAATGGAACTACTCGCCTGCCACCGGGGTTCTCGGCGACATTGTCGGCAAGCTGTCCGGCCAGTCGCTCGAAGAATGGGACCAGGCAAGAATCTTTCGTCCGCTGGGAATGGTCGACACGACCTACACGCCCGCTCCAGAGAAGGCCGAGCGGCTTGCCACCATTCACCAGCGGGAAGAGACCGGGCTGGTCGAGAATCCGAACCCACCTCAATACACGCCGGACGTGAGAGGCGACGGCGGGCTGGTCTCAACCGCCTCCGACTATGCGGCGTTCGTGCAAATGTTCCAGAACGAGGGAAGCTGGCACGGCAAACAGTTGCTCAAGCCGGACACCGTGCGTTTGATGACGAGCAACCAGATTGGCTCGGTCGTCGTCGACACGATGCCGGCCGCCCTACCGCGCCGATCCGCTCCATTCCCGTTCGGAGCAGGCGAGGATAAGTTCGGCTTGGGTTTCCAGATCACCGTGACAGACGGTACACGCGGACACGAGCGAGGCGCCGGAAGCTATACCTGGGCAGGGATCAACAACACGCATTTCTGGGTGGATCCAAAAAACGGAATTGGCGTCGTGATCCTCACGCAGGTGCTGCCGTTTTATAACGCCACCAGCATGGACGTCATCAAGCGGTTCGAGCGATTGATCTACGAGAACCTGCGGTGAGCGACTCGGCGCCGCGGAACCGCGAAAGGGTCGACCGCCAACATGCCTCATCGGAGTACGACATGCGAATGATCAGAGCACTTGGCGTGACGTTTCTCGCTGTCATTCTTATCACCCAGGCGGGGGCTCGCAGCGCCAGCAGCCAGACGGCTCCTGCAGGCGAGGAAGCGAAGCGTTTCATCGGAACATGGCGGCTCATCTCGGATTCGTCTACCGGGATGATGATCTACGACGGCCTTGGGAACATGGCGGCGCAGGTCATGCCCAACCGCGCACGCCCGAAGTACGCCGGGGCGCAGCCCACACCCGACGAGGCGAAGGAAGCCATCACCGGATATCTCGCGTATTTCGGCACCTACACGGTCGACGAACACGCGCACACGATCACGCACCATCGCAAGGCCAATATCAATCCCGGCCAGGTTGGCGACGATGCCGTGCGGCGATACGAGTTCGCGCCGGGTGACCGGGTCATCCTCACGCCCGTTGATAGTGGGAACCGAATAATCTGGGAGCGCGCCAAATAAGAAACATTGCGCGGCTATGGTTTGACTCGACGTCAATCCACCCGACAGTATTGCCAACACGCGGAGGATTACAAAGTGTACTCACGCATTTCGATCGGCATAGCGGCTGCGACATTCTGTTTCGTGCTTTCTACCCCGCTGCACGCACAGGTGTTCATCAAAGGCGAGCGTCCGCAGCAGCGCGGCTACTCGCTCGCGGTGATCACCGAGGGCGGTAAGACCGTGTGGCTGGGGGGGCAGATAGCTACCGCGGACGACTCGGGCAAGTCGCTCGCCGGCGACTTCGAAGGTCAAGTGCGGCAGATATTCAAGCTCCTCAACGCCACTCTCGAAAAAGCGGGTGGCAAGCTCAGCGACATGGTTCAGATGACTGTGTTCATTACGGACGTTCGCTATGGCGACCGCCTCACGGAGATTCGCAGAGAGATATTCGGTGACAATTTCCCGGGCAGTGCGCTCATTACGATCACCGCGTTGGCCAACCCCGACGCAAAGATCGAGATTCAAGGCTACGCCGTTATCGGAAGCAAGTAAGCAGGGGAATCCGCTCCTTGGGCTCCTGCCTGGGCATATAATCGGCAACGCAAGAGGTGCTCGTGGTCAAGACTTGGGGACCTCGCGTGATCGTGGCAGGTGCACTCGCGTGCCACGTACTGACGGTACCGTCGGCCATCCTCTCCGCGGGCCAGACCTCCGGCGCCGGACCCGGCGCCTGGGCCGGCGATCTCTCGCCCATTCCCCCATCCGAGTGGAGCTACGACCGCGCGGCGCACCTGCTCGAGCGCGCCGGCTTCGGCGCGACGCCCGAAGAGATCGCGCGGTTCGCCGCGATGACGCCGGCAGGTGCCGCCGACGCTCTGGTTGACTACGACGCGATTGACGATCGCGGCCACCCACCGTTCGAGGAGTCGGGAATCTGGGACGCGGGCATGGATCCGTTTCCGCCAAGCCGTGCCGAGGCCGTGCGGATTGCGCGCGAGCATGGTGAAGGGCTCGGCGAAAAATTCCTCCCGGAAGGGACGCCGCGGCGCCTCCAGCCGATCGTCGACAAGTTCTTCTACAGCCTGATCGCCAACAACATCGAGACGCAGCGGCTCGGCCTCTGGTGGGCCAACCGCATGCTGACGAGCAAGCGCCCCCTCGAGGAGAAGCTCACGCTCTTCTGGCACGGTCACTTCGCGACCGGCGAGAACAAGGTGCGCGACTACCGGATGATGCTTCGGCAGAACCAGATGTTCCGCCGGAACGCTTCAGGCAGTTTCCGCGATCTGCTGATCGGGATCCTGAAGGATCCCGCGATGCTCGTGTATCTCGACAACGGCGAGAACGTGAAGCAGCACCCCAACGAGAATTTCGGCCGCGAGCTCCTTGAACTCTTCACGATGGGCGTAGGCAACTATTCCGAGCACGATGTTCGCGAGGCTGCGCGCGCGTTCACCGGCTGGACCAACGACGTGCTGGCGTTCAAGTTCGACGCCGATCAACACGACTTCACCCAGAAGACGTTCCTCGCGCGAACCGGCCCGCTCGACGGCGAGGACATCATCGATACGATCCTCGCGCAGCCGGTCACCGGCGAGTTCGTCGCTGCGAAGGTCTATCGGTATTTCGTACGCGAGGAGGTCGCCGCAACAGTCCGCGCCGATCTAGGGCGTACGTTCCGCACCAGCGGGTACCGGATGAAGCCGCTGCTGAAGCGAATCTTCCTGTCGAAGGACTTCTACAGCCCGCAATCCTACGCAACACAGATCAAGAGCCCGGTACACCTTGTCGTCTCCACTTACAGAAAACTGGGTTTGCACGAGATGCCGACGATCCCCGACTTCGGCCGCATGACTGCCGGTCTTGGGCAGGCGTTGTTCGACCCGCCGAACGTGGCAGGCTGGGCGGGTGGGCGAACGTGGATCACGCCGTCGACGTTCCTCCAGCGCGGCAACCTGTTCCGCGACGTGCTGTTCCCGGACGTCAAGAGCTTCCGTGCGCCCGATCGATCGATGTCGCCAACCGACGAGCGCGTCGGGCAGCGGCTGGCTAAAGGCATGAACATCACGGAAGCCACGCGCGAAGGAGACGCCGAGTCGAACATGATGATCGACCGGGATGAGGACTACAACACGCGCTACGGCGGGTACGCGGGAAACGTCCTGGCTTTCAAGCGGACGAAATTGATTCCCAGGAACACCGCCGCGCTCGATCTCACGACGATGGTCATCTCGGCGCGCGCCGGCACGGCGGACCAGGTCGTCGATCACTTCGTCCACCGGTTCCTTCGCGTCCCGCTTGCGGAAACGGATCGAGCGGCGCTCGTCAGCTTCCTTCGCGCGAAGCTCGGGTCGTCCACCATTCAACCGGGCGCGAAGCTCGAAGACGCGCTTCGGGAGCTGCTGTATCTCGTGCTCAGCACACCGGAGTATCAACTCGGATAGGGGTTAGGGGTCAGGGGTCAGGGGTCAGGGGTTAGGGGTACTTGGGATTTGGAACTTGGGATTTGGGATTTGGGATTTAGAGGAAGAGGCTTATGGCTGGCTGCTCCTGCTCACGCCGCGATTTTCTTGCCCGTGGCCTGTACGGCATCGGCGTGGGCGCCGGACTGCCGTTCATCCTCCAACGGACGTCGGCGGCGCTGACCGCTCAGGCTCTCATCGGCACGAGCGCCGAAACGCACCCGAACCGGATTCTTGTCGTCATCGAGTTGTCAGGCGGCAATGACGGTTTGAATACGGTCGTTCCGTTCGGCGACGCCGCGTACTATCGCGCGCGGCCGAAGCTTGGAATCCCGGAGCGGGAGGTACGCAAGGTGGCGGACGGCTTCGGCTTTCATCCGGCGATGGTCGGTTTCGAGCGTTTGTACAAAGACGGTCAGTTGGCCGTCGTGCATGGCTGCGGCTATGACCACCCGAGCCTGTCCCATTTTTCGTCGATGGGCTACTGGCACACCGGCATCCCGAACGGCGGCGAGCCGCTCGGCTGGCTCGGCCGGCTCGCTGACGAGACCTATCCCGCCGGCGCTCGCAATGTCATCGTGAACCTCGGCACATCTCAATCGCTCGCGGTGCGCGGCCGCCAGCACTCACCGCTCGTATTCGACGATCCCGACCGTTTTCGACGTGAGGGGACTGACGACGAGAAGCATGTGCTCGCCGGGATGAACCGGGCGCGATCGACCGCGAATCAGACCCTCGAGTTCCTTGCCTCGACGGCGCAGAACGCGACCGAAAGCGCCGACTTCGTGCGGCAGGCGTCAGCGACGTACCGAACGCCGGTTGACTATGGGACCGGAGGCGGAATCGGCGGCAACCTTCAACGCGTGGCGGCTCTGATCGCAGCCGACATGCCGACGCGTTTGTATTACGTGACCTATCAGGGCAACTCATTCGATACGCACGTGCAGCAGGCAGACCTCCACAGCCGGCTCCTCATGTATACCGCCGACGCGGTGCGCGGCTTCATGGACGATGTCAAACGCCTCGGGCGCGGAGACGACGTCGCTGTGGTGATGTTCACGGAGTTCGGACGCCGCGTCGAGGAGAACGGCAGCCTTGGCACCGACCATGGCACGGCCACGCCGATGTTCATCGTCGGGCATCGCGTCAAAGGCGGCCTCTACGGAAAACACCCGAGTCTCACGGATCTAGACGACGGCAATATGAAGATGACGACTGACTTCAGGCGTGTCTACGCCACCATGATCGACGAGTGGCTTGGCGTTGCCGACACAGCGGCGATCCTGAAAGGGCGGTTCGAGCCGCTGGGCACGTTCGCATAGATTCATTCCCGAGCGGGCCGGCTCCTCCGCAGTGCCGCGGATCCGGTAACTGAATAGCGAACCTCATTCGGATCCGACTTGCGTTTGGCCTCCCTATTTCCCGGCGATCAACCGAAAAAACCTGTCGGTGAACTGAACTTCGCGCCGACCTCGCTTACTCCACGCGCGTCAAGATCGTCGTCGTTTCGCTCGCGGGCTGACCCGGCAACGACTTCGCGACCAGCGTCAGCTTGTTGCCTTCGATCCTGAACTGCGCCGCCTGCGGCGGATCTGTCGTCATGACGGCGTCGTTCTTCGCCACCGTCGGACGGCGGGTGATCGTGTTGCCGCTGATCTGATAGGTGCCTGCGTTGGCCGTAAACGGATTCCATTGCTCGAACCGCGCGACCTTTTCCGCGTCGGTCAGCTTGTTGGGATCCTTGGCCGCAGCGAACTTCGAGCGCGGCGCGATGCCGTTGACGCTCACCCAGCTATAGTGGCTCCTGGCGAAGATGAGGAGACCGGGCTGCGCCTTTGGGTTATTGAGCGCGCCGGCGCCGGTTGTCACGACCGACGTAATCTGCCAGACGCCTTCGACCGATGGCGCTTTGGTTTGTGTGAACACCGTGACAGGGGCGAGGACAAGCAGGGCGACGAAGAGACGCCGACGCATACACACCTCCTGAAACAGCTCGTGGAGGAACGCCTACTCTGGGGATTGGGGATCGAGTGGCGGACATGTTATCCCAGCGTCACTCTTTGCCGCGAGGCTCGTCTGACGAAAAGTGGAGAACGATGACGGCGTGTCACCTTCCCTCTCGACGATGCTCGTGGATGCCCGTGAGACCGGCGTCCTTGTTGTGTTTGCCCCCCAGGATAATTGCCTCCACGTCGCGCTCACCCTCGTGACGGGTGTCTTCAAAGATCTCGTAACCTGCCTGTTTGTTGCGGTTGACTTGGAACGCCATCTTCCAGGGCCTGGTCCAGACCTTGGGGTCTTCGAGCGTCGCCTCGTAATCGATGCGATCGGCGCTGACTAGCGTCCAGCGCTCCACCACGTGCAACGCGTCGCTGTGGAAGCTTCCATGAGAGTCAATCCAGGTCCCGTCGGTGAAGTTCGTGACGTCGACGACCAGCGTGTTTCCCTCCCAGCGTCCACGTGAGTCCCCCATCCACAGCTTCACTTGTGGGCCGACGTGCGGGTGACCATCCAGCGGGATGACGCGATAGGAGTGGTTCGACTCGTAGACAATCAACACTGATCCCGGACGCTGAATGAACTGCATCCCGCCCGGCACGTAATTGTTGCGCGGCACCCCGTCGAGAAACGCGCGGACATGTGGGTCGACATGCTCCGGTTGCGTCGGCGTAAAGATGTCCCGCAGGAGCTGCGCTCTCCTGGCTGCCGCCGCCGGCTGATACGGAATCCGTCGATCAGGGGGGTCGACTACCACGATCGGATTCTGTTCTCCGACCCTGGCTTGAATGACGTCGTCGGCCGGATCTCGTCCGTCCTCGACGCTGTGCGCCGCCCCGACCGCGTCACTGATCCAGTGTCCCTGCATGTCCGGCTGGCCGTCGGCGAGGCGAGGGGGGCTCCAACGGGTTGGCGCGGATGCCTGTCCGGCCGCGGGAACCGGTACCAGCGAAATCATTGCCACGACGGCTGCGATGACTGAACCAGCCAAGGGGCCACCCCGCTTGATATCTGCGGCAACCCCCCTGCACAATTCGCGTTTGGAGCCGTACAGCGGTCCGAGCACTCGTAGGGTCATGTGACGCCTCCTCTCAAGAGCGAGCGCCGACTCACGCCGAGGGTTCGTATCGTCCGGAAGTCGCCGCGAGCATAGCACCGTTGGCCCGAGAACGATGTTGCGAACAGTTGCCTGGCGAGGGGCCACCGCGCTTACACGTCGCAGCCACGGCCACCATTGCGTTCGCATAGATTCAAATACATACGTTCCCGAGAACGCCCGATCCTCCGCAATAACTCACGTCCTGCAGCTGAATGATCAGGCCGTCGGGATCGGTGAAATACAGTTCTGGCGTGCCTTCCTTGGCCCCGCCGCGATCTTCCCTCCGCACGCTGATGTAATGAACAAGGGGGCTGGGTGCGCCCTGACCGTCGCCGCGTGGTTTGATCCCGTACGTCTCGAGTGCCTTGATGACGGTCTCAGGGCGGAAATTCTCCAGCGTCATGCAGAGGTGGTTGATGGCGACGCGCGGGGCGGCACCGGACCCGCCGCGGCCTGCTGCACCAGCGGTGAACATCAGAAACTCGCCGCGGCCGCCCAACCCGAGCACCGGGGCTGTTGGCCCCTGAAACGCCTGAATCCTGAGACCGAAGACATCCTGGCAGAACTTGCGGGACGCGGCGGGATCCGACACGTTGTTCGTGCAGTGGCTCCATCCGCGCAGCGCGAGCAGTCCGCGTCGTGGCGACGGCTCCTGCGCCCGGCACACGTTCCCGAGCCGGCCGGCTCCTCCGCAGTACCGCGGATCCTGTAACTGAATGACGAATCCATTCGGATCGCCAACGTAGAGCTCAGGTGTCCCCTCCTGCGCGCCACCGCCGTCCGGGCCTCGCATCCGCACGCGCATCTTCATGGGTCCGCCGCTCAGCCTCAGCCCTCCGCCACTGGTGCTTGCAGCGTTCTCAACCCTGGTCACGCCGTATTGCGTAAGGATCCTGCTGACGCGTTCGACGTCGAAATCCTCGACGCCCAGGGAGAGGTGGTCGAGCCGGGGCGGGTCCGAACCTGCGGCGCTCACGCCCAGAAACTGTGGTCCCGCGCCGATCTGCAAGTTCGTCCCGCTTCCCTGCCTGGAGATAACCGGCATGCCGAAGAGACCCTGGTAGAAATCCACCGAACGCTTCACATCAGAGACGGAGAGCATCACGTGGTTGATCCCTCGGACGCGCAGCGGCGGACCCGTCTGGGCCGGCAACCGTGGCGCAGCCATCAATGCATAAGCCCCCGCCGCCGTCGCCGTCAAGAATTCGCGTCGCGACCTCATACCCAACCTCTTTCTTATCAGCCTCGAAACGGACCTGCGCCATGGTATTGGAATCCCGTTCTCGGGGAACAGTGCTAGACGCCTTGAAGGCCGAATTCCCTGCGATTGAGTCAAGTTTTTTCCGACGGCCTTCAAGACGTCTACGCCCCGCCGGAGGCGGGGCAAAACCAGCACTGTGCCTAGCGAGGCGGAGCCAAACCACATATGCTCGAAGGTCTGAGGCGGAGCCTCGCTAGGTGTTACTCTCGTACGACACTCACGCACGGGCGGCAAACGAATCGCGGCCGGACCTCGAGTAACTGCTTTGATGTCGTCCGGCTGCAGAGGACGAAATCGTGAGATTGAAATCAGTGATTGTCTTGCTCGCGTTCACCGGCTCGGGCTGCCGGCAGATCGATCCGGCACAACCGCGGCTCACGTACCCGGTCGCCCACACCGGCAGCGTGGTCGATGACTACGGCGGGACGAAGGTCCCCGACCCGTACCGCTGGATGGAGTCGCTCGATTCGAAGGAAGTGGCCGACTGGGTGACAGCATCCAATGCCGTCACGGAGCCGTATCTGGCGAAGCTTCCACTGCGTGAGCATTTCAACACGCGACTGACCGAGCTCTGGAACTATCCGCGCATCAGCGTTCCCGTCGTCAAAGGGGGGAAACTGTTTTACTCGAGGAATACGGGTCTGCAACGGCAGTCACCCGTTTTCGTCCGCAGCAGTCGGGCAGCGCAGGCGATGCTCGTGATTGATCCAAACGTCATCTCGGAGGATGGCTCCGTCTCGCTCTCGCAATGGGTGCCTTCACCCGACGCGAAGCTGCTGGCGTATGGCCTCTCCGAGGGAGGCGCGGATTGGAACACCGTCCGGGTCCGTGACATCACGTCCGGCAAAGACATGCCGGACGAAGTGAGATGGATGCGCTTCTCGAGCATCTCATGGACGAACGACAGCAAAGGCTTCTTTTACTCGCGCTATCCCGAACCTCCGAAAAACAAGGTCCTCGAGGCCGCGCTGTCGGGACATGCCCTCTATTACCACCGGATCGGTACGCCGCAGTCGATGGATACGCTCGTGTACGAAAGAAAGGATCTATCGAGCTGGATCATCGGCGGCGACGTGACGGAGGATGGCAGATACCTCCTGATCGCGATGTACGAAGGGGCGGAAAACAAGAACAGCCTGTACTACGCGGATCTCGGCCGTGCAGAGGCGCCGAGGATCGGCGGACCGGTCAAGCCTCTCATGCCGATCAACGATGCGGAGTACCTGCCTGTGGGCAACAAGGGCACGACGCTGTATCTCCGCTCGGACAAGGAGGCACCGAACCGCAGGATTATCGCGGTCGATCTCCAGAATCCTGCCGCAGGTGGATGGAAGACGGTTGTTCCCGAACGAAAGGACGCGATCGAAGGCGCCGAAGTCATTGGCGGCCGAATCGTGACGCAGTATCTCGTCGACGTACAAAGCAAGCTGCTGCTCTTCGGTCTCGACGGCACGCCGCAAGGCGAGATCGCCTTACCGGGGACCGGGACCGTCGGCGTCTTCCAGGGACGGGAGGACGCACCGGACATCTGGTACAGCTTCAGTTCGCCGCTCATGCCGTCGACGGTGTACGTCTTCGACCCGGTGTCGAAGAAGAGTGACGGATTCGAGGTCGCGACGCCCCCCGTCGATACCAGCCGGTTCGAAACACACGCCCTGTTCGCCACCTCCGCTGATGGCACCCGCGTGCCGTTCTTTCTCACGGCACGCAAGAACGTGGCGCGCGATGGCTCCAATCCGACCATGCTCTACGGCTACGGGGGATTCTCGGTCACCACGCTCCCGATGTACCGGCAGGATGTGCCCGCCTGGCTCGAGCGCGGTGGCATATGGGTGACCGCGAGCCTGCGCGGCGGCGCCGAGTATGGCGAGGTCTGGCATAAGGGGGGCATGCTCGAAAAGAAGCAGAACGTGTTCAATGATTTCATCGCCGTCGCCGAACAGCTGGTCAAGGACGGATACACCTCCCCCGCTCGCCTGGGCATCATGGGCGGGTCCAACGGCGGACTCCTCGTTGGCGTCGTCATGGAACAGCGGCCGGACCTGTTCGCTGTCGCGCTCCCGGCGGTTGGCGTCATGGATATGCTGCGGTACGACAAATTCACAGGCGGAGCGTTGTGGACGACGGAGTACGGCTCTGCGTCGAATCCAGCGCAGTTCCCGTTTCTGATCAAGTACTCACCGGTGCAGAACATCAAGTCCGGTAGCTGTTACCCGGCGACGCTCGTCACGACGGCCGATCATGACGATCGCGTGGTGCCAAGCCATTCATTCAAGTTCGCCGCTGCCCTGCAGGCAGCCCAGGGTTGTGCGAAACCGGTCCTCATCCGAATCGAAGTACAGGGCTCGCACGGATATCGGCCGACGGACAAGCTCATTGCCGAACGGGCCGATCAGTGGGCGTTCGCGGCCGAGCAGATGGGCATGCGCTAACGGACATCCGTTCGCGCATTCTCAGTCACTGCATCTGGCAGCGACGCGTTCCGTGATCGCTTGGCTGGTGGGTGGATTCTCTCCGAGGCCGAGCGCATGCAGGAACTCGTGAATGACGATGATCTCGGTCGTCCTGCGATTCTGGAGAAAGCGATCTCTGAACGCTCGTCCGCAGACGCGAATGAGCCGAGAGCCGGTCTGGGTGAACGCCAGCGTCGTGCCCGCTCGGCATTGCGGTGCCTCGCGGTCATCGAAAAACCGTAGGAGTGCGAACGCTTCAGCGGGACTCATTCCGCTCGCCTCGAGCGTGGTCGACAGGCGCTGGCCTACCTCATCCGTAAAGTCGGCGAAGAGAGCTTGGCAGCCGGGGCGGGCGAGACGAACGACGGCCCCCTCCACCGCGCGCCACACGGCCAATCGAGTGTCGCTTTCCAGGAATCCGAACAGGACCGGTGTTTGCGCTCTGGCGGGACCGGCCAGCAGCCCGATCAAGAGAGCACACGCAAGGAACTCCGCAACACCACATGGCCCCTGCTTCCGGGAGGCCCTTAGGAACGGTCGGTTCATGATGTCCACCTCCGCTGGCTCCTAACGCGGAAGCGGTCATCGAACCGGCTCAAGGCAGCGCGTCACCTCCGATTCCCAGCGCGTTTCGGGCCCGCGGAGAGCCGGGCTCGGCCTCTCTTTCGTTCAGGCGGGCCGGCGTATACTCAGGGCCTTCGCCTAGAAAGACTTGGATGGTGACGCCGTGTCTTCGCCTCCCGGAGACGTGACGCAGCTGCTCCTCGCCTGGAGCGGTGGCGACCGGGATGCGCTCGCGGATCTGATCCCGGTCGTGTATGGGGAACTGCGCCGTATCGCCGCCCGCTACTTGCGTCACGAGCGGGTCGGTCACACGCTCCAGGCCACGGCACTCGTCCACGAGGCCTATTTCAAACTGATTGATCAAGACCATGCGCGCTGGCAGAATCGCGCGCAGTTCTTCGGTGTGGCCGCGCAGTTGATGCGACGAATCCTGGTGGACCACGCCCGGACGCACGTGGCTGCCAAGCGCGGCGGCGGTGTGACGCCGATTACGCTGATGGACGCTGCGGGTGCATCACCGCCGCGCGGGATCGATGTCCTTGCACTGGATGAGGCACTGACGCGCTTGACGGCCATCTACCCCGAACAAGGCCGGCTGGTGGAACTGAAGTTCTTCGGTGGATTGACCATTGAGGAAACCGGTGAGGCGATGGGACTCTCGCCCGCCACGGTGAAGCGCCAGTGGGCGGTCGCGCGGGCGTGGCTGCTCCACAATCTCCGTCACGAGGCCCACCCGTGAGTGCGCCCTCGTGGGCTGATCTCGAGGCGCTGTTTCACAAAGCCCTCGCGCGCGGGCCGGCCCAGCGTGCCGCCTTCCTGGCGGAGCACTGCGCCGGCCGCCTCGAGCTGCGCGCGGAAGTCGAAGCCCTTCTGCGAGCGCACGAAGCCACAGCGAGCTCCCTAGAGGTGCCGCCGATGGGACCGAAGACGCGGTTGAAAGCCGGAGTTCGCCTAGGACCGTACGAAGTGCTGGCTGAACTCGGCGCGGGCGGCATGGGCGAGGTTTACAAAGCACGCGACACGCGCCTCAATCGCACCGTCGCCATCAAAGTTCTGCCCACTCACGTCGCCGCCGACCTCAATTTGCGCGAACGCTTCGAGCGCGAAGCCCGCGCGGTCGCCGCGCTGAATCACCCTCACATTTGCACGCTCCATGACGTTGGCCAGCAGGATGGCATCGACTATCTCGTCATGGAGTACCTGGAAGGGCAGACCCTTGCCGAACGCCTGGAGAAAGGTGCGTTACCACTCGACGAGGCACTTCAGGACGCGATCCAGATCGCGGACGCGCTCGACAAAGCGCACAGGCAAGGCATCACTCATCGTGATCTGAAGCCGGGCAACGTGATGCTCACCAAAAGCGGCGTCAAGCTGCTCGATTTCGGCTTGGCGAAGTTCGCGCCTATTTCATCGGTTGGGATTGCGGGGATGACGGCCGCCGCGACGCAAAGCGCGCCGCTGACGGGCCAAGGCACCGTCCTCGGGACCCTGCAATACATGGCCCCCGAGCAGCTCGAAGGCAGGGAGGCGGACTCGCGTACCGACATCTTCGCATTCGGGGCCCTGCTCTACGAGATGGCGACCGGGCAGAAGGCGTTCTCGGGCAAGAGCCAGGCGTCGCTGATCTCCGCGATCATGGGGTCACAGCCGGCGCCCGTATCGTCGATCGCGCCGATGACGCCGCCCGCGTTCGACCGGGTGGTGCGCACGTGTCTCGCGAAAGACCCTGACGACCGCTGGCAGACCGCGCACGACGTGAGGCTGGAGTTGACGTGGGTCGCGGAGGGCGGCTCCGCTGTCCGACTTCCTGCGCCGGTGTTCGCAAAGAGAAAAAACCGCGAGCAGCTGGCCTGGGCCGTCGCCGCGCTTCTTGGCGTCGTCGCCGCGCTCGCGATCGCCGGCTATCTGCTCCGCGCGCCGAAACCGCTTCAGGCGGTGCGAGCATCGATCCTGCCGCCGGCCGGAGCAATGTTCGAGCCGATCAGCGGCGCCGTCGCGCTCTCCGCTGATGGCCGGCAGGTGGCGTTCTCGGCGACGGATTCCGACGGAGACCGCTCGATCTGGGTACGTTCGCTCGATTCATTGCAAGCACGGAAGCTGGACGGCACTCGGGACGCGTACGATCCTTTCTGGTCGCCGGACGGCCGTTTTCTAGGTTACGGAGGCGATGCGGGGGCCGGGCTGTTCAAATTCGAGGTTCCGGACGGCCCGGCCCAAAAGATCGCCGACATGCCGGACGGCCGCGGTGGCTCGTGGAACGGCGACAACGTCATCCTGTTCGCAAAGTCCGGCGCGAGCCCGCTGTTTCGCGTTTCCTCTTCGGGCGGCCCCGTACAGCAGGTGACCCGACTCGATAAATCCCGGGGAGAGACCGGTCACTGGCGACCTCAGTTCCTTCCCGACGGGCGGCACTTCCTCTACCTCGCGCGCGGCGAACCTTCACAGAACAGTGGCATCTACGTCGGGTCGCTCGACTCTCCCGAAACGAAGCGCGTCACAGACCTCGACGTCCCGGCCTCATTCGCGGAGCCCGGATATCTGCTCTTTATTCGCGGAAAAGTTCTCATGGCGCAGCCTTTCGATCCGAAAGCGTTACGTGTGACCGGCGAGCCCGCGGTCGTCGGGCGCGACGTGCAGTACGTGGACACGTTCGGGTCTGCGGCGTTCTCGGCCTCCGACTCCGGGACGCTCGCCTACCAGGGTGCGAGTCCCGTAGCGCGGCAGCTCGTCTGGTTCGATCGGTCCGGCAAGAGGATCTCGACTCTGGGGCCCGATGCGGAGTACGTCGGCGAACCCCGCATCTCGCCGGACGGATCTCAGGTCGCCACCGCGCGAATCGACCCGGCGACCCGCAGCATCGACATCTGGATCTTCGACGTCTCGCGCGGCATCGGGTCGCCCTTCACGTTCGACGCGGCGAACGAGCAGGAGCCCGTCTGGTCCGCCGGCGGCGATCGTCTCTTCTTCGACTCCAACAAGGCCGGCATCGGGGATCTCTACGAGAAGGCCGCAAGCGGCGCCGGAACGGAACAGCTGCTTTCGAAATCCGATCTCTGGAAGGACGCGCTCGACGTCTCGTCCGACGGACGCTGGCTCCTCTACCGCGTCTCGGATCCAAAGACAGACATCGACATCTGGCTCCTGCCCCTCTTCGGCGATCGCAAGGCCACCCCATTGATGGCAACGCCCTTCAGAGAAAACGAGGGGCGGTTCTCGCCCGACGGGCGGTGGCTCGCGTACCGGTCGAACGAAACGGGAACGCAGGAGATCTACGTTCAGCCGTTCCCGCCGACCGGCCAGAAGTGGCAGGTCTCGACGACCGGGGGGCGGACTCCGAGGTGGACGAGCGGCGGTCGCGAGCTCGTGTACGTGGAGTTGCCTGACAAGCGGAAAGTCGTGGAGATCCGAACCGCGCCGTCGTTTCAGGCGTCGGTTCCGAAAGACCTGTTCGCGACGCCGCGCGCGTATGGTTCCGACGTCAGTCGCGACGGCCAGCGACTCCTCGTGAACATGCCCGCGGCCGAGGTCGCACCGAACCCGATGACGATCGTTCTGAACTGGACGCAGGAGCTGAAAAAGTAGCGCTCTGGCGGGCCATTTTGGTCCGCACGGATATCATCTCCGCACCACGTGACGCTTGCAGCTGGCAGACGCGGGGGCGTGGCCGCCTGATTCGAACTTCATTCTGGGCAGGTGTGGGCGAACGGGTGAATTGCGCCGGGATGCGCGTGCCGATGGCGGTTCGAGCCGCCGGGCGCGTTCGCATAGACCGGACCATTCCTGAGGCCCATCCAGCGCCCGCACCCGGCGTCGTCCCTTAACGAGTAGCCTTCAGATCCGCGTACGCCTGGCGCACGAACCGTTCGCCGGTGGTACCCGGTTCCTTGATTCTGGCGTCCAGGTCGGCATTGACCTTGGCTGCCACGACTTCATCCTCGCTCTTCCCCTGGGCAACGAGCGTCGAGACGCGATCGCGAATCGTCATGGCGACATCGCGATGCGCCGTGACGGCAGCGCGGTCAACCGTCGCCCCGTGGCCGGGAATGATCTTCGTGTTGGGTCCGGCGTGGCCAATCACCGTGCCCAGGCCATCGATCAGACCCTGCAGGGAGCCACCGTTGTTCCGATCCACGTTCGGATACTGGATGGAGCGGTAGAAATCGCCCGTCATGATGATGTCGAGCCCTGGGAAGTAGACCATCGTGTCGCCGTCGGTGTGCGCCCGCGGGATGGCGATCAATTGCACCACTTCACCATTCATGTGAAGCGTCAGCATGTCGCGATAGGTCTGTTTCGGGAGACCGATGGCAGGCGTGGGCACGCCCGGCTGGCCGTTGCCTTGCGGATTGGGATGTGCCAGGCGGAGGCGCAGTTCCTCCCGCGAAATGATCGTCGCGCCCATCTTTCCGAAGTTCTCATCGCCACCCGTGTGATCACCGTGCACGTGCGTGTTCACGATGAACTTGATGGGTTGCGGCGTGATCTGCTTGATCGCGGCCGCAATCTTGTCGCTCAACGGCGCGAACTGGGTATCAACCATGAAAACGCCGTCGGGCCCGAACAGGACGCCAATCGTCCCTCCCTGGCCGTCGAGCGTGTAGAACTTGTCGGTGACCTTGTTGGCTTTGATTTCAACCTTGCTGAAATCTGGCGGCCCCTGCGCGTACGCGAGCGCGCTGCACAGGACCAAGGCGCCAAGAGCGACGGTGAGTCGAACGGCTCTCATGTTGATCATCTCCCTCAGAATGTGACGGGATCCGCCGGCAGAGTACATCAGCTGACGTCTTTTGGCCAACCCCTGGTGAGTTGTCAACATCCGAACATCAGCTTCGAGACGGGTGTAGGATTCAGCCCGTCTGGAGGGTTGAGGCATGAGAAAGCCACTCGTCGCGGGCGCGGGGTTGGTGTGTCTGGCACTGCTGACTATTCTCGGCATGCCTCGCTCGGATATGCGCGCGTCCGCGCAGGATCAAAAAGCGGGCTCGAAGGCGACCCTGCCGGTCTTCGAAGTCGACTCCCGCTTTCCGATGTTGCCGGACCGGATGCTGATGGGCGGCGTCGGTGGAGCGACGGCCGACTCTCACGGCAACGTCTGGGTGTTCCACCGGCCGCACACGCTCGAGGAAGGTAACGCGACCGAGAACGGGTACACGCCGGGTCCGCCAGTCATGGAATTCAGCGAAACGGGCAAGTACATCCAGGGATGGGGCGGGCCGACGCGTGACGGACGCTACGAGTGGTTCAATCGCGGCGGTCTCTTTTCCGCCTTCGCGGAATGCGCCTCGTGCTCGAAGGAGCACCGAACCAATGGCGACGGACGTCCGGGGAGCGGCGAGCACGGCATCGCGGTCGACTACAAAGACAATGTGTGGCTGACCGGCAACGGCACCGGAGACGGGCAGATCCTCAAGTTCACCAAGGACGGCAAGTTCCTGCTGCAGATCGGCAAAGGCGGAGTCGCCGTTGACAGCAACAGCACCGAACACTTGAGCAGGCCGGCAGGCATCGCCGTGTATCCGAGGACGAACGAAGTATTTGTTGCTGACGGGTACGGCAATCGCCGCGTCATCGTCTTCGACGCCGATACCGGCGCCTACAAGCGCCTCTGGGGCGCCTACGGCAAAAAGCCGGACGACAAGGCGCCGAACGCGCGCCAGTCCACCGGCCAGGCGTCACAGCAATTCAACACGCCGCACGGCATCGCGATCTCCAACGACGGCGTGGTGTATGTGGCGGATCGCGCCAACAACCGGATTCAGACGTTCACGCTCGATGGCGTGTTCCTGAAGGAAGGATTCGTGAAACGCGAGTCAGATGGCACCGGCTCCGCGTTCGGCGTCGGATTGTCGGCCGATCCGCAGCAGCGGTTCCTGTACGTCGCGGACGGTTCCAATGAACGCATCGCCATCCTCGATCGCAAGACGCTAGAGGAGATCGGTCAGATCGGCCGCGCTGGCCGGAAAGCGGGCGAGTTCTTTCACCTGCACAGCCTCGGCGTCGATCCGAAGGGCAACATCGTCACGGGCGAGTCACAGGGCTATCGCGTCCAGAAGTTCATCTACAAAGGACTGTCAACGGCCTCGCGGTAGTAGAGCAAGCGAGCGTATCGGGCAAGGGTCGCGCAAGCGGTCTTCCTTACCTTGCAGGTAGACGAAAGCAGATAATTCCTATGCTCCCAATCGGCGACGACGATACCGCTCGCAGAACTGTTCCGCTGGTCACGTATGCCTTGATTGCTTTGAACATCCTGTTTTTCTTTGTAGAGCAGAGTGGCGGTGACGCGTTTGTTGTGAAGTGGGCTTTCGTTCCTCGCCGCTTCCTTGCGAATCCCTCCGGTGATGTTCCGACGCTCTTCACTTCCATGTTCATGCATGCCGGGTGGCTTCACCTGGGTGGCAACATGCTTTACCTATGGATCTTCGGTGACAACGTGGAAGACCGTTTCGGACACATCAAGTTCACAATCTTCTACCTACTCTGTGGGCTTGCAGCAACTGCTGCACAGTTGGCATTTAGCCTCGGATCAAACGTGCCGAATTTGGGAGCATCGGGGGCGATTGCGGGAGTGCTCGGCGCTTACATTTTGCTGTTCCCGCAGGGCAGGGTCAAAGTATTGCAGGGCCAACAAGTGATTCAAGTGCCCGCGCTGATAGTCATTGGGATCTGGATCGTTCTGCAGTTTTTTAGCGGCATCGGTTCCATTGCCAACACTGCGCAGACGGGTGGCGTTGCGTACATGGCGCACATCGGTGGATTCCTGGCGGGGTTTGTCTTGACCTTTTTGTTTCGTGGGAGTGGACCGCCCACGCGGATTGCTCTCTGAAAACACGGCTGATGCTTGTTCGCGGAGGACGATCATGACAGATTCGAATCCGAATCCCGACTCCCGAATCCCGAATCCCGGACGGCGCGGGTTCATCAAAGCGGGAGCCGGCGGGTTGGGCGCTATCGCTACGATGTGGCCTGCCGCCGCCGCGCCGGCGGAGACGGCGCTGCAACCGTGGTGGGCCGCACGGCCGTCCAGCGCGAAAGCCAATCGGCCTGTCGCCATCGATCTCCATGCTCACTGGGTGCCGCCGACCTACGCCAAAGCCATGGCGGATCTCGGGCGGCCCCTTGGCAACCCCTTCCCACTCGAGCTCGACATCGACCAACGCCGCAAATGGATGGACGAGCACGGCGTGCAGATGCACGTCCTGACCCTGAACGGGGGGATGCCGTGGCAGCTCGTCACGCCGGAGGAGGGGGTGCGTCTCGCGCAGATTGTCAACGATGCCGGTGTCGAGGCCCACACCAGGTTTCCCGACCGCTTTATCGCCTCGATCGAATTGCCGATCCGTGACGCCGACATGGCGCTGAAGGAACTGAGTCGCGTTGCCGGAAAGCCGGGCCTGCGAGCCGTTCACCTGCCGGACTCAATTGACAACCGTGACTATCTGTTCCAGCCGGAGTTTGTTCCGCTGCTGGCGCGGATCGAGGAACTGGGATATCCGATCCTCTTTCACAATCTGAATTCGGATCTTTTTGGACGAAGGCCAGCTGATGCCGGCCTCGACAACACGTTCGCACACGCGGTCCTCGCGGCCAAGTTCATCAGCACCGGCACGCTGGACAGATTTCCGAAACTTGAAATCGTCCTGCCGCATGCCGGCGGCGCATTCCCCTACGTCGCGGGACGACTTGAACATTTCATGGATCACATGGGAGGCGACCGCCCGAAACCGCAACGTCCGTTCAAGACGTACGTGCGGCGATTCCATTACGACTACCTCACCTATCACCCGGAGGGGTTCCGCTTTCTTCTGAGCCTGGTGGGATCAGATCGCATCGTCGTCGGCACGGACAGCTTCAACGCCAGGGACATCGAGTACCCCAGCGCCGTGGTCGAGCAGTTCAAGTTGCCGGCCGTGGATCGCGACCGCATCCTGAAGGGCAATGCGGTGCGGCTGTTCCGTCTTTAGAAAAGAAATGCAAACCTTCTTCGTGTCCTAGGGAATCGCGAACGTCCAGACCCGAACATCGTTAACACGTCGTGTTCTTCGTGGTTTCAAGAAAGCCACATCGCCATTGCGGTGTAACATCCCGCATATTCCGACCGTTGTCAGATTACGCGACGCGCAGCGTTCATGAGTGTGACGCAAGGCTCACCCATGAACCGAAGACAGTTTCTTGAGCTTGCTGCGGGCGCAGCCTGCCTGCCGTTCACAGGGTGCGCGGCCCATCACGAGGCATTGATGCATTGCCCGGGACCGTTTTCCGACTTCTCTCGGGTGGACGATCTCGGCATCCCCGCATACCGCATCAGGCCCGACAAGGCGCGGGTTACATGAAGGTCCGTCTCGGCGTCACGACCGGACCGCAACGCATGACGAAGGCCCACCTCAAAGTCGACACTGAAAGCCACACATGCGAAATCGATGCGGACGGCCCATGGAAACCGCGCGGCCCGTTGGAGAAGGCGGCATGAGGCATCGGCGGCTCCTCCCGCTGCTTGCCGTGCTGACGTCCCTCTGTGCTCGGCCCGCATGGGGGCAGGCCGTAGGGCAGGCCTTCCCGCAACAGGACGTCGAGCCCATTCAGCAGGCGCTGGGACGCGTGACCTGTCCTGGCGACCCGCCGGGCAATCTGGGATCCCTGAGTTGTGAGTACACGAAGACGATGCGACTTCAGAAGTTCTTCGGCGGATCGGTGACCGATCAGGCCGTGCTGAGCGCGTCGTTCTTCGGTACGGTCGCGCAGTTAAGAAAGTCACCCCCTGAGTGGGAGCGCGACTGGGAGGGGCTCGGCCGGCGCGTCGGCACCCGGTACGGCCAGAGCTTCGCGAAGGGCCTCACGGTATTGGGTGTGGGCCTGATCATGAGAGACGATCCTCGTCTCGTGGATTACGCCAGCGATCCGCTGATCGACCGGAAGCAGCGTCAGCGAAATCCTATGATGGGTCGCGAGCGAAGGGGCCGTACATGGACACGCGTGGGCCATGCGATCGTCGACTGGGCCACCGTCAGAAAGTCCACGCCCGCGGGCGATGGTGGCCGTCGACCCAACTGGCCTTTGTTTGCCGGCGCGGTAGCGAGCGGCGTGACCGGCAACCTCTGGTACCCCGACCGCCTGACGACTCGGACCGAGACCTCGAAGCGGATCGGAGGATCGCTCGGGACGGCGCTCTTCGCGAGCTTCTACAACGAGTTCCAGCCGGAGCTCGGTCGAGTACTCGGCCGCATGTTCAGGCGCGGTGCCACGTCGACGAGCCCGGCCACGCCGGCGAGCCAGCCATGATGCGCCTCATCATCGTTCTCGCCAGCGTCGTGGTGCTCACGGCTTGTCACGTGAGCAATCGCCTCTACAACCCCGCGAGCGGCCTGGGCGATACACCCGCTCTAGAGTCGGTCGTCGCGCTCACACCAAACAGCTCTCAGCCCGACGTGGTCGATGCCACATGCACGCCGGTTGACAAGGCCTGCCTCGCGTTCCTCGAATTCGACGACATGGGTGAGAGCTGGGATCGCCGCCAGCTCCCCGAAGCGATCGCGATGATCGAGCGCGCCACGTCGCTGCCGCGCCCGCCCGTCGTCGTGGTCTTCATCCACGGGTGGAAGAACAACGCCGATCGCGACGAGCGCCATCGCAACGGCAACGTCGTCGGATTCGAAGGCATCCTCGAGTACTTGCGACAGTCGGTCTACCCCCAGTCTCCCGTCATAGGCATATACATCGGCTGGCGTGGGGATCTGATACCGCCGTACTGGCCCGCGCGCCGGCAACTGAGTTACTTCAACCGCGAGAACGCTGCGATTCGCGTGCCCGGCCCGAGCCTGACCACCGCGCTCGTTACAGTGGCGACAACGGCGCACCAGCGAAACCCTGGCTCCTACGTCCTGATGATCGGACATTCGTTCGGCGCGCTGGTGCTCGAGCGGGCGCTCTCGCAGGCAATGGCAGATTACGCGTTGCGTGCCGCCACCGACACGAGCACGACGTCCACGACGCGGGATGGCGGGTGGGCCGATCTCGTGACCTACATCAACTCAGCGGCGGCTGCCAACGAGGGCAAGCAGATGCTCGATCTGCTGAAGAACCGCACCGTGTTTCTGACGCGCGACGACACGGGCAGGGACTATCCGCACCCGCTCTTCCTGTCGGTCTCGTCGCTTGGCGATGCAGCAACGCGATTCGCGCTCCCCGTCGGGCACGGGCCGTCATTCCTCGTCCACAAGAGCACGGGCAGCTTTCGCTCCTACGGGGCTGCCGATGCACCGCAACCGCCCGTCACGGCCCAGAGTGCGTACTTCACCAGCACCGTCGCGCACATGCAGGCGCTTCAGAGCCACACGGTCGCCGAGGGCGCCGCCTGCGCCGAGGGTTCGACACCCTTGTCTCCGGCTGTCTCGTTCACGCTCCCGAATGCGAAGACGTATCAGCTGTGCGAGAAGTCGGGACGTTGGAACGACACGCCGTATTGGGCAATGCAGATCCCTACGTCGATCGTGAGGGATCACAGCAGCATCTTCACTGAAGACTTCGTCAAGCTGCTGCGGGTCTTCCTGCCGGCCACAGAGGTGGTGGCCGATCCTCAGCGGCGTCCCAGGCTGCTGGCCGCCGTGACGCCCGCTCGAGCACAGGCGGGAAGCTCGATCACGTTGCGAGGGTCACGCTTCGGTACGACGCCCGGCTCGATCGCGGTGGCCGGACAACAGGCCAAGGTCACCGAATGGAACGACTGGAGCGTCGTGTTCGTGCTGCCATCGGGGCTCGTGCTGGGACAGACACGAATCACGCTCACGACATCCGACACGCGCCAGACGATTTTTCCGCTCGAAAGCCTGACGGTTGAACCGTGATTCCGTGTGTTCCCGAACAAGTTCCGAAACAGGACATCGCTAAACGTTCAACTCATGGGCCTGGGTAAGGGCACAAAGACGGTTTTAACCACGAAAGGCCTCGAAGGGCACGATGAAAAACAGAACTAGTCCGGGACTAAGTAGTTGTTGAAGTGCTGGACGCCTCTTCAGAAGACTGGCCACTTTCGAGTTGGTCGATGATGACATCGAGCTTGTGCTCGACCTGGTCGAATCGCTCGTTGATGTCCCTGACGAGATGTGCGATCCAAAACGCGACAGCAAGGATGCAGGCAACGAGTGTCCAGACAAGAAAAGTCACCACTGGCGGACTACCCTTCTTTTTCAGGAGCTTCACGAGTGCATGTTGCGGATCATCGCGCATGACCAATCGCTCCTCTTTCGGTCCGCGCCGGTTAACCCCGTCTTTGTGCCTTGTTCGATCGGATCGCATCCCGAGTGGATTCAAGGCGGACACCGTCATGATCTTCGGAGCGATCTTGGCTGCGGCATAGAGCGCGGCGCGTCGATCAGGAGATTCAACGACAACGGAGGGGCATTCGGGGGTCCGATCGCGCGCGACCGGCTGTGGTTCTACACCGCCCATCGGTGCTGGGGTTCCTCGAAATACATCCAGGGCACCTACTACAACAAGAGCCCGAACAAGCTATTCTACGTCCCCGATCTCGACCGGGTTCGGCTCGCAGTGGCTCGTCCCGTACGAAATCCAGGGTGGGCGCCTGGCACGGATCAACGTACAGTTCGACTTCTAACGATGCACTTTTCGCTCCCACGTAGCCACGGAGACACGAAGGCACGGAGGACTTTCATGTTTATACTCCGTGACTCCGTGACTCCGTGGCCCGTGGAAGTGAAAGGCGTCGCGACCGGCGTGGCGCTCTTACTCGTGCTGGCCTCCCCTGCCGTGGCGCAGTGGCTCAACGTCCCCCAGGCCAACACGCCTCGCACACCGGACGGCAAACCAGATCTCATTGCGCCTGCGCCACGCACGCCGGACGGAAAGCCGGACCTGTCCGGGATCTGGCAGCGGACGCGTGGCGTCCCGCCAACCTCCGGCGGGGCGGACGGCATCGGTGCCGGTGTCGAAGTACTTTTCCAGCCCTGGGCGGAAGCCCTTTACAAGGCTCGCGCGGAGAACAACGGAAAGGGCACGCCAAGCGAGCGGTGCCTACCGCACGGCATCACGAAGGCCGTCTCTGTGCCCGAGCCGTTCAAGATCGTCGAGACGCCTGGCCTCGTCGTGATTCTCCACGAGGAATTCAATCACCATCGCCAGATCTTCACTGACGGGCGCCGCATGCCCGAACGTCGCGTACCCACCTGGCTTGGTTACTCCCGCGGCACCTGGGAGGGCGACACGTTCGTCGTCGACACGACGGGATTCGTCAACGACACGTGGCTCGATTTCCGCGGGCACCCGGCGACCGACGCCCTTCATCTCGTCGAGCGATATCGACGCCGCGACTTCGGACATCTCGAGATTCAGTTCACCATCGACGACCCGAAAGCCTATGTGAAACCGTGGAACGTCACCATGTCGTTCGATCTGCTTCCCGACACGGAGCTGATCGAGCACATCTGCGAGAACGAGCGCGATGCCGCGCACATCGTAGGCAAGTAGTGGCGTCATGAAAAGTGTCCTTGCGCGGTGGATAGCCGGCGGCCTGTCGATCGCGCTCTTAATGTGTGGTGTTGCCGGTGCACAGGCGCCACAAGGGCCGAGGCGGCCGAATGGCAGGCCCGATCTGTCGGGGATCTGGCGAAGCGCCAGCAACCGGTACCTGACGGATCTCTCCGCTGGAAGCGCTCTCCCCTTCCAACCCGGGGCCGCAGCACTGTACAAGGAGCGGCTGGCGAGCAAGGGACAGGGCCGACCCTCCGAGCGGTGCCTGCCCCGCGGCGTGCCGAGCATGATGCTGGCGCGAGACCACCCGTGGAAGGTCGTACAGACGCCGGACGCCATCATCATCCTCTTTCACGACTCACTTCATTACCGGCAGATTTTCACCGACGGCCGCCCCTTTCCCGCGGACCCTTCGCCGAAATGGCTCGGTTATTCGATTGGCCGATGGGATGGCGACACGCTGGTGGCCGAGACGATCGGCCTCATCGACGAGACCTGGTTGGACGATGGCGGCCATCCCCACAGTGACGCGTTGAAAGTCACCGAGCGTTTCCGTCGCCGCACCGCAGGCGCCATGGATGTCGACATCACGATTGACGACGCGAAGGCATACACCAGGCTCTGGACCGTCACTGTGCGTTTCGAGCTGGTTCGAAACGGCGAGCTCGGAGAAGACGTCTGCGCGGTTTCATAACGGTTTTAACCACGAAGGCCACGAAGACGATTAGCCATAAAGAACACAAAGATCTCTAAAAGTCCCTTTGATCGATCTATCTCCATGCGCTACGGGCCATCAAGGGGGCACCAAGAAGCGCTCGGTCGGCGGCAGATCCTTAATGCGGACTATCCTCAGGAGCGGCGCCGATACCGCTTTGAAGCGGTGACGCCGACGACGACGTTTGGCGTTCGTCAACGTCGGCGTCGGTAATCAGAACTCTTCACCCGCCTTCAGGACCTTGCTGCAAGGAGGGCGAAGGAGGTGGCCGAGACTGCAGCAGAGTGCCTGCTCACCCCGTCACTTGTTCGATCGATTCAGCTGCACCGCCCCCTCGAGCTCCACCGTTACGAAGGACCCGTAGTTTGAATCGAATCCGCTGGCAGTAATGTCCGCGGTTGCCATGCCTGAACCGAATGGCACGTTGCCACTGGGAATGACCTGGGCCGACCATGCCGTCGGACTCGTCTTGCACGCCACCGATCCCGAAAACGTCCCCGTGGCGAGAGCGAACCGATTCAGCCGCTGGCGAACGACGCCGGCCACGTTCACGGTGGTCTGCGTCGAGCAGGTTGCGGTGCCGCTCAGCCTGATTGCCCCGAAACCGTCCGCGGTTCCCTTTCCATTCACCGTGAATTGGATGGTTAGCTGTGGCGGTGGAGGCGGGTTCACGATGCGGATCTCGCCAAATAGTGCGGGCGCCGCCCCCTCGCAATGCTGTTCGAAGGTGGCATGGAAGCGCTCGACGTATCCGCCGGGTCCATAAACAGCCTCGAGCACCTCGAACCGACCGGTCACCATGTTGCACCCGCGCCCGTCACCAAAGATGTCCAGGCCCGGCGTCGTATCCGTCTGGAATCGGGTGGCTTGCTCGTAGACGCCAGGATCGAGCGATTGTCCGATTGGGGCCTCGAGGCGAAAGAACCAGAAACCGCCGGCGAACGGGAAGACGTTGCCAAATATCCGATTGTTATCCTGACTGATTGACGCGCTGAACGACGCGGTATCTGGTGTGAAGAGCACCGTCTGACCTTGCCCGATATAGTCGCCAGGATCGCTCACAAAGGAGAAAGAGCTTTCATCCTGGGCGATCGCATTGCCGGGGATTGCCAGGTAGAGCCCAAGGATCACAATCAAAGCGGTTGTTCGCATGGTCGCATCTCCAGCGCAAAAGGAATCAGGTACACCTAGGCCGCGTACGCGCCTCAGTCGTCTGCTCCCGCCGTAGCGCGACACAAAGTGGATTGATTCGCGTCTACCTCCAAATAACGCTGTGCTTCGGCATAACTAACAGCATTGGACTTTGTGCTCTACGGCGTCAGAGCAAACGTCCACACCGATCCACCAGCGGGAACTTTCGCCGCCGCGTAGCGATTAGCCAGAACACCACCGCGTCCCGAGGCGACGCTCACATACTGCCGGCCATTGTGTGTGTAGGTGATCGCCGTCGCATTGATGCTCGAGCCCGTCTGGAATTGCCACAGCGTCTTGCCCGTCGCTGTGTCGAGGGCAACGAACTCACCAGTCAGTTTGCCGGTGAACAAGAGTCCACCGCCCGTCGCAAGCATGCCCGCCGAACCAGGCAGATCCGTCAACGGAACTTCCCATTTCTTCTGACCCGTGATCGGATTCAGCGCGACGAAGTGACCGAGCACATCGCCCGGCTTAACGTCCGGAATCCTGGCGGTAATCCCCGTGGAGTCCGCACCGAGAACCTGGGGCCTGGGTGCCGCGATCTGAAACGATTCCTGCAGCCCCTCTGAGCTGCATTCAAATCGGTGAAGACCGTCAATTTCTGGGTGGCGGCACTCTGCCTAGAGCCGGCTTCGGCGGCCTTCGGACCCCCGGCAACTCGAAGCTGTAGTTTCTATCGCTGCCGCTAAGCTGGAATCGTCGCTTATGTCAACACGCCGAAGACTCGGCGCCCACTCTGAGGCGGCGGATGCCACGCAGGCCACAAAGACGGAACCCTAGTGTTCTTAGTGACCTTCGTGGCTAAACGTCTTCGTGGCCTTCGTGGCTGTCCGTGTTCCCTAAACGGTGGCGCCGTTCCGTGAACTACCAGTTGTCGCGAGCCCACTTGATCAACTCCGCCAGGGCGGAACCGCCGGCGGCGACATTGTTGGTTTGAGCCCCATATTCCGAACCGGAATGGGTCCCGATGACGCGCGGACTGTCGCCCCACCACGCCCAGAGCGGTCCGCCGGAGTTGCCGTCCGTGGCATCGCCGTTATGTTCGAGCTCCACGCCGGCCCCGTCCGAGTCGTCGTCCGTAATGACGATACCGGACTGGCGGGTTGGAAACGCACCGTTGGTCGCGTAACCGAGAACGACTCCGGGATATCCGATGAGCGTCCAGTAGGCGCCTCCTTCCCAGTCGTCGTTGTAGGTCTTGTATCCGAAGTAGCCGAGGCTATCACCAAGTGGCGTGTAGAGTTTCAGGACTGCCATGTCGTCGCCCTGTTCGTGGTCCGGATATCCGCGCGCCTTTTCTGTGTAGGAGTACACGCCGCTACCTAAGGGGGTCTGGTTCTGGTTGTAATAGAAACCGGGCATGAACTTCATCGTCCACGTGCTGGCTCCCCACGGTACGACATGACTCGCCGTGAGGACGACGTTCTTGCCGACGAGGGCGCCCGTGCCGCTCCAGCTCGACGAGATTTCCCCCCAAGGAAACGTGTATGTGCACGAGACGTCGATCCGTCCAGCGCAAAACCACGGCCAGGTGTTGGGGTAGAAGATCCGGCGGTCATCGTTGCCGATCACGAACTCGGGTACGACTCGCTTACCGTTGCGCCGCCGGAGGAAGCGAGGCAACCGCGCGGCGCCCGGGCGGGGGAAGAAGGAGAGGGTGGCCCAATTCGGGCGGACGGAGCCCTGCGACTGCGGGTCCTCGGGTCCCACGCCGAGTTTGCCTACTGCGGTTTGCTCCAAGGCCTGGCCGGGGATTCCCTCAAGAACGCTGGGACCAAGCGGCACGCGCCACGCTGAAAAATCCTTAGCGGTGACTGCAGGCTGGGGATTGAGTTTTGGCGCCGCGTTACCTCTAGAGTGCAGGTAGAGGTAATTGCTGCGGACGAGGTCGTCGAGCTCCTTCGGCATCTTTCCGGTGCCCGGTATCTCCTCGCGACCGACCAAGTCATGAACGGGAGTCGGGAGGTCTGTGGTCATGAAGTGCTCCTTGCAGAGTTGGTGTTGCGGACGGTGCCGGCACCGAGAACCTGGGGCCTGGGTGCCGCGATCTGAAACGATTCCTGCAGCCCCTCTGAGCTGCATTCAAATCGGTGAAGACCGTCAATTTCTGGGTGGCGGCACTCTGCCTAGAGCCGGCTTCGGCGGCCTTCGGACCCCCGGCAATTCGAAGCCGTAGCTTCTATCGCTGCCACTAAGCTGGAATCGGCACTGGCCCAGCTGCCTCCCGAGATCGGCATAGTCCCGACGCGATTCCTCAGGGAATTGATTCATCCAATAGAACAACTCGCCTCTGGCATGCTGAAGCGCCGCGTTGAAGTCGTCGAGAAATTGCGGCGCTTGCGGAAATGGCGAACCTGGAGTGCCTCGGAGTTGAAGGTAAAGGGGCCATACCCTCGCCAGGAGTCCATACGCATCAACCCAATCCTCCTTCTGATAGGCCTGCCATCCTTGGTCGAATTCTTTCCACACGACGGACGTATCGACGCTTAACGATACGATCTCCCCGCTGTGCGCGTCGCGCGGGGTGCCGAGGAGTACAAGTAAGGCGATTAGCCCCATGTCGCCGCAGTACCGGATCCACTTACTCTGGTTTTTGCCGCTCATAGCTTTTCTCCTCTGGTGGAGGAACACGAGGCAGCTCAGGTCGTCTTGGACGCTCGGGTATTGGCTGTTCAATCGCAGGTACGGTCGCGCGAGCTCCCTCGGTGATCCGGACTGATATCCCTGTGTAAAGTCCTATGGCTACGATGATGGCTCCCATGAGGATCAAGAACAGTCCGGGAGACGCGCTGACGAGGTCGGCCTTCGCCCCCTTCAGTTCCATCCGGAACTTGAATTCGCCGGTTACTCCTTTTAGAAAGAGCGCATAACCGAGTCGGGCGAAGAGATACCCGGTAATGAGCGCGCAGACTTTGAACGACCACCCGAAGAACATCGTCGTCAAGTGTTGTACGGCTTGGTCCGTCATTGCGGATTTGCCTTTGTTTCGACAACAGCTATGTACCGGCGGACGGAGATGAGAGCACAATCAACAAAACGAAGAGACGGTCAAAGTCGAACACCTTGCCATCAAGGATGGCCGCTTCCAACATCACGGACTACCGCCGCGTTCCGAAGCCTCGGATCCGCTTCGCGAGCCAATCTTGGATGGTCGTGAAGTACGCTGGCACGAATCGCTGCAGTGACTTCGTTTCCGCGTTACTCCCTACGTTCGCCTCCCACTGAGCATGGTTCGCCTTTGGCAGAACCCTTAAAGTGAAATCTCGATTCCCTCCCGCCTTGAGTGCCGCCTCCCAGGCCGCCTTGTTCTTTTCCGCGAGGATGTTGTTGTCCAGTTCTCCCCACAGCGCGAGCGTCGGCGTCTGGAGCTGACGAAGAGTCGGCACGGGATCGTAGAAGTACGAGCGCTTGATGAATTGCCAGTAAGGGTGGTCGGGCGTTCCAGGGATAGTGTCGGGCGGTTTGCCCATCCGAACGGCAAGCCTCTCACGGGCCGCGGCGTACTCGTCCCACCCCTGGCCCGTTCGCGCGAATTCATACTGGAGCTCCATGAGAGCGATGATCTGGTCGACCGTCTGCGGTGGCATGCCGGTCATCGTCATTTCGTTCCGCGCCTGATCGATCGTTGTCTCGGCCGCTGGGACACCTGCCCCTGAGATGCTGATCAGAAACGCAATGTCTTTCGCGAGGACAGCGGCGAGCGGCATGATCCATCCCGCCTGGCTGATGCCGAGCAGTCCAATCTGCGCGCGGTCGATATCATTGCGTGTCTTCAAGTACTCGAACGCTGCCACCACGTCGCCGGCCAGATCTTCGAACGAGGCCGTGTTCCAGTCCCCTGTCGATCCGCCCACGCCACGCTTGTCGTACCCAAGGACCGCCACGCCGCGGCGTATCAGGAACCGCGCGAAGGGAAGCATGTATTCCCTATTCTCGGCGCCGGAGCCGTGCACAAGAACAATCGCGGGATGTTTACCGCCAGTGGCGGGACCGATGAGCGTACCGGTCAGCTGAACGTCGCCGTTCGAGAAACGGACGTCTTCGTGTTTCTCAATCTCAACTCTGCGCGCGGTACGCGGAGCGGCAGCTTCGCGCCGCCAGCTAAGCGAAGTGATCTTGCCGGTGCCATCGCGTTGGAATTCGATTCGGGACTCGACTGACGTCGAAACCGCCATGCCAGGACCAGCGAAGAACTGGTCGCGGTCGGGCGGATACAGCGTCCGAATCTCGCCGGATTCGTCAAACGCGATGAGTTGACTCGGCTTGCCGAAGCCGGTGAATTCATCCCACATCTGCAGATACACGAACGCATTCGGTTCCCAACGATACACGCCCGTGTATTCCCGAAGAATCCTCTCGTCCACGGCGCGCACGGTCGGACTCTGAAGCGCCGAAAGCCCGATCATGGTCCCGAAGAGAACCGTAGCGACTACTGCGCCGATCGCTTTCCGCGAACGCATGTACGTCCTCGTTGCTGCTGGAGCAGCGTATTGAATGCGACCAGTGAAAGGAATGGCCTTTTCCTTAGAGATCTTTGTGTTCTTTGTGGCTAATCGTCTTCGTGGCCCTCGTGGTTAACCGTCTTTGTGGCCTACGGCATCAGCGCAAACGTCCAGACCGAACCGCCGGCGGGAACTTTCGCCGCCGCGTAGCGATTGGCGAGCACACCACCGCGTCCTGAGGCGACGCTCACATACTGCCGGCCATTGTGCGTGTAGGTGATCGCCGTCGCATTGATGCTCGAGCCCGTCTGGAATTGCCACAGCGTCTTGCCCGTCGCAGTGTCGAGGGCAACGAACTCACCAGTCAGTTTGCCGGAGAACAAGAGTCCGCCACCCGTCGCCAGCATGCCTGCTGAACCAGGCAAATCCGTCAGCGGGACTTCCCATTTCTTCTGACCCGTGATCGGATTGAGCGCGACGAAGTGGCCGAGCACATCGCCGGGTTTCACGTCCGGAATCCTGGCGGTGATCCCCGTGGAGTCCGCACCGAGAACCTGCGGCCTCGGCGCCGCGATCTTCTGGATACGGGGCACATCCCACGTGCTTGCGTACACGAGCCCGGTGTTCGGATCGAACGCGATCGGCACGGCGTTCGTGCCGCGCGACGGCCAGATCTCGACTTCTTCGCCGGCGAAGAATCGCTGATACACATCGGTCAGCACTGGCCGGCCCGTCTTGAGATCGACGTGCGAGGCCCAGTTGACTTTGACATAGGGGTTGGCCGCGATCAGCGAGCAGTTGGTTCGATCCAGGACGTACATGAATCCGTTTTTGTTGGCCTGAATCATCACCTTGCGAAGCTGGCCACCCACCTGCATATCCGCGAGCAGGTTCTCGTCGGTGCCGTCGACGTCGTAGACGTCATTCGGTGTGTACTGGTAGTAGCAGACGATCTCTCCCGTCTTCGGGCGAATCGCAAGCACGCTGGACGAGAACAGGCTGTCGAGACCGGCGCGAGGATGTGGATCGTACGGCTCGGCATTGCCGGTGCCCCAGTAGACCAGGTCGAGCTCCGGATCGTAGGAGCCTGACCGCCACGTGGGACTGCCGCCGTACTTCCACGCATCGGTGTCTTTCGGCCACGTCTCCGATCCAGGTTCGCCGGGCGCTGGAATCGTGTAACGCCGCCACAGTTTCTTCCCGCTGTCAGGATCCCATCCGTCGAGGAACCCGCGCGTCGTCCTCTCTCCACCGGCCATCCCTGAGATCAGCACACCGTTCGCGACGATCGGCGCGCCCGTGGCGTAGTAGCCCTCTTTCCTATCCGCGAATTTCTGATTCCAGACCTCTGCGCCCGTCTTCATGTCGAGCGCGACCAGATGGTTGTCGTACGTCACGCGAAAGAGCTTGCCGTTGTAGATTGTCGCGGCGCCGCGCGTAATCGGCGCGCCTGTCGTGCCTTCCTCGAGCACGACGGGCGTGCGCCAGATCTGTCGGCCGGTTTGGACGTCGAGGGCGAACGTCCACCTGCCGTTGATGATGTACATGACGCCGTTGTAGATCGTCGGCGAGGCCAGCTCGCCCTGGTCGTTCATCAGGCTGGTGGTCCAGAGAGGCACCAGTTTCTTGACGTTGGACGTATTGATCTGCTTCAGCGGGCTGTAGCTCTGTCGTGCGTAGCCCATGCTCTGCGTCGTCACGTTGGCCGTGTTCTTCCCGTCGTTGAGGAGATCGTCCGTGGTCTGGGCCAGTCCTGTGATGGCGGAAAGAGCTACCAGCGGTGCGAGCAGGCGGAGTCCTCTCATGTCGTTCTCTCCTCGTTTCGGTACTGAACGGTCGATGCGTATTTAACCACCCTACTGCTTCTTCTTCGATAGTTTCCTGGCGGATTTGTTTCGAGGAGTCGCAATGTCCAGGGCGAGGCATGTTGTCCGGGAGCCGCCGTCGTGTTTCCAACGATCGAGGTCCGGAACGAGGGACCACAGCGCACAATTTCCGAGCAGCGGAGGTCAAATACAGTTAGAGGGCTACGCTGCGCCCGCCAGGAGGTCCGGCGGAGTTGAACTGCTTTGTTATCATGCCGTTCGCACAAGAATTCGACGACGTGTACGTCGCCATCAAGACGGGGGTACTCGACGGCCCGATGATCAAGTTCGGATCGCCGAAATGTATGGGATTTCTTGATGGATCTGTCTATCTGATGGATCTACACCCTATTGTAAAGACACCAGGATGGGAATAAGCCCCCGCCCGCTGGTCATCGCCCGAAGTGCCTTTCCGAGAACCGCACCGCTGGTGCGCCCGGGATCGCGACCTGCCATGGCATGACCGACAACGGGCGAGGTGACAAGCAGATCCCCGGCGGCTACCGGTGAAAGCGAAGCGTCCACCTTGCAGTACACCTTGCCGACCAGTGCAACCGCCGGACGCTTGACGAACTCCCTTCTTCGATTCAGGACAATTCCGGGCCGGCAGGGCCCATTTCCCGATATGACGCCCGCGACTCGACGGTCGTAGGCGACGCCGCTCGGCGCCAGGCGCTCCTCGTCGTCTATGACAAGCACGGTACCGGGTTCAGCCAGTGTGGGGTCCACAACATCGAACTCCTCGGCACAGTCGCCGTTCGACAGCGAAATGTCGCCGATATCACCGTCAACGTCGATCGTCGTGTTTCCTTCGGCATTCCTCACCTGAATCCTTCCCGCGTTTCCCTGACCACCAACGTGGATCGTGCCGGCGATTCCGTCCAGGTGAATCACGTCGACGCCTTTTGCGTCGAAGAGAGCGATGCCACCCCCCCAGTCATGGCCGAAAACGCGAATGACCCCGCCGTCACCGCTCATCTCGATCCTCGTCCGCCCCTGAGCGTCGAGGATCGATATGTCGCCATGGTTCTCCTTGGCGCCAACGGTGATCGCGGCTCCGCTCGCCTCCATCCGGATTACCGCACGATCCTTGCTGTCGTAGATGGTGAACTTCCCTGCGCCGCCATCAAGATCGATGGTGGCGGTGCTGGAAGTCATCCGCAGTGCCGGGGGTTCGCCGACGAGGTACAGCGTTGCGGCGCCCGGCGGGCTCGTTGGTCCCGGATACGCCTCGACGACGACTCGCCGTTGGCCATCCGCGTTTCTCAATGTCAGATTGGCTGAAAAGGTACCACCCTGTTCAACCGATCCCCCGGACATGACGGCCTCGCCCGCTCCCTGGGTCTGCGCGGAGAACCGCCCGTCCTTCAGAGAGACGACGCCTCCCCTCGGTCCCTGGCCTTGTCCATAGTCAATCAGGACCGGAGCGTCGAGAATGACGTACTCCGTGCCCTCGGGGGAGAGGGCAATCGCAACACGATCGAACTTCTCACCCATGTGAGCGTCTCCTCGTTGAAGCTCAGGGTCTGAGTCCCTCAACCGGTTGAAGCTTTTGCGCCACGAACGTGGTCGTGACCGCTTTCAGCATCCGTAATCTGCCGTCGTCGAATGTTCCTTGAATCCAGGTCGGACGCGCGCCAGGCCCCCGGATGGAACGGATCAGGAATTCCACGCGCCTCCCGACTGCGTGCGCCGTGCCGGCGAGGATCAGCTCACCGTGGGGGCGATAGAACTGGACATTGATTCGACCCCGCTGATTCGTCGGAGAGGTCAATATGAGGTTGGTGACGGTATAGTGCCCGGTCTCCTGGTCCCTGCCTGCGATTACGCCCAGAAATGCCCTCTGCTCCAGAATCCGCGCGGCGGCCCCTTCACCAATCACGTCCCGGTTGAATAGAACCATTGAGAGGCGGTGCCATCGGCGAATGGAATGCACGGTGCGCTCATCGAATTCGATGCCGAACGGCCGGGTCCCGAGCGAGCGCAGGCAATCCTCGGCGTCGTCGTAATCAGCTCGCGTAATGTGGACTGGAAAGGCGGCGCCATCCGGCAGCTCCAGGTAATCGTCAGCGTCGGGGGCAGGCCACTCGCTCCCGTTCTCGCGCAGGCCCAGACGGTGCGAAAGAAGTTTCGCCGCAAACGCCGCTTGCGATGATGCCACGCCGGTTGCCTGTTCCTTGACGTTCAACACGAGATCGAGAGCTGATCTATCACCGATGCGTCCGAGCGCCGTCATGATGACCGCGAGAATCCGTTCATCACGGATATGACTGTTCCGAATGAGGATCTCCACAGCCGCGTGCGCGCCAATCCTGCCCAGATGCGCGGCCGCCAGGACGCGAATACCAACGGTCTCCTGCTCATTCTGGAGCACTGACCCGAGATCGCGATGTGCGTTCGGAAAGCCAGAGGCAACCAGCAAAGCCATGGCTTGCGACCGCGGAATGTTCGTACCCCTGCCTGCCACGGCTTCGCGGACGCGCCTCAAGCTGATCGTCGTTTCGCGTCGCGGCCGCCTCGGGTTGCGAACCATTCAGCAACTACCCTTGACAAAGCAGTGCGATCGCATCGTGCTTCCCTGCACCGAATTGAGCTGCACGGCATCCTCAGGCTGAATCCCGTATTCTTTTACGGTCCCGCCTTGCGTCATCAGATTGTATGGAAGGGACTCGTGTCCCAACCCCAGATAATGACCTACTTCGTGCGCCAGCGTGCGTGCAGTTCTTGCGGGACTGGTCTCGATGGAGACAACGCAGCCGGTCATATAGAATAAATCGTACGTCTTGTCGCACGAACCGTTTGTATCCGAGCGACCGAGCACATCAAACTCGTCTCCCCACTTCAGTACGAAGAACACATCGATCGCGTCGTTGAACACCGTGTATTTGTCGGTGATCTCCTTGGCGTTGTCATCGAGCAGCTCACTGAGAAAGATATTCATGGTCTGCGCCTGCGCTTCGGTGATGTAGTAACGCCTCACGCGGCCGATGCCGAGCCTGACAGCTGAGACCGCGTAGATTGCCCGCATCCTCTGCACAGCCCGATCGAGCTCCCTTTCGTGCGCGTCCGTAAAATTCTCGATGCCGACGCGAATCAAGTTGACGTGCACATGTTTGCCTTGCAGAAGACGAGCCTGCTCGCTCAGGGATGCCGGCCCGTGACCAAAGAACGCGTATCCGAAAAAGTCCCGGACGATACGGATGTTGCCGGATACGCCGATGCAGTTGGCGAGCTGCTTTATGGAGATCATGTCGTCTCCTCGAGAGTCAGGAGCCGAACGCGCCGAACAGAATCGGAGCAGACCGTTTATCTGTGCGACCGGCGGTCGTTGCGGCTGCAGTCCCTCCCGGAATCCATGCCGCAGGAGTGAATCGAGAATCGCGCCCCGGCTGGTGATGACGTGGACCGGCACGTCCCACGGCGCATCCTGCCCCGACATCATCGCGGGACATAAGAGCTATTACTCGGGATTTCCGTTTTGGGCGTCCGGATCAGCGCGTTTTATACACCCATTCCTTGTCCGGACGGCCAGATTTCTTCGTCGCATGTTCGGCCAACTCTCACGCGCCGCAACCTCGAGCGGCATCGACGTCCGGAAGTCGTTTCCAAAAACATCTTTGCCGACACTCGTCGGACGCGAGACTACGACGTTGGAGCGGTCGTGTCCGCCGTTCGACGGGTAACTTTCGATGTTTGAGGGCTCGTCTCCCCGTGCAGACGACCACTGAGACAGCGAAGTCCCTTCGTCAAACGGCGCACACGACGACTCTA
>Ga0208185_1000054_pt1 | contig 69807 bp, 54 predicted proteins | sample EasRivMeERMLT700_FD_187532 | JGI IMG/M metagenome (GOLD analysis project Ga0208185, IMG submission 187532) | Soil microbial communities from meander-bound floodplain in the East River, Colorado, USA - East River MetaG ERMLT700 (SPAdes) (version 2) | ecosystem: Environmental > Terrestrial > Soil... | reverse complement strand
CTCGATAGAAGCTGCTACATGGGGCCCGCGTCGCGCGGGCCCCGATCGCCACGTCCGCGAGTCGCGTCTCCTTCAGCCCATCGATCCCCGACGATGAGCTGTACTTGTCGAGTCGCGCGGACAACCTCACGGTCACCGCTCGTACGACCGACGCCGTGCCGACCCGCTTCTCGCACACGCTCGACGCGACGCGCAGGCGTATCATCGGTTGGTCACACGCTAACGCAGCGGTTACGTGTGGAGCGCGCCAGCACGATACCCACCCTGTGATGCATAAAGGCGAAACGGTCATCGACTGAACGACTCCGTTTCAAACCAACGAGCCGCCGACGAAATGGCCGAGACCACTACCGAGAAAAGGGAGGCACTGGTCGCGAGCGACAGCGGCGCGCAGCCGCAGCGCGGTCAACGGCTGTCGTGGTTAATGCTGCTCGGCCTGGTCCTGGGCCTGCTTGCTGGGGCGCTCATCGAGTCCTCCAGCTCGCCGATGCTGCAACGCATTCCCGTCATTGTCGAACCCATCGGCACACTCTGGGTGAATGCCATCAGTATGACCGTCATCCCGTTGCTGATCTCACTGTTGATCACGGCCGTGGCTTCGAGCGCGGATGCGGGCAGCGCGACTCGCCAGAGCGGTCGCTCGATGGTCCTTTTTGTGGCGATGGTCGCGCTATCCATGGTGTTTGCAATGTTGACCGCGCCGCTCGCGCTCGCGCCACTGCCATTGGACGCGAGCGCGGCAGAGTCGTTGCGCGCGAGTGCGGCGGCAGCGACGCCGTCGATGCCGTCGCCCTCGTTTCGCGACTGGCTGGTCTCCATCGTTCCGCTCAATCCGGTCCGGGCCGCGGCGGAAGGTGCGGTCCTGCCAGTGGTCGTGTTCTCGCTGCTGTTCGGGCTCGCGGCCTGTCGCATTTCATCCGATGGGCGCGCGTTGATCGTCCTTTTCTTTGTCGCCGTGCGTGACACGCTGTTCGTATTGATCCGGGGGATTCTTGTCGTTGCACCGATCGGCGTATTCGCGCTCGTGCTGCCGTTGACGGCGAGGCTGGGTTCCGCGTTCGCCGGCGCAATCGGCTATTTCATCCTGATCGCTTGCGTGCTGCTCTCGGCGGGGACGGGGCTGCTGTACCTGCTGGTTGCGCTGTGGGGTCGCGTGCCACTGGGCCGATTCGCGCGCGCCTGTGCGCCGGCCCAGGCGGTTGCCATCAGCACACGTTCGTCGCTTGCGTCACTGCCGGCCCTCCTGGATTCTGCACGCAAGATCGAACTGCCCGCCGACATTGCCGGGCTCACGATCCCGCTGGCCGTCTCCGTCTTCAAGTACGGGTCGCCCGTTGCCCGCATCACGGGCACGCTGTTCATCGCGAAGGTGTACGGCATCGAACTGGGGAGTGCCGAACTGCTGACGCTCGCCGCCGCTCTGACCGTCCTGCCGTTCTATTCGCCTGGAATACCGAGTGGTGGCCTGCTCGTCATGACGCCCGTCTACATGGCGCTCGATCTGCCTGTCGAAGGCATTGGCCTGCTCATCGCGCTCGATCCCATCCCCGACATGTTTCTCACGATATCGAATGTGACAGCCGATCTAACGGCTGCGACGTTGCTGTCGCGCGGGGCCAGTCGCCGCAGCTAAGGATCTGCGTGACGAGCGCGCCAAATAGAGCCGCGTGCACCGGCGCGTGCCAGCGCTCGCAAGTGATTCATGGGGCGCGCCGCGTCTCGCTCACGCTCGACGCGAGCGCGCTCGAGTCCTTGGCGCGCCAACCGCGTTGTGGGCACGGAAGAAACGTGCGACGAAAAGAATCCGCTCCCCGTAGAGGGTTTTGGCGTATAAGGCGTCGTGGTGCGGTGCGGTTCATCGACTGCACAGAAGGCGAAATTCGATCATGTTGATAACGCTCCCGCTTGTTTTTCGACGGTCTGCGGTTTGGTTAACGCTGCTGCTGCTGTCGGCCGCGCTCGTCATGGCCCAAGGCCAGCAGCCGCCCATCGGCGTCCCTGTGACACCGTTGGGCGTTGGTCCGTTCGTGCTTGATACGGCGGAGCAACACAGGATTCGGGTCACAATCGTGACCAAGGGGCTTGTCCACCCCTGGGGCTTGGCCTTCCTGCCGGATGGCAGCATGCTCGTCACCGAGCGGCCTGGCCGACTTCGCTCCGTTCGCAATGGAATACTGGACGCGAAGCCTGTCAGCGGCGTGCCGGAGGTGAGAGCGAAAGGACTCGGTGGCCTCCAGGATCTCGCGCTGCATCCCAGGTTTGCCGAAAATCGACTCCTTTATTTCACGTACATCAAGCCGGTAGAAAACGACAGAGGGGCCCCGGCGGTTGCTCGCGGAAGGCTGGAAGGTGGGGCTCTCGTCGATGTGCGGGACGTTCTGGTTACCGATGCTCACGAAGGCAACTCGGCTCTCGACGCGCGCATTGCGTTCGGGCGCGACGGCATGCTCTATATGTCGACCGGAGGGAATCTCCCCAAGGTCGCGCAGGAACCAGGCAGCCTGAGGGGAAAGATTCTACGCATGCGCGATGACGGCTCGGTCCCGCCTGACAATCCTTTCGTCGGCCGCGCCGGTTACAGGCCGGAGATCTACACGCTTGGTCACCGCAATTCATTAGGCCTGATGATCCATCCCGAGACGGGCGCTTTGTGGAACAACGAGAATGGTCCGAACGGCGGCGATGAAATCAATATCATCCTTCCGGGTCGGAACTACGGTTGGCCCGTTATCAGCTATGGGCGCGATTACCCTGGCCCGCGTATTTCCGAGCATCCAACGCGGGAAGGCATGGAGTCTCCTGTCGTTGTGTGGATACCCTCTATTGCGGTTTCCGGAATGACCGTTTATACGGGTGACCGATTTCCGAAGTGGAAAGGGAACGTCTTTGTCGGTTCGATGCGCACTGGCGAGATCCCTGGCACCGGTCATTTGGAGCGCATTGTCTTCAATGAGAAGACTGAGGAGTTGCGGCGCGAATCGTTGCTCGGCGAGTTGAGGCAGAGGATTCGGGACGTCCGCCAAGGCCCCGATGGGTACTTGTACCTGTTGACGGATGAGGACGACGGTGCGCTGCTGCGAATAGAACCGGCGCAATAGGTCTGGTGCGGGTGCGCGAGAACTCGCGAGGTTGGTGGGCGCAGGGACGGATGCATTCAACGAGGACGTATATGAGTGAACAGAAACGGCAATCGCCCATGAGTGTCATGTTGGCCTTGGGGTTGGGGTTGGCGCTGGGTGCGCTGGGCACGTGGTCACTAGGACCCGCTCGAGAGGCTGCCGCGGCCGGTCTCGGACAAGGTCAGGCGCCGGCGGCCCTGCCGCAGGGCGCGCTCGCGTCCAACACCAACGTGATCTCTTCCGCCTATGAGCCCGTTGATGGAAAGGGCGGAGAAGAGGTCAGCGGCCCCTACCAGGTCGTCAAGGGCTGGCCCCAGCCGGTCGTCGAGGGCTGGACGATCAATGCCGAGTCGATGTACGCCGAGTCCCCCGATCGCATCATCGCGGTCGGGCGCGGCACCCGCAAGAGCCCATGGACGACTTTTTGGGGGCCGGCGGCGTTTCGTAACCTTGGCAGGCCCATTCCGCCTGCGGAGCAGAAGCAGCAGCGCATGATCGTTGTCTACAATCGCCAAGGCAAGGTGGTTGAATCGTGGGATCAGTGGAGCCCACTGCTGGTGGACGTGCAGCTGGTCCAGGAGAACCCGTACGATCCCGAACACCATATCTGGATTGCGACCGATGAATCCCTGGTGGAGTTGACGCGTGACGGCAAGACCCACGTCAAGACGCTCGACGTGAAGGACATCCCTCCGGCACAAACCCAGAACGGCAACTTCGTGGTCGAGTTCTTCACCTTTTCGTCGAATGGCGATCTGTGGGCCGCCGGCGGTCACCGGGTGGTCAGGTTTTCCAAGGACGGGAAGTTCGTGTCGGCATTTGGGAAGGCCGGCACCGGGCCGGGCGAGTTTGGCATCGTGGGAGAGGGATTGCACGGAAACGGAATTCACGGCATCGTCATCGACTCGAACAGAAACCGCATGTACGTGGTCGACCGCGTCAATTCCCGGATCGACATCTTCGATCTGAGCGGCAAGTTCCTGGATCAGTGGCCGAACATCGTCGGAGCCTACGGCATCCGCCTGACCGCGGATGGCCGGTACGCTTGGGTCAATGACGGGTACACCCAGAAGGTCATGAAATACGACGCGCTCACTGGGAAGCTCGTCCCCGGTTCAACGTGGGGGACGATGGGCATCGCGCCGGGAGCCATCTGGGGATTTCACTTCTTCACGACCGACAGCGAAGGCAACCTCTACGTGGGCGAGGACATGGCATACCGCATCCAGAAGTTTGTGCCCCGGAAGGACGGGAACCCCGTCCAGGTGATCGGGGCTCTCATGCAGTGACGCCGTTGGGCGCACGAATCCTGTGGCCTGAGAGTGTCAGAGACCGAGTCTGGCTCGGCCTCCTGATAGAGCGGCGCGGACCTTTCAGGCCCGCGGAACAGGACTTGCCAACCTGAGGCGCGGCTAGTTCTCCATGTTGACGGCGTAGTACGCCACCGTCTTGGTCGGCACCTCCTTGAACCAGTGCGGCGTCTTGGCCGGAATCGTGATGACGTCGCCTTTGGTCAGATGGTACGTCTGGCCACCCTTGACATCCGACGCCCGGACCTGTCCAGGGGCCGTCTGCTTGGCGCCGACCAACGTCCCGCCCGTCACCATCGTCGCCTCGCCCTCGACGATGATGAAGACGTGGTTGGTGGTGTCGTGCACTTCGACCTCGCCTGAGCCGCGCCGCTGAGCCAGCACGCGCAAGCCGCCGTCCTCGATAATCGCGCCGCCCTTCGTCATCGTCGCGGAGACCTTGTCGTGCGGAACGTAGGTCACTTTCGTGGGCAGCCCGGCCGCGGCCAGATATACAGCCAGCATCAACACCGTCGTGAGCGCTGCCAAAAACTTCATATCGTCCCTCCTCGCTTTCTGCGTCGCGCAGGCGCCAATAGTACTGGAACCAGGGGCCTGTGACCGTGCCTATTCCGCAGAGACCCCGACGCTGTCAGAATCGGATTGGCCCTTCCGTGGACGAGTCCAAAAAAGTCCCGTCGCATATCAGTGGGATAACTCTGCTTGCCCAGATCGAGGCTGGCAGCGCACCGACTGTGCTCGATGTCCGGTCTCAGCGGGAGTTCGCAGATGGACACGTTCCAGGAGCGCGGCACATCCCGTTCTGGGCTTTACCGACTCGCATGTCGCAGATTTCGACTTCGCTGGCAGATCCGGTAGTGGTGTATTGCGGCCACGGACCACGAGCGTACGTGGCCGGAGCCTTCCTTCGTGCGTCTGGATTTCGGCGAGTCATGTACCTCAAGGGCCACTTCTTGAAGTGGAGGCAGGCGGGCCTTCGTCAGGAAGTCGGTTCCGGTTGGCGCTGAGACAAATCGATGATTGACATTCCACCGGATGAATTTCGTCGACTGGGGTACCGCGCTGTTGACTTGCTTGCGGACTATTTCGGGTCGCTGTCGCGCAAGCCCTGCCGGTCCCCGGTGCCGGAGGAGGTTCGGCAGGAACTGATGCACCAGCCGCTTCCGCACGCCCCGTCCGAGCCCGACGCACTACTCGACTACGTCGGTTCAACCATCTTTCGCTTCCCAATGGGTAACGGCAGCCCACGTTTCTTCGGTTGGATCAACCCGCCCTCAGCACCCATAGGCGCGATTGCGGAAATGCTGGCGGCCGGATTGAACCCCAGCGTGGCGGGTGGCGATCATGCGGCGACTTACGTCGAACACGCCGTTCTGAGTTGGATTCGCGAGATCGTGGGTTTCCCAGCGACGAGCGGCGGCATTTTGACCAGCGGCGGATCGGTCGCGAATCTCATCGGGCTTGCCGTCATGCGCGACGTCAAGACCAGCGGCGAAGTGCGGGCCCGCGGCATCGGCGGCGTAGGTCCCACTCTGACTGTGTATGCGTCGACCGAAGGCCACAGTTGCATCCAGAAAGCCATCGAACTCCTCGGAATCGGTCACGCACATCTCCGCCGTGTTGCGGTCACCGCGGACTGGCGGATGGATCTGCGAGCACTCAGGCAGCAGATCGCGGATGACCGGGCGGCAGGACTGATGCCAGCATGCGTTGCGGCCACCGCGGGAACGGTCAATACCGGCGCGATTGATCCGCTCAGCGACATTGCCGACCTGTGTGAGGCCGAGAACATCTGGTTTCACGTCGACGCTGCGTATGGAGGTCCAGCGGCTGTGTTGCCTGAACTGATGGAGCTGTATCGCGGCATTGAAAGGGCCGACAGCCTCGCATTCGATCCGCACAAATGGATGTACGTGCCGGTTGAATGTGGATGTGCGCTCGTGCGCGACTCTCGTGCGATGCGTGACGCGTTTTCTCTCGTTCCACCCTATTTGCGTGACGAGGCGGCTCTCCCGTGGTTTTCCGAGTTCGGTATCCAGCAGAGCCGCGGATTCCGGGCACTGAAGTTGTGGTTTGCTCTCAAGCAGATTGGGGTGGACGGGTACCGCCAGGCGATTGCCCGAGACATTGGCCTGGCGCGAACACTGCAGCAGCGCCTGCGTGAGTTGCCGGATTTTGAACTCGTTGCTGCTGGTCCGCTCAGTGTCACGTGCTTTCGTTACCTCCCGCGCGCTTTTTCGGGTAACGCCGCGGATGGCGATCGCCTCAATCGAAGGTTACTGGAACTCGTTCAGAGTGATGGAGAGGTATTTCTTACGGGGACGGAATTGGCTGGTCGCTTCGTCCTTCGAGCCTGTATCGTCAATTTCCGCACGACAGAGCAGGACCTGGAGGCACTGATCGAGACGGTTCGCATGGCCGGCGAACGAGTTCGAGAACAGGATACTGCTTCGGGCCCAGTCTAACCACGCGCTGGGGCCGGCGCGCGTACCCCGAACAGGACCCCCGCTCACCTGCGATATCATGCGCCGGTCGACGCCATGCTCAGCGTTCGCATTCTTCCAGCCGCTGTGCTTCTCTTCGGTGCCTGTGCGATGTGGCCGACCAGCAACGAGGCCGGTCAGATCGACTATAGAACCGCTCGCGTCGAGCGCACGCTGCCCGCCGTTCGCGCCGCCGGTCCGATCAGGATCGACGGCGCACTGGATGAATCGGATTGGGCCGGCGCGCCGACGGCGCGCGGCTTCATACAGAGCGATCCCCGCGAAGGAGAGCCCGCCACGGAAGATACCGATGTGCGCGTGCTGTACGACGCCGACAACCTGTACTTCGGAGTGTTCGCACACGATCGCGAACCGTACAACATCCTCACCAGCGAACTGACGAAGGACTTCAATCGTGAGTCCGGCGACGATTTCGAGATCATCCTGGACACGTTTCACGACGAGCGGAACGGCTACATGTTCGCGACCAACGCGCACGGCGCGAAGTGGGACGCGCAGACGATAAACGAGGGGCGGGAGGTCAACGAGAACTGGGACGCGCTGTGGGACGTGAAGACGCGCATCACGGAGGCGGGGTGGTACGCGGAGATCGCGATTCCGTTCCGGACGCTGCGGTTCAGCAGCGCCGATGAGCAGACCTGGGGCGTCAATTTCCAGCGACGGATCCGGCGCCGGAACGAAGACAGCTTCTGGGCGCCGCTGCCGCGCATCTACGATTTGCAACGGGTCTCGCTGGCGGGGACGCTCGCGGGTCTGCAAGGGGTCCGGCCCGGCAACGACATCCGCCTGAAACCGTACGTGCTCGGGAGCGCCGGCGAGTCGACCAGCGTGAACGTCGGCACCGATGCAGATGTGGGCCTCGACGTGAAGTACGGCGTCACGAGTGGCCTGACGTGGGACTTCACGGTCAACACCGACTTCTCGCAGGTGGAAGCCGACGAGCAGCAAGTGAACCTCACACGGTTCAGCCTGTTCTTTCCTGAAAAGCGCGATTTCTTCTTGGAGAATTCCGGGATCTTCCAGTTCGGGCAGGGTCGCGGCGTCGTCTTTGGGGGCGGCGGATTGACCAGTGGAAGACAAACGGACGCCATCCTGTTCTTCAGTCGCCGAATCGGACTCTCCGAGAACGGCCAATCGACTCCGATTGCCGGCGGCACTCGCCTGACGGGTCGCGTCGGCGCCTATAGCGTGGGCATCCTCAATATTCAGCAGCGAAGCAAGGGCACCTCACTCGCGAGCAACTTCACCGCACTCAGGCTTCGTCGGAACGTTCTGGCCAACTCGGACATTGGCGTCATCGTTCTGAACAAGGAGGCAGGTGGACCCGGTTTCAACCGGGTCGTGGGTACCGACGCGAATTTCCGATTTTTTGAGAATCTGGATCTCAACGTCGCGGTCGCCAGGACGTTCTCGCCAACGGCGGTGATCCCCAGTCGAGGGAGCGAATCGATGGGCAACGCCGGCATCCATTACCGCGACAGACGCTGGGAGCTTCAAGGCACCTACGTCAGAATCGGCGAGCGGTTCAACGACGAGATGGGGTTCGTACCGCGCACCGGCGTTGCCAAATTCGACAGCACGTACGGCGCGCGGTTTCGACCCACGCGCCTGTCGAAGTGGCTGCGCGAGCTGTTTCCGCATCTCGGGGTCACGAACGTGTCGTGGCTGACAGGCGACCTGCAATCCCGCCTGATCGGGGCGCACATGAGTATCAATCTCCAGGACGGCAGCGGCGGCGAGCTCGGGGTGGATCCGACGACCGAGAACCTCCTCGTACCGTTCCTAATCAACCGGCGGCGCGGGATCTCGATTCCCATCGGCCGCTACGAGTTCAACGACTGGCACACCAGCTGGCGCACGAATGCCTCGGTGCCCGTTTCGCTGAACGGCCGCGTGGACGTCGGCGAGTTCTACGACGGCCACAAGCAGTCCTACAGTATCGGAGCGGCAGTGCGATTGCGCGGTCGGCTCAACGCCTCGATCAACGAGTCGCGCAATCAGATTCGGCTTCGAGGCGGTCAATACACGACCGATCTCATTGCAGCGCGCGTCGAATACGCATTCTCGACCATCGCGTTCGCCAATGCGCTGCTGCAATACAACACGGATGCACGGGAGTGGACCTCGAACCTGCGGTTCAACATCATTCACCACCGGCTGAGCGACTTCTTTCTCGTATTCAATGAGCGGCGCGATTCGAACACCGGCGGCCTGCTCGACCGCGCGCTCGTAGCAAAGATGACCTACATGGTGGCTTTTTAGAAGCGAGCGACCCGTTCCGACTGGCGAACTTGGGGGTCAGTGATCGTTGACAGGTCTGCCGCGCACATCTACAGTTCGCGTGACCTGTGTAGCAAGCGGTGGCGAGTATGACTCGGGCGCGGACTCGCTAAAGCGTAAGAGGACGTCAATGGAGGAGGCCAGATGAAGTCAACGACGAGATTCCTGGTTTGTGGAGCGTTCGTGGTCGGATTTGGTCTTGGCTGGGCGGTCAGAGCTGATCGGGCCGTGGTTGGGGCTCAGACACAGCACAAGCCATTCATGATGCAACGGGTCTACACGGGTACCGATGGCCTGTCCCATGTGGAAAATATCGAGCTGAACGCGCAATCGGTGTTGGAGAAAGTCACGGGGGCGAGGGTGAGCGTGTCACAGCCCGGAAGCTTCAGCGACTATCACGTCGGTCCCGAGCGCAGGTACATCATCAATCTGACAGGTGGCGGACAGCTTCAGGTTGCGGAAGGCAAAGTCGATTTGCCCGCCGGGACGGTCGAATATATCGATGACCTGACGGGCAAGGGGCACACGACAGCGAATGTCGGCAAGGAACCTCGTCTGTCAATCCACCTTCAGTTCGCGGACCAGAAGCAGATCATCGGACCGATGGGTAACAAGAAGTAATCCAGCGGCGGCAATACTCCTCGCTGAGAGGGCCGACGTCAAGAGCACGAAGGACACGAAGGTTTAAGCCTTTGTTCTTCGTGCCCTTCGCGTCTTCGTGGTTGATTAGGTCTTCCAGGAATCGCCACCAGCCGCGCGTAGTGACGAGCTATCTTCATGTATACTCACCGGCGCGCTCGCGCCGGTAACCTCCTCGAATCGTCGCCTTCATCCTACGAATAGCGTTTCCCGCAGGAGGAATGTGTATGAACGTCGAGCGACTGCGGTTTGCGTCGTTTGCGCTGGCGGTGCTGCTCGTGCCCAGCGTGACATGGTCCCAAGACAGCACGAGCGCGACGATCGCGGGAGTGGTGAGAGACGCGTCGGCTGGGGTGCTGCCGGGCGTCACCGTGGAAGCCGCGAGCCCCGCGCTCATCGAGAAGGTGCGCGTCGCCACGACGGACAGCGGCGGCCGCTTTCGGATCATCGACCTGCGCCCGGGCGAGTACGTCGTCACGTTCACACTGCCCGGGTTCAGGACGCTGCGTCGTGACGGCATTCAGCTGATCACCGGGTTCACCGCGACGGTGAACGCCGATCTGTCGGTCGGCGGCGTCGAGGAGACGATCACCGTGAGCGGCGCCGCGCCGGTCGTGGACGTCCAGGGCGTGCAGGACCAGCAGGTCTTCTCTGGCGCGACGGTGCTCGCGTTGCCCATTGGGAAGAACCAGGGCATCTATGCGACGCTCATTCCGGCCGCCACGCAGGGCAACCTGGCGAACCAGGACGTCGGCGGCACCAAGGGCGAATCGACGCAGGTCTTTTCGGTGCACGGCGGGCGCTCCGCCGAGACGTACCAGCTCCGCGACGGCATGTACTTCGGCGAGCACATCGGCAACGCCGCCAACTTCGCTGCGAGTGTCAACCCGGCCGTTGTGCAGGAAATCAGCGTCCAGATGACGGGTGGGTTGACAGCCGAGGCCCAGTCTGGTGGCGTGGTGATCAACGCGATCGGCCGCGACGGCGGCAACGAGTTCCACGGCTCGATGAACGCCGATTTCGGGCACCGAGAGCTCCAAGCAAACAATATCAACGCCGACCTGAAGGCTCGTGGCGCGTTCCTGACCGGTACGCTGCGGAGGTTGTACGACGTGGGGTTCGGATTCGGTGGCCCCCTGAAGCGCGACCGCGTCTGGTTCTTCGCCAGCGCGCGCAAGTGGGAGACGTCGAACTTTCAGGCTGGCAACTACTACAACAAGTCGCCGAATCCGCTGTTCTACGAACCGGACCTGTCGCGGCCCGCGTACGACCGCAATCTGGCGCAGGAACTCAGCTTCCGCATCACCTGGCAGGCGGCCGATAAGCACAGGATCACCGCCACGACACGCTACGAGTACAACTGCAATTGCAACTTCAACATCTCGACGGGGCAGTTCTCGCCCGAGGCAGCCGGGAACAACTGGTACCCGCCTTTGAAATCGAACCAGGGCTCGTGGACATACGCCGCGAGCAGCCGGCTGCTGTTTCAGGTCGGCGCTGTGTATCTTGGCGGGACTCACCGGCGCAAGCTGGGTGATGAGGTGAGGGACCACAACATTGCCGTCTTCGATCGCCTCACGAACTACTGGTACGGAAGTCCCGACCGCACGCTGATCGCGTTCACGCAAAACCTGGCGCGCACGCCCAGGGGACAGGGCAACGTGTCGGGGTCGATGTCCTTCGTCACCGGATCGCACAACTTCAAGGTGGGGGGATTGTTCCTTCGATCGCATCGCGACCTGTATCAACCGTTCGAACGAGCGATCGGCTATACGTTCGCAGGGAGAGTGCCGGAGCAGGTGACGTACTATGCCGCTCCGCTGAACGCGAAGATGCGAACCCGCCAGATCGGTCTGTTCGCCCAGGAGCAGTGGACGCTCGAGCGGCTCACCCTGTACGGCGGCCTGCGCTACGACTCGGATTACGGCTGGAATCCGGCGCAGGAGATTCCGGCGGGCCCGTACGTCGGAGTCCGGCGCTTCGATGAAGTGCGGGGGACGCCGAACTGGAAGGATATCAACCCGCGTGTGGGCTTCGCGTACGACCTGTTCGGCAACGGACGTACGGCCGTGAAGGCGAACTTTGGCCGCTTCGTGGCGTTTGAAGCCAACGGCGGCGTCGTGTTCGCGAACAACCCGGCCAACACCATCGTCACGAGTGCCACGCGCGTATGGACGGACAACGGCGACTTCGTGCCGCAGGAGAGCGAGTTGGGGCCGCTGTCAAATCCGAACTTCGGGCGCAGCGTCCAGACGACCAGGTATTCCGACGAAGTGCTGCACGGCTGGGGAAATCGAGGATACAACTGGCAGGGGGGCTTGACCTTCCAGCACGAGCTCACCACCGGCGTCGGCCTGAACGTTGGGTACTACCGCACGTGGTACGGCAATTTCTTAGTGACCGACAACACTCTTGTGTCGCCGTCCGATTACGACTCGTACTGCATTACCGCGCCGAACAATCCCCGGCTTTCCAACCCCGGTGAACAGATCTGCGGCCTGCTTGAAATCAAGCCGGCGAAGTTCGGGCAGGTGAGCAATGTGGTGAACCTCTCTTCTCAGTACGGCGACGAGACGGAGGTGTACGACGGCCTCGACATTACGATCAACGCCCGACACCGCAACGGCTTGATCGGCGGCGGATTCGCCACCGGCCGGACCGTTACCGACATCTGCGAGATCGTCGAGCAGGTACCGGAGTTCGCGATCAACCAGGCGGCGACCACGTTCCTCAGTACCAACAGCGCCGTGGGCCCGAACAACGCGCCGTCGCGGTACTGCCACATCTCGCCGCCGTGGTCCGCGCTCACGCAGGTGAAGCTCTTCGGCACCTACCTGCTGCCGTGGAACATGCACGCCAGCTTCAACTATCAGCATCTACCCGGCATCGCGACGACGGCGTCGTACGTGATTCCGGGAGCGGATATCGCGGCGGCGATCGGTCGCGCGCCGGCGGCCGGCGCCCGCGCCACGGCGTCGGTCGAGCTCATCGAGCCGCAGCGGCTGCGTCGCGAGAGTCGGCTGAACCAGTTGAACCTCGCGTTGACGCGCGTGATCACCCTCGGTAGCAGCCGCGTGCAACCGGGGATCGAACTGCACAACGCACTGAACGCGAGCACCATCCATACGGTGGTCACGCGCTATGGGCCAGCCTGGGAGCAGGTACGTGGTGTCCTGACACCGCGACTGATCAAATTTGCGGTGCAGGTCGACTTTTAGATCAAGGTCAAGGCCTTTCGTTCGAAAGGCACGGGTCGAGCCGCAGGCGTATACTTCGATTCTCAACAGGAGGTTCGTCATGTCGAGAGCAGGCCGAGTCAGATTGGCGGCAGCGGGCGCGGCCGTGGTCGCGCTCTCCTACGTTGCCGTTGCGCAGGAGAACCCCTATCGAACCGTCGAGAACCACTTCAAGCTGCCCGAGGGCCGGAAAATTGGCTCGACGGCGGGGATTACGATCGATCGCGATGGGACGAGCGTCTGGGTCTTCGAGAGATGCAGCGGACAATATTGCGCCGGGTCGGACGTAGCGCCCATTCTCAAATTCGATGAATCGGGGAAGTTGCTCAAGAGCTTTGGCGCAGGGATGTTCGTCCGTCCGCACGGGATCCACATCGACCGCGAAGGCAACGTGTGGGTGACTGACGGAGAAGGACCCGACGGAAAGGATCCCAAGAGAAACGGAAAGGGTCACCAGGTGTTCAAGCTCAGTCAGGATGGCAAGGTCCTGATGACGCTTGGCAAGGCTGGAGTCACCGGCGACGGCCCGGACACGTTCAATGCGCCGTCAGCCGTCCTGATCGCGCCGAATGGCGACATCTTCATCGGGGACGGCCATGGCGGGAACACGAACGCCCGCGTGGTGAAGTTCTCGAAGGACGGCAAGTTCATCAAAGCGTGGGGGAAAAAGGGGACCGCCCCAGGCGACTTCGAGACGCCGCACGGCCTCGCGATGGATTCGCGCGGCCGGCTGTTTGTGGGTGACCGCGGGAACAGCCGGATCCAGATCTTCGATCAGGACGGAAAATTTCTCGAAGAGTGGAAACAGTTCGGCCGGCCCAGCGGCGTGTTCATCGACCGGAATGACACTCTCTATGTGGCCGATCACACGTCTGATGAAAAGACCAACCCCGGATTTCGGAAAGGCATCAGGATCGGGAGCGCGCGGGACGGCAAGATGACGAGGTTCATTCTCGATCCCGACCCCAACGGATCGCAGGAAGGCGTGGCCGCAGACGCAAAGGGCAACATCTATGGATCGCTGACCGGCGGGATGGCCTTGAAGAAGTACGTTCGCATTCCTGGAGCGCCAGCGTCCAACTGAGCACCACGTCCTGGCCCTGCTCGCCGCCGCAGTCCTGGTGAAGCCTGCGGCGGCGCAGCAGATGCCGGATCTCGCGCCAGGCTACGGCGCCCGGCCGGTGAGCTTCAGAAACTGCTGGTTCTCGTGGCAGATGAATTCGATCATCTCCGAGCCGTCTGCCACGATGTCCTGCTCGACTCTGACCGTAAAGGGTCGTGTATACGCTTTCGGATCGTCGATCGTGACGTCGATCTCCAGCTTCCCGAAGTTCACGCGCCTGAACCGCTCGGTCAACGTCAACGCGTCGGTAAACGGATCGCCTTTTCCATCAAGCCATCCATCGCCCGGCAGATTGGTCAGGGCGCCTCGAAAATTGTTCGTTTGGACCACGAGCGTGTCGCCGTCCCATCGGCCGACGGAGTACCCGTGCCAGTAGGGCTGCGGCTCCCCTTGTTTGGGGAGAGTCCGTCCGTCGGTGTAGATCGTGCGAATGCCGTAATTCGATTCGTACACGATGACGATCTTCTGCGGCAGCTGGATGATCTCTCGCGGCTGCGGGTCGAGATGGTATTCAAGTGGACCTTGCGGGAGACACAGGGCATCCGGATTGTCGTACGCGTTCGCACGTTTCTTGAGAAGGTCGGCCACCCATGGCTGGTAGGGGAGCCCCTCCTTGAATCCCACTCCGATATTGCCGAACGTCGCCAGCGGAGGCCGTCCGGCCGGCTGGCTGCCTGGCGCCTCGGTGCGCTCTGTTCGCATCCAGATGCCGGAAAAATTCGGCTTGCCATCGGATGTTCGCGGTGCGGGCGCAGTGAGGTTCGGCTTGCCGTCAGGCCCCTTCGGAACACCGGGTTGCGGACGTAGGGCCCACTGTGCGGATATCGACGGTGACAGGACAGCAACGATCGCTGCCGACACCATGAAGGTGAACGACCGTTTCATGTCAGGCCTCCGACTTTGCTGGCGTTCACGCTTCTCGGTTCTGGGTTCTCTGTTCGTGTTCAGGTTCGTTCATTCTCTCTTCGGGTTCAGGTTCATCCGCCGCGAACACGAACACGAACACGAACATGAACACGAACCGAGAACCCAGAACCGAGAAGCGTGAAGAGTGAACTCCTAAGGGTTCTGTCCCTGATTTGCGCCCGCAAACAGTTTCTGACCGGTACTCGCCACGATCACGGTCTGTGCGTTCGCGTTGTTCGACCCGTTCTTGGCCTTCGTGCCCTCGATGGTGACGACGTCGCCGGCCTTGAGCGAAAACCGCGTCCAGCCCTGCCGCATGAGGCCACTCGCCGCGGCCAGTTCGAACCCCCAATTGGCGACCTTGCCCGTCTCGTCCTTCGCGTCGATGTAAATCCACGCGTGCGGATTCGTCCAATCGAACTTCGTGACGGCGCCGGTCAACTTGACGGGCTTGTTCGCGTCGAATTCCGCCGCGAACGCGTGATGCGCGACGATCGGCCGAGCCGCCAGGAGCAAACCGATCCCGACAATCACAACAACGGCCTTGATTTTCATAGTCATACCTCTGCGTGAGAATGGCCCCGCGAAAGCCTCGTGTCTACTTCGCCTTCGTGTATCTGTAATTGCCTGATATGTGCATCTCGAGCAGATGCGTCGCCGTGCCCTGACTGTCCGTGACGAACGTGAGCGACCATCCAAAAAAGCCGGCGAACGTGGTGTTCGTCTGCGGCGAGAGCTGCACCTTGCCCCTGTTGCTCAATTCGGCGAACAGCGCGCCGTCAGAGACTGTCACCTGGATCGTTCTCGGGTGGGGTCCAGGTCCCCAGAGATCCTGCTCCACATAACTCCCCGCATACCTGGCCAGGATCTCGGGAGCGACCTTTATGCTGGACGCCTTCTCGTCCGAGGCCTTGCCGACCCAGTGCTCGAGATTCCGATCGCCGCCCTCGTTGCAGACGGCTTCGATCAACTCCGTATCCGGCTGCAGCTCCGCGCTGAGCGGGACCTTGATCGGCCGGGCGTACACTGCGGGGTCCTCGAACGTCACTTCAACGTCCATGTGACCAAAGTCCCGGCGACGGTAGCGCTCGGTCATGCGCAGCGCTTCCGTGTGGGGATGGCCGGCTGAATCGAGCCACGTCTCGGCATTGAATCCGAAGCTCTGTACCACCAGCGTGTCGCCTTCCCAGCGTCCTACCGAATATCCCATCCAGCTCGGATTGGGGTTGGTCTCTAACGGACGTCCGTCCATGAAAATCTGGCGATAGGAGAGACCTTCATCCAACATGAGGATCAGACCAGGAGTCTGCACAATCTTGAACAGGCGCTCGCTGGTAGTGTAGCTCGGACCCCACGGCAGGCACTGGACGGACATGTGACCTTTACCCAGGTCTTCCTGGCGCTCCTGGACGAGAGTCCGGGCCCAGGACTGGATCTCCTCGGGTTTGAGGTCCGCCGCAATGTTGCGGCGATACTTGGGCGAGATCCTCTGCCACAAGCCCGATAGATCCACTTTGCCGTCTGGCGTTTTCGGTACGGAGGCGGTCAGGTTCGGTTTGCCGTCGCGTGTGCGTGGGATGCCGGATGTGGGATGGTTCACCCACTGCGCGGCAACCGGTGTAGCCAGCACGGACAAGATGATTACCAGCCCGAAGGTTTTCATGGCTACCTCCTGCGTGATGTGGCCCAGGCGAACCACAAATCCGATTGAGCAGTGGGACGGTTGTCGACCTACGGAGTCTGTCCCCGACTCGAAGCCGCAAAGAGCCTCTGACCCGTACTCTTCAAGGTGACAGTCTGGGCGTTCGCGAGGTTCGACCCGTCCCTGGCCGCGCTGCCTTCGACGGTAACGACATCCCCGATTTTCATCGAATTCCGCGTCCAGCCCGCCCGCAGCAGGCCGTTCGGGCTTCCCAGCTCCCAACCCCAGTTCGCGACCTTGCCGGTCTCGTCCGCGACGTCGATGAAAAACCAGGTGTGCGGGTTCCGCCAGTCGACCTTCGTGACGGTGCCTGTCAGCTTGACCGGCTTATTGGCGTCGAATTCCGCTGCAAATGCGTGATGGGCGACGATCGGTTTCGCAGCCAGGAACAAACCGGCCGCGACAACGACAACAGCGAGCCTGGACTTCATGGATAAGACCTCCATGTGAAGCTAGACGAGGTCTACAAGTTGTCGGCATTGTCATGTTCCTGCCTCGGCGGGTCAAGGGAGATCTTGGGCCCTACCTCCGCGTTGTGCGGAACGCATCGGCGATGGACCGCGCCCTTCTCTGCAGGTGGAGCATGGGGGATACTTACGGGCGATGACCACTGGGACGAAGCCCGCCAGCGCTGGCGTCGACGCCGGAAAGGCGCTGCGCATGTATCGCCAGATGATCGCCATCCGCCTGTTCGAAGAGCGGGTCAACGATCTCTACACACGCGCCCTGATGCCTGGTCTCGCGCATCTTTATATCGGCCAGGAAGCGGTCGCCGTCGGCATCTGCGAGGCTCTTCGCGCAGACGACTACATCACCAGCACGCACCGCGGCCATGGACATTGCCTGGCCAAGGGGGCGGCGCCGCATCTGATGTTCGCGGAACTGCTGGGCAAAGAGGCCGGCTACTGCAAGGGCAAGGGCGGCTCGATGCACATCGCGGATCCGGCCACAGGAAACCTCGGCGCGAATGCAATTGTCGGCGGCGGTGCCGCTCTGGCGACCGGCGCAGCGTACGCCTCCAAGGTCCTCGGTCAAGGTCGTGTCGCGGTCTGCTTTTTCGGCGAGGGGGCGCTCGGCCAGGGCGTGCTGTACGAATCGATGAACCTTGCACAGCTCTGGACGCTGCCTGTGATCTACGCCTGCGAGAACAATTTGTACAACGAGTACACGCATTGCTCCGAGACGACCGCCGGCGACATGCTGGCGCGGCCGGCGGCGTTTGGCCTGACGGCTGAAGCGGTCGACGGTCAGGACGTGCGGGCGGTGCACGCCGCGGCATCGAGAATGGTGGAGCGCGCGCGCCGGGGCGACGGCCCAGGGTTCCTGCTGCTGAACACCTACCGGTACCGCGGCCACCATGTCGGCGACATCGCGCGCGAATACTACCGGCCGAAGCAGGAGGAGCAGCGCTGGATGTCGGAGTCCGACCCTCTGGCGCTGCACGAGGCATGGCTCGTGTCAGAAGGTCTGGCTGACAAGGCTTTACTGGATCGCATCCAGAGCGAAGTGGCCGCCGAGATGGACAAAGCCGTCGAGTTCGCCCAGAACGCGCCCTATCCCGATCCAGCGCGAGTTGACGAGGATGTCTATGCCTGAGAGCGTGGCTACCGCACGTACGCCGGGACCTTCCGGATCCATCGTCCGGGAGCTCACCTTCGGCGAAGCGATTCGCGAGGCGCTGGCGGAAGAGATGCGGCGGGATCCGCGGGTCGTGCTGCTTGGCGAGGATGTCGCCGAGGCCGGCACGCCCTTCAAAGTCCTGAAAGGCCTGGTGGAAGAGTTCGGCAAGAACCGGGTCGTCGACACGCCGATCTCGGAGGCCGGCTTCACCGGTCTCGCGGTCGGCGCCGCCATGGCCGGCATGCGGCCGGTCGTCGACATCATGTTCGGCGACTTCCTGGCGCTCATCATGGACCAGGTGGTCAATCAGGCCGCCAAGATTCATTACATGTCAGGCGGTAAGTGGAAGGTGCCGATGGTGATTCGCGTCACGATGGGCGCCACGCGGCGGTCGGCCGCGCAGCACTCGCAATCGCTGCACGCGTGGCCGAGCCATGTGCCCGGTTTGAAGGTGGCCATCCCCTCAACGCCGTACGACGCGAAGGGGCTCCTCAAGGCGGCGATTCGCGATGACAATCCGGTCGTCGTCTTCGAGGACAAAATCTCGTACGCGAAGGTCAAGGGTCCCGTGCCTGACGAGGACTACGTGGTTCCGCTGGGCGTGGCGGACATCAAACGCGAAGGGCGCGACATCTCGCTCGTGGCGACTAGCAGCATGGTCCAGGTGGCGCTCGGCGCCGCGGCGATGCTCGAGGAGATCGGCATCAGTGCGGAGGTGGTCGATCCCCGCACGACCTGGCCGCTCGACGAGAAGACGCTCATTGAATCGGTTCGCAAGACGTCGCGCTGCATCGTCGTTGACGAGGGGTACTACCGGTACGGCATCACGGGAGAAATCGCATCCGTCATCTCGGAAGGCGCGTTCTACGACCTCGACGGTCCCGTGCGGCGGCTCGGCGCCCGGCACGTGCCGGTGCCATTCTCGCCGCCGCTCGAGGATGCGACCGTCCCGACCGAACGCGACCTCTTCACGATGGCGCGACAGATGTGCAACAAATGACCCCGACGGGCCACGGAGACACAGAGACACGGAGGAAACCAGTTGAATGTGATTTCTCCGTGACTCCGTGCCTCCGTGGCCTGTGGCAAGGAGATTCCACGTGGCATTGAAGACCTTCGGCACGATGGCGGTGGACTGGGAGAAGCGGGTCGACCTCGACCGGCTGCGACGCGAACGGCTCGCGCGCATCAAGGATCTGCTTGCCAAATCGGAGCTCGGCGCGTTGCTCTGCTTCGACATGAACAACGTACGGTACATCACGGCCACGCACATCGGCACCTGGGCGCAGGACAAGATCAGTCGCTTCACGCTGCTGCCGCAGAACGACGAACCGATTCTCTGGGACTTCGGGTCGGCGGCGCGCCATCATCAGCTCAACTGCCCGTGGCTCGGCGAGCGCTCGCGTCCGGGTATTCCGTCGATGCGCGGCGCCATGACGCCGGAGATGGGGCGCGAGGCGGACGTCGCGAAAAAGATCCGTATCGAGCTGGAGCAGCGCGGACTGCTCAAGGAACCTGTTGGCGTCGATGTGGTCGAACCACCGGTGATGTTCGCGCTCCAGCGCGAAGGCATCAATGTTGTCGACGGCCAGGAGCTGATGTCGATCGCGCGCGAGATCAAGACCGAGGACGAGATCACACTGCTCAACATGTCGGCCATGATGGTCGACGCCGCCTACTACGATCTCTACAAGGCGATGAAGCCCGGCATGCGCGAGAATGACGCCGTTGCCCTCGTGGCGCAGAAGCTGTACGAGCTCGGCTCGGAGTACGTGGAAGCGGTCAACGCGATTTCGGGGGAACGCTGCAATCCGCATCCTCACGTCTTTTCCGACCGCGTGCTCAGGCCTGGTGACCCCGTGTATTACGACATCCTCCACTCGTACATGGGCTATCGCACCTGCTACTACCGGACATTCACGGTCGGCTGGGGGTCGCGCGCGATGGTCGATGCCTACAAGCGGTGCCGTGATTATCTGGACGCCTCGATCGAGCTCATTCGGCCGGGCCGAACGACGGCGGAGGTCGCGTCCGTGTGGCCGAGCGCGAAGGAGTTCGGGTTCCCGAATGAAGAGGCCGCCTTTGCGTTGCAGATGGGTCACGGCATCGGTCTGGCGATCTGGGAACGGCCGATGATCAGCCGGCTCGTCTCGCTCGATCATCCGCATGAGATCAAGCCGGGGATGGTCTTCGCGCTCGAAACATTCTGGCCTTCCACCGATGGATGGAGCGCTGCCCGCATCGAAGAGGAAATCGTTGTCACCCCTACCGGCCACGAGGTGATCACGCGGTTCCCGGCCGAGCAGTTGCTCGTGGCGGGGGCGCCTTTTGTGACCGTCGGCGGGACGCTCCCGACGGTGCGCGAGACGGAAGCGCCGGCCAACCCGCAGGTGGTGGAGATGATTGCTGCCGGCGCGCGCGCAGAAGCCACGCAGGAAAAAATCGGCGCCGGACGTTAGCGTAATGCCCGTCAGCGTAGTGATGCCTGCGCTCGAGATGGCGCAGGAAACCGGCAAGCTCGTCTCGTGGCTGAAAGAGGAAGGTGACCCGGTCCGCAAGGGCGAGATCCTGCTCGAGGTGGAAACCGACAAGGCCGTTGTCGAAGTCGAAGCCGCCGTCGACGGTATTCTTGCCGGCGTCACCGCCAAACCAGGAGACGTGGTGCAAGTCGGCCGCACGATCGCATGGCTCGTGCAGGAGGGAGAAACGCCGCCAACGACCGCGTCGCCTGATGTGGCGACGGGCCGCCGAACCGACACCCGTAGCGCCGGGGCTTCAGCCCCGGCGGGCTCGGAAGCCGCACCAATGGTCGGCTCGCCCGCAGGCGGGGCACGCATCTCTCCGAAGGCGCGGCGCCTCGCACAGGAAAAGGGCGTTGATATCAGCCGTCTGACCGGTTCCGGTCCAGGCGGTGAGATCCTGGCCGACGACGTTCTCGCGGCCGCCAACGTCGTGTCCGGTGGCAACCTGGGCGGCGCATCGCCACTTGTCACATCGATCGGCCGCCTCATGGCCGAGCGCACGACGCAAAGCTGGACGACGGTTCCGCATTTTTTTGTCACGCGTGACATGGATGCAGGCGCCCTGAGCGCCGCGCGCCAGCAGATGCTGTCGGCCATCGATCGATCGCATGGCGTGAAGGTCACGCACACCGATCTGCTCGTCGCCATCGTGGCACGCACGCTCACGAAACACCCTCGACTCAACGCCAGCTGGACCGCCGAACGGATCGTCTCGCATGAGGACGTGAACATTGCGCTGGCCATGGCCGTCGAAAACGCGGTGGTCACGGCCGTGATTCCACGGGCCGATCGAGCGGCCGTTGCCGACATTGCGGTCCGCCGGCGCGATCTGGCGGAGCGCGCACGGGCAGGACGGCTGCAGCCGGCCGATATCGCGGGCGCGACGTTTACTATCAGCAACCTCGGCATGTTCGAGGTTGACGCCTTCACGGCGATCATCGTGCCGCCGCAGGCAGCCATCCTGGCCGTCGGCGCCATCGCCGACCGGGTAGTTCCGGTGGACGGCAAACCGGGCGTGAGGCCGATGATGACGATGACGCTCTCGTGCGATCATCGCGTTGTGGACGGCGCGCGCGCGGCCGAGTTCATGCGCGATCTGGCGGCCGCGATCAGGTCTCCACAACTGTAGACGCCCTCGACGACCTTTTTCAGCAACCTGCTAGACTGCGGCGCGATGACCGACACGTTCAAAAACTTCGTCGACGGCCAGTGGAAACCTTCTCAGACGGGTCAGACATTCGACAACGAAAACCCGGCCGTGAAGGGCAGCCATCTCGGGTTCTTCCAATCCTCAGGTCCCGATGACATCGACGAGGCTATCGGGGCGGCCGAGGCCGCCTTTCGCACATGGCGCAGCATGCCGGTGACGGAGCGCCAGCAGTACGTGTCGGAGTTTCTGAGACTGCTCAAGACCTCACGCGACGAGTTGGCCCGCATCGTCACTTTGGAAAATGGCAAGACGATGCGCGAATCACGCGCCGAAGTGGATTCGGCGCTGGTCGAGGGGAGCTATCACCTGACCCAGGTGTCGGCCTTCTACGGCCACACCGGGCCCGGCGCGTTCCGGGACATCACCACCTGGGTGCAGTATCAGCCGCTTGGCGTGGTCGGCGTGATCAGCCCGTGGAATTTTCCCATGAACGTGATGTGCCGCAAGACGTTGCCGGCGCTGCTGACGGGGAACACCGTGGTATTCAAGCCGGCGTCGTTCACGCCCTGGTCCGGGGTGTTCATGGCCGGCCTGTTCGAGCGTGCGGGTCTGCCGGCCGGTGTGTTCAACTGCATCACCGGTCCTGGTTCGTCGGTTGGCAATCGGATCGTCGAGGACCGGCGCGTGCGGGCGATCTCGTTCACCGGATCGACCGAGGTTGGCAAGAAGGTCCAGGCAAAGGCCGCTGCGAATCTGACGCGTACGCAGCTCGAGCTCGGCGGCAAGAACGCGTTGATCGTCATGGCAGATGCCGACCTCGACGCGTCGCTGGACGCTGCCATCACCGCCGGCTTCGCCAACGCAGGCCAGTGGTGCACGTCTACGAGCCGTATCCTGCTGCAGCGCTCCATTGCCGGATCATTTCTGGAAAAACTCATCGCGCGCTGCGAGAAGATGACCGTCGGTGATGGATCGCTGGAGACGACTGACATGGGACCGGTTGCCGGTCCGCAGCAATATCGGGACATTCGCGCGGCGATTGGCAGAGCCCAGACGGATGGTGCGCGGATGATTGCGGGGGGCGACGCTGATTTGCCTCCGGATGGCTACTTCATCCGCCCCACGGTCTTCACCGGCGTACGGTGTGACATGGAAATTTTTCGCGAGGAGATCTTCGGACCGGTGCTGGCCGTTTCCGAATTCGACTCTCTCGATGAGGCGCTGACGATAGCGAACAACTCGATCTACGGGTTGTCGTCGGCCATCTACACCACGGACCTACGTGCCGCGAAGCGGTATATCGACGGCATCGAAGCTGGACTGGCGCACGTCAATGTGCACACCGGTTACAAGGAACCGTCGATGCCGTTCGGCGGCGTCAAGCAATCGGGCGCCGGCCTGCCTGAGAACAGTGAAAGCGGTCTGGAAGCGTTCGTCGACCGGAAGGCGGTCTACCTGCGGGGTTGATGTCGACCGGAAGGCGGTCTACCTGCGGGGTTGACGTAGAGGCGGACCTTTAGGTCCGCCTGGCGAAGGCGGGCCTGAAGGCCCGCCTCTACGTGAGCGCCGCGAGATTCTTCCGCAGCGTCTCCCCGTCAATCTCTTTTTCCCACCGCGATACGACCAGCGTTGCCACACCGTTGCTGATGACGTTGACGGTGGCCCGGCACATGCTCATGAAACGGTCGACGCCGAGAATGATCGCCATACCGGCCACGGGAATCGCCGGAATCACCATCAGCGTGGCGACAAGGGCGATGAAGGCCGCGCCCTGGACGCCGCTCGCGCCTTTGTGCGTCAGCGCGGCGACGGCGAACAGCGTGATGTAGTCCGCGAGCGTCAGCGGGATATTCGTGGCCTGAGCGACGAACACTGCCGCAAGCGCCATGTAGATACAACTGCCATCCGGATTGAAGATGTAGCCTGTCGGCGTCACGAGGCCGACCAGCGCCTTCGAGCACCCGAGTTTCTCCAGTTTCCTCATCAGCGACGGCAGCACCGGGTCGGACGAGCTGAGCGACAACACCAGGATGATCTCCTCCCTGATGTACCTGAGGAACCTGATGATGCTGAACCCCGCGATAAGAGAGATGCCGCCGAGGACGACTATCACAAAAAGTGCGGACGTGATCCAGAGCGTGACGATCAGCTGCGCCAGCGGTCCGAGGGAACTGAGACCGTAGCGCCCTACCGTGAACGCCATCGCGCCGAACGCCCCGATCGGCGCCAGGCGCATGAGGATGTTGACGACGCCGAAGACCGTGTGCGTCAAACCGTCGAGCATGTCCACGACGGGCTTGACCTTCGGTCCCGCGACCGAGAGCGCAAAACCGAACAGAACCGACACGAGAATCACGCTGAGGATGCTGCCGCCTGCAAACGCGCCGATCACGGAGGTCGGAATGATCTGCAGGAGGAAGTCGGTCACCGTCTGCGCTTTTGCCTGACCGGCGTAGCCCGCCACGGCGTTCGAATCCAGCGATGCCGCATCCACGCTTAACCCGGCACCCGGTTGCGTGAGGGCGCCCACCGCCAGGCCGATGATCAGTGCAAGGCTCGTGGCAATCTCGAAATAGATCAGCGCCTTGCCGCCGACACGGCCGACCTTCTTGATGCTCTCCATACCGGCAATGCCGGCCGCGACCGTACAGAAGATGACCAGCGAGATGACCATCGTGATGAGGCGGATGAAGCCGTCGCCGAGCGGTCTCATCGCTTCGCCAGTGGATGGCGAAACATATCCGACGACGATGGCGATGCACACGCCGATGAGTACCTGTCCCCACAGAGTCAGGTAAAACGGCTTCCGACGAACGCCGGCGGCAGCGGCCGTTGGCTGAGTGGCGACGGTGGCTTCCATGCGGTGGAGATACTACACCTGATTTGCGGTCCTGTGCGTGATAGCGTTGGCGCCCAGGAGGACCGTCAGTCTATGGCAAATCTCGGATACATCGGCCTGGGCGCCATGGGCGGCCGAATGGCAAAACGGCTGCTCGACAAGGGACACATCGTCACTGGGTACAACCGCACCCGCTCGAAGGCGCAGTCGTTGGTAGACCAGGGGATGAAGTGGGGAGATTCGCCGAGGGCGGTCGCCGAGGCGGCGGATGTGATCCTTGTAATGGTGACCGATTCACGATCGCTGGAGGCGGTATCCACCGGCGCCGACGGGTTCCTCGCCGGTCTTCACGAAGGGAAGGTTATCGTCGACAGCAGTACGGTGAGCCCTGCCGTCAGTCGCGACATGGCCGAGAAGGTCCGGGCGAAAGGCGCCGACATGGTTGACGCCCCCGTGTCCGGCAGCGTAGCCACACTCGACGCCGGCAAGCTGAGCGTGATGGTGGGCGGCAGGCGCGCGACCTTCGAGCGGATCAAGCCAATCCTGGACGACATCGGTCCGAAGGTCACGCACGTCGGAGACAACGGTCTGGCACTGTCTCTCAAGATCGCGCACAACCTCAGCCTGGCTGTGCAGATGCTCGCGTTCAGCGAAGGGGTGCTGCTGGCGGAGAAGAGCGGCATCTCGCGCGAGGTCGCGGTCGATGTGCTGACCCATAGCGTCATCGCCTCGCCGATGGTGCAATATCGCGGACCCTTCGTGCTCAAATTGCCCGATGAATCGTGGTTCGACGTCAACATGATGCAGAAGGACATGCTGCTGGCCCTCGAGATGGGCCGGCGGCTCGACGTTCCGTTGCCGACCACGGCGGTCACCAACGAATTCCTCACGGCGGCGCGCGGGATGGGTCTGGCCAAGTACGACTTCGCGGTCATCTTCAAGGTGCTGGCCCAGATGGCGGGCTTGAACAACCCCTGATGACCGTCGATCGTCTTGACGCCTTCCGCGGGCGGCATTCTTCGTCCGTCGTGATGTGACGACCACCGCGCGTTGTTTCCAATCGCACTTCACCATTCGACGATTACTGCACACTGTGTTACGCGCCTGAAGCTTACGTAACGATTTCGCGGCTTCCGTGTTGCTAGGTGCCCACGTTGGACGAGTCCAAATAGGCCGTCCATGCCTGCTGGGAGGGAGTTACCAGAAAGCGTCGTCTTCACGTTCACGCACATCCCGGAGACGGTACTCAGCGATCTTGCGAACCAGATCCTCTGGCAGGGACTTGTTGTAGGGAATCTGAAGGATGCCCTTGGTAGTCTTGTGCTTTTCCAGTTCCTTGCGAAATGGCTCCAACCCCGCCGCTGTTGGCGCGAAGTTGAGGTGTGCTTTGTGCGCGGAGAAAGCGAACAGGAATCGGGGCTCCACGAAGAAGGGGGTTCCCCACTTGATCGCCTCCTCGGCCTCAGGCGCGACGCTCTTGAGGATCGCGTACAGCCGGCGCAAATGCGGCTGGCCCTCGCGTGGGGCAGCCCGGATATACTCGGCGATCGTAGCCGGACGCTTGCTTGCCATCTCTTTTGCCTCAATTACGGACGCATGTTGCCGCGCACGTAACGGTCAGCATCAGCCGCGGCGCCACTGATTCTTGAGCGGCGGCGGCTGCATGCCGATGTTGGACCGCGTCAAATGTAGGCGCCCGGTATTAACCAGCTCAGCGCAGGCTCCACAATGCGAGAGATGACACATCTTTGATGAAGATCCGCTTTCCCGATATCGCCGGCTGGGCCCACGTGGCGCTGTCGGCGACACTGTAGGATTTGAGGGGCTCGAAACCAGTCCGGCTGCTCCTGGCGACGATCAACTCGGCGTCGTCGTTCAAAAAGAAAAGCAGATCATCCGCCTTCACAAGAGCACTGTTCGTTGCGCGCCGCGGCCGGTCCAGCCACAGCACGTGGCCAGTCGCCGCGTCGATGGCAAAGAACTGGCCGCTGTTCAGATGGGACAAACCGAACAGCGTGTCGCCGATGACCACCGGGTTGCTCAAGAACATGGAGGCTTCCTCGGTTTCCCAGACCCGCTCCACAACCCACTTGTCGTCCCGCCTGATTGGTTTGAGCGCCATGACGCCCCTATGGTGACCGCTTACGATGATCGTCTCACCATAGAGGACTGGCGTGATGGCTTGAACATACGGTGACTTCCACGGATGCTCCCATAGGACTGCACCATCGGCGACTGAGATGCCGAGGATCGAGTATTGAGCGAGCGCTATGACTTGGCGGGTCCCGTGCAGGTCAACGATGATCGGCGACGCGTACGTGAACTTGCTCTTCACGGTCCACTTGACACTGCCGGTATTCGCCTCAAAAGCGGTTAGTGCGTCGCCTTCGGCTTGGACAATAACGAGGTCGCGATCCCCAATCGGTGATGACGCCTCGCCAACAACCGGTTGCGTCGGTGGTGCCGGCTTCTGCCACACGAGTGTTCCGCTGAACGCATCGAAGGCCGAAATGGTCCCGCTGATCCCCAGCGTGTAGAGCTTACGGTCATGAAAGAGCGGTGTCGCCTTGGGACCTTCGCCGTGGTCAACACCTCCTTCATACATCTCGTAGGCAACCGGATAATCTGTGCGCCAGGCGGTTTCGCCGGTTTCCGCGTCGAGTGCGGTCATCCCCTCTCTACCGTTGCGGCGGGTGAAGGCGTAGACGGTATTGCCAACCACAATAGGCGTGGCGTACCCCTCTCCGACTTCGACTCTCCACCTGAGCATCAGAGTGTCGGGCCAGGAATCCGGTATCGCGAACGCACTGGCTGCACCGTCCCGATTGTTGCCGCGCCATTGCGGATAGTCCTGCGGAGAATCTTGGGCCATCATCGCAGCCGCAGGTCCAACCAGCACAGCGACGGCAACACACGATAAGCAGATCCGCGACATCATTTGAAGTCTGGGCCACGCGCCTCGGCGACACGATCGCACCGAGCCGTCAGGCGCGACGGGCTCCATTCGGCTGTTAGCCGCTCACGATTCTATTTGAAGATAGACTTCGCGATCGTCGCGTGGACACCTTTCGTTTGATCCACAGCCTGCGTCACATGCAGATCGGCGGCTAGCGAACAGATGACGTACGCATCGTCTCGTGACAGCCCTTTCTCGGCGACCAGAAACTCGACCATCTCACGCGTCGCGAGTCGCGTGGCTTCATCGAGATCCTCGTGGAGTCCCATGCTGATGTAGTGCGTTGGGGTCTCGGCGCGGGGCCAGCGCAGCCGCTGGCCTTTGCGAACGCGCACTTCGAATGTTCCCCGGAGCGACGTCTCGAGCGCCGTGCCGGTCACTTCGCCGTCGCCCTGCATGCCGTGGCCGTCACCGATCGACAGTAGGGCGCCCTGCACGTGCACCGGCAGATACAACGTGGAACCCGCCACGAGATCCTTGTTGTCCAGATTGCCGCCGTGCCAGCCGGGCGGGCGACTCGATATTCTTCCGATGAGCAGCGGGGGCGCGACCCCAATCGAGCCGAAGAAAGGCGCCAACGTCAGCGATACTCCGGGCCTGAACTCGACACGGTCGGTGCCGGGCTGCCAGCGCAGCAGCCGGAAATGCGCGTAGGGAAAGTCGTCCGGGATGACGCCGCCGCCGGGATTGAACGCGACGACGCCGAAGGGATGGAGGAACTCGATTGCGAGAATCCGTACTTCCAGCGTATCTCCGGGCTCGGCGCCATCGACGAAGATTGGCCCGGTCATCGGATGTGCGCCCGGGCCGCGCTCGGTCACACGGAGCTCGACCGACTTCAGCGATTCCGGAATCTCAGACTCGCTTGCTCCCGCCAACCTCACTCGCTGCAGTCCGCCCGCGACCATGGTCTCGACCCGCACGCGATCGCCCGAGGTGATCCGCAGGACCGGCGGCACACGCGAATCGTAATAACCCCAATGCACGTGCTCGGGCGTCAGCGCGAGGTCGTGCGTGCGAGGCTGCTGTGTCCAGGTGGTCTGCGTTGCCGCCAGCAAGACCAAACCGATCGGGAAGACTCGACGCATGATGACGCTCCTATCGGAGGTAGGCCAAAACCGGCTAACGCGTGCGCCCAGCCGCGGCGGCTCACGATCGCACGGGCCGCCATCGGCTGCAGCGCCTGTCATACGGCTCCCCTCGACTTCGCGATGTGACGAACCTCCCACCGCGCGACGAACGTGGCAAACAGTCCATAAGCCAGCAACGCCGTTATGGCTGCGGCCGTGTCCGAGGTGGGAGGCGGCCCAAAGAAAACGACGGCCTGAATGACAAGCATGACGAGGCCGAAAATCATCATCCCCGCTTTGGGCCCGGGTCGCCTTCGCAAGAACAACCACATACCGCCAAACAGAAGAGTAGCCTCAAGGCCGAAGGCGAGAGCCGGCTGGTTCCACAAACCCAGACCGACCTTGACCGTGTCGTCGTATAACGGCAAGTCCGGTCGGTGGACGACGAAGTCCAGGATCCAGTGCGAAAAAACCGCAAAGCCTACCAGCGTCGCACCGCCGGCGCCTGGGGGCCGTCGCCAGAGGCGATAGAGGCCGTAGCCAGCTACGGACCATACGACTGCGGCGAGCAGGCTGTGCGTGTACGGCATGTAGTAAAGGTCCAGCGGATTCGAGGCGGTGATTCCCGGAACGATGCGGACCTTCTCGATCCCGAGCAGGATGAATGGAGCCCAGAATACGTCAAGCAGCTGGACCGCGATGAAAAGGACCCATAGCGGAATGTGTCGGTTCATGCGCTGCGCCGCGAAGCTCACGCCATAGTGCCCGACGAACATGTCTGCTCCCCAGCCTGCCGCTCACCTGCGGCACGCGCGAATCAAGTTACATCGGGCGCGAGGGGCCCGCGCGAGCGGGCCGCGGTGCCGTCAGGTGCAGCGGCAGGCTGGGCAGCCATCACGGTGAGAAGTTCAGCTACAACGATCCGCAGATGACAGTTGTCGGCCCAAGCTGGTAGTGGACCGCCAGCCTATGCGCAAACCCGCGGCGACCTCGCATCCTCGTTGGCGGTCGCAATCTCCACAGTCGATGGCGATTGTAGAGTACGACTTCGCGGTCGTCTTCAAAGTGTTGGCCCAGATGGCGGGCTTGCAGAACCCCTGAATGACCGCGGACGACGTTATTTCGCGACGCCTTTGCCTGCGGGATCGCGGAACAGCGTGTTGTAGCTGTCTACCTCGTTCATCGGCGCACAGATGCCTTCGGTGATCCCGGAGAACAACCCGTACCATCCAAAAAAGGTCGTGGCTTCGCGCTTGACCCTCTTGAAGATCTTCACGTCTGACACCCACGGCTCTTTGTAAAACGTTGGATCGGACATCGTCATCCGAAGCTCGATCGTGTCGGGACCTGTGCGCGTGTAGCGCTCCTCGATGCGCGCGTCATTGCTTTTCGGAAAACCAAAGATATCGATCCACGCCCGGTCATCGAGACCGACCGTGTTCATGACGAGCGTGTTGCCTTGCCATCCACCGGCCGTGTGGCCGTACCATGCCGGTCCCAGGTTCTCGAGGTTTTCGCCCGAGGGCACCCGCCGGCCGTCCATCCAAAGCTCGCGCAACGTACGTTCCCATTGAAACAGCTGAAGGAGGCGGCCTGGCGTCTGCACGAATTCGACGGGCTCGGGGTCGAGCAGGAGACGCGGAAATCCGTTCGGGTTGCACCGGTGAGCAGGGTCGTTTCCGAGAGACGGGACGGTCACCGCGCGCACAAAGCCGGGATGCTCGCCGTTCAACGGTTCCCCGAGAAAGCGTCCGCGCGTCGGCTTGTTGGCGTTCAGTCTGGCCTCGCCGGCTGGCGTCATCGGAGGCACATTGGCGCTGATGCTGCGATGCCCTGAGATCGTCCAGATACCGGAGAGATCATGCCGATCGAACTGGGTCTGGACGGTCGCGGCCGATGCTCCCCATAGCACAATGGCCGCCGCGAGCGTTGACGCGAGTGCGGGTGTTCGCATATTGCCTCCGCCCTAATCGACCGGATTGCCGCGTTCGCGCGACATGATTTCCTTGCCGTCCGCGAGGATGACCTTCACTACGATGCCGAGCGGTTCGCCATTGACGGCCGGATTCACGATGGCCGTTACCTGATCCCCGACTTTGAGGGTGTTCCGGTTATAGCCCTGCACGGCCAGGGTGTGGACATTGCTGTTTTCAAAAGCCCACGTCACCACCTTGCTCGCATCGTCTTTGACATCGATGTAAATCAACACGTGCGGGTTCTGCCACTTGACCATTGAGACGGTGCCCTTCAACGTGAGCCGCGTCTTCATGTCGTACGCCCGTCCCCTGCCGTGATGCGCCGCCAGCGGCGGCGAGACAATCGCCGCGGCTGTCAGTATGACGAAAAGTGCGTGCCAGGTCTTCATCGCTGCCCCCGCATTGAAGTAGATGACGGGACTCGACGAGCCAACTCTAGACCCACCGAGCCGGATATCAAAACGCCGGCTACACCGCTTTTCACTTCCACGTCGCCACGGAGTCACGGAGACACGGAGAAATCGTTTTGAAAATAATCTCCGTGCCTCTGTGTCTCCGTGGCCCGTCGAACTGAAAATCGCATTAGTTAGAAAGCGTATTTGACGCCGAACTGCATGATGCGCGGATCGCCGGTCATCGTCGTGATGCGGCCGAAGGTGCCCGCGCTGAAGTTCAGATTGGGATTGCCCCAGTTGAAGTTGTTCAAGAGGTTGAACACCTCCACGCGAAGCTCCAGGTTCTGCGCGGACGCCAGAGAGACGAGCTTCGACACCGCGAGATCGATCTTCCAGAATCCCGGCCCCGTGATGCTGTTGCGCACGTGGGTGCCGAATGTGCCGTTGGCCGGCTGCGCGAACGCCGCTCGATTCAAGTAGCTCGCCAGCGTCTTCTCGCCGTACACGTCGTCGGAGACCTGGTCGGCGCGTTGATTGGCCTGGCCGTTGAACGCGCCGTCCCGGCCGCTCAGCACGGTCATCCAGTTGCCGGAACGGACGTTGACGATGCCCGAGACCCGCCAGTCTGACGCCAGAGCGCCAAGCGCGCCGCTCACGCGTGGCGTCACGTACCCCACCGTGCCGTTGGCGATGTGCGTCCGGTCGGCGTCGCAGTGGCCGCGGTCGTAATCGGGGTTGGCGGGATTCGTGTACCCGATCCCGAACTGCGCGTTTGGCACCATCTCGAGGCCGACGCAGCGGGACACGGTGTAGTTCGCGTTGATGTTCACGCCGTTGGCGGAGCGGCGCTGCATCGACAGCTTCAGGCCGCGATAGTTCTGCGTGCCCACGGCTGCATGGCTGTCGAGATTGCTGATCAACAGCGCCGACGCCTGGTTTTCACCCGACAGCGACAGGACGCGCCGCTGGTTCAGATTGTTGTTCGTGGTGCAAACGGGATACGACACGCCCTGGAGTGTGCAGGAACCGAGCCCCAGGTAGACGCCGGGATTGAGCGCGACGAGTCCCCACAGGCGATCCGAGTAGCTGCCGAGATAGCTGATCGACGTTCCCCAGTCCGCGCCGATCTGCTTTTCGACGGTGAGGTTCCATGACTGCACGCGGGGCGCATTGATGTCCGGATCCATCGACGACAGCGTCCCGCCCACGGGGTACACGGTGTCCGGGCCGGTAATGATCGGGTGCGGATTGCCGCCGATATCGCGATACGGATCGTCGAACAGTCCGGACGGGTCGCTGATCAGCGTGCGGTTGCCGTACGGCGGCGCAGCGGCGAGGTTGTTGAAGTACTCGCCGCCCGGATAGTCATACGTGAGCCCGTACGACGATCGCACCGCAAGGCGTCCATCGCCTTTCACATCCCACGCCACGCCCGCGCGCGGAGACAGGTTGACCCACTTCTTGTTCAGCCCCGATGTGCCGGGAGGGAAGCCCGCGTCACCGGGGTACAGGAGGCCGGCTGGCGCGTTGTGGAACACCGTGCTCCTGGCGTTCTTCCTGAACAAATCGCGATCGAAGATCGTGTTCGCACCGCGCGTCAGGTTCTGGCTGAAGAACGGCTCCCAGCGGAGGCCGGCGTTGAGGGTCACCCGGCTGCCCACTCTCCACGTGTCCTGGGCATACGCACCGGGGAACCACTGGTAGTAATCAACACCGGAGAGGCCAGACTGATCGGCCGTGGCGACGCGCCCTAGGAGCAGGTCCGCCAGCCCCAATCCTGATGCGGTGCCGGTGAAGTTCCACTGTCCGCCGCCGCGCGCCCACGTCCTGAACGACACCCTGTAGTGAGTGAGGGCTCCGCCGAGCGCCACCTGGTGGTTGCCGCGCACCAGCGTCAGGTCGTCGTTGAACTGGTAGGAGTTGTTATCCCCGATCCCCTTGGTCGATGTTGCCGCCGCGACGCTGAAGCCGCCGGTCACGACGACGATCATCTGGTGCGGCACGTAGCTGTAGGCCTTCATGCCGAGGTCAACGGGATCGAAGTACGGGTCGTTGTCCCGGTTGACGGCTGTGCGATTGAACGCAAACCGGATCGCGTTGACCGTGTTGTTGCCGAACACGTTCGTGTCGCCGAGGGTGAACGCCTGCGCCAGGTTGTCGATGGAGGGGTTCACCGTCGTCAGGACGTTCCCTGTTGTGCCGAACGACGAAGGTTTCTTGTCGCGCGACGCCAGGTAGCGGCCGAACACGGAGTGGTCGGCGCTCAGCTGGTAGTCGACGCGGCCGACGTATTGTCCTTCGTCTCTATCGTCCGGCTGCGTATAGGTGATCTGGCCGCATGGATCGGTCGTCGGCGGCAACTGCCTGGCGAGCTTCATTGCGGCGGGACTGAACCGCGCCGGATCGATGCGGTTGCCTACGAACCCGGCGCCCAGGTTGACCTGGCGGCCCTGGCACGCAGGGGACGCGAACGTGGTGAAGTCGCCCGCCAGCATGGCCGGCGTCGGAACAAACGCGATGAGATCGGCGGGTATCTGACGGGTCTTGGTTCCCTGGTACCCAGCGAAGAAGAACAGCTTGTCAGTGACAATCGGTCCGCCCACCGTTCCCCCGAACTGGTTGCGCTTCAGGCCGTCATCTTGCCGCTTTCCATCCGGCCCTATCAGCGCAAACGGGTTCGTGGCGTTGAAACGCTTGTCGCGAACGAACTCGAACGCATTGCCGTGAAACGTGTTCGTGCCGGACTTCGTCACGGCGCTCACCGAGGCGCCCGAGTGCATGCCGTTCTGCGCCGAGAGGCCGCTCGTCGCGACGCGGAATTCCTGCAGCGCGTCGGGGAAGGGCAGCGGCAGCCCACCGGAGTTCTGCGCGTCGTTGTGGATGGCGCCGTCGAGGGTATACGCCACGCCGAACTGCAGGCCCCCGGCGACGGACATGTTCACGCCGCCCTGGAAATTGCGGCTGTTCGGGCGCCCGGTCTCAACGGCCGCGCCGGCGAGCACGATCAGATCGGTGACCTGACGCCCTTGAAGCGGGAGCTCCACGATCCGCTCCTGTTCGACCACCTCGCTGATGCCGGCGCTCCGCACGTCCACGAGCGGCGCGGCTCCTTCGACCGTGATCGTCTCCGCCACGTCACCGAGCGCCAGCACGACATTGATCGTCGGCGAAGCACCGACCTGCAGCACGATGCCGGTCTGCGCGAAGGTACGGAACCCCTGCAGCGACGCCTCCAGCCGGTACGGACCGGTCGGGAGGTTCGGCATCACATAGGTCCCGGCGATCTCAGTCACGACCGTTCGCGTGAATCCTGTGTCGGTTTGCGTCGCAGTGACGGTGACTCCCGGGAGTACAGCGCCACTCGCGTCCGTGACCCGGCCAGCGAGTTCGGCCGTCGCCTGCGCCCAGGCGGAGGAACTGGTGAGAAGAAGAACGAACGCGCAGATGACGACATCGTGAATGGTGCGCATCATGAACATCCCGCCTCTCGTGTTTCACGTGACCGGTGTGCGGCGTCTGGACGTGCGCGCGAATCCCTGCAGGGGCACCAACCGCGAGGTGGAGACCGCGTCGAAGCGATTACGTTATGGTTTCCACCCGGTTGGCGTCGCGGACGACCGTTGGGGCAGTAACCTGGTGCCATCCTGCTTGGTGACCTTGCCGAGCCACGCATACGGCTGGCCCAGAAGAGGGAAACCTTCCACGGTTACCAGATCTCCGGCGCTGAGAGACTCCTTCGTCCACCCCTCGCGCACGAGCCAGGCAGCGGGAGTGGTGTCGAACCGCCACACGACCACTTCTCCGTTTGACCCTTTTGTTTCGACATAGATCTGGCTATGTGGACTCCGCCATTCAAAACGTACGACCCGACCGTCGATCTTCACCACATCCTTGAGCTCCTTGGAGAAGTAACTCGTGGAGTGATGTGCAAATGCCTCCACGGACCACGCGAGTGCGACGGCCACGATCGCAACAGTGAACCTCGCTGCCGATAGTGTTTGTAACCAGCGTCTCATTTGGTGCGCCCTCACGTTGCCAGGCACCATTGCGTTATTTGTCGGGTGGGTAAATAGACTTGTGGAATTGTGCCCCGAACCTGGAATCCTCGGGGTCGCAGTCGTAGGGCGTCAGCTCTTCCTTCCGAAGCGAGTACTCATAGTCCCACCGGTACGGTTCCTTTAGTACGAGCGGATCCACCGACACGGTTTCCATCTTCAAGACGTCGCCTTCGCGCCAGTACCGCTCCGTCACCTTCTTCATCGCTGTCCCTGGAATGAAGCGGTTGGAGTTGAAGCCCCTGGCATCAGGTGTGAACTTGGTGGTCTCGACCACCAGGCGGGGTCCCTCGTACCGGCCGATCGAGTGCCCCTGGATCGTGTAATCGTAGGCCCCCGGCTTCGGATGCCCGTGACCTTCCAGCCAGACGGTCCGAACGACGTCCATCTTCTCGTAGCGAAGTATCACCCGGTCCGCCTGCTGCGTGATTTGAAAGTCGTAGTCGTCATTCATCACCGCAGGTATCGGGATGGGCACGCAGTCATACGTTGGCGATAGCGGGTTGTCGAACGCCTTATCGAACCCGACTGCCCTGTTCGTGGGCGCCATCGGCGGATTGCGCTTGCCATTGAGGGGCCCCTTCCGATGCCAGATCCCGGTGAGATTGGGAATCGCCGACGACGCGGCCGCGGACTGGGCGTGAAGCCGCGTCGAGGCGTGTTCGGCGACGACGGCGAACAGCGCCACAGCCACGGCTCCCATCGCGATCGCTCTTCCTTTGGATCTCATCGATCTCTCTCTCAGAACAGGATCTTGATCCCGAGCTGCACCTGCCGAGACGAGTTGACCGTCCGCGTCACCTTGCCGGCCGTCGCCAGCGGCGCCTCATTCTGACTCGCGCCGGCGAACACCGGCCGGGTCGGCGTGGCGAAGTTCGCGCGATTGAGCACGTTGAACACTTCGAGCCGCAGCTGCAGCCTCGTGTCTCCGCGCAGCTGCTGGTTCTTGACGAGCGACATATCGACGTTCGCGAAGCCGGGGCCGCGGAGGAAGTTCCGTGGCGTGTTGCCGATGGTCCCCTGCAGCGGCAGCTCGAACGCGCTGGTGTCGAACCAGCCGTTCGGGTTGCCCGTGATGATCTTCTTCGGATCCGTGCCGGGCTTCACGTTGGGCCGATCCTCGGCGTTGTTCGAAATGTTGCCGGTGCGGGACCAGTTCGGCGTCTGGATCGACGGCGAGAACGCATAGCCGCTGTGCATGGCCACGATCCCGTTCAGCTGCCAGCCGGCGAGCAAGGGATGGTTGCGGGACGGGAGCTCCCACGTCGCGTTGGCCGCGAAGACGTGCGGCGCGTCGAACGGCGCCACCGCCCACTCCGCGCCCAGATCGTACGGATTGGGCGGATAGATGGCCGACGCAATCGAGTCCGTGCTCAGCTGGGCATCCCCGTTGTCCATCGCGCGGCTCAGCGTGTAGGACAGCTGAACCTGATAGCTGCCGGAGTACCGCTTCATCAGGCTCGTCTGGAGCGCGTGATACGTGGAGCGCCCGTCGGACATGCGGTAGTCGATGGTGCCCCACGCCGGATTCTGCCGCGGCGCGCCCGCCGGGAAGAACATCGAGCCGTCAGCCCGCACGACCGGCACGACGGGATTCCCCTCGATCGCGCTCACCAGGTCGTAGCCGCGCGAGCCGGCGTAGCCGACCATCATTCCCCAGCCCGCCGCAAGCTCGCGCTGGACGTTGAGGTTGTAGGTCACGCCCTTGGGCTGCTTGATGTGATAGTCCATCGTGCGGATGCTCCGCGTGCCCACGGCGGTCGCAGTGGAAAACACCGGCGTCGGAAACGGAATCCCCGCGCCGGTGATATTCACCACGTTCACGAAGGGCGGCGACTGCAGCGCGACGCCGAGTGTGCTGTTGAACGGACCGTCGGTGTCGTGGTAGAGCCCGCCGCCGCCGCGAATCGCGGTGCGGCCATCGCCGCCGACGTCCCACGCAAAGCCGACGCGTGGCGCGACATTCCTGAGCGACGGGTTGACGAACGGGCCTCCCAGCACGGTGTCCGGCGACGTCCGCACATCGGGCAGATATGCATCCAGGCCGTTCTTGTCCTTCGGCACTGTGAAGAACTCGTACCGCAGGCCGAGGTTCAGCGTCACCTTCGACGTGACGCGGTAATCGTCCTGGAGATAGAAGCCGAAGAGCGTGTTGGGCCGCTGGCGGTGGAAGTTCGAATCCGGCGTGTTGCCCTGGAAGCGGCTCGGCACGCCGGCCAGGAACTGCGCCAGGTTCGCAAAGGTATAGGTGCCGCGCATGTGGTTCGTCGTCAGCTTGTCCGCGAACGCATGCTCGATCAGCATCCCGGTCTTCAGCAGGTGCTTTCCACTCGTGTACGTGAGGTCGTCGCTCCACGTCCGGTAGTCGATGTTCTGTGTCGATGGCTCGGCGGCATAGTTGCCGACTTGCGAGAGGCCTCCAATCAGGATGAGGCCCATGTACGACGCTTCTGGCAGGAACGACAGCGGCTGACTCAGCGTATTGGCCGGGTTCTGGATGTAGGTCAGGTGGCTCGCCGAGAAGCGCGCCGTGTTGAGCAGGTTCTGCGTCAGCGTCCGCTTCGCTTCGACCGTGAAGAACTGGTTGCCGGAATCCGACGTCGTGAAGAACTGCTCCAGTCCCGTCGTCTGAATCGCGCCGCTGAAGACTGGCGCGATCTGGCGCGATCCATCGTAGGTGTGGCGGACGAAGAGCGAGTCCTTGTTGGAGAGCTGGATGTCGACGCGTCCCTGCCCGAAGTTTTCCCGCGTGGCGCGGTTGAACTCGTACGTGTACTGCCCGATCCCTGGCCCGAGGTCGGGTCCGTTCGGCAGCGGATAGAGATCGAGGTAGGGCCTGACGGCTGGATTGACGGGTCCCGTGCGGGCCGCCGCCGTCGGTACGGCAGTGATCACCGTCGTGCCAAGATCTTCCTGCAGGCGCTCGTACCCGCCGAAGAAGAAGATTCGATTCTTCACGACGGGCCCGCCCACGACGCCGCCGAACTGGTGGCGCGTGAACGGCGGCGGGTCGCCGACGTCGAAGAAGTTGGGGGCGTCCATCTTGCTGTTGCGGAAGAACTCGAAGCCAGAGCCGTGCACGACATTCGTCCCCGCCTTCGACGCGACGCTGACGACGCCGCCCATCACGCGTCCGTAGTCGGCCGAGAACGCGTTGGTGACGACGCGGAACTCCTGGATCGTCTCGACGCCAAGCGTACTGTCGGCCGCCGTGACCGTGGCCTGACCCGCATACCCTCGCATGTTGGCGCCGTCCATCAGGTAGCTGTTCGACCGGCCGCCCATTCCATTGATGTTGAGCTGGACGCCACGCTGCGCCGGCGAGGTGCTGGTGCGTTCGGTGAACTGGACGATGCCAGGTTGCAGCGTGGCCAGCATGATGTAGTTGCGGCCGTTCAGTGGCAGCTCCTCGATCGTCTTCTCGAGGACGATGGCGGAGAGCGCGGACGAGCGCGTCTCGACGAGCGCATTCTCGCCGGTCACGGTGATCGTTTCCGCCGCCGTGCCGAGCTTCAGCACGAGGTTGAGGCCCGCCTGCTGGGCGATTTCCAGTGCGATGCCGGTCTGCACGCCGGTCCTGAACCCCTGCAGCATGGCGCGCGTCTCGTATTTGCCCGGCGCCAGCCCGGGCACGGTGAAGTACCCGTTCGCGTCGGTGACCGCGCTGCGCGTCAGACCGGTATCGAGATTTTTGACGGCAACGTCGACGCCGGGCAGGACGCCGCCGGTTTCGTCTTTGATGGTGCCGGAGAGGGTCGCTGACGTGATTTGCGCGACCGCGAGGGATGCAGTTGTTGCCAGGAGAACGACGGCGAGGATGACTATCCACCTCATGACGACCCCCTTTCAAGTCACAACACAGAGGCGAACGATAGCGAGGTTATCCGCGGAAATCAACGATCATCCTGCTTACTTGACGTGTCCGACCAGCCATTTCTGCAGTAACGCGGCCACAACGAGGTTGTTCTTTTCAAGCATCACCATGTGACCGTTCCCGCGAATCCCCTCGTTCTCAAGTCGGATGAACGTGTTGGCGACACCGGCCTGCGTCAGATACTTCGACGTACAGTGGTCGTAGACGGCGTGATACGACGCCTCAGTTGTGACAATGAGGACCGGAATACCCTGCAGACGCGGGAGATGCCGTGGCGGATCGGGTTGCTTCCAACACCCGATTAGGTCCGGCGCGTCGGCCGTTTGTTCGCGTACGGCCGCGAGATCGGCCGCTGCCTTTACCGGCGGGTCGTACGTGAGCGCGATATCCGTGAGCCCCCACAGCCGGGCTCTCTCCTCACCAGTCACCGCATTTTGAAAAGGTGGCCCACCGGGTTCGATCGCCACGATGCCTTTGACTGAGCCTGGTCGTGCGTCTCCGAGGAGCCAGCCGAAGGGCCCAGCCTGTGAATGAGTAACCAGGATGGCGGGTCCGATTCGATCGAGTAGGGCTGCGCCCGCAGCTTGTACCAGCGTTTGAGTTTCGACGGCGCTGGCCAGGCTTTCGACTTGAGTCGCGTAGAAGGCATCGAAGATCGGGTCTCCGCGGAGGCCCTTCTTTTCGCCCGTGCCCGGCCATTGAGTATGCTTCTTCGCCTGCGGCCACGTGCCGGCTCTTTCTGGCGCTGTGAATCGCTGCTCGATCGTCGAGGCGGAGACGCTCTGCAACGGCCCGTTTGCCGATGCGTGCCAGGCGGAACGGCCGCGCGCGGGTTGATCGATCAGATAGACGACATAGCCCTGCGAAAGAAAGTAGTCGGCCCAACCGGAGCGTCCATCGGGAGTGCCGATCCAATTTGTGGCGGTTTGTCCTCCGCCGTGAAAGAACACCAACGGGTACCGTTGCGTGACGCGCGCAGGATGCAACACCTCGACATACATTTGTCCGGTCATCAACTCGTTGTTCGTCTGGCTGGCATACGTGCCGCCAACGAAAAAGAAGTCGCGGCTCGCCGTGGTGTGCTGTGCGGACAACGCAACCAGCATCGCTGACCACATCATCAGCAGCGCCACAGCTATCCTGCGCAACCCGCTCACATTCGCGGCACGACACATGATCTGCTCCTGTTCTGACCTGACGAAGTTGAGACGCCAGAGTGTTCGCCTACCCCGGTCGCTCTCCTCGGGTTGACCTGATCAAGTGAAGCCTCTCAAGCAGGTGTTGGGTGACCGTCCGCCGCGCCGGCGAGAACTGACCCACGGCCGCGCGGATGTAGGGCCGAAACTGCCGGCCCGCATACGCCAGATACCCGACCTGTTGTATCTCGCTGAGCGTCTGCTTGTAGTGATCGAGCAGCGCCGCCGCAACAATCTGGCCTGTACGCGTCGCGCCAACGCGTGCGGACGCCGAGAGCCAGCGCACGCCGCCGGGAAGGGCTCGTGCCGCTGATACCGCCATCAGTGACGACGTTTCAAAGACCGACCTGTCCTGCCGCGCGGATTCTGCCTTGAGCTGCGCCCACATATTGGTGATCGTGTCTCTGGAGGGAAGACTGGCAGATGGAAGGCTTCGGGCTTCTTCCCGAATTGCCTCCCATTCACTTCGGAGTCCGGCCACGTCGAGCGGCGGCGTGTTGATCGTTGCAGCTAACCGGGACGAGGTCCGTTCCAGGCCGTCCAACATCTGATCGACGGTGGCGAACTGCGCGTCCTTGTCCAGCAGGCCCTGCGCTTTGAGCGCGTCAGCCATTTCCGGAATCAGGTGCCGGCCCATGCCGCAGAGGTCGGCCAGAGCCGCGAGGATCCAGACGGGCGAGGCGCGAAACGCGACGATGCCAAGCACTTCGACCGCGTTGCCCGCAGTCCGCCGTGCGAGAAACTTGTCCGGCAGCGTTCCCTCGGCGCTGTACACACCCTCCGCGCCTCCGATCTGCTCGATCACGTACCGAAGCGTCGCGTCCACGAGGTTCTGATACAGCTGGCTGCGGCGGATGCCATCCGGAAGGGCGACTTCTCCCACTTCGCGCGCCACGCCGGCTCCGAGCCCCAGGACGGATCGGAGCAATCGCTCGGGGAACGAAAGCAAATACGTCTTGACGGTCATTCCGCGTGTACCACTTCGCCGCCTAACGCTCCGGTTCAGCGGCGGCGCGTCAGCGCCGTCCGCCGCAACCGGTTATGCCGCCGCGCCGATTGAAAGAATACCGACTTCAGCGCCGGCTGCTTAGTCGCAATTCTTGGATTTGCCTGGCGGCATCCTCGACCTGCATTTCCACGATGCGACGACCGAACAGTGCTGTGGCCTTGGCAGGGTTGCCAACGTGACCTTGCCCGTCTCCCGCCTTACCGGGGCCCATGCGCTCGAATCGCAGCATTGAAGGGTTGAGATACATCAGGCTGGAGGTGTCATGCGTACCCGCGTGCGTGCCCACGTCGTCAGCACTGACGCCCTGTGCAATCACCCACTCGTCGCCTCGACCTGGGTAATAAGCCGTGACCTGATGAACGCGCACGTTCGTTGCCACCCATTCGGAATTGAGGGTCTCAGCCACTTGTTTCTGCCCGGCCTGATTGCCGCCGCTGTCGCCGACGAGAGCGATGTCGAGAAATCCATGCTGCTTGAAGCTACGAGCGGCATATTCAAGGACTTTGCTGAACACGTCCTGGGGCAACGTGATCGTACCGGCAAACCGCATGTGCCCGGTCGGTGGGTTGACGTCACCCTCGGGGACGTAGGCAACCACTGGCGCAACGAGCGCATTCCCGAGACGTCTTGCGATCTCGCCGGCTTTGTATTTCACAAGGTAGTTGTGCTTCCCAAGGGCCATGTGGGGCCCGTTCTGCTCGGTACCGCCCGTCGGGATGATGACAGTTGTCTTACCCGCGGCAATTGCGTCACGGACTTCCATCCACGTCAGATCTTCGAGGAAGACACTGTCGGGCTGCGGCACGGACGGGGTCTGCGCCGCTGAATGTGAAGCCAGATTCATGAAGATGACCGCAGCGATGAAACTGATCGCTCGCATGCTCTCTCCTATGGTGATCCGAAGGGCATAACGGTTCGCGCTGAAGCCGCGGGGCCGGCGATCTCGTCAGCGCCGACGGCTCCAGCGCCTGGTTATGGCGCCCAGCTCATTCTGGCTCAACTCCTGCAGCTCCCGGATGATTCGCACGGACTCGCCGACCGAAACCCTAACTCGCTTTCTTGTCGGACGGTATCCTTTTATTCACGGCACGGCGGCGCGCGAGATGGGGTCGGCCAAGTACGACTTCGCGGTCGTCTTCAAGGTGCTGGCCCGGATGGCGGGCGTGCGCAGAACCCCTGATGACAATCGACGTCGCGGGCGTGTAGCCACTGATGTGGCGACTGTGGCAGTGACGGACTTCTTAGGTCGCCTGACGTGTCGCGGACCCTGCGGGCAATATCCGCCAGTCCGCCAATGTCGAGGGTCGCTACGGCCGCCGTGTCTGGCCTGCGTTCTGTCGAGTGCTGCGGCCCATGCATCTCAGCTTTCACTGCGCTAATCGCAGGGGCAAGGGTTTCGTCGGTCTTGGTGATCGCGATCACCGCTTCGGCGAGGACCTGCGTCTGTGTTTCGAGTTTCGTGAGTCGATCCTCGTCACCTATCTCTTTATGTGCGAGTGCCTCGAGATCCTGCTTTATGGCATCCACGAGGGTTCTGACCTGCGCCTTCGAGAGTCGGATGAACTCGGCGTCAGAAAGCTCCGGGAGCGGCCGCGCAGCTTTGGTTGCTGCTTCGCGTGGGTCGTCCGTCATGATTTCAGTCTGTTTTCAATGTTCAACCTTGGAAAAGATGGACGCTAACACATGGGCTGTTGAGCCGATGCTCACTATTGAACACAACATACGCGTAAACAGCCTCAGTGCTTTTCAGCGCAAACGCTGGCCTTTTGTGTAGGACACGACGGAGCCAACGTGTAAGTGAACGATTGACATTCATCGCTTGCGGGCTTAACGTGCCGACGCGGTACCCGTCGAGCAACATGTCAGCGGATTGGCAGTCGATCCAGCGCGCAATCGCAGGCGCGCTGAACGGATGGATTGGAGGAGCAGATGAAATGGCATCGGAGCGTCGGTTTGTGGGCGGCGGCGGGCGCACTGGCGGTGTCGTTCACCTGGGTCGGCGCCCAGCAGGGGAGCGGCGGCGCGGTCGCGATCGATGCCGATGACATCGGCGGCGTGGTGACGAGCGCGAAGGGGTCCGAGGCAGGCGTGTGGGTGGTCGCGGAAACAACGGACCTGCCGACCAAGTTCGCCAGGACGGTCGTCACCGACGATCAGGGGCGCTATGTGCTGCCGGATCTTCCGCCGGCGAACTACCAAGTGTTCGTGCGGGGCTATGGGTTGGTGGACTCGGCGCGCGTCTCTACGAAACCTGGGCAGCGCCTCGATCTCAAAGCGGTCATCGCGCCTGACGGACGCGCGGCGGCGCAGGTGTATCCGGCAAATTACTGGCTGAGCCTGCTGGAAATCCCCAAAGGAGAACACACGGCCGGGCACGTGGCCCTGGAAACAAAGGCGTGCTACTCATGCCATCAAGTGGGCAACCGTGCGACTCGTGAATTGTCGAAGGGCGTTGGCACGTTTGCTTCGACTCTTGACGCGTGGGATCACCACACCACGATGGGACCCAATGGGCCAAACATGGGCGCTCTCTTCAAGGGCCTCGGGGCGCAGCGCAAGGCGTTCGCCGACTGGACCGATCGGATTGCCGCCGGCGCGTATCCCGAGGCGCCGCCGCGTCCTGCCGGTGTCGAGCGCAACCTCGTGATCTCGATGTGGGACTGGGCCCAGCCGACCAGCCGACGGAGCGATGCGGCGGGCACCGACGAACGCCATCCCACGATAAACGCGAACGGGCCGGTTTACGGGGCCATCCAGACATCCGACATTCTGACCGTGTTCAACCCGCGGGAGAACTCGTCAACGGAGATCAAGATTCCGTCGAACGGACCTGTGCTTGACGCGAACACTCGTACCTCTCCGGTGTGGGGGGACGAGAAAATCTGGCAGCGGCAAGCCGACCCCCGCAGCGTGGCGATGGACGCCAAGGGACGCGTGTGGGTCACGGCACGGAATCGCGGTCCGCAGCAGCAGCCGGCGTACTGCAAGGACGGCGCGACGAACAAGTTCGCGAAGTACTTCCCGATGGAGGGCCCGAGTGCAAGGCAGGTGCAACTGTATGACCCGAAGACGAAGCAGTTCACGGCGATCGATACCTGCTTCGCCGCGGACCATAACGTCTTCGACGACAAAGACGCGCTCATCTTCGGCCAGGACGACGCTGTCGGCTGGGTCGACACCGTGGCGTTCGACAAGACCCGCGACGGCGCCGCCTCGCAAGCATGGTGCCCAGGCGTCGTCGACACCAACGGCGACGGCAAGATCTCGACCGGCTGGACCGAACCCAGCGAGGCAATCGATCCAAAGAGAGACCACCGGATCGAATTCGGGTGTTACTCGATTGGCCTCAGCCCCACCGACGGAAGCATATGGTGCTCAGGCATCGGTCACGACGACAAGACGCTCGTACGCCTCGAGCGCGGGCCGAACCCGCCGATGTCATGCAAGGCCGAGGTCTATGTGCCGCCGCCGTCGACGATACCGTTGCCCTATTCGGGAGGCGTGGCCGTCGACAGTGACGGCGTCGCCTGGCTGAACTGGCGGGGCGTCCATGAGATCTTCAGCTTCGACCGTCGCAAGTGCAAGGTGCTGAACGGCCCGACGGCCACCGGTCAGCAGTGCCCCGAAGGCTGGACCGTGTACAAGAAGCCCGGCCCTACGTTCAAGGGGGAGCCGGATCTCAGCACCGACATGCTGTACCTGAGCAACATCGATCACCACAACGCGCTCGGTCTCGGGGAGGATGTCTTGTTGGCCGGCGACGTCAACGCTGACTCCTTCTGGGTCCTGATGCCGGAGAACGGTCAGATGAAGTCACTGACCCTGCGCGTGCCTTACCCGCTCGGATTCCACTCTCGTCACGTGGCCGGACGGATCGACGACCCGAAAGCCGGCTGGAAGGGTCGCGGGATGTGGTCGAGCTATTCGATGTACACGCCCTGGCACCAGGAAGGCGGCAAGGGTTCAAGACCGAAGGTTGTGAAGTTCCAGATGCGACCGAACCCTATCGCGAAATAAAGAGCGGTCGACGACCCGAGGCATGGCGCAGATCATTCGTCTGCGAGTGCCTCGGGCGCTTCCTCAGTAGTACGGCTTTTCCGCTGTCGATCGATCCGCCCGTCGTTCACCTGGAGTAACGCATCGGTCGACTCACGGGCGGGAAGGCACCAGATCACCTACTGCTCGTAACCTCCAGTCGCAGTGTCAAGGTCGTCCACCAACTCGAGGCCAGTCGGCAGCGACAGACTGTCGTCGATGAACCCCGCGACCGTCGGTCTCACCCAGTGGTTGTTGTTGGCGAATGACGTTGGAACCCCTGACGCGGACACGAAGATCACCGTGCTGGTCCGGTTCGGCGGAATCGGAAGGGTCACGACCGCCAGCTTGCCGCTCGTCGAGCATCCGGCATTGTCCACGACGACATTCACGCCGTTGAGCGCGGCGCTCGCGACTTCGCCCCACGGACGATAGCAGCTATACCAGAAGTGAGCCTGCCAGTTGATCGGATCCGCCGTCGTGTTCCTCACGCGAAACAGCGTCACGACCAGTTTTCCGTCGTTGGAGCCGAATTGAAGCCGCGTATCCGAGAGCACCATCGCGTTGCGTCCGGGATAACCCTTCTGCGTCAAGAGTGAGCGTTGGACGTCCTTGTCGGCGGCAACGCTGGCAGCCAGCGCGAATCCGTCCGACCACGCTGAAGGGGCAACGCCTCCGAACATGGTCGGGTTGTTCGCGAACAACCAGGTGACGTTCGGGTGATCGAATGTGTCGAACACGTTCCAGCGATACATATGGCCGATGCGCGGACCGTCAGCTCCAGTCCGGCCCTGTGGGCCGGCGGGTCCGATCGCGCCCTGTGCGCCAGTCAATCCGATCGGGCCCTGCGGGCCGGCGGGTCCGATCGCGCCCTGTGCGCCAGTCAATCCGATCGGGCCCTGCGGGCCGACGGGTCCGATCGCGCCCTGAGGGCCAATCGATCCGATCGGGCCCTGCGGGCCGGCGGGTCCGATCGCACCCTTTGCGCCAGTCAATCCGATCGGGCCCTGCGGGCCGTCGGGTCCGATCGCACCCTGAGGGCCAATCGATCCGATCGGGCCCTGCGGGCCGGCGGGTCCGACTTCGCCCTGCGGCCCTGTTTCTCCCCGAGGGCCGACCGGTCCGACTGTACCCTGTGCGCCGGTCGAACCTTCTGCGCCGAAGTTACCGATGGCGACGTCGAGTGTTGCGACGTTCGCGCTGTTCTGACTGTTGCTGTTCCCTTTTCTCACCACCAGTTGATACGTGCCAGGCGTGGCGATGACCGACGCGGGAAGAGCGGCGACGATCTGCGTTGGCGACGAACTCAACAAGGCGAGCGGCACATCGTTGAGCGTCACAGACGGAGGCTGACTGCCGAAGTTCGCACCGCTGATCGTGACGACCTGGGAGACCAGGCTGGGCACGGCGCTGTCCACCCTGACTTGGTTACCTTGCGCGTAGCTTGCGCCGGCGCTGGCGACCAGAAGCGCGAGAGCGAGGCACAGCCTCGCAGAGGCTCGTGTCTTCATGGCTCCCTGCCAGTCGGCAAACCGATCACGCGTCGTAGTTTTCATGCGGCCTCTCCAATGAATTCTCATTTGGCACGTGACCATGTCAGGGGCAATGGTCGTACCAGACCGCCGGACTCCTTTCGTCCCCTCAAAATGCCCGCGCGCGCTGGGTATTTCTGCTGGTTTCAATTCCAGTACTTGCAGCGCCGTGACTCAGAACGGGCCAGACCAACGCACGAAGCGTAATTTGGCTCGATCCGGCGTCAGACGTCCGATGTCGCGGCGTGATGCGACAGTGGTGGTGCACACCACTTGCCCTGGGCTTTCCGCGCGTTAAGGAAATGGCTCACGATGGGTGATGGCGTTGAACGCTCTCGCCTGGTTGATTTTCTCGTTGCCGACCGGAGTTCAGATGAACGTTATCGGCAAGGTGGCCAGAACGCTAACGAGCGGGAGACCGAACACTGACAGGACATTGCCTAGGGATGTGTCGGCATCGTCCGTTTGCCGTCGACAACAGGCGGAAAGTCCTTCACCTCGTCATACGCTTCGGTGATGAAGCGATCCTTGCTCTGCTGCGTATCGCCCTGGGTCGTCTTGTCATACGGCGCAGTCAGGTTCGCAGCAAGAACGTCCTTCAGCGTCTTGCCCTGATTGCGCAGCGTTGTCACCTTGGCCATGATGTCCACCAGCATCGCACGATAGGCGAGGAGATCTCTCTTCTTGACCAGCGTGCCATGGCCAGGGACGAGCGTCGTGTCGGGGCCGGCCAGTTTCTCGATGAGGTCAATCGCATCGAGCATGCCTTTGATCGATCCGCCATTGGCCTGATCGGCGAAGGGATAACCGAAATTGCGGTAGAAATCCTCGATGTAGATCACATTGGCGTTGCGGAAGCGCACGATGGTGTCGCCAGCGGTGTGAGACGGCATCATCGGGATAAAGTCCACCGTTTCGCCGTTCATATTGAAGGTCACGGCAGGCTCGCCCGAGGCGGCGGGGTTGTAGTTATAGGTCACCACCGGAACGGCGGCCATATCGGGCGCCGGCGCCTGCTGAGCGTTGGCACGCCGCGGCGGACGCAGCATCTCATTGCGCAGATTCTCCTGCGAGAAGATCAACGCCCCCTGCTTGGCGAAGAAGGCGTTGGCGCCAGTATGGTCGCCATGAATATGCGTGTTGACCAAAACCTTGATGGGTGCGTTGGTGAAGGACCGGATCGCCGCCAGTGTCGTTTCGGCAACCTGTCTGTTCTCGGTATCCACCATCAGGACGCCATCCGGTCCGAAGAGCACCATGGCGCGCCCGCCGGACGCGTCGGGGTGCGCCGGATCAAGGCCTTCCGAGCCATGCAGAACAAAGAGATTGGGCGACATCTTTGCCGTTACCCTGATCTCGATCTTGTCCCAGGGCGTCTGGTAGCCCGGAGGAAAGGTGTACGAGCCTTCTCCCGGTGCGATGATCGTGATGGGATATTCCGCTCTCTGTGCCCAAAGGACCGCGGGAACAGCTGCCATCGCGACCACACTCACTGACAACAACAGGCGTTTCCTTGTCATGGCATTCCTCGTCTGCCGGATCGTTGCACTTTCGCGCCCCAGATCAAGAGGGAATTTCAGTCTCCCGGCCCCGACTTGTCCGCCCTACACTGTTTTCACTTCCACGTAGCCACGGAGACACGAAGACACGGAGGAAATTCATGTTCTTGCTCCGTGGGCTCCGTGCCTCCGTGGCCCGTTGATGTGAAAAGCGCCGTAGCGCGAAGCGCGAAGGCGGAAGCGCGAAGGCGGATTGACTCAAAAGTGTGGCCGGCGTATGGTTGGCCCACCTTTGACCGTCTGGTCGCGGAGGCACCGATTTATGACAGGACGAACGCTCAAGATTGCGGCGATAGGTGTGGCTTTGGTCGCGGGCATCCTGATTGGCAGTCGGCTGGACGTTGTCCAGGGACAGCAGAAGAAGACGCCCGGCGAGGGGTTCGCCGCCGTCCCCGGACTCAAGGGCGGGCAGGACGTGTTCGGCCCGTACGATCCGGTGCAGAACTGGCCGAAGCCCTTGGGCGAGAGCCTTCCCGACCATGCGGGGTGGACCTGGTCGCAGGCCACCGATGTGTTTCCCGAGAGTCCCGACCGAGTGATCGTGGCGCAGAAAGGCGAGCTGCCTGTGCTTCCGGCGGGGCGCGGGCGCGGAACCACCTGGCTTCCGCAGATCGGGCCCAGCATTAAGTTTCCGGTAGGCGGCGGCGTGCCCATACGCGAGGCCGCCAGTGCCACACCCAGCTTCGGCAAGGCAGTAGATGCGAGCGACGGCCGTCCTGGCGTCGATTGGCGGTGGGAGCACGTGATCGTCGTGTTCGATCGCAACGGAAAGATGATCGAGGACTGGTCGCAATGGGACAGCATCTGGGGCCGGCCGCACGACGTGGAGATCAGCCCCTACGATCCGGAAAAGAACATCTGGATCGTGGATGCCGACGCCCATTTCGTCAGCAAGTTCACGCACGACGGCAAGAAGCGACTCCTGACGCTGGGCACGCCGGGTATGCCGGGCACCGACGATACGCATTTCAGCCGGCCGACGTTCATGGCCTTCATGGACGCCAACACCTGGTACCTGGCCGACGGTTACGACGGCACTCGCGTCATCAAGTACGACATGAACGGCAAGAAGCTTCTGGAGTGGGGAATGAAGGGCACTCCACCCAACGAAAAGCGCCCGGGCTACTTCAACAGCGTGCATGGGATCGCCGTTGACCCGACCACGCGACGCGTGTACGTGAACGACCGCAACAACGGGCGCTTGCAGGTGTTCGACGAAAACGGCAAGTTCCTCGATCAGTGGGATTTCGGTCCGCGCCCGCCGATGAACATTCACACCATCTACATGGGCGCCAACCATATTCTGTGGGCCGCCGATCAGGGATCGAACAAGCTCCTTGGCTACGACGCCGACGGACACTTCCTCTATTCGTGGGGAACGTTTGGCACGTGCCAGGGCTGCCAGTGGGGCGTGCACGGGTTTGCCACCGACAAGGAGGGCAATCTCTACACCTCCGAAGTGAGAACCGGCCGGGTCCAGAAGTACGCGCCGCGCAAGGGCGCCAACCCCGACTTTGTCGTCGGCAAGCCCTGGCCGGGCGTCTGGTAGAAAGGCGCGGCTCAAGGTTCGATTCCTTCCGGGCGCGCCAACTCGCTCTGCGAGTTGGCCGCGCCCCGAAGTCTTCAGCCACGTTCCGGCTGGCACGCTCGCCGGAACATGGACGAGTCGTTTCGAGCGCGCCGCGGATTACTGAACGCGATGGGCTGGCCGAAATTGCGCGCCGGGTCAGTAACCGAACAGCCGGGTGTACTTGACGATGAATGAGCGACCCAGCAGCTCTTCCGAGGTGAAGTCTGAGGTGTCGCGCCGGTCGTTGTACACGAGAAACAGTCCGGTCCCGCTGCGATTCAGGAGAGCCAGGCGGATGTTCGAGGAAACGGTCGACGTCTGGCGGTTGTACTGAATGAGGCCCTGCAGGTTCGCCAGGCTCGTGAAGGCGTAGTTGACCTTGATCGGCACCAGGTCGTTCGTGAAGTTGCCGAACGGCAGCTTCATGTCGTCCCGGTTCCAGCCGATCTCGGAGAGGAGCCTGGCGCCAGCCCGCAGGCCGATCGTCAGTTGCCAGCCGATCTGGCTCCCGTTGTAAAACTGGCCGATCCTCTGGCGCAGCGATGCGCTGATGGGTGCACTCTGGTCCGTGTTTCCCTCGAACATCCCATGCGTCCAGGCATAGTTACCGGCCGGAATCACCACTCGGCGTCCCTCGACGTCCTGGTAGATGGTGAACGGCTGCCTCGGGCGGTCCTGCTGTGTCTCGAAGATGTAACCGAACCTGGCTCCCGACCGATGTTCAATTTGGAAGAAGTGCCAATGTCCTCGTGAGGTCTCGAGCTTGTTGTCCAGATCCGTATAGACGTTGAAGTTTGCGTGCGGCGAAAAACGACGGATCCAGGGCCACCGTTTCGGCTGGTAAGAGAGGTTGTACCGGGTGTCAAGCTGCCGGTACGCCCGCCTCTGGAGAAACCCGACCTCGGGGTTGAAGCGCTCGCCCACCTGCACGTAACCCACCGTGGTGCTCCCAACGGCGTTGGCGTGCGTGTACGACGCGCGGCCCGCGTAGTCGGACCCGCCCTTGACTTGCGGCGAATCAGTTCGGGCGATAAAGGCCAGGAGTTTGCCGTTGGTCGTCGCCTGCCATGCCACGTCGAGTCCGTAGGCGCGGTTATAGTCGTCACTCGGCGCCAGCGACCCGACTCCCTGCCGGTTGACGTACATCGCCCCGAAATTCGAGCGGCCCACCTCCCGCTGTATCCGTATCACCGAGAAGTTGTTGCCCGGCGCGATCGTCTCTCCCGTCCGGTCGTTGCTGGCCTCCCGCGTCTGCATGTTCAGCAGGCCGACGTTGTAGCCGCCCAACTTGCCGCTCAGGCGGCCGCCGGCGAGGATGTCGATCGGCGCGCCGCCCTGGGAGAGACCGATCCGTCGCGAGAAGAACAGGTCGACGGCCTGGGCCTGGCCCAGCTGAAAGGTCTGGGCGTTCTCGAGGAAGAAGGGCCGCTTCTCGGGAAAGAAGAGTGGAAAGCGCGTCAGGTTCACCTGCTGCTCGTCGGCTTCGACCTGGGCGAAGTCGGTGTTGATCGTCGCGTCGAGCGTCAGGTCTGCGCGCACGCCCCACTTCATGTCAAGTCCGACGTCGCCGTTCCGGTCCACGGTGTTGGTCCGCAGCGCCCGGTCGTCGTTGACCGAACCGACGGCATACGGCACGAGCTTCAACTCTCGGCGGGCCGGAAGGCTCAGCCCGCTCAGCTTGGCAGCCACCGAAACGCGGTGCAGGTCGTAGCCGCGGGGCACGGGGGCCAGGAAGACCTGCTCGTTCTTCCGGCGGATGTTGCGCAAGACGTTGACGCCCCAGATGCGATCGTCGCCCGGCTCGTACCGCAGCGTCTTGAGTGGAATGGCAAACTCCGCTTCCCAGCCGCGTTCGGTCATCTGCGCGCGGACGACCCAATCGGCATCCCAGTTCGTATTGAAGCGGCCGGCCTGCGCCTCTCCCGTGACCTGTCCGTCGTACTCGATCCCGAACGGGTTGGTGCCGAAGACAAACGCGTTCTGCCCGTCGTTGAACGTATCGAGGAGCACCTCAATCGAATCGGTGTCGCTCAGATCTGCGTCGCGGCGGCTTTGACTGACGATGATCTTGTCCGGCTCGGAGTCGAAGCTGATGATGCCGATGTACAGATTCTGGGCATCGATGAGGAACTTGATCTCTGTGCGTTCGGTCGCGGCCTCGCCGTCGTTGGGCTCCTGCTGCGTAAAGGAACTGTAGGGCACTGCCGCGGACCACGCTTCGTCGTCCACAAGTCCATCGACCTGCGGACGCGCGTCGCCGGCGAGTCGGCCGACGGTCAGCTGTGCCACGTCCTGGCCGAAGCACATAGCCGGGATGAAGAGCGCGAGCGGCGCCAGCAACCAGGCCGCTGAGAGTCGCGATAAGTTCATTTCGTCTCCGGGGGAGAAGCCTGGTTCTCGTTGAGCCACCGGCGGAATCGAGCGTCACATGATATCTGAAGCCGCGCCGCTTCATGGGCGCGTGGCGCGCACCGCCGCGGGCGAGGGGAACACCGGTCGGCTTGTTTAGGATTGTTTTGAGGAACTGCTGCACGGAGTGGCCAAGCGGCGCACCCGTAACTCACCCCGAGAGTGCGCGGCCCTTCATCACCTTCAAGCCGCGCAGGGTTCGCCTGAAGCACGTCCGACGTCGGGCCGCTCTAAGACGTTTCATTCCACACGTACAGGAAGACGTCGTCGCTGGCGGTCGCCACGGTACGCCCGTTCTTCCGGGTAGCACGATTCAGGGCTGACCGGACCTTTTCCTTGCTTTCTGTCAATGCCGACAGCGGCACTTTCAGCGCGATACCCTTCTCCACTTGATCGAGATCCGACAGGATCTTGGTGACAATCTGCTTGTGTTTTCCGTTCCGGCCGTTTGGAACATCGGCCTGCAGCATCCCCTTGAAGTTCATCGGAATCTTCTTGGTCCGAGGCGCCATCGTCAACCTCCTGAGCACACACACAAACCTTAAACTAACGACCAAACCTTAAACTAACGACACGTAATCGTATCCAATCGTAAAACGCCGTGCAAGTATTAAATACACTCCACTAAAAGCACCAGTCGCGGCGCAGCGGAGGCGTGCAAGGGGTCCGCGCGGGATCGCTAATTGAGGAGTGAGGCTGCGCTAACGGAGCGGAGCCTGTTGTCCAAAAGAGGTAACCCGTAGCACTCACGCCTCAGTACGCTTGCTTGGTGACGCGAAGGAGCGAACCGATGAAAAAACCAAGCACTCACTTCGATCAGATCCCGATCGAGGTCGTGAAGAAAATTGCCGATCGAGACACGTCCACGGCCGATCGAGACACGCCCAAGGCCGATGGAGACACGCCCAAGAAGGAAAACGGTGGCAGGAACAACCTCATTGTTGAACCGGCATCGAGCAAGACCGAACCGTATAGCACGTGGCCCGGTTCATTTAGCACGACGTGACCGTGAGCGCCAATCCGCAGCCATCAGCTGGCCAAGGTTTTTCCCAGATGCCGGACCCTGCTCGCGTCGTTTTGCCGTCAGTGACTTCCGCTCCTCCAGGCCCGCGCCCGGATGTGCTCTTCATCGATGATGAGCGCGTATTCGCGTCACTCGTCCCTACGCTGCAGAACCGCTTCACGGTCACTGTCATGTCCGCGGTTACGGCAAGACATTTCCTGCAGCACGCCCGGCCGGCGCTTGTCATCATGGACATCGATGCCGGGAATGGCGCGGCGGTGGAAGTCTGTCGCCAAGCCAAATCTCTCAATCCCTCACCGGCCGTACTCGTGATCACCGCGGCTCCCGAGAAGGTACCGGACGCGTTGGCGGCCGGCTGCGATAGCGTGCTCTTGAAGCCGTTCCCGCCGAACTTGTTGCACCAAAGGGTCGGAAGACTGCTTCGCGCGTACAGCTCGGGCCTGGGTACCAACCGACTGAGGCCAGACACATGCTGTCCATACTGCGACCATATGGGCGTCACGAGTTTCGAGTTCGCGACCCTTCGCTGGGACTGGTACGCATGCCTCCAATGCAGGCAGGCCTGGCTTGCGAACTGTCAAGATTGACGCCCTGGCCGACTCGTGCCTCTCCTTCGGACTATCGCGGAAGCGACCGCAGCGCCCGGCTAGTAGGATAGGACCAGGCGACAATGGCCAATCCTCTCCTGCGTGTGTTCAGCGGTCTCACCGCGTCACGGCGAACGGTCGACACCGTCATCCCCAGGCGCACATTCGATGATGTCGTTCTGCCACCGGCGACGCGCCGGGCACTTGATCAGGCGCTGGTCCACGTAACGAGCCATGACCTGATTTTCAATCGCTGGGGTCTTGGCGAGCGGCACCCGACCGGTTTCGCGCTCGCTTTCAACTTCGCCGGGCCTCCGGGCACCGGAAAGACGATCTGCGCCGAGGCCCTGGCCAACGCGCTTGGGCGCCGTCTGCTCGTCGTGCGCTACGCGGAGATGGAATCACTCTGGATGGGCGAGACGCCGAAGAACGTGTCGGCAGTGTTTCGGCTCGCGCGGGAAGAACATGCCGTGCTGCTGTTCGACGAGGCTGATGCGATCGCGGCGCGACGCTCCTCTTCTGTCGAGCATGGCTTCCTGCGCGAAGCGAACACGGTCGTCAACGTGTTGCTCAAGGAGCTCGAGACGTTCAACGGCGTCGTCATCTTTGCCACCAATCTCGCCGCGAACTTCGATCCAGCGTTCGAGCGCCGCATGAGCACCCACGTGCTGTTCGAGATGCCTGGCGTTCACGAGCGGGAGCAAATCTGGCGCGTGCAGATGCATCCGACGCTCACGCCGCTCGCCTCAGACGTGAATTTCCGGGAGCTGGCGGAGCGGTTCGAGGTCACCGGCGGCGATATCCGTAACGCGGTGCTCAAGGCCGCAACTGCCGCCGCCGGCGAACCTGGCCGCGACACATCGAAAGCCATTCATCAGCGGCACTTCCAGGAGGGCATCCGCGACGTCATCGCCGCCAAACGGGTGATGCGTCAATCGTTGTTCAAGCCGGGTCATACCGACCTTGCGGGCGACGACCGGGCGCAGGCAGTCAGCTCACTGCTGTTAGGCGCGTGGCCAGCGCTCGTGATCGGCATTGTCGCGTTGCTCGTTGCCGTCGCCGCCCTCATCGTGGCGCTCGTCCGCTGACGACCGCGGAGCGTGCGCGGTGCGAAGCGTGCCGGATTCAATCGCTGGAAGAGCAGTGACTCGACCTGATCGCAGACGAGCTACGGTGCAGACTCTCCGAGCGTGCCGAGGTTCCCATCATCGAGGGGACAAGGCGAGCTGGGCGCAACCGCCTTCGCTGGTTCGCTCCAGCTCGCCTGTTTCGATCACTCTTGCCCTCGATGCACGCCTTTGAATGCGCGATTGTCGCGCCAGCCTTCGCTCGCGTCCGATCGCAGGCGAGCTACGGCTGGCGGCAGTCGAGCGAACAATCACCGACCCAGGTTCAACCTCACGCCCAACATCGCGCGGCGCGGATCGCTGAACGAGGTCGGCTGGCCGAAATTCGGGCTGAACAGATTGTCCGTGGCGATACCCTCCTCCGCGTTGTCATTCAGCAGATTGAAGACGTCCACCAGAAGCTCGACCCGCGTCGAGCCGCCCAAGGCGATCGGTCGCGAGAGGCGCAAATCGACCAGCGTTTGCGACGATAGCCGGCGGGAGCCGCGCGGTTCGAGGAGGATCCGCTGGTCGCCCTGCGGCAGCGCGATCTGCGCCGTCGCCGCCCACGGCTTGCCGCTGAAGTGCTGCACATTGGCGGCGAGGACGAGTCCCGTCCGAGGCACGTCGACGCCGCCCATGACCCGCAGCATATGCGGTCGATCGTTTGGCAGGCGGCCGCGCGCGTTGGTGAGATTGTTCGGATCCTGCCCGAAGGTGAGGAACGGTGTGCCGGCGATGGTACTGACCTGGGGACCTGCAGCGGTCGCTGCGCCCGAGGGTTGCAGCCCCGAGGCCCTCGACCATGTGTAGGAACCAGACGCCTGCCACCCGCGCGAGCGACGCTTTTCGACGGCGGCCACGAGGCCGTTGTAGCTCAGCGAGTAACCGGCAGGATTCGTCAACAGGAAGCGCCGATCGGCCGTGGCATTGGCGATCACAAACACCGGAAGGCTGCGCCCGTCTGGCAACGACCGCGTTTCCTCGCGATACCGCCCGCCGACATCCGTCCATCCGATGAAGTGACTACCAGCCTTGTGTACGTAGGCGATCGCGACCGCGAGTCGCCGCCCGACCTCCCGATCCACCCCGATGGAGTACTCATCGGTGCGCGGTGAGCGTGTTCCGGGATCGAGTTGGAGGTTCCTCTTAGGATCGACCACCGAGACGATGCTCGTGTAACCGCCGGTCGCCGGATCGAAGCCGGCTGTCGTGGTCGGCGTCGCGCCAGGGTGGAACGGGGAAAGCTCTCCGGTGAGCACGCCCTGGTTGAACCTCCCGTAGCTCGCCCGAAGCATCGTTCGACCGTCGGCCGTGAGTTTCGTCGCGACGCCCAGGCGCGGCGACCAGACGTTCCAGGTGTAAAGCGTACCCAGGCCGCGGACGATGTTCTCCGTTTCGCGCCCTTGCGGATCGAGCGCGCGCAGGTCCTGACTCATGGCGCGGCTGTGGTCGAACCGCAGTCCGGCATTGATCGTCAGCAGGTTTCCCAGCGTGATGGCATCGCTCGCGAACCCTGAGGCCGTGACGAACACACCGCCCGTCAGCGAGGGAGCGCTCGAGACGGTCTGAAACGCCTGTCCGCCGTTATCCACGAACCGGACACCGCTCGGAATGATCGTGGACAGGTAGTGCTCGCCCTTTTCGATCTGACCGCCGACTCTCCATTGGTGATCGGCGCCAAGCAGCGCTGGCCGGTAGTGGTTGATCGTGCCCTTGGTCGTCGTGCGAATGAGCGTGAGTCCGCCAAACGTCTGTGGCGCGCCGCTGAAGACACCCGTCGTGCGATCGAATCGGCTCGGCGTCGTCACACTGCCAGTGCTCGGGTCGTCCTTCCGAGTGAACACAAATCGTCCGACGCGCACATCCCATACGGTGTTGGATGACAACGTGTGTGTCAGGTGGCCGAAGGTCATGGCTGGAACCGACGCGTGCCGGCGCTGGGTCGCTTCGAACGGCTTCACGCGCGTCGGGAGCTCGGGGTTGACCCAGAACTCGTCGTGGAAGCTTTGAAGCAGTTGCATGCCGGGAGCGATTCGCCATGTGAGCTTCGCGAAGATCTTGTCCTGCTGATAGGTTCGGGGGAATGCCGGGTCGGTGCCCGGCTGACTGTCGTAGTCGCGCAGGTGCTGGTATCCCGTAAAGAACCACAGCCGGTCGCGCACCACCGGCCCCCCGAGGTTCGTCGTCGCGTCACGATACCTGACGCGCTCGTACCCGCTTGTTGGCTGGCCGGGGCCGGGATACGCGAGTCGCACCGGCCGACTCGTCAAGCCGGCGGTCTGCCCGTAGTACGACGCGTCATAGAGAAAACGATCGCTTCCCTGCCTGGTGACGACGTTGACCACGGCGCCCTGCATGTTGCCGAACTCGGCGGACGCCCCCACAGACTGAACTTGCACTTCCTGAATGAAGTCGACCCCCGGCTCGGATCGCGCTTCGCCGCTGCACGGACAGGTGAAGTTTGTGCCGTCGATGAGGAACGTGTTCTCGTTCGTGCCCGATCCGAACGCGGACACACTGTTGGTCGAGACGCTTCCCGGCGAGGTGGGCGACACACCGGGAGCGGCCCTGATGAAGTCGAACATGCTGAATCGGCGGACAGGAATTGCCCTGAGGTCCTCGGGGCCAAAGCGAGTCTCGAATCCGCTCCCTCGCGCTTCGATACGTGAGCCCGTGCCCTGGACGACTACCGATTCTTCAATGCCCGGCAGTTGGAGGACCACCCTTCTCTCGATGGTGGCGCCGACGCCGATGCGGATCTCTTCTTCGTGATAAGCCTTGAATCCCTGCATCTCGATATCGAGGACGTACGGTCCGGGGGGCAGCGCCGGAAAGCGCAGCTGCCCTTTCTCGTTTGTGGTCAGCATCTGCAGGCCGCCAATCAGCGCCGGGGAACCGACACGGACGACCGCACCGCGAAGGGTCCCGCCTTGTGCATCGAGGACGGTTCCAATGAGGGTTCCGGTCACCTCTTGCGCGGCAACGAGGTCAGGCTGCAGCAGGCACGTGACGGCGATGAGGAACGTTATGGATTTGCGCATAAGAAAACTCCATTCAGGTTGACCCCGCCTTCGCCAAGGCTTCGGCGCGGCAGGCGACGGCATATCAGAACGGGCACGAGGAAGAGCCGTCGGCGTCGATGCGCCTCATCGCGCCTGCCGGAATGAGCTGGACGGCGATCGTCCGCGCCTCCACCGGGCCCTCGTTCCTCAAGACGTGCACATGGTCTCCGCCGGGATCGACGAAGCCCATCCCTGCGGTGTACACATGAGGCGCGCAGGACGGATCGTGGTCGTCGTACGCCGTCACCGTCCCGGCGGTGACAATGATGAGGCTGTGACCAGGGTGAGTGTGCCAGCCGGTGGTTCCTCTTGGCGGCCAGACGTTGCTCTGAACATAGAGTTCTGAGGGGCCCTTGGTTGCGTCGACGTCTTCGAAGCGGCCCATCGCGATGGTGGTGCCTGTAAATCCCGATGCCGGCGTCGCGTGGAGGCTTCCCACCCACAGGGATGCGCCCAGGATCCCGCCACTGAACACCAGCATCCAGATCAGCTTTCGTCGCATACCGTCCTCCTTAACGGGCTCCAGTTGTGAGCCGCTCGTGCACGTTAGGCAGTCGGAACGGAGCGGTCAAACCGCAATCCACGGTTTCGCCCGAGATCCATCGCCGTGCCGCGCAATGCCGTCGATTGCTGCGGCCCCTGGGCGACGTACAATCGCGTCCTCCCATTCCCATTCGCCTTCGGTTCAGACGGGGACGCACCATGACCGACTCTGCTTCGCCAGAATCTCCGTCCGCCGACGAGCGCCCCGCTGACGACCGTCTGGATTCGTGGAAGGAAATCGCCGCGCACATGAGGCGGGACGTGACGACGGTGCAACGATGGGAGAAGCGCGAAGGTATGCCTGTGCACCGTCACCTACATGACAAGGCGGGATCTGTGTATGCCTTTCGAACGGATCTCGACGCCTGGGCGAGGAGCCGCAGCCTGGCTCTCGTTGGTGAAGGCGTCAAAGAGCGACCGGCTGAAGCGCTGCCGGCTGCCGAAGATGGGATGGTGGAGAACTCTGCGATCCCGGCGACACCGCGCCGCAGGCCGGGCGTTTGGTCGTTGATCGTGACAGGAGCTGCTCTAGCGGCGGCGCTGACGATCTGGCAACTTCAGCAAAGGGATGGCTCCGGGGAGAATCCGCTGGCGGATGTCCGCTTTGTGCAGCTGACCGACTTCGACGGGGTCGAGGCCGCGGCCGCACTCTCTCGTGACGGCAGGTTCGTGGCCTTTCTCTCAGATCGCGACGGGCAAATGGACGTGTGGGTGACGCAGGTTGGCACCGGTCAGTTCTACAACCTGACTCGGGGAGGCACGCCGGAGCTCGTCAACCCGTCGGTTCGCACGCTTGGCTTCTCACCCGACGGGGCCCTCGTCACGTTCTGGGCACGAAGGTCCGAGGGTCCGAATCAAGCCAACATCAGCGTCTGGGCGGCGCCGGTCCTGGGCGGAGAGCCACGACCCTACCTCGATGGCGCCGCCGAATTCGATTGGTCCAGCGACAGCGCTCGTCTCGTCTACCACACGCCGGGCCCTGGTGATCCGATGTACGTGCGCGATTCAGGCCACCCCTCCGAAGCGCGCGAAATCTTCTCAGCACCCCCAGGGCTTCACAGTCACTTCCTCGTCTGGTCCCCGGATCAGGCGTTCATCTATTTCGTCCAGGGCGCGGTACCCAATCGCATGGACATCTGGCGGATCAGGCCCGCCGGAGGAACGCCCGAACGCATCACGAATCACGATTCGCTCGTCAGCCACCCGGTTTTCCTGAACGCCCGGACGCTCCTGTACCTCGCCAGCGACTCGGACGGCTCGGGGCCCTGGATCCACAGCCTCGACGTTGATCGGCGCATTCCTCGCCGCGTGAGCTCCGGCATCGACAGGTACACCTCGCTCGCGGCGAGCGCCGACGGCCGTCGTCTGGTGGCGACACTCGCGAGTCCGAAGGGCACGCTCTGGCGCGTGCCGATCACTGGTGCACACGCCGAGGCGTCGGCCGCCCGTCGCATCGCGCTGACCACCGGCAACGGATCCTCTCCGAAGCTGGGCACTGGATATCTGCTGTACATCTCCTCCAAAGGCGCCAGCGACAGTATTTGGAAGCTGCAGGGCGACAGGGCCACCGAGCTGTGGAGCGCGCCTGACACGCGGATCATCGGAGGGCCCGCGATCGCGCGGGATGAACGTCGCATTGCCTTTTCGATCAGGCGGGGCGGACAGACGTTGCTGTACGTGGCAAACGCCGACGGCACGGACGCTCGAATCGTCACAAGGTCGCTCGAGCTGCAAGGCGCGCCCGCCTGGACGCCGGACGGTCAATCCATCACTGTGGCTGCCGTCGTCGACGGCATCCCACGCCTCTTCAACGTTCCCGTTGACGGCCGCCCTCCGACGCCCTTGGTCGAGGAGTACTCAGTCGATCCAGTGTGGTCGCCTGACGGCGATGTTGTTGTGTTCTCGGGGGCGGACATCGGGACGAAATTCGCCGTGAAGGCAGTGAAGGCCGACGGCAGCGCGTACCGCCTGCCGAATCTCACGCTGACCCGCGGCGCCAGACATCTATCCTTCATGCCGGGACGACGGTCGCTCGTGGTGCTGCGCGGAGAGATCGAGCACAAGAACCTTTGGCTGATCGATCTGGAGACCGGCGCCGAGCAGCAACTGACCGATGTCGCCCCAGACTTCGCCTTGCGCGACTTCGACATCTCTCCGGACTCGCGTGACATTGTCCTGGAGCAGGTGCAAGAGCATTCCGATATCGTGTTGCTCGAGGCGCCTCGGTGATGAGTCGTGCGGCGTTACCGTCTTGCCTGAGCGACACATGGCTCGCGGCCGCTATGTCATGGAATCAACGGCCTACATCAAGGCATCGCTCGCCAATGTGCTTCCGTCAAGGGCGGCGAATGCGCTCTAATACGGCAGCCATCCGGTGGTCGAAAGCGAGGGAAACGTGAATCGGATTCTGCGATACACGAGCCTGACAGTCTTCACGGCGTTGAGCCTGCCCGCGTTCGTTGGCGCCGAGGTCTCGCGCGTCGAGGTTCTTTCGCGGCGCGACGTGGCGGCAGGGCGGTCATTCGGCTCGACCGGACCGTACGAACAGATTACGGGTCGGTTGCATTTCCTGATCGATCCCTCCAATAAGCGCAACCAGGTCATCACGGACCTCGACAAGGCGACGAGGAACGCGGCCGGAAAAATCGAGCTGTCGACCGATCTTGTGATTCTGAGGCCGCGCGATGCCAGCCGCGGAAACGGGATTGCCCTGTTCGACATCGTCAATCGCGGACGCGGCGTGGCGTTCCCCAAGTTCGACGCGCCGACGTCAACGGGTGGGACCCCCCAGGATGAATACGGCGACGGGTTCCTGCTGAACCGCGGCTACACCATCGTCCAGGTGGGCTGGGAGTTCGACGCGCGGCGTGAGGGCGCGATCCGGTTCGATCCACCGCGCGCCAATGGCGTGATCGGATTTGCCCGCGCGACATTCATTCCGACCTCGAAGGGCGCCGATGCGACGGTAGGGGACCTGGCCGGCTACATGCCCAGCAATCCCGCGGCGGCGGAGAATACGCTCACGGTGCAGGACGCACCGCAGGCAACGGCGACAACGATTCCACGCGCGAAGTGGCGGCTGGCCGGTAACGTGGTGACGCTCGAGGGCGGATTCGAGCCTGGTCGAATCTACGAACTGGCCTACACCGCTGAGGCGCCGCCGATCGCGGCGCTTGGCTTCGCAGTGGTGCGGGACGCGGCCTCGTGGGTCAAGTTCGCGCCGGACGCGATCGTTTCGGCGAAGTATACGCTGGCGTTTGGCTCGTCTCAGACCGGCCGCTATCTGCGCGAGTTCCTGTACGACGGTTTCTCGACGGACGAACGGAACCGTCTGGCGTTCGACGCGGTCTGGCCCCACCTGACTGGTGCGTCGGGCGTGAATCTCAACCGCCGCTGGTCGACGCCGACGTCCCTTTCGTCCGACGTCGCCACGTTCTTCCCGTTTTCCGACATGAAGCAGCGGGATCCAGTCACAGGCGTCGAAGAGGGTCTTCTCGAGAATGCCCGCGCGGGCGAGCATCAACCGAAGGTGTTCTGGACCAACACGCCGACCGAGTATTGGGAAAAGGCCAGCGCGCTGCTGACGACGACCCCTGATGGTTCGAAGGATCTGTCACTGCCTCCGAACGTGCGTTTGTACAGTCTGGCGGGGACACAGCACGACCCGGGCAGGTTTCCACCAGCCTCCAGCAACGGGCAGCTTGCGGACAATCCAACCGACTACATGTGGGCAATGAGGGCGTTGCTGGTGGGTATGGAGAGGTGGCTGCGTGACGGCGTCGCGCCGCCGGCAAGTCGCTATCCGCGGCGCCAGGACGGGACGCTCGTGCCGGTTGCCAACGTGGCATTTCCGGATCTGCCTGGCGTGACGTCGCCCTTGAAGGTCCTTCCTGGAGCCCGCGGAGTGAACAGCCTCGTGTCCAAGAACGGCGGCGCGGGCACGCCGCTGCCACTACTGGTGTCGCAGGTGGACAAAGACGGGAACGAGCTTGGAGGACTTCGGTTGCCCGACGTCGTCGTGCCTCTGGCGACGACGGCTGGCTGGAATTTCCGGAAGGCCGAGATCGGCGGCACGCATCTCCTGTTTCCGCTGCTCGGTTCCTACATTCCGTTTGCGAGCACCCGGTTGGAGCGCGAGCGGACGCACGATCCCCGGCCGTCCATCGAAGAGCGGTACACGTCGCGGGAGGCGTTTCTGAAGCGGATCCAGGATGCGGCAGCGCCGCTGGTGAAAGACGGGTACCTGCTGGCAGATGATGTTCCAGCGCTCGTCAAGCGCGCGGGCGATCACTGGGACTGGCTGACGAAGCGTCCGAGCAACACAACGAGCCGCGCCGATCGGTAATGTGAACTCCTCGCTCAGTACGACCGAATGTCGAGAGGTCGTTGAACCGTCACGTTGACCAGCGCAGTCACTTCTTGTCGCTGGGAGTCTGGTTACGACGTTGCTGCTCGAGACGCCTCAGCAGCTCCTCCCGCTCTTTAGGGAAGTTGTTGCCCCCGCCGATTTCTGTGCCATCGGCGAGTGTGATCACTCGCCACTCGACTTTCGGAGAGCCGTCGCGGGACGGCGCACCCGTGACCGTAATCCGATCGCCGGGTTTCAGTTCATTACCGGTCCACCCTCGCCGCCGTAGTACCGCAGCGTTCGCGCCTTCGGCCAGCCACAACACGGATTCTCCCTTCTCATCCACTACCTTCAGGTACATGCGCGCATGGGGATTGATGAAGCGAAATTCCGTTACCGTGCCTGTGATCGTGATGGAAGCTGAAGTCACATAGAAGGCAGCCGAACTATGATGCGCCTGAGCCGACGGAGTCACCATCAAGACGGTCAGGGTCACCAGACAAGTACTTTTCATGTTCATTTCAACTGGCTACCTATGGCTTTCCTGATATGGCCTCGCATGGGGGGATGTCGAGGATCTTTTCGTCCGGTGTGCGAACCCTGGACTGAGCGAGCACAAGCGGTTCGCGATAGCTCGCTGGATCGTCGATTATCAACTCTAGGTTTAATCGTGCCCCATTGCCGCTTGCCGTATATCGTTCCACGATTCTCGTTCCGTCCGTCGTCGTGATATCCGCGGAAGTAGACACAGCGGCGACATTTCGGGACTCCACGATCAGCGTCGCTCCTTCAAATCGAGCGGTCGAGGACCCAAGGCGCGTTGATGCAGCAACTGATGGAATGCTTTGATCGGTGATTCTGATCGCGCGTACGGTGTTCCAGTGGTCGTGATGAATGATGACCTTATCGTCGTGTACTTCGATAGCGATCGGCAGCGGCGCCAGCACCAACGTGATTAGGCCCGGCGGTTCACAGCGAATCGCTGGATCAGCAGCCGGATCGTAACGCGCTCGTCTTTCGCGTGCTGCGTCGGTCATCAGTTGCGCTACGTACTGATTGGCGACCCGGGTCGTTTCCTGCGCGAGTTCCTGCAGCGACCGGGTATCGTTCGCCGGATTGGCGAGCAGTGACCGAATATGCTGGCTTGCGATTGGTGGACAGGCTATTTGACAGAAATGATCTTCGATTTTCCACTCTGGATGATCCGGAGCCGTGAATGTAGTGCTCCAGATACCCTGTATCGCTCTCCTTTCCTGTGCCCGCAACAAATCCGCCGGTGGCGAGCACAAGGAGACAGCCACCATCACTGCAGCCAGAAAGATTCGCCGAGGGAGTTGATGATGTTCAGCCACTGATGAACTCCCGACGGTTGTGACCAGGATTTCCACCGTGGTCGGCGGCATCAGTTTTATACACCCGGCCACTTCCAGAGCGGACCAGATTTCTTCGTCGCATGGCTCATTGCGATATTTCATTCCCTATGCAAAACCGTGGCAGGTGCGATCCGGGCCCGGCTAACACCGCGGCTCCCGGCGGAGAGGCTGCTGCTAATTGCGATTGCTCTGGGAAAAATGCTCTACGAGGAACGCGACTACAGCCGAGGCGGCCGGCCAGTCAAGGTAGACCCGCGGTCTACTTGGCAATCGTGCAGGAAAGTCCAACGCGAAGCACGGCCCTTGTTTCGACAAGATTGGTCCTGTGTAGTCGCTGTGTTTAGTAACCCGCCGAGGACACGCTCGAATCGAACTATTCGAGTAGGGGCGACGAACTGCAGCGGTTCGTGCCGGTCAGGGTTTTGTTACAGGCTCTCTAAGGGCGCGGCTATCACCGGACCTTCCGGCCGTTGACGCGCGTGGCGGTCGCCGGCTCGTTGTGATCCCTTGGGATTTGCGATCTCGGATTTGCGATAACGCCGGATCCTCGCATTGTCACGCAACGGTTCGCGGCAGGATCGGCTTCACCTTCCAGCGCATATACGCGACAAACGTGACCAGTACAAACAGGATCGCGGTGGTAATAGCGGAACTGATTTCACCGCGTATCGTGTGGAAAATGGTGGCGCTCATCATCACAATCATCAACCCGGCGGCTGCACACGCAATCAACCAGGGCTGAACGCGCGTGATGCCCGGCAGGGTCAGACCCACCGCGGCCAACACTTCGGCCACGCCAATAAACATGCGGAATGCGGGGTGGATCGAGGCATTCATTACCTCGACCATGCTCGCGGGTGGGAAGAGAAAGAGGCATCCATGTGCCAGGAAGGCCACAGCCAGCAATGCCTGAAGCACCCACAATAAGATGTTCATTGTTCGATTTTACTGAGATTTCCTGCGGCCTCGTAGAGCGACGATTTCTCGCCGCAAGAGGAGTCCTGCCTCTTCCGTATTGATCGAGGCAAACGTTGCTTCTTAGTGGGACTTATTGCGGAAGAAACATCCACGGACAACTTTGGACAAATGCCGTCAGATCGAAGTCCACCACATTGGTGTTACCGCGAATTTCAATCGGTTTCGAATCCATGGCATCGCTGCAGTCACCGGCCAACAGGGATCCTGCTCCGCGCGAGAGGCCGGCGAATTCGAAACGGCCGTCGGCGTTCGTGGTCGCGTACACGTCCCAGGCCCCCCGACTGGCGCTGTAGAATCCAACCCGCTGACCCTTGAGGGGACGCATTGCTCCCTCAACGATCCGAAACACTACGCCGGACAGCGTCGGGCCTTCACACGTCACGTCGTGCGTGCCCGACCGCACCAGCTTGATGTCCTGAACAGTATCGACTCCCTCGAAGACTGTGTAGACCGCGCACGTCTGTTGCAGGTCGGGGGAAAAGGCCGTGAGCCTGATTCGAGATCCAGTCGGGAGAGCCGGAATCGTGTATCGACCACTGGCGTCGATGTTGACCATGTGAACCCTGCTGCCGCCGTCAACGAAATACCACACATTCCCATTCGACACCGCACGCAGACTTTGCGGCGTAACTTCGTACACGCTCCCTGACAGTGTCGGACCCGTGACTGGAATTATCGGCGGTTGCGGTGTGGCGGAAGGTGACGTAGGACTCTGACCAGGGGATTGTTCGCTGCCGGCGCCGCATGCAAATATCCCGAGTGTCAGCATGAGAACTGTAGGCCGATACCAGGAATCGACCCTCACCTGACCTTCCGGCCGTCGACCCGCGTGGCGGTCGTTGGGTCGTTGTGATCCTGCCGCCAGGTCGGATGCGAAAAATGAATGACGGCGTCGCCGTTGTACGACACGACGGCGTTGTCAAACACGAGCGTGCCGATCCTCCGCCAGTTCCGAAACGTACGGCGCACGCGGAACGGCGTTTCCGATGTGTGGCCCTCGTCGGTCACGTCGATCGTGAACGTCAGCGTCCGCTTCGCCACCGGGTCGCCCGGATCGAAAATCTGGGCCATGACTTCGTCGCGGACGTCGAGGTCTGTACCGGCGATCACGGGTTGTTTGGGCGCGACGAGCAGCCGCATGAACGCGGGTGCTCTCGTCGCCTCGCCAGCTGGTTTCCCCAGCTCCGCAATGGGATAGAGCTGACGAATGGTGGGCTGCTGGTCGACTCGCCGGAACACGATCGCGACCTTGATCAGCAGCGACCCTGCGGGCCCCCGACGGAAGACGGTCACGTCCGGCGCGTTCCGCAGTTCGGCGGTGTTGATCGATTCGGTTCGCGCCCCGCCGATGTCTTCCTGGGTGATGAAGTTCGCGGTCCGCAGCGGAACAGGGTGGTCCGATTCGATCGTTGGAAAGAGCTTGCCGACCAGCGCCAGCGATCGGACCTGGCCGCGCCGATTGCCTCCCGCGCCGCTCGAGTACCGTGCGACCACGAGCGCCGTACTGCCGCGAGCGAAGTAGCCTGAATACGGCGAGTCTTCGGTAATCTGCCAGCGCCCTGTGAGGCAGACGCCGTGTGGATGAAGCAGCCGCGCGAAGCCTTTCCGGTCCGGCCCCCAGCGAAGGTCGGCGCCAGAGTCGAGCGTCCGCTCGGACGCATGTTGGAAACGGGGAGGCTTGCCAATTGGGAGTAGTCCACCGAAGACGCTCTTGATCGTCGTGTCCTGAGCCGGCAGCGGCGGTTCGCCTTCACGACCCCAGACTTTTTGGTACGGATTCATGAACAGCGCATCGACGACATCCCGGAAACGCGATCCGGCGTACAAGCGGTCTTCGTCGGTGAATTGTTCCGACCCGGACGTCACGTCAGCCATGCACTCCCCCGGTGGGAACTATAGCGCCGGAAGAACGTAAACGACGCTCTGCCGCTGTGAGCGCGGCATGTCCTCCGCAAAACCGGCTTCAGGTTAGACGAACTTCGCAACAAAGTAGGTGGGCGCTACGTCGTGTGACTCGCAACAAATGAGGTCGTTGGTACGCGTCTCGGTCCGGGGGCCTTGCGGCCCTCGGCCTTCCGTTCTTCTTGGAGTTGGGGGTTGGCGATTGGGAATTCGGTTTACCGCCCGCCAGCGCCGCCTTCCCGTCCCTGCGGTCCAGCGCCTGCTGCACGGCCGCCACCAGCAGCACCAACGACCGGCGGCACCGGGTACACCCGCATACCGTGGAACAGGTTGCTGTATACGGTTTGATACCGAATCCCCTTGCCGTCCTTGTCCACCCATCCCAGGGACGTCTGAAACAACGTCGCGGGTGGACTACCCTTCGGTACAGTGGCTTCGGTGATGTACAGCTTCATTTCGTGCATCGTGACGTAGGCGTAGGTGCGAGATTGGTCGGCGTTGAGCAGCTGGATCTGATTCCCTTCGACGAGATCGAGCTGCGTCCAGGTCAATTCCGTCACCTTCGCGTCGCGCTGCGTGAACTTGAACGTCGCAAACATGAGCGCCTGTCGCACATCGTGTTTCCAGAGGCCGGGACCGCTGATGTCGGTGCCCTTGCACAGCGGAGCGCCCGCCGGACACGTCTTGACGTGCTCGATGGCGATCTGCTCGATTCCGCTGTAATCGACCACCGTGATCGAGTAGTGCTCGCGGCCCTTATCAACGCGGTAGACGCGCGTCGGCAGCATGTATCCCTGCTGGGACGTCCAGGTGGTCTCGGTGATCGTCGGTTGACCGGCAAGCGTGATCTTGAATCCATCGCGAATGCTCTGATACTCGACCAACTCCTGCCCGGCGCTGAGTCCAGGAATCGAGAGGATGAATGCGAAAACAAAAGTGATGGTGCGCATGACACATGCCTCCAGCGATGTAGTGGAGAGAGGGTTTCGCGTGCCGGGAATCATTCAGGCTGGGTAGGTTATCGCATCTGCCGTCTCCTCGCTACGGCGCTTCTTCTCCTACATGGGGGATGAGGACATAGGCGGTGGCCGCATCCGCCTTTTTTGGCTGACCAGATGTCGTAATCACTGCGCTAGCGGGCCGCGGGCGAACCGGCCGCCGCCTGGTCGGCGATGTACTTCTCGGCCACCATCTTCAGCTTGGGCATCCAGGCTTGCCACGACGCCGGATCGACGAAGGGATTTGGCTCGTTCCCTCGCCGCAACGCGAGCTTGGCGGCGCGCTCGAAGGTTCCGCCGTTCGGGTACGTCGAGTTGGCGAGCCAGCTGTGGATCAGCAGCCCGACCTGCACGTCAGGCTCCATCTGCGCGACGCGATTGACGCTCGCCAGAAACTTCTTCCCGCCTTCGACACCGTCGCGCGGTTCCGGCCCACCGAACATGAAGGCCTTGTACGGCTTGCCCTTGTCGTAGACGGTGAATTCGAACGATGCGCAACCTGGCGTGTGTCCCGGCGTCACGTAGATCTTGAGGGAGGTCTTGCCCAACGTGACCGTGTCGCCGTCCTTGAGCACGAGGTCCTTCTCATCGCGTTCCACCGCCCGGTTGAACACCGACGTGGTCGCGACAGGCTGGGCTTTCGCGAAGTCGTCGATCATCTTCCAGTCCGCCTCGGTCGCGCCGACGCGGGCTCCGGACAGCTCCTTGATGCGGGCAGCGCCGCCAAAATGATCCAGGTGACCGTGCACGATCAGGATGTATCTAATGTCCTTCGGATCGAAGCCGAGGTTCCTGATGTTGTCCAGGATGTGATTGACGTACGGTTCCTGAGCGCTGTCGATCAGGATCAGCCCATTCGTGGTTGGTATGAGCCACGTGGAAACCGTCCCGACGCCCACGTGATAGAGGTTGTCGAAGATCTTGAACGGAGGAATCTTCTGATACTCGGTGTCGCGGCCGCGGCTTTCGCGAAACGTCTGGCTCAACGTCTCGGTCGTCGCCGGTTGCCCCGCCGCGCCGCCTCCGCGCTGTCCCGCGAGGTTCACAGTCAACAGGGTAGTTGCCACGAGACTCGTGACGATGAACGTCGCCGCGCGCAGTGTTGTCTTCATCAGTTGTTCCTCGCGTGTTTTCGATCGCCCCCGAAGGCGGCCATGGATTGGTTCATCCTACCGTTACTCGGCACAATTCGGTTCCTGCACGCGATTCACTAGAATAGGCGGCCATGCGCGAATACACGATCGCCGCCATTCCAGCCGATGGCATCGGCCCCGAAGTCATCACCGCAGGTCTGGAG
>Ga0208185_1000053_pt1 | contig 70423 bp, 73 predicted proteins | sample EasRivMeERMLT700_FD_187532 | JGI IMG/M metagenome (GOLD analysis project Ga0208185, IMG submission 187532) | Soil microbial communities from meander-bound floodplain in the East River, Colorado, USA - East River MetaG ERMLT700 (SPAdes) (version 2) | ecosystem: Environmental > Terrestrial > Soil... | reverse complement strand
CCAGCACCGGCTGCTCGCGCTGCACGCTGACATCGAAAACATCAAGGACCACGACTTTACGGTGCCCGCGATCATCTTCGACCGCGTCCCGGAAGACCACATCGTGCAGATGTTCGTCACGATCAATGCCAAACACACGCGCCTCAATGCCTCGCACCTCGTGAGCCTGTCAGGCCGCCAGCTGTACCGCGACGATTCGCTGGCAGCGGCGCACGACGTCGTGCGCGCGCTCAACGACAAGGAAGACTCGCCGCTCCACGGCGAGATCAAGCTCCTTGGCGTCGGACGCGGCCGCGTCGCCCAGGCGCCTCTCGCCCAGGAGCTCAAGAAGCTCTTTGCCAGCGACGCGTTCGGGGGACCGCGCAAGGCGGCCGACTTTCGGGAGGACTCCAAGCGGTTTTTCGTGAACTATTTCAGACAGATCTCAGTGGTGTTCGGTGCCGCCTGGGGCGGCCGGAAGTACAGCATCAAGGCCGCCACCGCGCTGCGTGCGTTCATCCGGGTGGCGCCCGACGTCGTCCGCCGCCTCGACCAGGAGCACGCCGACCGGGGCGACTATCGTGCCATCGGGCGCGTCATCGCACCCTGGGGGCGCCGCATCGGAGACCTGCGCTTCGAAACCGAAGGCGCGTGGAAGCGCGCGGGCACCACGGTGGACTCGCTGGCCCGTGAACTGAAGCTGGCGTTGGAGTATCCGGAAGGGGCGGGGGTTTAGACCAGAATTGAAACCGGAAAGGGCGCCCCGAAGGGCGCCCATTCCTGGAGTGTCAGCCTGGCTCCCCCCAGCATTTACGGCGCCCTGCCGTAAACCACAGGCCAACGGCTTCCCATAGGGCAACGGGTGTGCCGCACGAGTTCCTTGGGAAAATCGACGATCCTGGGTTCCCGCGACCGGCAATAGTGTGGGAAGAATTACAAGGGTGTTCGTATCCAACGCATGCGAATCGACCTCAATGCTGACGTGGGCGAGGGGGTTGGGCAGGACCCCGCGCTGATGCCACACATTACGTCAGCCAACGTCGCCTGCGGAGTACACGCGGGGGGCCCGGCCGTGATGCGCGAGACGGTGCTCCTCGCGCGCGACCACGGCGTCGCGGTAGGCGCGCATCCGTCGTTCCCCGATCGCGAGGGATTCGGCCGCCGCGACCTCCAACTCCCGCCGCTGCAGATCGAAGACATCGTCGTATCCCAAATCGAAGCGCTCGCGGCGATCGCTGCAGCGGAAGGCGTGCGGCTGCAGCACGTAAAGCCGCATGGAGCGCTGTTCAACGTTGCCGTCCGCGATCGCTCCGTGGCCGACGCGATCGCGCGTGCCATCGCGTTGGTCGACCCTGCGTTGATTCTGTTCGGTCTGCCGGCCTCCGAGTTGATTGCGGCGGGCAAAGCAGCCGGGCTCCGAACCGCGTGCGAGGCCTTTGCCGATCGAGCGTACCGGCCCGACGGCACGCTCGTGCCGCGCACGCAGCCGGGCGCCGTCATCGATGACGCGGCGCAGGTCCTGGCGCGCGTCGCCACGATTGCGCTGGAACGCGCCGTGATCGCGATCGATGGGACGCGAGTACCGATCACGCTGGACACGATCTGCGTACACGGAGACACGCCCGGGGCCGCAGCGCTGGCCGCGCGGATCCGCGCGGCGCTCGCCACGAGCGGAATTGACGTGAAATCGATCGGACAACCGTAGGCCGGACACGATGGTCACGAAACTTCATGACCTTCGTGGTTAAGCTTTGGGAGTTTCGGAGAGCGCGCGGCGAAGCACTTTGCCGACCATCGTCTTCGGCAGCTCAGTCCGAAATTCAACGTGCGCGGGCACTTTGTATGGCGCGAGATGCTCGCGACAGAACGATCGCAGCTCCTCGGCGGTGGCACTGCTTCCAGGCTTGAGGACGACCCAGGCGTGCGCGACTTCACCCTTAGCCGCGTCTGGTACGCCTGCCACTCCGGCCTCCATGACTGAGGGATGCGTGGTCAGCACTTCTTCAATCTCGCGCGGCCACACCTGGAATCCGCTCGTCTTCAGCATGTCCTTCTTGCGATCGACGATGAAGATGAAGCCATCGTCATCCATGCGGGCGAGGTCGCCGGTGTGGACCCAGGGCCCGCCGGGACCATGGGCGCGCAGGGTCTCGGCCGTCTCGGTGGGGTTGTTCCAGTACTCGACCATGTGCTGCGGCGCGCGCAGCAGCATCTCTCCGACCTCGCCTGTCGGCATCAGCCGCTCTGCATCGTCGGTGTCGACGATTTGCACTTCGACATCCGGCAGCGGCACGCCGATCGATCCCAGCTTGTTCATGCCCTGCACGGGATTGACGCAGCACGCCATCATGCCTTCCGTCAGCGAGTAGCCCTCGATCAGCCTGGCGCCTGTCAGCTCCTCGAATTGTCGTTTCGTTTCACCCATTAGTGCCGCGGCGCCGCAGAAGCACAATCTGATCGAGCTGAGGTCCACCTTGCCGGCTCGCACCCTGGGGTGATTCAGGATTGCCGTGTACAGCGTTGGCACGCCGTTGAAAAAAGCGGGCTTCACCTGCTTGATCGTCTTCAGCAGGTCGTCGATGTCGCGCGGGTTCGGGACGAGCGAGACCGGGTTGGGGCCGATGAACGCGAGCGGTTGCACCCCGACGTTGGCATAGACGTGAAACAGCGGCAACGGAAGCATGATCGCGTCAATCCACGGGCGCTTCGCAGACTTGGTCCACTCGTACAACTGCAATCCGGCGGCGATGTAGTGGCGGTGCAACCCGACCACGCCTTTTGGTGTGCCCGTTGTCCCGCCGCTCGCCAGGATCACCGCACGATCATCAGCACGGACGACGACTGACGGCCGCGGAGCGCCGCGATACCGCTGGAGCAGGTCCTGGAACCACGTATCGTCCCGGGCAATCGAGATGCGGTGGCCGTCCTTTTTCTCCTTGAACAGCGTGAACAGTACGCGCAGTGCCGGCGGCAGGTATTCCTTGATGGACGTCGCGATCAGATGCCTCACGCTCGTCCGTGCCTGAATCGCTTTGAGCCTTCCGTAAAATGGCGTGAGGGCCACAACGCAGACCGCCTGAGTGGCCTTGAGCGCGAATTCGAGCTCGCGCTCGGTGTACGTCGGATTCACCGGCACGACTATGGCGCCCGCCTTCCACGAGCCGAATTCGGCGATGAAGAACTGAGGGCAGTTCGGCAGCACGAGCGCCACGCGATCGCCGCGTTGTACGCCCATCGCGGCCAGTGCCGCGGCGAACGCGTCGCTTTCCGCGTCCAGCTGTGAATACGAAACCGACCTGCCTTTGAAAAGGAGCGCGGCTTTCGAGCCGTGGTCGCGCGCCAGCGGCGTCAGGTAGTCGAGAAGTGTCTTGTCGGGGTACGGCTGGAGCGAGCGCGGCACATCCGCGTCGTAGTGCGCCAGCCACGGCTTGGCGGCCATGCTGCGGGTCATTGTCTCCGAAATGCGTGTAGAGGCGGGCCTACTCTATTTGCGTCGAGGCCGACCTTCCGCCTTCGCCGAAGGCTTGGGCGGTCGTCCTACGACAACAGCATCAGAAGCAGCGCTTTTTGGGTGTGCAGCCGGTTCTCGGCCTGGTCGAACACGACCGACGTCGGCGAATCGAGCACCTCGGAGGTGACTTCTTCACCTCGATGCGCCGGGAGGCAATGCATGAACAGCGCGCGCGGCGCCGCGGCTTCCATCAAGTGCGCGTTCACCTGGTAGTTGGCAAAGATCTGTTTCCGCCGGTCCACCTCGCGCTCCTGTCCCATCGAGGTCCAGACATCTGTGTAGATCGCGTCGGCGCCCGCAACGGCATCGTGCGGATCGGTGAAGAGGCGGATCGTTCCCCCCTGCCCGACGCGCGTCGCGGCGTGGACCACCTGTTCCGGGAGCTCGTACCCGCGTGGCGAGGCCACGTGCAGCGAAAGGCCAGCCAACGCCGTCGCGTGCGCGAGGGACGTCGCCACGTTGTTCCCGTCCCCCACGAATGCGATTCGCCGGCCGCGCAGTGTTCCCCACCGCTCCTGCAGGGTCAGCATATCGGCGAGCGCCTGGCACGGGTGCTGCTCGTCGCTCAGCGCGTTGATGACGTGCAGGCACGGCGCCGCGGCGGCCATACTCACGACCTTCTCCTGCGCGTACGTCCTTACGACCAGGCCGTGGACCCACCGTTCGAGGTTGCGCGCGACGTCGTCAAGGGGCTCACGCGACCCGTCGGCGAATTCAGAGGGGACGTGCAAGGTCTCGGCGCCCAGCTCCTTCACGGCGATCTCGAAGGTCGAGCGGGTCCTCAGCGAGGGCTTCTCGAACAGCATGGCCACGTGCCGCCCGGCGAGCGCCGATGCCGTAGGTGCCTGACGGCCAAGTCGGCGATCCGCCTTCAGCTGTTGCGCGAGATCGAGCAGCCGCGCGAGATCGGTCGCGGACAGATCGAGGACTGACAGGAAGTCCTTCGTCAGTGGCACGTCGAGGCTCCTACGTCCGGTACTCGCCATTGATTCGCACGTATTCCGCGCTAAGGTCGCATCCCCAGATGGTCGCGGCCGCATCCCCTGCCCCGAGGCTCACCTCGATGTCCACCGTATCGCGCCGGAGCATCTCCGCCGCCTTTGGCGCTGCTTCGTCGTGCGGCAGCCCGTTTTCAAAGAGGAGAATCCCGCCGACGCGGACGGCCGCGCGGTCGACGTCAAACAACACACCCGCGCGGCCGGCGGCCGCGACGATGCGGCCCCAGTTGGGATCGGCGCCGTGCACCGCGGTCTTGACGAGCGGCGAATTCGCGATCGTTCGCGCGACCTGACGCGCATCGTCGATCGTCCGCGCGTTCCGGACGGTCACCGCGATCATGCGGGTCGCTCCCTCGCCGCCGCGGACGATCCCGAGGGCGAGGTTGCGGGAGACGGCCAGCAGTCCTTCGAGAAGAGCAGGATAGAGCTCCCCGGTGATGACGACGCCGCTCGTGCCGGATGCCATGGCAAAGAGCGAGTCATTGGTCGAGCACTCGCCATCGACCGTGATGGCATTGAAGGTATCGCGAGCCGACGCCTCGAGCGCGCGGTGCAGCATCGCGGGCGTTGCCTGGGCGTCGGTCGTCAAAAAGCCGAGCATCGTCGCCATCTTCGGCTCGATCATCCCGGAGCCCTTGGCCATCCCCCCGACGGAAAACGATCCCTGCGCGGTGTCGACGCGCACGGCGTACTCCTTTGGAAACGGATCGGTCGTCATGATTGCGCGGGCCGCTTCACTGGCGTTCCCGTGCGCTAGCGAGGAACACGCGGTGTGAATGCCAGGGACCAGCCGATCCATCCTGAGCGCGACACCGATGACGCCGGTCGACGCCACGAGGACCTGCTCCGGCTGGCACCCGAGGTCGGCAGCGACCGCCGATGCCATCGTGACGGCGTTGGCAAGACCATCGTCACCGGTGCACGCGTTGGCGCAGCCGCTGTTGACAACGATCGCGCACCCGACGCCGTGAGTGACTTCGAGATGACGCTTCGAGACGAGAACCGGCGCCGCCTGGGCGAGATTCGTCGTAAAGAGTCCCGCCATCGATGCGAAGGTATCGACCGCCAGCACTGCGAGGTCGAGCGCGCCCGCTTTCGCCTTGATGCCGCAATGCACGGCGGCGGATCGGAAGGCAGTGGGCGCCGTGATGCCGCCGTCGATCGGCGTGACCGTGAACGGCCGCGTCAACGGCATCACGTCAGCCATGCAGGGCCGCCAGCGGGACACAGGCATGCCGCGCCCGCTCGAGCGAGCGCACGACTGCGTACTGCCCGCACTGCCGGAAATGGCGGCAAGCATGACAATCGGTCACGATCTTCTCGGGCAGCCACGCGTGCGGCACGATCGAGAACCCCAGGTGGACGAAGTACCCGGGCGAGTGCGTGAACGCGCAGAGCTTGTCGAAGCCGGCCATCGCTGCGCGGTGAAGGAGCTCGTCGATCAGGCGGCGTCCGACGCCGAGACTCCGCGCCTCGCGACTGACGACCAGCGAACGGACCTCTGCGACCGAGCGGCTCAGGGGCGCCAGCTCCGCGCACGCGAGGACCTCGTCGCCCTGCACGGCGACGACGAAGCGGTGCGCGTGCACGGCGATCTCGCCACGCTCGCGCGGGAGGAGGTGTCCCTCGGCCAGATGCTCGACGATCAGCTCGTGAATGGCCGCTGCTTCGTTCGCGTCGGCGGTGCGGAGCGTGATCGCGTCGGGATCAGGGATCGGGGATCGGGGATCAAGAACCGGGAATTCGTGATCAAGAACACCATTGCTCTTGATCCCTGATCCCTGATCCCCGATCCCTGCGATTGACACCAGTTGCAACGACGTCATGCGTGCACCTCCGCTTCGACGGCCGCAAACACACCGTCGAGGATGTCGATGGCCCGATCGAGATCCACCGCTTCGATCGTCAGCGGCGGAAGCATCCGCACGACTTTTTCATTCGTGCGATTTACCAGTAACCCGCGTTCACGAGCCGTGTCGACGAGAGGCATCGCATCGATGGCGAGCTGAAGGCCCTGCATCAGGCCAACGCCGCGTCTTTCCACGATCACCGGGTGCTTCAACGCGAGTGCACGCAGCTGACGCTCGAAATGGGCGCCCACGGTCTTCACGTGGTCCAGCAGCCCCTTGTCCATCAACTGCTCGAGGAAATACACCGCCGCGCGGCAGGAGAGCAGGTTGCCGCCATAAGTACTGCCGTGATCGCCGGGCGCAATCGCCTCGGCCACGCGCTCCGACATGAGGACCGCGCCCACCGGCACGCCGCCGCCGAGCGCCTTGCCGAGGCTCACGAGGTCGGGCTGAAGGCCGAGCGCCGGGAAGTAGAACGGATGGCCCGTACGTCCAAGACCGGTCTGCACTTCGTCCGCGATCAGGATCGTGCCGGTGCGGCGGCAGACGTCGGTAATGGCCTGGGCGAACTCGCGCGACATCGGCCGAATGCCGCCTTCGCCCTGGATCGGCTCGGCGATGATGGCAGCCGTGCGGTCGCCGACCGCCGCCTCGAGCGCCGCGGTGTCGCCGGACGCGACGAAGGTCACCGGGCCGAGCAGCGGCTGGAACGGCGCGCGGTAGTGCTCGTCGTAGGTGACCGACAGTGCGCCGAACGTGCGTCCCGCAAATCCGCCCTCGATTGCGACGAAACCGGTGCGCGACGTGACGCCCTGCGAGTACCAGTAGCGGCGCGCGAATTTCAGACAGCCCTCGACAGCTTCGGCGCCGCTGTTCGCGAAAAACACGCGGGCGAGGCCGGACAGCTGCGTGAGCCGCGCAGCCGCCTCGCCCTGCAGCGGGTGGTAGTAGAGGTTCGATACGTGTATCAGCGTCGCTGCCTGGTCGGCGATTGCTGCGGCAAGACCCGGATGCGCGTGTCCAAGCGACGCGACGCCGATGCCGGAGACGAGGTCCAGATACTCGCGCCCGTCGACGTCGTACAGACGGGAGCCGCTGCCGCGTACGAAGGCGATCGGCTGCCGCTTGTACGTCTGGACCACATGGCGCGACTCCCGCGCCTTGATGTCGTCGAGTGTCAGTTTCATCTCACCACCTGCGTGCATCCAGAAAGCGGCCCCTTTGCCGCGACGAGCGTCTCGAGCGGAATGTCCCGGCCGTTGGCGATGACCACATCGCCGACCCCCCGGCGCAAGGCGGCTCGGCACGCCTCGAGCTTCGCGACCATCCCCTTGCTTGCGGTTCCCGCCTTGATCATGCGGGCTGCCCCGCGCGAGTCGAGGCGCTCGATGGTCTGACCAGCTCCGTCGAGGACGCCGGACGTACCCCCGGCAATCACGAGCCGCCGCGCGCCGAGGACAGCGGCCAGATGCGCCGCCAGCGTGTCGGCGTTGACGTTCAAGAGCTGGCCGTCGCGCGTCGCGCCAATGCAGGCTACGACCGGCACGTATCCGCGCGAGAGTAGATCGGTGAGCAGCTGCGGCGAGCCGTTGTCGATGGGCGAACCGACGAGCCCGAGATCCACTCTCGGACCGGCCATGCTCGCAACTGGCGCCGAACGCTTCATCGTCGCCACGGACGCATCCGCGCCGGTGAGCCCCACCGGGCGCCCGCCAGCCTTCCTGATCGCGGCGACCAGGCGCGTGTTGATTGCGCCCGCCAGCACCGCCACCACGACATCGAGGGTGCGTGCGTCGGTGACGCGCAGTCCGTCCACCTGCTGCTTCTCGATCCCCGCTGTGACGAGCGCTGCGTCGATTTCGCGGCCACCCCCGTGAACCACGACCAGCGAGGTGCGCTGCGCAAGCGCGGCGATGGAACGAGCAATCCGCTCGAGATCGACCGGTTGCTCCAGGAGCTCGCCTCCCAGCTTCAGGACGAACGGGGTCTTGGCTCTTGGAGCGCCGGCCATCAAAGCAGTCCCGTCCGCTCGTCGAGTCCCAGCACGATGTTGAGATTCTGCACAGCCTGTCCGGCGGCGCCTTTGATCAGGTTGTCGAGGACGGCAATCAATACGAGCCTACCGCGCGCGTCATCCACCTTCCACCCGATGTCGCAGAAGTTCGTATGCGCGACATGTTTGATTTCGGGCAGCGCCGCGCCGGTGAGACGGACGAACGGGGCGTCACGATAGGCGTTTTCCAGCGCGCCGGACACCTGCGCTTCGGTTGTGCCGCGCGTCAATGATACGTAGATCGTTTCGAGAATCCCGCGATCCAGCGGCACCAGATGGGGCACGAACGTGACGTCGCGCTTCAGCTCCTGCTCGATCTCCGCGTTGTGGCGGTGCGAGAAGAGGCCGTACGCAGCCACGCTGCCGTGATTCTCGGAGAAATGCGTGCGGTCGTTCGCCGCCTTGCCGGCGCCGGAGATGCCCGATTTCGCGTCGACGATCACGGTGCCTTCGATAAGGCCTGCCGCCTCCAGCGGCTCCAGCGCGAGCAGCGCCGCCGTCGGATAGCAGCCGGGGCAGGACACGAGACGCGCGTCACGGATCGCCGCGGCATCGCGCTCCGCCAGCCCATAGACCACGCCCGCCGGAAGCGTGGCGGTCGCCGGATACCACCGTTGCCGGTCCGCGTCGCTGCGGATGCGGAACGCGCCGGAGAGATCGATGACGCGGGCGCCGCGCTCGAGCAGCGTGGGCGCGAGCTCCGCCGAGGCGGTTTCCGGAAGCGCGAGGAACACGATGTCCGCCGACGCCACAAGGCGATCGACGTCAAGCGGGACGACCGGGTCATCCCAGATGCGCGCGAGCGCCGGAAGCGGGCGGGGTGTGCTCGAGGCGCCCGAGGACATCGCCGTCGTCAGCGTGACCGCCGGATGCCGCGCGAGCAGGCGCACCAGCTCCTGCCCGGCGTAGCCGGTGGCACCGGCCACGGCGACACGCGTGCGGCGTGTCGTGCCGGCGAGGGAGGACTGGGTGGCGTCGAACGGGGCTGCTATGGCCATTCTCTACGGTCGATCCAGGAAAGAATATTTATACAGTCGGATGCATAATCAGTCAAGACTTTGATGTATCCTTTTGAGGTGAAGACGCGCCGTCAGGCGGCAATCCTCGACGCGATCCAGCGCGCGCCCGTCCGCAGCCAGGAGCAGTTGCGGCGCACGATGCGCGGCGCGGGGTTCGACGTGACCCAGGCGACGCTCTCGCGCGACATCCGCGAGCTCGGGCTCGTCAAAGGAGGCGCGGACGGCGCCTACCAGGCGCCCGCCCAGCCGGCGCCGAACGGGCACGCCGCGAGGTCGCTCCTGCACCGCGGTCTGGGCGAGTACCTCACGCGCGTCGATCGCGTGCAGCAGATGCTGGTGTTGCGCACCGGCGAGGGGCAGGCGCAACTGCTCGCCGTCGCGCTCGATCGCTCGCGCCTGCCCGAGATCGTCGGCACGATTGCCGGCGACGACACGATTCTGGTGATTGCGCCTGATGTCCGTCGGGCACGGGCGCTCGTCAAGCGGCTGGAGAGTATTGCAGGAGAGGGTCAGACGAGTTGACACAACGCATCGTGTTCGCCTGCTCGGGGAGTCCGGAGAATTGCGCCGCCATTCCGTGGCTCGCGGCAACTTTCGGGGCGGAGATCGTCGCGATGACGCTCGACGTCGGACAGGGACGCGAGCTCGAAGGCGTGCGCCAGGCTGCCCTGGCCGCTGGCGCGGCTCGCGCCCATGTGCTGGACGTCCGCGAGGAGTTCGCCCGCGACTGCATACTCGGCTCCCTTCGTCAGGACGCCGCGGACTATCCACTCGCTGACGCGCTCGCGCGGCCGCTTATTGCCCGGAAGCTCATCGAGATCGCCACGATCGAAGCGGCGACGGCGATTGCGCATGGCGGAGATGCCGGCGACCACAAGGCGATTGAGGCCGCAGCACGTGCGATCGAGCCGTCGATGCGCGTGATCGCTGCCGCCGGCGCGCCCGCGGCAGACAATGGCTATACCGTCCACACGACCCTGTGGGGGCGATCATTCGAACGCGGACCCCGCCACGCAGGCGATGCGTTGCCGGAAGAGATCTACTCGCTCACAACGTCGTCCACGCGCGCACCTGATGCGGCCGCGCACCTCGAGATCTCGTTCGAAAGTGGTCTGCCCGTCGCGATCAACGGCGTTCCGATGACCCTGACCGAGCTGATCGAAAGCGTCACGACCATCGCCGGCAATCACGGCGTCGGTCGCGTCACCGACGACGTCTCTGGCACGGTGTGCGAGGCACCGGCCGCGGTTGTGCTGCACGCCGCGCATGCCGCACTTGGTGTCGAGGCGATGCATGCGCTGGACGCGACAGTCCGCGTGGAGCTCTTCAGAGGGTCTCACCGGGTCGTCTCCGCACATCATTCATGACACTCTGGTCCGGCCGTTTCGATACGGCGCCCGATCCTGCGGCGTTCGACTTCGGGATCTCCTTCGGCTTCGATCGCGCGTTGTTCGAAGACGACGTGACCGGCAGCCTCGCATGGGCCGAGGCGCTCGGTGCCGCGGGCGTGCTGTCGGCTGACGACACCCGCGCCATCACCGACGCCTTGCAGGCGATTCTCGACGAAGGTCGCCGCGATCCCTCGTGGGTGTCCGGTCCCGACGAGGACGTGCACAGCTTTGTCGAGCGGAAACTGGTGGAACGGATCGGCGATGCCGGGCGCCGGCTTCACACCGGCCGTTCGCGCAATGAGCAGGTCTCGCTGGATCTGCGTTTGTACGTACGCCGCCGCATTCCTCTGCTGCAGGCGGCGCTCGCGAAGGTGGTGGCCGCCTGCGCCGACCAGGCCGGGCAGGCGGGCGCGGCCCTGATGCCGTCCTACACGCATATGCGCCGCGCGCAGCCGGTCCTGGTGGCGCACTTCTTCCTGGCCCACGCGGCGGCTCTCCGCCGCGATTTCGCGAAACTGCAGGCCGCAGCCGATGAAGCCGATGCGCTGACGCTCGGCTCGGGCGCGGTTGCCGGCACCAGCTATCCCGTCGATACCGCCCTGCTCGCTCGCCGCCTGGGTTTCTCGCGCGTGGTTCGCAACAGCATGGACGCTTCGTCCGATCGCGATTTCGTCGCGTCGTTTCTCTTCGCGGTGTCACTCGCGATGGTGCATCTCAGCCGCATCGCAGAGGATCTGATCATCTTCACGGGCGAAGAGCACGGGTTCTTCGAGCTGTCGGACGCGTCGGCGACCGGCAGCAGCATGATGCCGCAGAAGAAGAATCCGGATCCGCTGGAGCTCGTACGCGGCAAAACCGGTCGCGCGGTCGGCCGACTCACCGGCTGGCTGGTGACGATGAAGGGGCTGCCGAGCGGATACAACAAGGACCTGCAGGAAGACAAAGAGGCGGTCTTCGACGCCGAGCACACGCTGGCCGTTTGCCTCGCCGCGGCGCACGCCGTCATCTCGCGTCTCTCGCTGAACGGGGAGCGGACGGAGCGCGCCGCGTCGGGCTTGCTGCTCGCGACCGACGTCGCCGACTACCTCGCATCGCACGGCGTCCCGTTCCGCCGCGCGCACGAAGTCGTCGGCGCAATGGTCCGGCGGTTGCTGACCGAGGGGCGCGACTTCAGTGATCTGACGATGGAGGAGTGGCGTACGGCGAGCGAGATGTTCGGTGAGGACGCGCCGCGCGCGGCCACCGCGCTGGCGTCCGTGCAGGCCCGCCGCACGCCGCAATCGACACATCCGGACGCCGTGCAGGCCGCGTTGCGCGAATGCCGGGAGTGGATCGTGACGGCAAATCCCAACCCCCAAGACCCAACCCCCAAATCCCAATAGAAGCGGGGACGCTGGGGTTTGGGATTTGGTATTTGGGATTTGGGATTTTCTGGGTAAACTCTGACCTACCGCCGCCTTTTTACCCTTCGGCCAGGCTCAGGGTGCCCCGAGCGTCGTCGAGGGGCACGAATCCCGCCTGAAAAGGAACGGCTCCGGGGGAATTCATGCAGCAACGCCGGCTTCGGCTCGGTGACATTCTGGACGACTATTGTCCGCGCGAGCGCCGCATCACCAATCACGCGATTGTCGCGATGATCGAAGATCAGGTGAAGCAGACTCGCTGCACAACGTGTGACGCGGATCACGAATACAAGCAGGCCAAGGTTCCTGCGCCTCGCCGCAAGAAGGACGGCGTGCTGGCGGGCGACCCTGCCGATGCCGCTCGTCCCCGTGCGGCGGTGCCCGATATCGATATGCCCGACGAAGAACAGATCGCAGAGGACGTAATCGGACCTGACGACGCGCCGGCGGAGGTCGCCGCCTCCGCGAGCGAGCAGACCGAGGCGGAGGGCGATAGCGCCGATATGGGCGTTGACGATGACGCGGCCCCGTCTGGCGACGACGCTGGCAATGATGACGGTCCCGTGCACCGCCGGTTGATTCGCGCGACGCTACCGCGGCCCGAGGGTCAGGCGCCGGAGCGAAAGATTCCGGAGTTTACGATCCGTCAGCCAGGCGGCCGTGGGCGCGGCGATTTCGATGCCAATCGCGGCGGTGGCGGTGGGCAGCAGCGGCATAACCACGGTCGCCGCGCCATGCGTGGCCCTAACCAGCCAGGACAGTCGAGCGGACAGCCGCCTCGCTTCGGCGGCCCGCGCCACGGCTCCTCGCAGGGGCAGCAGCAGAACGGCAACCGTCCCGGCCCTCCGGGCGGTCAGCGTGGCGGCGGCGGACGTCCGGGCCAGGGACAGGGACAGCCGCGCGGACCTCGTCCGCCTGGTCGTAAACGCGGGCGCTGAGGAAATCCCAAATCCCAAGTTCCAAGTCCCAAGGTGAGCGACTTCACAGGAAAGCATGGCCTCGTTGTCGGCGTGGCCAACAAGCGATCCATTGCCTGGGCGATTGCGCAGGCGACCGCCAAGCGCGGGGCGCGTCTCGCGCTGACCTACCAGGGACGCTTCGAAGAGAACGTGCAGGAGCTCTCGGAGGGGTTGCCGGAACCGCCGCTGATCGTGCCGTGCGACGTCACTTCCGATAGCGACATCGACGCGGTGTTCAAGAAGCTCGATCAGGAGTTTGGCGGCCTCGACTTTCTCGTGCACGGCGCGGCGTTCGCGCGCAAAGAGGAGCTGTCCGAGCCGTTCGTCAACACTTCGAGGGAGGGCTTCCGGTTGGCGATGGACATCTCGGCGTACTCGTTGATCGCGCTGGCCCGCGGCGCTGCGCCGCTAATGGAGAAACGGGGATCCGGGAGCATCGTGACGTTGTCGTACCTCGGCAGTGAACGCGTATTTCCGAACTACAACGTGATGGGCGTGGCGAAGGCTGCGCTGGAAGCAAACGTTCGCTACCTTGCGGCGGATCTCGGCCCGAAGAACATCCGCGTGAACGCCGTGTCAGCCGGTCCCATCAAGACCATTTCCGCGATGGGGATCGGCGGATTCTCGAGCATTCTCAACGTGTATCGCGAACGCGCTCCACTTCGCCGTAACGTCGACACCAGCGAGGTCGGCGATGCCGCCGCGTTTCTTTTGAGCGATGCGGCGCGCGGAATCACTGGCGAAGTCCTCATGGTCGACGCCGGATTCCACATCACGGGCATGTAGGTTGCAGCTGTCCGGGGACCCGGGGCAGCGTCCGCCTCGAGTTACGGAGGTTCGATGAAGAAGCTCGGCTGTTGGAAGACCACGATTCTCGCGGTGATCCTGGCGGCGCCGCTCGCGACGATCGGCTGTGGCAAGACGATCGGCGAGACGATCGACGATACAACGATCACCACGCGCGTGAAAACGTCAATGCTGAACGATCCCGCCGTCGGCGGCATGAAGATCGATGTCGACACCTACAAGGGCGTCGTGACGCTGTCAGGCCGTGTGAAGAACCAGGCGGAGCACGATCAAGCGCTGGCGCTCGCGCGACAGGTCGATGGCGTGACGGAGGTGAAAGACGCGCTCCAGGTCATCCCTGAGGGCCAGTAAGTCATCTCGCCCAGTTCTCAGTCTTGATCGATCCGACCGGCACGCCGAGTTCCTGAAGGGTGGCCGCTGAGTCGCTGACGAGCGACGGCGGCCCGCATACGAAACAGAGCGTCGAGGCAGGCTCGTGCAGCACGGCCTCGAAATGATCCCGTCCAATGCGGCCCCGCCTGCCGCCCCACGAGGTGCTTTCGTCCCGCGTCACCGTCTGGTGCAGCTCGAGCTTTCCGCGTCGTTCGTGCTCGCGCAGCTCGTCCACGAACGCGAACTCGTCGCTCCGCCGCGTGCTGTAGAGCAGCGACAGGTTCTGCGACGGATGGCGGCGCAGCGCATGGTCCAGCATGGCACGAACCGGCGCGATACCAGTCCCTCCGGCCACGAACAGCACCCACGGGAGGTCGAGAGATGCGGGAAACGTGAACGTCCCGATCGGACCGTCGACGTCCACGAGCGCGCCTCGCCTTGCCCAATCGAGGTCCTCTGCGCCACCTTCCATCGCGATGAGCAGCTGGATGGCGCGCATCTCCGCCGCCCGTTCCGGTGAGCAGGCAATGGAGTACGGGCGCCGGTCCGCGCCTCCGTGCGGTGCGATCCGCACCGCCTGTCCCGCAAGGTACTCGAAGGCGTGCCCGCTGATGTCGATGGTGAGGAGACGCTGTCGCACCGAGGCGGCGTCGACCTGCGCCAGCGGAAGGGTCAACACGAATGAAGTCTACGCGAGCGAGGGGTGCGAAGGGTGCGGTGCTAAATGGCTGCGCGGTTGCGAGACACGGGTGGCGCCTCCGCCCCCGCTTCGGTGCTGCGCAGCTGTGCGCGGGCGGCCTTGCGCTGGCTCTTGTCGCGATACATGCGGCTGTCCGCCTTTGCGAGAAGCGCCTCATAGCTGTCGCCGTCATGTGGGAAGACGGCCGTGCCGGCGCTGATAAGCAACGGGATCCGCAGGTCTGGCCGCACTTCGAGCTCGACGTTGTCGACGGCGCGCTGCAGCTCGACGCGCTTCCCCTCCGCCTCCTCGCGACCGCAGCCCGAGAGCACGACGATGAACTCATCGCCCGCGTAACGCACGCAGATGTCGTACGGCCTGATGGCGGTGCGGAGGGCGTTTGCGACCTCGCGCAGCGCCAGATCGCCGACGTGGTGGCCGAAGGTGTCGTTGATCTCTTTGAAATCGTCGAGGTCCATGACCATCAGCGATACCTCCGCTTTCAGCCGATCGGCGCGGGCCAGCTCTCGCGAGAGATGAAGGAACATGAACCGCGTGTTCGGCAGGCCGGTCAGCTGGTCGGTCAGCGAGTCTTCCTGGGTCTGCTCGAAGATGATCGAATTGTGAATGACGGCCGCGGCCTGCTCGGAGACGCGATCGAGGAGCCGCCGGTGATCGTCGCGGTAGAAGCTCGGCTCGATGTGGTACACGGCGAGCGTCCCGATGAATCGATCGTGGACGATCAGCGGGCAGACGAGCGCCGATTGCAGCGCAGTCTGCTGGTCTGATCCAGCGGCTTCGAAATCCGCAGCCGGCCGCGCATTCACCAGCGCCCGGCGATTGCGCGCGACCCATCCGGTCAGGCCCTGCCCGTTGCGGACCGACAGACGCTCGAGAATCTCGGCGTCGACGCCGGTCGCGAAGCGGCACTGCAACATGTCGGTCGCCTCGGTGTGCAGGAACAGCGCGCACGCCGAAAACGGGACCAGTTCCGTGAGCTTCGATGAAATCACCGCCATCGTGTCGGCCACGTCGAGGCTGGTGCCCATCGTCTGCGCAATCTGGTAGAGCGCGTATATCTCACGATGCGCGAGCGCGATGTCCTCGAATACGGATGGCTGCGTAACCTCGGCGGAGCGACTCCCAGACGACACGCCGTCGGGAGGAAACACCGGCGCGATGCCTCGTGGTGTCTCGAGGTCGAGTGTTTGAACCTGCGCGCGGAGTCGCGGCAGCTCGCGGAGGAACGTCTCAACGACATGCGGGTCGAGCGCCTTGCCGGATTCCCGCTGCAGCAGCCCCACGGCACCCTCGATCGACATCGCCTGGTGATACGGCCGCTCCGAGGTCAGCGCGTCGAAGTAGTCGACCACCGAGAGGATGCGGGCCCCGAGTGGAATGTCGTTCTCTTTCAAGCCCGCCGGGTAGCCCCGCCCGTCCCATCGCTCGTGATGGCTCAGGATGAGCGGCGCGACGGGATACGGAAACCGCACGGCGCTGATGATGCCCGCGCCGACCTGCGGGTGGATGCGCACCTTCTGGAACTCTTCGGGTGTGAGCGGACCCGGCTTCGCGAGAATGTGCTCTGGCACCGCCAGCTTGCCGATGTCGTGAAGCAGCGCCGCCGTCTTCACGCCCTGGATCTCCAGCTCGGGCAAGCCAACGGCGCGCGCGAGGCCGATCGCATAAATCTGGACCCGCCGGATGTGATTGTGCGCGGTCTGATCCTTGGCATCGATCGCGAGCGCAAGCGCCTCGATCGTTGAGAGGTGCAGATCCGACATCGTCTCCGCGCGCCGGTAGACGCCCAATGCGAAATAGAGCGGCAGGCTCGCGATCGGGATCAGCCAGAAGTTCGAGGGGAACAACGCCCACGCAGCGAGCAGCGCCGTACACACGACCGCGATGGAGCCTGATCGGCTCCAGAGGAGGTGCGCGATCACCTCACGCGGTGATTGTCGGATTGATTCCTCCACTGCCTGCTACCGCAACGAAAACCTTACGAAGACCAATGTACGCCGTGACGCAACCTGCACGGTAATTCAGGCCGTCGGAGTACTGAAAACGTACCACACCGGCGCCTGTATCCGGGCAATCGCAAGCAAGCAGTGTCCCGCACTGAGGCGGATTTCTCGGTCAGGGGAGCCAGATGATCGTGACGCGGGTTCTCATGCACATCCTCAATGCGCGGACTTGTGTCCGGCCGAAATTTTTCCGACTCTCCCTTCAGCTGAAACCTGCGGTTCTTGGGCGGAGTCGGTGGTATCCGTGGGGCAAAGAGTCTGCCGTTGTAGCCGTCAATTCACATTGATGAGCTAAGCCACGTGATTTTAAGTAGTTACAGGCGGGAAGGATGCCGAGCGTCTCCGCTCGCGTGGAATCGCGATTTCAGTTTGTGTCCAGGAACTGCACAGGTTGTAAGCGGCATCTGGGCAGGAATCGCGATTTTGTTAGGGAATACCCTTAAGAAGCCTATGTTCCAACGTGGAACATCGTTTTTATTCGGGTGTTCTATTCCGGGACGTTCGAGTCTCCGGTTCGAGCGTGTACTCGACGATTTTCCGGTACAGCGTGCCTCGGCTTATCTCCAGCACCCGTGCCGCCTCCTTCTTGTTCCAGGAAACGGCATCGAGCACGCGGACGATATGGGCACGCTCCGCGTCGCGGAGTGTAGGCAGGCGCGCGGGCCCGTCAGTGACCGGCATTGACACGCCGGCGTGAAGGAACTCGATGTCGCTCTCGCGGATGACGCGACCGGGCGCCGACAACGCTGCCCGCGACACTGTGCTTTCGAGCTCACGGATGTTGCCCGGCCAGGGATACGCCTGCAGCCGGGTCACCGCTTCCGTTGAAAGCGTCTTCCCATCGAGCGGGAGACCGTTGCCAGCGCAATAGCGCCCGAGGAACCGATTCGCGAGAACGGGAATATCGACCGGCCGCTCGCGGAGCGATGGCAGGCGGATCGAGAACGCGTTGACCCGGTAGTAGAGGTCCTCGCGGAAGCGCGCGTCGCGCACGAACTGATCGAGCGGGCGATTGGTCGCGGAAATCAGCCGGAAGTCCACCTGCAGCGACTTCTGTCCGCCGAGGCGCTCGAAACGTCGATCCTCCAGCACCCGCAACAGCTTGGCCTGCGCGACCAGCGAGAGGTCGCCGATTTCGTCCAGGAACAGCGTGCCATGGTCGGCAAGCTCGAGACGTCCAGGTTTCCGATCGTGGGCGCCGGTGAACGCGCCCTTTTCAAAACCGAAGATTTCCGATTCGAACAGCGTGTCGGGCAGCGCCGCGCAGTTCACGGCCTGGAACTTCTCCGTGCCACGGCGGCTCAGCTCGTGGATCATGCGCGCCACGACTTCCTTGCCCGAGCCGGTCGGCCCGAGGATCAGCACCGCGATGTCAGACTTCGCGGCCGTGCGGATCCACTCGAAGACGATCAGCATTTTCTCGTCGCGGCCGATCATCTCGCGGAAACGCTGGACGGACGGCGCCGAGTCCTCGGTACTGATGGCCGCGCGCCGCTCCAGGAAATGGTCGAGGAGCAGTGCGGAATCCTCTTCGGACGGGCGAGCGGCGCCGAACCTTGGCGGCGTCCCGGCGACCTTGTTGACCACGCCGAAAGCGACAAGCTCGTTCACGCAGTTCTCGACGTCGAGCCTCAGGCGGCCGAATGTCGACATCAGCACTTCGACGTCAAAGAGCTCGTCGGGACGTGCGCTCAGGAACCGAAGCAGGCCCGCCCGTAGCGGGGACTGTACGAGGTTCCGAAAGCGCGTCTCGAGATCCGGCGCCTCGCCGGGTTTCGGAAGCGACGCAACGGCACGCCGAGCGGCAAAAGTCAGTTCGTCCACAGGCATCAAGGGTGGGCGGTAAGGCCCACCTGTCTATCGGCGCGTACCGTTCTGAGCCACAGGGGGCAGGGGTGGCAGCTGACGATAGTACGCCGACTGAAATTGCTCAATAAGGCGCTGCATTTCCAAGGCGTCTCGCTTCCGGTGGCCGTGGCACTTCACCGGGCTGGCGCCGCCGGAGGTCTCGATATAGACATCACTGAAGAGCACGCCGGTATCGATCCGGACCGAAGCCACGTGTGTAATGTGGATGGAATGCTCGCTTCGGCCGAACCAATGTGGCGTGAAATGGACGATGGTCGTCGGCGTGATGTGGACCTGCGTGGGAAACAATCGGTTGCCCGAGCTCAGGCGGCTGGCACGGAAAATGTGGCCGGTCGCGAACGGTCGCCCTTTCCGCCAGATGACGAGCAGCACAAGGAAAAGGACGGCACCTGCGACGACGGTCGCGATCATCCACGGTGAGTTGAAGTCGAGCTGTCCAATACTCATGGCGTGCGGCTTGGACCTTCCCTGGTCCGCGGTTGTGCTGGGGATGCTAAGCTACCCGCGAGCCGTTTCTCAAGGCAGATCACAGGCCTATGCCCCACCGCGCGCCCGGTTCCACGGGCAAGACCCGCCAGCAGTACCTGTCGGGAAAGCCAATCCGTTATTACCGTCCGCGTGGAAGCGCCGACATTCACCACCTGATCGATGAAGGATTCCAGGCATTCAACGCCGCGCGTCTCGGCGAGGCGTGCCGGATCTTCACCGACAAGATGCTTCTACCTGAAAACGACACGACGATCGGGCTCACCGTTGCGGGGGCGCTGACTCCGGCGGGCCTGGGGGGCTGTATCGTCGAGATGATGGAGCGCGGGCTCGTCGACTTTGTCATCAGCACTGGTGCCAACCTCTATCACGACCTCCACTACGCGCTGAACTTCACCCTCCACCGGGGGTCGCCGTTCGTCAATGACGTGGAGCTCTACGAGGAAGGGGTGATCCGCATCTACGACGTGTTGTTCCCGTCGACGGTGCTGCTGGAGACCGACCTCTATGTCCGCGAGTTCCTGGTCCGCTGCGGTATGAACGGGCCGGTCTCGACCGCGGAGCTCCACTACGCGCTCGGCCGCGATCTCATGACGCGCCAGCCCGGATGCGAAGCGTACTCGGTCGTTGCCGCTGCTGCGGCTGCGGGGGTACCTATTTACACGTCATCGCCTGGCGACAGTTCGATCGGGATGAACATCGCCTATCACGAGCTCATGAACGACAGCCGCCTGATGATCGATCCGAACAAGGACGTCAACGAGGTGTGCGCGTTCATCCTTGCTGGAAAGAAGAACGGCTGCGTGATCCTGGGCGGCGGTTCACCAAAGAACTTCTACCTCCAGGGACAGCCAACGCTCTGGGAGGTATACGGCATCCCCAAGGGCGGCAATGACTACTTCATTCAGATCACGACCGACTCGGTCGTCTGGGGCGGCCTCTCCGGCGCCACGCCTGCAGAAGCCGTGAGCTGGGGGAAAGTGAACCCAGGGGTCCTGCCTGACACGGTGGTCGCCTACTGCGACTCGACGATCGCCTTCCCGCTGTTCTGCGAGTACGCCGTGGGGTCGGAGCACAATCGCCGGCCGCGGAAGGAGCTGATGCACAAGCGCGACGAGCTGGTGGCACAGCTGAAGCGCGAGGCGAAGAGCGCCACGCGCGGCGACCATTCCGAGCCTGACGACACCACCGATACGATGCCGGATTTGGAACGGCACAGGTAATCGATAAGCAGGCAATTCAAGATGCAAAATGCAAACAACGTCCGTCGTTTCGACAACCAGCTCGTTGCATCGATGTACGCACTGTTTGCATTTTGAATTTTGCATTTTGAATTGACAGAGTTATGGGAACACTCTCGTCCGAATTAGGACCTCATGCTGAACGGATCACAGAACATCCGCGCGTGTACGTCGACGCGAATGTCCCCGCGGGCCTCGTTTCTTTCATGCGCACCACGCTGCACTGGGACGCGCTCTTCGTCATCGAGCACGATGACCTCAGACGCGCGCGCGACGGAGAGCATTTTCGGCTCGCTCGTCAGCTCCGTCGCACATTGATCAGTTTCGATCGTGACTACCTTGACGATCGGAAGTTCCCGCCTGCCGAAAGCGGCGGCGTGGTGATCTTGACCGCTCCAGAGGAGCGCGGGTACGTCATGCTGCTCAAACGTCTCGACGCTGAAGTCTTCCAGCCCTCGCTGAGTACCTGCACGCTGCCCTTCGAAGGACGCAAGCTTCACGTGCACGTCGACTGGCCGGGCATTCCGGACAGGTCCGACAGATGAGGCCTTTGCGAAAGTCCGGTAAGATCGCGCCGTGATCCTGGGCGTCGAAGTTCGCGAGGATGCCATCGTCGCGGTTGTCACCGACGACCGTGGCGTCATCATCGCGCGCGGCAAACGCGAGGGCTCGAATCCAACGTCTGCCGCTGATGCTGTACGTGCGGCGGTACCAGGCACATCATTGTCCGCCGTGGGAATCGCCGTACGCGATCCGCTCGAGGAGAGCATCTCCAGCATCGTTGCGGCAGCCGCCGGCGCCGCCGGCGTGTCGACGCCGCCGCGGATCGTGACGCGCGGCTGCGCCGTGGCTCTTGGCGAGCACTGGGTGGGCGTCGCGCAGGGGATTTCTCACGTGGCGTCGCTGACCGCCGCCGACTGTGTGCATGCGGGCCTGATCATCGACGGCAGACCCTTCGAGGGCGCCCATGGCGTAGCGGGCGTCGCCTCGTGGATGGCCCTCAATCCTGTCGAGCGGGAGGACTATCGACGGTTCGGTTGCCTCGAGGCGGAAATCGGCAACGCGGGCATCGTTCGTCGCCTTGTTTGGCGAATCAAATCGGGCGATGAGTCCCGGGTGCTCGGCATGGCGGGCGGCGACATCGGGGCGATTACCCTCCAGCAGATTTTCGACGCGGCGCGGGCCGGCGACGGTGTGTCGATTTCCGTGGTTCGAGACACGGCACGCTACATTGGGATGGCGGTTGCCAACCTGGTCGTAATCACGGATCCGAACATGGTGCTCCTGGGCGGCCTGATCGCCGACGCGGCGGATCAGCTCCTGCAGCCGTCGCAGGCAGAGGCGCTGCGCCGCGTGCCCCGAACCATCGCGGCGTCGCTGACTGTTGCGGCTGCGACGCTTGGCGAAGACGGCGGCGCGCTCGGCGCCGCGCGCGCGGCCATGCTCGACCGATGATCGTACTCGCCGGCGGCGACATCGTCCTACCGGACCGCATCCTCACCAACGCATCGCTCGTCATCGACCGGGGACGCATCGCGGCGATCGAAACGACGCGGAGCCTGCCGTCCGGCGCCTCGATCGTCGACGTTCGCGACGCGTTTGTCGTTCCCGGTTTCATCGACGTGCACGTGCACGGCATCGAGGGGTACGACACGCTCGACGGCGGCGACGCGATCGCGTCGATGGCTTCCAGGTTGCCCCGGTACGGCGTGACGTCGTTCTGCCCGACGACCGTCGCCTGTGATCCGGCGGGATTGCGGGAGGTGCTCGACCAGGTCGGTCGCGCCCGGATGGGCCGCCCGCGCGACAGCGCACGCGTCCTGCCAGCGCACCTGGAAAGCAATTTCATCAACCCCGACTACAACGGCGCGCAGCCGCGAGCGTGCCTTCGGCTGCCGAACGACGAGCGTGGCGAAGGCCAGTTCACCGGGCGCGACGTCCTCGCGACGATCGAATCGGGACGTGCCGACGTCGGCATCATCACGATTGCGCCGGAGCTGCCGGGCACACTCGATCTCGTGCCGGCGCTCGTTCGCGCCGGCCACCGGGTATCCCTTGGTCACTCGGGAGCGGATTTCGAGCAGGCGGTGGCGGCCATCGACGCCGGCGCGCGCCACGCGACGCATCTCTTCAACCGGATGACGCCGATGACGCATCGGGCACCTGGTCTCGTCGGCGCAGTCCTGTCACACGACGAAGTCAACGCGGAGCTCATTTGCGACGGGTTCCACGTGCACCCGGCAATGTGCCGCCTCGCGATCGCGGCGAAGGGTGTTCACGGCGTCATGGCCATTACCGATGGCACGGGCGGATCCGGATTGGCTCCGGGCTCGACCGCGCGTCTCGGCGGACGTTCGATCCGCGTCTCCGATCAGGCGGCGGTGCTCGATGACGGGACGCTCGCCGGGAGCATCTTGACGATGGATCGCGCGTTCCGGAACATCGTCACGATGTTTCACGCGTCAATCGCGGAAGCCGCGATCATGTGTTCGACGACGCCGGCGCGCGCGGTGGGCCTCACGGGATTTGGCGTGATCGCCGAAGGAAATGCAGCTGATATCGTCGTGCTCGATCGCGCATTTCGCGTGGCGAAGACGTTCATCGACGGCGAAGAAATCTATCGCGCCGGTTGAACGGCGTACCGTGTCCGGTCCGCTGCGCCCGCCTCGTTGAACGCATCCCGCCGCTCGCGGCATTTGCTGCACATACCGCAATGGAGCCCGCCTTTCGGGTTCATGCAGGAAAGGGTCAGCTCCAGCGGAACGCCAAGCTCGAGCCCCATCGCAATCACCTCGGCTTTGTGTTTTGCCGCGAACGGCGCATCGATACGAATCGACTGCGCGAGACCGAGCGACAACGCGTGAGCCATCGAGTCGAAAAATTCCGGTGTCGCGTCCGGAAACGGGTTTCCCGCCAGCGGCCCCAGCACGATGCGAGCGATCCCGTGCTGCGCGCAATAGATCCCCGCTTTCGTGAGAAGGATGATGTTGCGGCCGGTCAGGTAGACATCCTCATCCGGCGTGTCGAATGCAGGCGGCTCACCGCGGAGCGCCCAGTGCGTCGGGGGATACAGATCCCGGACGGTAAAGGTCAGTCGCGCAAGGGGCGCGACCGTCGCAAACGGGGGCGACAGCAGGAGATGCTCGAGCGCGGCCAGCTCCTCCGGCTCCCAGGCCATACCCGCGCTGACGTAGATCGGATGCACGTGTGACGAACGCGCCTCGGACGCGGCAAGCACGGCGCTGTCGAGTCCAGACGAGAGGAGAACCGCTGTCTGCATCGTGTCCCAGAGTTGTCGCTTACGACGCGCCACGGAGGCACGAAGACACGGAGGTCTGATTCAGTTTCGCTCCGTGACTCAGTGTCTCCGTGGCTTGTCGAGATTGAAGCGTTAAGATTAGCGGGTTATGTACTCGGTCACCAAGCGCATCGACTTCTGCTACGGGCATCGCCTCCTCGACTACAACGGCGTCTGCAAGCACCCGCATGGGCACAACGCGGTCGCGGAGATCGAAGTCCGCACCGACGCGCTTGATCCCCGCAACATGGTCGTCGACTTCAGCGACATCAAGCGCGTGGTGAAGGGATGGATCGATCGCGAGCTCGACCACAAGATGATTCTGAGGCACGACGATCCGCTCGTGAAGCCACTGCAAACGCTCGGGGAGCCGGTCTACGTCATCGACAGCAATCCCACCGTCGAACGGATCGCACGGTTGATCTTCGAGGTTTCGCGCGAGCAGGGTCTGCCCGTCGTGCGCGTCACCGTATGGGAGACGCCTACGTCGTGGGCAACGTATTCAGCCGCCTGATTGCGTTCGATCTCGACGGCACCCTTATCGATTCGTCCCGCGACCTCGCCGATTCTGTCAACGATCTCCTCGCCGAGCTCAACGCGGCGCCGTTGCCGCAGGACACGATCACGAAGATGGTGGGCGAAGGTGCGAAGGTGCTCGTGCGGCGCGCGCTGGCCGCGGCGCGACTTCCGGAAACGCCGGATGCGATCGCGCGGTTCCTGGAAATCTACGATACGCGCCTGCTCAACCACACTCATCCCTACGATGGCATCGCCGATATCGTGCGCGGGGCGCGCGAGCACGCGCGCGTATCGGTGTTGACGAACAAGCCGCTGGGGCCCTCCGAACGCGTGCTCGAGGGGCTCGGGTTGAGAGACCTCTTCGACGACGTCATCGGAGGCGATGGACCGTTTCCGCGAAAGCCGGATCCGGCGGGTCTGCGCGCGCTCATGGAGCGGGCGGGCGTCACGCCCGACCAGACGTTGATGGTGGGGGATTCGCGGGTCGACTACGAAACCGCGATCAACGCATCGGCCCGATCCTGTCTCGTCGCCTACGGCTTCAGCCATCACACGCTCGACGGCGTGCCGACCGGCGAGGCGTCGGTCGTGCCGGATGCGACGCGGCTGGCGGAGGTGATCGGCCGCTTCGTCAGCGAGGAGTGATCATCTGGCGTCGAGTCGCGCGCGTTGGCGGATACGGTCCCGCGGGCTATTACAACGATCGCAGAAACGTGAGCAAGCGTTCCCGTTCTGCGGGTTGCAGCGCCATGAACCCGCGCTTCGCCAGGTCAGCTTCGCCGCCGTGACGTTCAATACTCTCGGCAATCGTCGCCGCGCTGCCATCATGCAGTAACGGCCTGCGGAACCTCAGACCCCACAGCGCGGGTGTTCGGATCTCGGACGGTTCGGCGGCGCCCTGGCGGATGCCGTCCAACGTTCCCACATCGTGCAGCAGAAGATCGGAAAAGAGATCGACGTCGCGTCTGTTGAACGAGGGGTGGGAGCTTGGTCCGGTCGTCAGTCGGGGGACATGGCAGGTCGCGCACCCGATTGCGGAGAAGAGGCGCTCACCTGCAAGGGTGACTTCGGTGACCTGGCTCCGTGCGACGGGCGCCAGAAACCGCATGAACGATTCAAAGTTGTCGATGCCGCGGCGCCCGGTCCGCAGATCCCGTTTGTCTTCGGGATCCGGAAACGGATCACACAGCCGCATCTGGGCCGCGGGCACGCCGAAGGCGAATTCCAGGGGGAAGATATCGTTCGTGATCCCCATCTCGTTGCGGTAGGCGTCCGCTCCAAACGCGAGCAACGTCGCGTGCTGTGACTTCCACCCGAACCGCCCGACGCGACGATGTCCGGTCGCGACGTCGACCACGATCGCCGCACGGCCGCTGACGCCGTCACGGTTGCGATCGAAGGGGTCTTCGAGGGCGAGCAGCAGCTCGTCCGGGATCGCTTCGACCAGCCCTGCGCCGAACAGCGGTATCGGCGCGCGGCGCGCGATGACGTTCACGTCATCGGGAATCTGCGGCTGGCAGGTATGTGACGGAGTTGAGAGCATGTGGATCAGCGTGTCGTTGGCAGGGTTCAACCCGGTGTGTTCACCGGCGTCATCGCGATAGCCGGCGCGGACTTCAAGGATCACGCCGCCACCGCCGATGACCGGCACGTTGTGGCACACCGCGCAACTCGTGCCGTTGAAGGCGGGGCCGAGGCCTTCTTCTGCCGTCTCCACTTCACTGAAATCGGTCAATCCCAGACGAAACTCGCTGAATTCGACCGGCGTCAGGCCGGGGAGTGCTCCGCCTGGCGACATCTGAGGAGCCTGTGTTTCGGCAGTCGTCTGGAACATGACCAGTGTGGTCCAGAGCAGCAGCGCACCGATGAGGGGACGCGTCATGGGCCCGTTCCTCTCGAAGACGGCCGCACAATCAGCACCCCACGCATGAAGTTGTGACCAGCGCCGCACATCCGGTTGCACTCGAACGTGTACCGGCCTGGTACGGCGCCAATGAACCTGGTCGTCGCGAAGCCTTTTCCGCGTTTTGGAATCGCCAGGTTCGTGCCCGTGCCGATGATGCGAAAGCCGTGAATCGTATCGTCGCTCCTCAGCCGCAACTCGACCTCTTCTCCCTCGGCCACCGTGATTTCCGACGGCCAGAACTCGAAGCGCTCGGCGGAGATCTCGATGACCCGCGGGCCCTGAGATTGTGCAGCACGTGCCGCGCCCGACGACGTTGTCGTGAGCGCGAGCAGCGGCAGGAGGAGCAGCATTCGAATGAACATGGCGTTCCTCAGAACCACCAGCCAAGACCAACGTTGACAAGGTGGCGATTTGCGAAAATCCCGCTCTGATTCCGAAGGTAGATGTAGTCAGCCTTTACGGCCACGTCAGGGTCAGGGTAGTAGGTGACGCCGGTGACCCACGCATCGCGGTCGAATTCCTTCAACGGCAGGAAACCTGCCGGCATTCGGAACTGGGTATCGAAGTTCTCGTAGCGGAAGAACGCGACCAGGTCGCGCGGAGCCCCGGCGTTCCACACACGGTACGCGGCCTCGCCATAGAAGCCGCGCAGCGCGCTGGCGATGTTGGGAGAGACGCCTACCGCGCGGCCGATGCTGTCATTGAGGCGGGCGGCGTCGCCAATGTGCACCTGCGCGAACTCGCCGCGCAACTCGAGGCGGTCGCGACGATACCGGGCGTCGAGCTCGCCGACCGTCACCGATGGAGCAAGCCGGGGCGTCGCAAAGTTGGACTCACCGCTCCAGACGCTGGCGCCAAGGGTCAGATGGCGGAGGCCGAGATACTCCGTTCGCGCCGTAAATGCGAAGTTGCGGACGTTGTCCTCCGACCCTTTCTGTCGTCCGCCTCGAATGCCCTCTTCGGCGTTGAACTCCAGCGAATTGAGCGGGGCGACCACGTACGCGCGGTAACGGAGACCGCGACCGAGCTCCCCATGAATACCGGCCCCGACATCGAACCACGTGGTCGGCACGATGACGGTGTCGACGAATGTCCGCTCAACGCCGTTGAACACCGGAGGCTCGTGGCGCTCGTTGATGATGCCGATGGGCATCAGCAGCATGCCTGCCCGGACGTTCAGGCGGCGGGAAAGGAGAAAGTCGACGTAGGCCTGCTCGAGCTCCAGTTCGCCTGCTTCCTCGAGCCCCTCGACAAAGGCATGTTCGACCTCCAGCTCTCCGACAAATCGAATTTTCGAGGAGAACGAGTGGCTGAGGAGCAGAACAAAGCGGTGGAAATCGAGAATGCCGTCCTCGCCGTCTGCCTTGTTGAAGTGGAACTCCATGTAGCCGGACAGCGGTCCCGTGGAGGGGAAACCCGCCTCGGGGTCTGACTGTTGCGCCAGCGCGGGTACGCTGCCCAGGAGCGCCACGACGGTCAGCAAACCAACCAGGACTCGTCCGCTTCGCCTCGCACGATATAGCCCAGTCATATTTTGATTAGTCTAAATACAGATTTTGATGCTTCAAGTCAAGAAGTTTGGCAGGGGTGACCAGGGAGTTGGGGGGCGGGGCGACAACTCTCGGCTACTTCGGCGTGTCGCCGTCGCCGACCTGAACGAGGAGCTTCGACGCGGCCCGCGTTCCGATGGTGAGCTGGCGATCGTTTCGGCCGCGGACGACGACGCTGTCAGCCGCCTGATCGCGCGTTTCCACCTGAATCGACTGTCCGGGCTTCAGATCATGGCCCTCGATGAATCGCAGAAACGCTTTGTCCTGATCGAGCACGCGCGTCACGCGTACCGAAGTATTCAAGGGGCACGTAAGGAGCGTCTGAGCTTCTTGGGGCTTTACGACGCCCTCGGCGTCCGGAATAGGGTCCCCGTGTGGATCCGCGTCAGGGCGGCCCAGCATTTCGTCCATCCGATCGATGAGGCGATCGGAGACGGCGTGCTCGAGAAGCTCGGCCTCATCGTGTACCTCGTCCCACCGCAGCCCCATCACCTGCACGAGGAAGAGTTCGACGAGTCGATGGCGGCGCAGGACCCGCGCGGCGAGTTTTTCGCCCGCGCGCGTCAAGGCGACGCCGGAGTAGGGCGCGTACTTCACGAGGCCTGATTCCGCGAGTGCCTTGATCATTGTGGTTGCCGTGCCGGGTGTTACACCGAGCGCGGAGGCGAGCTGGCCCATCGGAAGAAGGCGCTGCGTGGTTCCCGGGGCGGTCGACCCCAGGTAAATGTGCTTCAGATAGTTTTCAACGGTGCTCGACGGCAGCATGTTCGTGGTTCGGACTCTACTGTAGCCGAATTTCGAGTCAGAATAAATTGACTTTTGATTGGGCGTGCTTGTATTTTTGACGGGTCAAAGATGAGCGAGTTCGATCAGGTTCCAAGCACGGGTTGGCGGCTGCCGCGCGGCGAGAAGAGCCTCCGCGAAGTCCACGGCTCGATCGCAGTCCCGACCAACGCAGGTTTCTGGCGCAAGTTCTTCGCTTTTGCGGGGCCGGGTTACCTTGTCGCGGTCGGCTACATGGATCCGGGCAACTGGGCCACCGACCTGGCTGGCGGCGCACGCTACGGCTACACGCTGCTGAGCGTCATCCTCATCTCCAACCTGATGGCGATCCTGCTGCAGTCGCTTGCGGTCCGGCTCGGGATTGCGAGCGGGCGCGACCTGGCGCAGGCTTGTCGCGATCACTATTCGTGGCCGGTGACGGTGGGGCTCTGGATCCTCTGCGAGATTGCCATTGCCGCCTGCGACCTCGCCGAAGTGCTCGGTGCGGCAATCGCCCTCAATCTCCTGTTCGGCCTGCCGCTGATCTGGGGCGTGTGCCTGACCGCGTTTGACGTGCTCATCGTGCTGTTTCTGCAGAATCGCGGATTCCGCTACGTCGAAGCCCTCGTTGTCGCGCTGATCGCGATGATCGCGGGGTGCTTTGCGATCGAGCTGTGGCTGGCAAAGCCCGCCATGGCGGAGGTTGCCTTCGGGTTCATTCCAACGACGGGGATCCTGCGCGACCCGAACATGCTTTACATCGCAATCGGGATCCTCGGCGCCACGGTGATGCCTCACAACTTGTACCTGCACTCGTCCATCGTGCAGACGCGCAAGTACGTTGACACGTATGCGAGCAAGGCGGAAGCGATCCGGTTCGCGACAATCGACTCGAGCGCGGCGTTGATGTTCGCCCTGTTCATCAACGCGGCGATTCTCATCATGGCGGCGGCGACGTTTCACGGCACGGGCTACGACAACGTGGCGGAAATCGGCGATGCGTACCAGCTTCTGTCGCCGTTGCTCGGAACAGGCGCAGCGAGCGTGCTGTTCGCGGTGGCTCTCCTCTGCTCGGGTCAGAACGCCACGCTGACCGGCACGCTGGCCGGCCAGATCGTGATGGAAGGGTTCATCAATCTCCGCGTCAGACCGTGGCTGCGGCGGCTCATTACGCGCATGGTGGCGATCATTCCAGCGGTGATCGTGGTCGCGTTGTACGGGGAACAAGGCACGGGGGCTCTGCTGATCCTGAGCCAGGTCATTCTCAGCCTTCAGCTGTCGTTTGCCGTGTTCCCGCTGGTGCTGTTCACGTGTGACCGGAACAAGATGGGTCCCTTCGTCGCGCCCCTGTGGATGAAAGTGCTGGCCTGGACCGTCGCCGTTATCATTGCTGCGCTCAACGGCTGGCTGCTCTACCAGACGGTGGCCTAAACATGTATCGCCGCATTCTCGTAGCCATCGAAAACTCACCTGCTGATCGGGCGATCATCGAGCACGTGCGCAAGCTCGCGGCGCTCACGGGCGCGGAGCTGCACCTCGTCCACGTTGCCGATGGCTGGGCGGCCCGCAACTTCGATGGACTGGAGCTGCGTGAGTCGGAAGAGATGAAGGTGGACCGCGAATATCTCGAGAAGCTGGCAGCGGATCTCGCGTCGCACGGTCTCAAGGTCTCGACCGAATTGGCACTGGGCGATCCCGCGAGCGAGCTGATTCGCCTCACCGAAGCGCGCGGGGTCGATCTGCTCGCGATGTCCACCCACGGCCATCGTTTCCTGAATGACCTGGTACGCGGTACGACGGTCAACCGCGTCAGGCATCTCGTGAAAGTTCCAGTCCTCCTGCTCCGCGCCCAGTAACAGTCATGGTAGTGTCCGGCGTCACCCCTCGACTATGCTCCAGGTGACCTGAGCAACGTCGAAGGTCAGCCGGACCGTGAATCCGGCTTCGGCCGGACGATGAGCCTCCGCTCCACGATCGCAACCCCCGAAGGCAAACGCCGCTATGTGCGCCGGCTGTTCGCCACGATTGCCCACCGCTACGATTTCATCACCGTTGCGCTCTCATACGGGCGCGACCGCCGTTGGAAGGAGCGACTCATCTCGCTCGCGCGGATCACGTCAGACGATGATGTGCTCGATCTCGCCTGCGGGACCGGAGACATTCTTTTTGCGGCTGCCCGGATGGCACGGAGTGCCGCCGGCCTCGATCTGACCTTCCAGATGCTGAAACTCGCTGCCGCGAAACCCTTACGTCCTCATGCGCCGCTCATCGCCGGCGACATGCTTGCCCTGCCGTTTGGCGGGGCGCGCTTCACCGTCGTGACGATCGGCTACGGTTTGCGGAATGTGCCGGACATCGAACAGGCAATCGGCGAGATCCACCGCGTGCTCGCACCCGGAGGACGACTGCTGTCGCTCGACTTCAATCGCCCGTCGAATCCCTTCGTCCGCGCTGCCTATCTGTCGTACCTGACTGTCGTCGGGTCGACGCTAGGTCTGCTGCTTCACGGCGACCCGGATACGTACCGGTACATCCCGGAGTCGATTCGCAAATACCCCGGCGCCGAGGGGGTAGCGCGCCTGCTCGAGCGACGCGGTTTCACGGATGTTCGCGTGGTTCCGCTGCTGGGCGGATTGATGGCGATTCACGTTGCCCGGAAACTCCCAACTGCCAACGCCCAACTTCCAAGAAGCTCGTTGTAGCGAAGGCAGACTGGTTTGGGAGTTGGGAGTTGGAGCTTGCGAATTATCAGCGTTCCAGCCACGGCTCCAATGCGCTCACCAGAAACGCGAGCACATCCGTATCGGACAGATCCTGTGGAGACGTGTCAGGCTTGATCGGGCGCTCGTCTTCCAATGTCCGCGACCCTCGTGTGTATCGAATCCGCCCGACGACCACGGAACGATCGCCATTGGTCTCGAGCGCGAACTCGACGTAATCATCACGCCCGCGATCCGACGCCAGGCGAAGACCGCCGCTCGGCGTCGACACGGTAAAGGGATAGCCTTCGGCCTTCAGCGCGTTGGCCATCATTCGCGTCGTCGGGGTCGCGACCTCCTCCAGGAACGCGGCGTAGGCGCGTTCCGCCTCCGCGGCGTGCTGTCGTCGCTGCTGCGAGCGCGCGCGTGCGCGCTCGATTGCATGCTTGAGTTGCTTCATGACCTCGGATACTTCCACGTGTGCCTCGCGGATAATTGTAGTCACGTCGATCCCGGCCCGCAGGACCGGTCGGGCGTCTTTCTAGCAGCGCGCGCCTTGTGAGTCCCGCCAGGTAGCGCCGCCCGCTGAGGAAACGGAAGGAATGCTGTGACTCATTCGATGAAATCGTTCGCCGCTGCCGTGCTTCTCGTGCTGCCGGTGGCGGCGGCCGCGCAGCAGCCACCGGCGCCTCCACGTGATGAGCCGGTGGTTGTCACCGCCGGCGATGGCGTCGTCCACGCCATCCCCGATCGCGCCTGGATTACCGTCACAGCGGAATCGCGCGCCGCCAACCCTCGCGACGCGCAGAAGAAGAACGCTGACGCGATGAAGCCGGTACAGGATCGCCTCCGTGCGGCCGGCATACCCGTCGACGCAATCCGGACGACCGAGTACGACCTGCAACCCGACTGGGACTACACGGACAACCGCCGCGTGTTGCGCGGTTACGTGGCGCGCAATACGATCGACATCCGGGTTGACGCGGTCGATCGTATAGGCGAGCTGCTCGAGATGGCGGTGACTGCCGGGGCGACATCGATTGGCGGCGTGCGGTTCGATCTGAAGGATCGCGGCAAGCTCGAGCGCGAAGCGCTGAGGCTGGCGGTGTCGGATGCGCGAGAGCGCGCCGTCGCCGCAGCCGCGGGAGCGGGGCGCAGCTTCGATCGAATTCTCAGGATCGAGGAACAAGGTGTAGGTGCACCGCCGCCGATGCCCTTTCGCGCCGCGCTCGCGGAACAGAAATCCGGAGAGCCGCCGATTGCCTCCGGTCAGATCGAGGTCCGGGCGCACGTCACGGTGACATCGCTTCTCAAATGATGGCTGTTGATTACACCAAGGCTCGGCGGCTGCTCGCGCGCCGCGATCCGATCCTGCGCGATCTGATGCGTGAGCACGGACCCTGCGGGCTCGCCGATCGTCAATACACGGATCCGTTCAAGGCGCTGATTCGCGCGATCGTGGGGCAGCAGCTGTCAACCCAGGCCGCGGCGACCATCTTCTCGCGCTTCGAAGCCCTGTTCGACACCTTCCCGTCGGCTGCGCAGGTGATGGCGACGCCGGATGAGCGCCTGCGAGGCGTCGGCCTCAGCACGCAGAAGACCAGCTACCTTCGGGACCTGTGCCGCCGAATCGAGGAGGGCGCCCTGCCGATCGGGGCGCTCGACCGAATGGACGACGAAAAAGTGATCGAAACATTGACGCAAGTAAAGGGCGTCGGCCGGTGGACGGCGGAAATGTTCCTGATTTTCCGCCTGCAGCGCCCGGACGTCCTTCCCGTTGGTGACCTGGGGATCGTGAAAGCGGTTCAACGAGTGTATAAACTCCGCAAAGCGCCAACGCCGGATCGCTTGACGCGGATCGGGGAGGCGTGGCGACCCTACCGATCCGTGGCGTGCTGGTATTTGTGGGCGAGCCTGAACAACGCCCCGACGAAGGACTGACGCACCATGAACATACGAACGCTCTCCAGCCTGGTCTTTGCTGCAGCTCTTTCAGCTCTCGCGGTATCGCTGACCGCGCAGAACCGCCCTTCGGCGGTGGCGGACATTCCGAAAATTCAGATCGAGAAATACACGCTGCCGAACGGCCTCGACGTGATTCTCAGCGAGGATCATCGTCTGCCGCTGACGGCCGTCAACGTGTGGTACCACGTCGGCCCGTCGAACGAGGCTGCGGGTCGCACCGGCTTCGCGCATCTCTTCGAGCACATGATGTTCCAGTGCTCGAAGCACGTGCCGTGCGATTCGCATATCCGCCTGCTCGAGGCGGCGGGCGCCAGCGATCTCAACGGTACGACCGACTACGACCGCACGAACTACTTCGAGACGGTCCCTTCAAACGAGCTGGACCTGGCCCTGTGGCTCGAGTCCGATCGCATGGGTTATCTGCTGGACAAGGTGGATCAGCCTGCGCTCTCCAATCAGCAGGATGTTGTGCGAAACGAGCGCCGTCAAAGCGTCGAGAACCAGCCGTACGGCCTCGCCGAAGAGGCCCTCGTGCAGGCGCTCTTTCCCAGGACCCATCCGTACTACGGCAATGTCATCGGGTCGCATGAGGACATCCAGGCGGCGAAGCTCGACGACGTGAAGAATTTCTTCAAGCAGTACTACGCACCCAACAACGCGAGCCTCGTCATCATCGGTGACATCGATCGGGCGCGCACGAAGACGCTGGTTCAGAAGTACTTCGGCACGTTGAAGCGCGGGCCTGCGGTCCCACCGATTAACGCCGAGACTCCGAAGATCACCGCAGAGCGGCGCCTCGTCGTTCCGGCGCGCGTCGAGCTGCCGCGCGTGTACATGGCGTGGGTGACGTCGCCCATCTTCAAGCCGGGCGACGCCGATGCGGACATGACCGCCGAGATTCTCGGCGGGGGCCGTTCGAGCCGCCTCTACAAGAAGCTGGTCTACGAAAGACAGATCGCGCAGACCGTCGCGGCGCAGCAGTACTCGCTGATCCTCGGGTCAATTTTCCAGATCGAGGCGACGGCGAGACCCGGGCACACGGTCGACGAGCTCGAGAAGGCGATCGACGAGGAACTAGCGGGGTTACGCGCGACACCGCCGCCCGCGCGCGAAGTCGAGCAGGCGCGCAACACGATCGAAACCAACATCGTCGGCAGCCTCGAGCGACCCGGCGGCGTAGCGAACCGGCTGAATTCCTACAACCATTTTCTCGGGACACCCGACTACCTGCAGAAGGACATCGAACGGTATCGAGGTGTGACGGCCGCGAGCATCCAGACTTTTGCCCGGAACCAGCTCCCGGGGAGCGCGCGCGTCGTGCTGCACGCAATCCCGGGCACGCCCGCGCCCGTCCCACCAGTCGCGACACCACCGGCGCCGCAGTCGGCGCAAGGGGCGGGTGCAGAAGCGATCAACGCCGACGAGCCATGGCGAAACGAGATGCCGAAGGCTGGAACGGCAACGACGCTGAGGCTCCCGACGCCGCAGTCGGTCACGTTGACGAACGGGCTGACGGTGCTCCTCAGCGAGCGGCCGGGCATGCCCATCGTCGCAGCCAACCTCGTGCTCAAGACCGGTAGCGATGCGAATCCCCTCGACAAGCCGGGCCTCGCCAATTTCGTGGCGGCAATGCTCGATGAGGGAACGACGACGCGCAATGCATTGCAGATTGCCGACGATCTCTCGCAGCTTGGCGCTTCGCTGAATACCAACAGCTCCATGGATGCGACGACGATCTCGGCGCGCTCGTTGTCGAAAAACTTCGCGGCGACACTCGACATTCTCGCGGACGTCGCGCTGCACCCATCGTTTCCGGCGGCGGAAGTCGATCGTCAGCGTGCGAGCCGGCTCGCACAGCTGGTCCAGCAGCGCGATAACCCGGCCCAGGTCGCCGCGCAGGTGACCGCCGCTGCGCTCTACGGCACGCGGCACCCGTATGGCTATAGCGAAGTGGGCACCGAAGCCGCCGTCAAGGGCATCACGCGCGATGACATGCAGGCGTTCTGGAAACAGAACTTCGTTCCAAACAACGCGGCGCTGGTCGTTGCCGGCGGCGTCTCAATGGCGGAGCTGCGTGGCCTGGCGGAGAAAGCGTTCGGCGCATGGCCCCGCGGGACGCCCGTTACTCCGGCGCTCGGAAGCCCGATGACGACCCAGGCGCGCGTCGTGATCGTCGACAAGCCTGGCAGTCCTCAGACACAAGTACGCGTGGCGGTCATCGGCCTTGCACGCTCCTCGCCTGATTTCCGCCCGGTCCAGGTCATGAACCTCGCGCTTGGTGGCCTCTTCTCGAGCCGCATCAACATGAACCTGCGCGAGGAGCACGGGTACACGTACGGAGCGAATTCACAGTTCGTCTTCCGCCGCACCCCCGGCCCGTTCCAGGTCGCGTCCGGGATCCGGACAGATGTCACGGCGCCCGCCGTCAGCGAGATCCTGAAAGAACTTCGCGGAATGGTCGAGAAGCCGATGAACGACGACGAACTGAAGAAAGCCAAGGACGCGTTGACGAACTCGCTGGCCGGAGCGTTCGACAGCAGCGCGAACGCGGTGAACAACTTCTCGAACGTGTTCATCTACGACCTCGGGCTCGATTACTACACGCTCTACGCGCAGCAGGTGAACGCCGTTACGAACGACCAAACGCTTGCGGTCGCGAAGAAGTATCTGGTGCCGGACCACCTCGTCGTCATCGCTGTCGGCGATCGCGCGAAGATCGAACCGGAGCTCCGGAAGCTGAATCTTGGCGCTGTCGAGATCCGCGACGCCGAGGGCAGACCTATCAGTTAGAAAAACCCAAATCCCAAATCCCAAAACCCCAATCCCAAGGAGTTGGCGGCCGGCTTCAGCCGGCCTCCACCTTGGGGGTTGGGAGTTGGAAGTTGGTAGTTGTTATAATCCGACTTTCCCAGTCGGATATGCCTGTTGCCATCCCGGGGCCTCCCCGTACCGCTACGTCCATCGTCGATTTGATCGGCAATACGCCCCTGATCCGGCTGTCGACGTTCGAAGCGGGGCTTCACAATGTCGAGCTCTATGCGAAGGCGGAGTGGAGGAATCCGGGCGGATCGGTGAAGGACCGTCCGGCCGCACGGATGATTGCCGACGGCGAGCGGTCGGGCGCGCTGACGCGCGACAAGATCATTCTCGACGCAACATCCGGCAACACAGGCATCGCCTACGCCATGATTGGCGCCGCGCGCGGCTATCAGGTGCGGCTGTGCGTGCCGCAGAACGTCACGCCGGAACGAAAGCGGATACTGCGCGCGTTCGGCGCCGAGATCGTCTTCACCGATCCGATGCAGGGATCGGACGGCGCCATCCTTCGCGCGCGGGAGATGTACGCGGCGGATCAGAGCCTCTATTTCTATGCGGACCAGTACAACAATCCTGGCAACTGGCGCTCCCACTACGACACGACGGCGCCGGAGATTATCGAGCAAACGAGCGGACGTCTGACGCATTTTGTCGCCGGGCTGGGGACGAGCGGGACTTTTGTCGGCGCCGGACGGCGCCTGCGGGAGTTCAATGCCGCGATTCGCCTCATCTCGGTGCAGCCGGACTCGCCGCTCCACGGCCTCGAAGGCCTGAAGCACATGGAAACCGCGATCGTGCCAGGCATCTACGATCCGTCCGTGGCAGACGAAGATCTCGGAGTGTCCACTGAGGAAGCCTTCGAGCTGACACGCCGCCTTGCGCGGGACGGACTCTTCGTCGGGATCTCGAGCGGCGCGAACCTCGGCGCCGCGCTGAGCGTGGCGCGGCGCTCCCCGAATGCAGTGGTGGTCGTGATCTTTCCCGACGGCGGCGAGAAATACTTGTCCGAGCGGTTTTGGGACGAAGCCGATGAAAGCGGCGCGGACCCTTTGGGTCCGCGGGAGCGCAATGCAGACCCGCTTGCCGCGCCGGCCAGCCTCGGCCAAGGCTACGTCGGTTCGCCGAAGGGTCAGCGAAGCCGGAAGCCGCGGAGCGGTGAACGCGGGATGGGTCCACGCTAGGAATGGGCCTGGACCTCGAGCCGCACGTGGATGCGGCGATTCGCGCGCATGGCGCGGAGACGTATCCGAACGAATGTTGCGGCGCCCTCATTGGCCGCGACGGCGTCGTCTCCGATACCTTCGCGCTGCCGAACATGACGGAAGAAGGGCCTCGGAGGAGGTTTCTGGTGCGTCCGCAGGATTATCAGGCGGCCGAGCGGCGCGCGAGCGACGTCGGCGCTGAGCTTATGGGGTTTTATCACTCGCACCCGGACCACCCGGCGCGTCCGTCGCAATACGATTTGGACCATGCATGGCCCTTCTTTTCGTATGTAATCGTTTCTGTCCGCGAGGGCGTCTCAGGAGACATGACTTCGTGGCGCCTTCGCGAGGACCGCTCCGTCTTTGACCAGGAAGATCTGAACAGCTGACTTATGCCTAACACCATTCACATCCCGACCCCGCTGCGGCCGTTTACCGACAAGAAAGAGTCGGTAGAAGTCACCGGCGGCACCGTTGGCGAGCTGCTCGCCGATCTCACGACGAAGCACGAAGGTCTCCGCAAGCACTTGTACGCCGACGATGGCCGGCTGCGGAATTTCGTGAACGTCTATCTGAATGACGAGGACATCCGTTACCTGGAGAAGGAAAAGACGCCGGTCAAGCCGGGCGATTCGCTCAGCATCGTGCCGTCAGTGGCTGGAGGCGCACCGGTGACGACGGACGCCAAGACGACTGGCGGGGCAGGGACGGTTCTTCAGACCCGCCCGGGGCAATCGGAGCTGTCGCAGGACGAGATCAAACGCTACTCGCGGCATCTGATCATGCCCGAGGTCGGCATCGAGGGTCAGCGTAAGCTGAAGGCCGGCAGCGTGCTCTGCATTGGCGCCGGCGGCCTGGGGTCCCCAGCAGCAATGTATCTCGCAGCCGCAGGCGTCGGCCGCATCGGCATCGTCGATTTCGACGTCGTCGACTTCAGCAACCTGCAGCGCCAACTGCTCCACTCGACGTCCGATGTCGGCCGTTCAAAACTCGCGTCGGCCAAGGACAAGCTTCACGGCCTGAATCCGCACATTCAGATCGACACGTACGAGACGACGGTGACATCGGACAACGCGCTTGAGCTGTTTCGCCCGTACGACGTCATTCTCGACGGCACCGATAACTTCCCAACGCGATACCTGGTCAATGATGCTTGCGTGCTGACCGGCAAGCCGAACGCGTACGGCAGCATCTTTCGCTTTGAAGGCCAGGCGTCGGTGTTCGCCACGAAGGAAGGGCCGTGCTATCGCTGCCTCTATCCGGAGCCGCCGCCGCCGGGACTCGTTCCGAGCTGTGCCGAAGGCGGCGTGCTGGGTGTGCTGCCCGGCATTATCGGCGTCATCCAGGCAACTGAAACGATCAAGTTGATCCTCGGCATTGGGGAGCCGTTGATCGGCCGCTTCCTGATCTACGACGCCTTGAAGATGCGCTTCCGCGAGCTGAAGCTCCGGAAGGATCCGGAGTGCCCCGTGTGCGGCACGCATCCGACGGTCACGAAGCTAATCGATTACGAACAGTTCTGCGGCATCCGGCCGGAGCCGGCAGCGGCCCAAACGACAGGAGCTGGTGTGAGCGATTGGGAGATTACGCCGGTCGATCTGAAGAAGCGGATGGACGCGGGCGATGACGTGCTGGTGCTCGACGTGCGCGAGCCCAACGAGTACCAGATCAACCGGATTCCGGGTTCGGTGCTGATTCCGCTCGGCGAGTTGCCGCGTCGCTATGCCGAGCTGCCGAAGGACAAGGACATCGTCGCGCAGTGCAAGATGGGCGGCCGCAGCGCGAAAGCTGTGGAATTCCTCCAGACCGTTGGATTCAAGCGGGTCAAGAACCTCCGCGGCGGAATTCTGGAGTGGATCGACAAGGTCGACCCGTCGCAGCCTAAATACTGAAGGGATCGGCGGATCCGGATAAAGCCGACCTTTCTTGACGGAATTCGGCTGGATTGGTAATATACGACTACTGCAGTCGGATTTAGCAGGACTCCAATGCTGAGGCTCTCAAAAAAAGCTGACTACGCGCTGATGGCGATGAAGCATCTCGCCCAGAGCAGCAGCACCTCGTCTACCAGCGCCCGCGAAATTGCGGAGCAGTACGACATCCCGATCGAGTTGATGGCGAAGGTGCTTCAGCGTCTGGTCCGGATCGGCCTGCTGGCCTCGACGCAGGGGACGCGCGGCGGATACACGCTGGGACGGCCGCCCGCGAGCATCAGCGTGGCGGATGTCATCGAGGCGATCGACGGTCCCTTCACCGTGACTGCGTGCTCGACGGAAAAGAACGACTGCGAGCAGTACAGCAAGTGCAGCGTCCGCGATCCGCTTTGGCAGATTCGCGAGCGGATTGCGGCAGCTCTTGGAACCGTGACGCTTGCAGAGATCGCGGCGGAGAATGTGTCTTCGCCAGTGTCGGTCTCGCGCGCCGCGGTGCTACATAACGCGCGAACGTAGGGCGGGTCCTTTCGGATCCGCCGGAGAAGACGATGAAGCTGCCGATTTACATGGACTACCACGCCACGACGCCCGTCGATCCGCGGGTGCTCGAGGCGATGATGCCGTTCTTCACCGAGAAGTTCGGCAACGCGGCGAGCCGCAACCATCCTTTCGGCTGGGAAGCCGAGGAAGCGGTGGAGGCCGCACGCAAGCAGGTCGCCGACCTGATTGGCGCGAACCCCAAGGAAGTCATCTTCACGAGCGGTGCGACCGAATCGAACAATCTCGCGATCAAGGGCGCCGCCGAGATGTACCGCGAGAAGGGCAATCACATCATCACGTGCGTCACCGAGCACAAGGCGGTGATCGACACGTGTAAGAAGCTCGAGAAGCAGGGACTGCGCGTCACCTACCTGCCGGTCCAGAAGGACGGCCGCATCAGCCTCGATGACCTCCGCGCCGCTATCACGGACAAGACCATCCTCATCACGATCATGACGGCCAACAACGAGATCGGCGTCATTCAGCCGATCGCGGAGATTGGCGCGATCGCGAAGGAGAAGGGAATCCTGTTCCACACCGACGGTGTGCAGGCGGTCGGCAAGGTGCCGTTCGACGTGACTGCGCTGAAAGTGGATCTCGTCTCGATCAGCGGCCACAAGATTTACGGCCCGAAGGGCGTCGGCGCGCTGTATGTGCGGCGCCGCAATCCGCGGGTGCTGCTCGCGGAGCAGATCAGCGGCGGCGGCCACGAGCGCGGCATGCGCTCAGGGACGCTGAACGTCACCGGCATCGTCGGCCTCGGGAAGGCCGCGGAGCTGTGCAAGCAGGAGATGGTCAAGGACACCGAGCGCCTGCGCAAGCTGCGCGATCGCCTGAACGCGGAGCTCCACAAGAGCCTTGACGAGATCTACATCAACGGTTCGATCGAGCACCGGCTGCCGCACAACCTGAACATCAGCTTTGCGTACGTCGAGGGCGAGTCGCTGCTGATGGGCATCAACGACGTGGCGGTGTCGTCCGGATCGGCGTGCACGTCGGCGAGCCTCGAGCCGTCCTACGTACTCAAGGCGCTTGGCGCCGGCGATGACCTGGCGCATTCGTCGATCCGCTTCGGTCTCGGCCGATGGACCACCGATGAAGAGGTCGACTACGTGGTCGAGAAGCTGACGAAGGTCGTGCGGAGACTCCGCGAGATGTCGCCGCTGTATGAGATGGTGAAGGAAGGCGTGGACCTTTCCAAGATGCAGTGGGTGTCCCATTAGGCGCCCCGTCAAGGGGCGCCCTACACCCGTAGGAGCCCTACACCGTGGGGCGGGTCTTTACGACCCGCCGGGAGAAGGAAATGGCTTACTCAGACAAGGTCGTCGATCACTACGAGAATCCGCGCAACGTCGGCTCGCTGCCGAAGGATGACGCAAACGTCGGCACCGGGCTCGTCGGCGCGCCGGAATGCGGCGACGTCATGAAGCTCCAGGTGAAGGTCAATCCCGACACTGGCGTCATCGACGATGCGAAGTTCAAGACGTTCGGGTGCGGCTCCGCGATTGCCAGTTCCAGCCTTGCGACCGAGTGGCTGAAGGGTAAGACCGTGGACCAGGCGCTCGCCATCAAGAACACCGAGATCGTCGCCGAGCTATCGCTTCCGCCTGTGAAGATTCATTGCTCTGTCCTTGCCGAGGATGCGATCAAGGCGGCCATTGCCGACTACAAGAAGAAGCAGGATGAGCTGAAGGGCGCGAAGCCGGTAGCTCAGCACGCGCAACCGAGCGCATAGGCAAAGCGTCGTACAAGTACGTAGTGGCCGCCTTCAGGCGGACCAGGAGACCATGATCGAAATCAGCGAAGGCGCGGCACGGAAGATCAGGTCGCTGATGGCCAAGCAGGGCATCAGCGATGGGGGTCTTCGTGTGGGCGTGAAGGGTGGCGGCTGTTCAGGTCTGAGCTACACCTTTTCGTGGGAACGCGCGCCGCGCCTGGGCGATGAGGTGTTCGAGGGACCGGACGGCGCCAAAATTTTCGTCGACAAGAAGAGCCTGCTCTTCCTCAAGGGGACGACTCTCGACTACGACACCGCGCTGCTGACCCAGGGCTTCGTCTTCAGCAACCCGAACGCGAAGTCGACCTGCGGCTGCGGAAGCTCCTTCGGCGCATGACAGCTGGCAGCATGCAGCGGGCAGCTGGCAGTAAGCATCCAGCCGGAAAAAGAAAGTAATCGGGCCTGCCAGCTGCCTGCTGCCAGCTGTCTGCTTCACCATGACTCCCGAACCGATTCCTGTTCGTTCGCCTTCCATGCTCGAGTGCCGCAGCTGCGGCGCGGGCGCTCCTGTCGACGAGCATTTCTGCCCGCAATGCAGCCGCATCCTGGCGTTGGGCCGGCATGGTGACTACTTTGCGTTCCTCGACTTTCCCCGACGCCTGACGATCGATGCGCAGGACCTCGAGAAGCGCTTCCGCGATCTGAGCCGCAAGTTCCACCCGGACTATTACTACAACGCCACGCCAACGGAGCGCCTAGCGAGCCTCGAACGGTCGTCGTACCTCAACGATGCGTATCGAGCGCTGAAGAATCCGGTCTCGCGGGTCGAGCACTTGCTCGCGATCGAAGGATTGCCCCCCGCGAAATCTGAAGAGGGCACCGCGAAAGTTCCGCCGTCGCTTCTCGAGGAAGTATTCGCGCTGAATGAGGAGCTGGACGAGATTCGCGAGCTGCGTGAGTCAGGGACGGACCCGGCACGACTTCGCTCCAGGCTCGAATCCGCGCGACGGCCAATCGATGAGAAGCGGGAAGAGCACGAGCGGCAGCTGCTGGAGCTGAGCGCCCGCTGGGACAGCCAGGAGCAGGCGCCGGCGGCAGAGAAGCGAGCGACCCTCGACGCGCTGCGCGAGCGTCTCCTCGAGCGCAACTACATCAACAACCTGCTCGCGACCATCGAACGTGAGGTCGCGAACCTTTCCACCGGTAGCGGGCAGCCGGCAGCTGGCAGCAAGTAGACGATGGGCAAAGTCGTCGGCATCGATCTCGGGACCACCAACAGCCTTGTCGCCTATGTCGACAACGGCGTGCCGGTGGTCATCCGCGACGACAGCGGCGATGCCCTGGTGCCGTCGATTGTCTCCGTTGGCGAAGACGGGACGATCTTCGTCGGCCGCGAGGCACAGCGCCGCCTGCTGACGGCGCCGACACGTACCGTCTACTCGGTGAAGCGCTTCATGGGGCGCGGCATCGAGGACGTCCGTGGCGAAGCGAATCTGTTGCCTTTTCGGATCAGCGGCGAGACCGGCGGCGTCGTCCGCATCGGGATCGCGGATCGCGAGTTCACGCCGCCGGAAATATCCGCGTTCGTGCTTCGCGAGTTGAAGCATCGCGCCGAAGAGCACTTCCGCCGGCGCGGTGAGTTCGATTTCGAGGTGGACCGCGCGGTCATCACGGTGCCCGCGTACTTCAACGATGCGCAGCGGACCGCCACGCGCGACGCGGGGCGCCTCGCGGGTCTCGAAGTGCTCCGCATCATCAACGAGCCGACAGCGGCATCGCTGGCGTACGGCCTGGACAAGCGTAATCGCGGGACGATCGCGGTCTACGATCTTGGCGGGGGGACATTCGACATCTCGATTCTCAAGGTCGAGGACGGCGTGTTCCAGGTGCTGGCGACCAATGGCGACACGCACCTCGGCGGCGACGACATCGACCGGCTGCTGGTCGAGCAGGTGATTGCGGAGATCTCGTCTCGCGGACCCAAAGGGTCCGCGCCGCAACCGTCGTCCGTGCCGCAACCGTCGTCCGCGCCGCAACTGTCTCCTCAGGCAATCCAGGAGATCCGGAAGGCGGTCATCCAGGCAAAGTGGGATCTGTCTGACGTCGAGGAAACCGAGATCAGGGTTGAGTCGTCTCCTGGCGTACCCGGCGGCTATCGGAAGCGAATCACCCGCGCCGATTTCGAACGACTGATTCGGACGCTGGTCGAGCGGACCCTCGATCCGTGTAGCCAGGCACTTGCTGATGCGGGTCTCGAAGCACGGGACATTGACGAAGCGGTCCTCGTCGGCGGCTCGACGCGCATTCCGCTGGTTCGCCGCGTAGTCCAAGAGCTCTTCGCCCGCGAGCCACACAGCGAGCTGAATCCTGACGAAGTGGTCGCACTTGGTGCCGCCGTCCAAGCCGACATTCTCCTGAGCGGGCGCCGCGAAATGCTCCTGCTCGACGTCACGCCCCTCTCGCTCGGCATCGAGACGATGGGCGGAGTGGTGTCGAAGATCATCCTGCGGAACTCGACGATCCCGGCCAGCGGCCGCGAGATGTTCACATCCGGCGTCGACAACCAGACCGGCGTCGACATCCACGTGCTGCAGGGTGAGCGGGAGCTCGCGGCCGATTGCCGGTCGCTCGCGCACCTCCACCTGAAGGGCATTCCGCCGATGCCGGCAGGGCTGCCTCGCATCGAGGTGGGGTTCCAGATCGACGCCAACGGGATCCTGAGCGTCGCCGCCCGCGAGCTGCGGACCGGCATCGAACAGGCGATCGAAGTGAAGCCGTCGTACGGGCTGACGGACGAGGAAGTGGAGCGCATGCTGATCGAGTCGTTCGAGCATGCGGAAGCCGACTTCGAGGCGCGGCTGCTGATCGACGCGCGCAACGAAGCCGAAAGTGTGATCCAGGCGACGGACAAGGTCTTGCGGCGGCCCGATTTCGCGACCATCGCGGCCGAGCAGCTGGAACCCGGCGAACGGGAGCGCATCGATGCGGCGCTGGCGGCGCTAAAAGCCTCGATGGGCAACACCGACCGCGCCGTCATCCAGGACAAGACGCACGCGCTCAACCATGCGACACAGCACCTCGCCGAGGTGACGATGAACCGCTCGGTGCGCGAAGCGCTCGCCGGCAGGAACGTGAAGGACGTGTGATGCCCAAAGTGACTTTCATCATCGACGGGAAAGAGCAGACCGTGGAGTTCGAGCACGGCAAGCTCGAATACAAGGAGCACGGGCTGCCCGAGTCCTTCCTCGATGTGGCGATGAACCGCGGAATCCAGCTGGAGCACGCCTGCGGCGGGAGCTGTGCCTGCACGACCTGCCACGTCATCGTCCGTAAGGGTATGGAAAACCTGAGCGAGATGGAGGACAAAGAAGCGGATCGACTCGACACGGCATGGGAGCTGACGACGACGTCGAGACTGGGATGCCAGGCGGTGGTCAAGGGCGATGTCGTGGTCGAGTTCCCGATGTATACGCGCAATTACGTACAGGAAGGCGGCGCAATTCAGCTCGGCAAGTCGGATCGCAAGGAAGAGGAGACCAAAGAGGCAGAGGTGCGTCCGTGAAGTGGACGGACACCGAGGATATCGGCATCGCGTTACAGGAAAAATTCCCCGATATCGACCCCCTCACCGTAAGATTCACCGATCTGCGCGAGCGGGTGCTTGAGCTCGACGGATTCGACGACGACCCCAAAACCTCGAACGAGCCGAAGCTCGAGGCGATCCAGATGGCTTGGTACGAAGAATGGAAGGACAACCAGTAGGCTTTTACTGACGTCTCAACAGCCATGCAGCTCAAGCGGGCCTTACTCATCGGGTTGCTCATCATCGGCGTCGCGCATGCGGCGGCCGCGCAACAGACCTCGGCCGACGTGAGCCGCGTGGCGATCCCGGTCGATGTGAATCGCCTGCCGATCGACCTTGCCAAGATCACGCGCCAGCTTCGACAGACCCAAAGTACCGAGTTGCCCAACGGCCTGCATATCCGTTACACGATCGACGTCTACGGGGCCGCGCCGCGGATCGAGTTCTTCACCAAGGAAGACAACCTCCAGACCGGACCAGTACCGTACGGGGCGCCCACGCACGGCGAAATGATCTACCAGGTCACGCCTCAGGAATTCCGCGCGCCAATCGCTGATTTCGGCGCGCTCCTTCGCTGGCTCGGCGATCGCGGCAACAAGAAATAGAATTTCGACCTGGATGCGCATCCTGGTCGTGGCGGCCACCCGCGCGGAAATCGATCCGTTCATCGCGGGACTCCGCTTCGAGTCGGAGGGTGACTCCCCCGTGAGCAGGTACACACGCGGCGCGCACCGCGTCGACGTGCTGACGGCCGGTGTCGGCATGGTGGCGACCGCGGCGTGGTGCTCGCGAGTCCTGGCCACGGGGGACTACGACATCGCGCTCAACCTCGGGGTGTGCGGGAGCTTCGATCGTACCCTTGCGCCAGGAAGCGTTGTGCACGTCGTCTCGGAGTGCTTTTCCGAGCTTGGCGCCGAAGACGATGGAGCGTTCCTCACCATCCAGGAGTTGAAGCTGCTCGGCGACGACGAGTTTCCGTTTCAAGGCGGACGAATGGTGAACGCCGCGCCGCCTCCGAACCTCGTGTTGCGCCGGCTGCCGTCGGTGGACGGCATCACGGTGAACACCGTTCACGGCAACGAGCAATCGATCGCCGCGGTCGTGGAGCGTTTCAGGCCCCAGGTGGAAAGCATGGAAGGCGCCGCGTTCATGTATGCCTGCCTGATCCACCGCCTCCCGTGCGCCGAGGTGCGCGCGGTTTCGAACGTAGTGGAGAAGCGGAATCGTAGTGCATGGAAGATCGCGGAGGCGATTTACGGCCTGGGTGAGACGGCGCTCAATATTCTCGATCACGCATGAAACTGTCCCTCGGCTTTTCCCCGTGCCCGAACGATTGCTTCATGTTCGACGCAATCGTCAACCGGCGGATCGATCTCGAAAGCCTGGAGTTTTCGATCCGCATGGCGGACGTCGAGGCGCTGAACAAGGCGGCGTTTGCCGGCCAGGCGGACGTGACGAAGCTGAGTTATCACGCGTACGCGTACTGCACGCGCGACTACGTCCTGCTGGATGCCGGCAGCGCGCTTGGACGCAACTGCGGACCGCTCCTGATCTCGAAGCGGCCGATCGCGGTGGAGGAGGTCGCGGCCGGGACGCTCGCGATCGCGATTCCAGGCAGGTACACGACAGCGAACTTTCTTCTCGGCCTGGCGTTCCCGGCTGCGCTGAACAAGTCGGAGCTGCTGTTTTCGGACATCGAGGCGGCCGTGCTCGACGGGCGGTTCGACGCGGGGCTCATTATTCACGAGAACCGCTTCACCTACGCGGCGAAGGGCTTGACGAAGATCATCGACCTCGGCGAATTCTGGGAAGGCGAAACTGGCGCGCCGATTCCGCTCGGCGGGATCGTCGTCAATCGCTCTCTTCCCGGCGAGGTGCAGCGCGCCGTGAATCGCGTGCTGCGTCGCAGCGTCGAATATGCGTTTGCCCACCGTGCCGCGAGCCTGCCATTCGTGCGCGAGCACGCCCAGGAGATGAGCGAAGAGGTGATGTACCGGCATATCGACCTGTACGTGAACGCGTATTCGGTCGATCTCGGCGTCGAAGGGAAGCGCGCCGTGGAACTCCTGTTCGCGCGCGCTGCGGGGACCGGCATCATTCCAGACGTGAAGCAGTCGTTATTTATCGCCGCCTGACAACCTTGAGTCGAGTCGTTCTCGAGTCTGACTCGCTTACAAGCCGTTACCCGAGTCTGACCCCAGCAATGATCTCGTGCAGCTGTCGAAGTCCCTCGGTTAGCGAGGCGGGGCCTGGCTGCAGGATGAACGCGGACTTGATCTCGTGAATCGCGCCATTGCGGACCGCGGTGACGTCCTCCCAGCCGGAACGCGACGCGATCTTCTCCTTCCGCACCGCCTTGCCGCACCACGACGCGACAATGACGTCGGGGTTTCGGCGCACGACCTCTTCCGGCGGGACGATGCGGTCCTTTCCGAGCTTGGCGTGCCGCAGCTCCGGAAAAATCGGGTCGCCGCCGGCAATCTCAATCAGCTCCTCGACCCACTGGATGCCCGAAATGAGCGGATCATCCCATTCCTCGAAATACACACGCGGCCGGTGCGGAGACTGCGCGGCCGCGGCCCGAACGCGATCGAGATCCGCCTCGAGCCGCAACGCGAGCGCGTCCGCGCGATCGCTGCATCCGATGAGCCCGCCGAGCATTCTGATCATCTGCAGGATCTCGGGCACGCTGCGCTGATTGAACACGAGCACGGTGTGGCCGCGTCGCACGAGCTCCGCCGCGATGTCCGCCTGCAAGTCGGAGAAGGCGAGGATGAGATCGGGACTGAGCGCTTCGATCTTGTCGAAGCGCGCGTTGATGAACGCCGAGACACGCGGCTTGTTCCGCGCCTCCGGTGGCCGGACGGTATAGCCGGATACGCCCACCACCCGATCGCCTTCGCCCAGCAGATACAGGGTTTCAGTCGTTTCCTCGGTCAGGCAGACGATGCGTGAGGGATAGCGTGGCATTTCTAGGGGAGGACCTTCAGGTCCACCCCTACGAAGGCGTCCGGATGAAGGACGCGCGCGAGCGTTTCCGCCGCAGCCGCCAGACGCGGACCCGGCGACATGAGGTAGCCGCCGTACAGCAGGTGCACCTGTCTATTCCGGACGGCTGGAACAGAGGAGAGCAGAGACCAGACCGAACGCTCTTTCTGGATGACCTCCGGCGTCGGTTCGGCGCCCGGGTGCAGCTCGATGATGACTTGCGGCGCGCGGACGAGCATCGTCTCGTTTGACGGCTGAATACCCTCGCGCTTTACATCGGCAAACACGTCCTCCGCGCCGGCCACCTCCAGAAGCTCGTGCAGGAAGCCGACGCCAGCGCTCACGTAGACCCCACGCAGCGCCATCGCATCGCGGCCCATGACGAGCATCGTGAGCGGCCTCGGTCGGCCGCGTACGCGCGCGCGAACGGCATCGAGCCGTGCCTGTAGTTGGGCAGTGACGCGATCGCCCTCGACCTTGTGACCGCTCAGCGCGCCGAGCTCGTGAATGGTCTGCAGCACGTTGCCGATACCGTTACCGCTACCGCCGTGGCGATAGCTGTAGACGCGGATGCCCGCGCGCGCGAACTGCCCCTGGAGGTCGGTCTGCGAGCCGTACATGACAACGAGGTCCGGCTTCAGTGAGAGGATCCTTTCGACGTCTGGATCGAGCAGTGCTCCGACCCGTGGACGCGACTGCACCTCGGGTGGAAAATCGTCGTAGCTGCTGACGCCGACGACCTGCGATCCCGCGCCAACAGCGAAGAGCATCTCGGTCAGGGCGGGGACGAGCGACACAATCCGCTGGACTGGTCTCGTTGTCTGCTGCAGCGGGGCGAGCCTTTCAGGCTCGCCTCGCGAACCCGAAGGGTTCGCGCCGCACAACACCAGTGCCACGACGGTCGCGATTGCGGCAGTCAGCTTTTTCGCACGAGCAGCCATAGGAAAAACGGCCCTCCCAACATCGCGGTGACGACACCGACCGGCACTTCGACGGGTGCCAGCACCGTGCGCGCAACCAGGTCGCAACCGACGAGAAAGGCCGCGCCAAACAGCGCGGATGCCGGCAGCACAATCCGGTGATCAACGCCAACCATCAATCTCACGAGGTGGGGCACGACGATGCCGACAAAGCCGATAGGACCGGCGAGCGAGACCGCCGCACTCGTGGCAAGCGATGAGCTCAGAAACGCCAGTCGCTGCGTCCGGCCGACGTCGACGCCTCGCGTCGAGGCGGCGTCGGTTCCGACGCTGAGCAGATTGAGCGATCGCGGCAACACCGCGAACATCGCGAACGCGACCAGGACGAGCGGCAGCGACGCGACAATCGGACCAAAGCTTCCGACGTCGAGGTCGCCCATCAACCAGCGCACGGTCCGATACGTCTGCGTAAAGTCGGCCATGTACTGCACGAACAGGATGAGCGCGGAGAAAAACGAATTGAGCGTGACACCCGCGAGCAGCAGGACCATCGTCGACATCGTGCGCCCTGGCCGGGTCGCCAGACCGTAGACAATTGCCGACGCGAGGAGCGCTCCGCCCAGGCTGGCGAGTGGCACCGGCGACAGCGCGCCCAGGCTCACGGCAGTGCTGAAGGTAATCACCAGGATCGCGCCAAGCGCAGCGCCGGCCGACACGCCGAGCGTGAACGGAGTCGCCAGTGGATTCCGCAGGAGCGCCTGCATCACCACACCGGCCGACGCCAGCGTCGCGCCCACGACGGCGCCAGACAGCACACGCGGCATCCGCGCGACGAAAAAGATCTGGGCGTCGACGTTGTCGGCAAAGGGAATCGAGCGGTCGAATACGCGCGCCAGATTGATCTGGGTGCTCCCGACCAGCGGCGCCAGTACGCAGGTGGCGACGGCGAGCGCGCCGTAGCCGGCGATCGTGACAGCAAGCCGAGTACGGATCGAAGGGGCCTCGCCCTGTTCCGCGGACCCAAAGGGTCCGCGCCGCACTGCGGAGGTACTCATCGTCGGCGCCGCGGTGTTGGGATGTTCATCGGGTCCGGCTCACGGGAATAACGGTGAGGTGGCCAGCGCGCGGATGAAACTGCACATCAGCGTCCACGTCATACAACTGCTGCACCATGGCCCCGGTAAGCACGTCGTTTGTCGAACCCTGTGCCAATACACGCCCACCGCGCAGCAGCACCAGCCGATCGCACAGTGACGCTGCGAGATTCAAATCATGCGTTGCAAGGACCATGGTCACCTGCCGCTCGCGGTTGAGGCGCGAAAGCAATGAGGCGACCTCGAGCTGGTAGCCGAGATCGAGCGACGCCGTCGGCTCGTCGAGAAGGAGCAGCTCCGTGGCCTGCGCCAGCGCGCTAGCGATGATCACGCGCTGCTTTTCACCGCCACTGAGCGTCATGTAGTTGCGATCGGCGAGGTCCGCCGTACCGGTCACAATGAGCGACTCGCGCGCGATCGCGAAGTCCGCCGGCCCCTCAAGCTGAAACGCGCCGAGGTGGGGATGGCGCCCCATCAGCACCATCTCCATCGCCGAGTAATCGAAGGCCGGGTGTGTCTCCTGCGGAACGACCGCTATGTGGCGCGCCAGCTCCCGTCGCGTGAATGCCGAAAGCGGCCGATCGTCGAGCATGACAGCGCCGCCATGCGGTCGCAGTACTCCGCAGAGCAGCTTGAGGAGGGTTGTCTTGCCGCAGCCGTTGGGCCCCAACAGTCCTGTAAGCGATCCCGGCGTAATCTCGACGCTCACGTCAGCGAGTGAAAACGCTGTGCGCTCGCCCGCATAGCCGAACGAGACGGCCTTAGCGCGCAGCATGCGTGCCGCTGAAAGGAACCATTGGCGTCTCCTTCCGGCGTCTCACGCGCCGGTGAAAGGGACAGGAGCCGCGGGGCAGGTTTCCTGACTCGCGAAGCAACCAAGGAACGCCGTTTAGGGCGTTCCGGTGGACGGCGGCTTCGCTTACAGTGGCGGGACCGCGTGGGACTTTCACCCACTTCCCCTGCTTCCCTCCGGCGGGCCTGACAAGGTCCGCCCTACGGGATAATACGATTACTTCGTAGAGGCGGACCTTCAAGTCCGCCTACAAAGAATTCCCGGGCCGAGTCGGTTGTGGCCGGCGAGTATAGCACGTACAATTTTTCGAACAGGACCACGTGAATTCACGCATCCAGGCGGCCGGACTGACCGCGATCGACGCGAAGCTCCGCGCAGCGGAGCGACTCACGTTTGACGATGGCGTCACGCTTTTCAACTCGCCGGATCTGCTGGCGGTGGGATCGCTGGCGAATCGCGAGCGCGAGAAGCGCCACGCTGCGCGCACGTACTTCAACTACAACCTGCGGCTCGAGCCGACCAATGTCTGCGTCGCGAGCTGTCTGTTCTGCTCGTTCGCGCGGCTGCAGCCGTCCGACTCCGCCGCCTACACGATGTCGCTCGAGCAGGCGTGGGACAAACTGCGTCGCCGCGCAAATCAGCCGCTCACGGAGCTGCACATCGTCAACGGCCTCAATCCATATCTCCCCTTCAGCTATTACACGGAGCTGCTGCGCGGATTCAAACAGATCCGGCCGGACATTCATCTGAAGTGCTTCACGGCTGTGGAGATCGCTTTCTTCGCGGATCTCTACAAGATGTCGGACGAGCAGGTGCTGCGCGAGCTCATTGACGCCGGCCTGGATTCCCTTCCCGGTGGCGGCGCGGAGATATTCGCGGAACGGGTACGCAGGAAGATCTGCCACGACAAATGCGGCGCCGATCGGTATCTCGACATCCATCGCATCGCGCATCGTCTCGGGCTGCGCACGAACGTGACGATGTTGTACGGTCACATCGAGACGATGGAGGAGCGCGTCGACCACATGATGCGGTCGCGCGCGCTGCAGGACGACACGGGTGGTTTCCAGGCGTTCATCCCGCTCGCGTTTCACCCGGACAACAACCAGATGCGCAAGCTGCCCGCGCCGAGCGCGGCGGACACCCTCCGCGTGCATGCGGTCGCGCGGCTGATGTGCGACAACATCCCCCACATCAAGGCGTTCTGGATTGCGACGGGTGTGGACGTGGCGCAGACGGCGCTGTGGTTCGGGGTCGACGACCTCGATGGCACCGTGCAGGAAGAGAAGATCTACCATATGGCCGGATCGCCGACGCCCGAAGGGATGACGACGGCCCAGCTCACGCGTCTCGTCCGAGCCGCCGGCCGCGAACCGCTCGAGCGCGACACGCTCTACAACATCGTCAACGTTCCGGCCGCGGCCTGCTGATCGCCGTGCATCATTCCCGAGATCGTTACGACGGAACTCGCCCTCCCCGTTACACTCTGCGATAGAGAGGGAACGCTCCGCCTGATGCGGGGGGCCCCACGAAGGGCAGGACGCAGATATGAAGCCAAGTATCAATGTCGGCATAATCGGAACCGGCTGGTGTGGCGGCATCCGCGCCGTAGCCGTCGCGGCGAGCCCGTGGGTCAATGAACTCCATATCGCCGAGATCAAGGAAGAACGCCTCAAAGAGATCGCCGCCTTGACCACGCCGGTGACCGCCACCACCGACTACCGCGTGCTGGTGGAGAACCCATCGATCGGCGCGGTGATGATCTCGACGACCCCCGAGCCGACACACTATCCGATCGCCAAAGAGAGCCTCCTGGCCGGCAAACATGTATTCCTGGAGAAGCCGATTGCCATGGAACTCCACGAGGCCGACGAGCTCATTGCGCTGGCGCACTCGAAGAAGCTGGCGTTCACAATCGGCTATTCGCAGCGGTTCAACCCGAAGTTCGCGTTGGTGAAGCGCTCGATTGAAGACGGCACGATCGGCGAGCCGTGCAGTGCGATGGTCAGCCGCCACATCACCCGGAACCTTGGCAAGAAGATCGGCGGCCGCGTGAAGCTGTCACCCGCCGCGATGGAAGCGACGCACGACATCGACTTCGTGCTCTGGTGCCTCGCGCCACGGAAGCCGATTCGCGTCTATGCGCAGGAAGTCCACAAGATCATGAAGGGGCAGTACAACGTACCCGACTGCGTCTGGATCATCGTCACGATGGACGACGGGACGGCGTTCACGATTGGCGCGGGCTGGGTGCTGCCGCCGGCGTATCCAAATTTCTCGTCCACCTGGATCGAGTTCGTCGGCACTGAAGGCGCGGTGATGGTCGATGACACTCATCGCGACGTGTACACCACCACGATGAAGAAGGGCATCCAGTTTCCGATTTCGTCGATGCCCGGCGAAAAGGTGAATCATGTGTACGCGGGTCCGATGGAGGCCGAGACGTTGCACTTCCTGGAGTGTGTGGCGATGGGCAAACAGCCCCTCGTAACCGGCGAGCAGGCGCGGCTCGTCATGCAGGTGTACCGGGCGGCGGATCTGTCCGCCGAGACGGGGCAGCCGGTTGACCTGACCGCGGCTTCGTCTTCGGAGCCGACGTCCGAACCGACGTTCGCGTAATGCAGCTGCAGGCGAGGGGCGCGGACACACTGACCGTCGTGGGCGCCATGCGGGACGTCGACGCGACGACGGCGCGGCCCACGAAGATACGGTGGTGGATGCTCAGTCTGTTCAGCCTGATGTATCTCATCTCCTATCTGGACCGCGGCATCATCTCGGTCGCACAGCCGGAGATCAGAGCGCAGTTTGGCCTGAGCCTCAGCGACATGGGCCTGGTGCTCGCGGCGTTCACGTGGGCGTATGCCTTCGGTCAGGTTCCCGCCGGTTGGCTTGGAGACCGCTTCGGCCCGAGAAAGGTGCTCACCGCACTCCTCGCGTTCACATCGGCTGCCGCCTTGATGACTGGCGCGGCGACTGGGCTAACGTCTTTGTTCAGCGCCCGACTGTTTCTCGGCATCGGCGAGGCGGGGGCGTTCCCGGTCGCCAGCCGCGGGATGCAGCTCTGGTTTGCACCGGCGGAGCGCGGTCGCATCCAGGGGATTACGCACTTCTTCAGCCGGTTCGCCGTGGCGATTACACCGCTCGTCGCCGGTGGCATCATGGTCGCCTTCGGCTGGCGCGCGATCTTCTACATTCTTGGCGCGGTCGGTCTGGCGTGGGCCGTGTTGTTCGTGATCGTCTACAGAAACCTGCCGGAAGAACATGCCGGGGTGAACCGCGCGGAGCTCGCGCGGATTCGAGGCCTGAACCCGGACGGCTCCATCAAACACCCGAACATCGCGCGACTCTCCGTGCCATGGGGAACGATCGGTCGCTCGCGCAACATGTGGTTCATCGCGCTCGGGTACTGTTGTTTCTTCTTCGGTACCAATTTCTATCTCACCTGGTATCCCACGTACCTTCGGGAACATCGCCATCTGACGTTGCAGGCGTTGGGACTGATCGGTTCGCTTCCCCTTGTGGCCGGCATGCTGGGAGACGTGGTTGGCGGGTACCTCAGCGACATGCTGCTGAAGCGCACGGGGAACGCCACGCTGGCCCGTCGCGCGGTGGCCGCTCCTGGCTTTCTGTTGGCGGGGGTCTTCGTTGTACCTGCAGCGATGACGGAGAGTCCCGGGATCTCCATCCTGTGCCTGGCCCTCTCGTTCTTCTTTCTCGAGTTCGTAATCGGCCCCGCGTGGGCCGTGCCGATGGATGTGGGCGGGCAGTTCAGTGGCACGGTGACCGGGGTCATGGTCATGGCAGGCGCCCTGGCGGCGTCGCTGACTCCACTGGTGTACGGCGGACTATTTGATAGGGGCTACTGGGTAGCTCCATTCTTCGTGTCTGCCGCGGTGATGTTTGCCGGCGCTCTCATTTGGACGTTTCTGATCGATCCGGAGAAATCGGTTGTCCTTTCCACGTAGTCGCTGCGTTGGCCACGTGCGGTCCTGCAGCGACGTCCAACCAACGGGAGAATTCATGCAGACCAAGCATCAGACCCTGGCGGTTGTCCGCACGACCGTACTCGTCGTGGCCGGTGTCGCGGCACTCCTCGGCTACCAGGTGAGCGTACCCGCCAGCGCCGCAGCCCAGACAGACACGACTGCACCGAAGCGGATGGTGACTCAGGGGCCCGCCAAAGCTGTGGTCGAGAACATGTATCAGTGCCCGGTCACCGTCGAGAACTATCGTCCGTCAGGCGTGGGGCAGATCACGGCGACCGATGGGACGGTCATCACGATGCCGGCCGTGACGGCTTTTCAAATGGGGCTGGGACCAAAGAGTGTAGATCTCTACAACGAATGCACGCAGGTCACGCCGCAGAAGTCGGCCGACGTCTCGACCGTCAAGGTGCCGGTTATCGAGGTCGATCGAGACGGTGACGTGATCACCGGGTTCATCGTCGCGGACAACTATTACGAGATGTACGTGAACGGTACGCTTGTGTCGGTCGACAACACGCCCTACACCCCGTTCAACTCGACGATCGTCAAGTTCAGGGCCAAGCGGCCGTACACCCTCGCGTTTCTCGCAGTGGACTGGGACGCGCACCTTGGCCAGGGGATGGAGGTGTTTCCCAACACGCCTGCCGGCAAGGATTGGTACCCTGGCGACGCCGGCCTCATCGCGCGCTTCAGCGATGGCACCGTGACCGACAGCAACTGGAAGGCGCAGTCCTTCTACATTGCGCCGCTCAATTCTCCGGACGAGGTCGTGGAGCGCGGGAACTTGCATGACACGACCGCTCTCGGGCGCGTTCACCCGGTCGCCAGGAAGCCGGACTGCCAGGAGAAGTGCTACGCCGTGCACTACCCGGTCCCCTCCGGCTGGCAGTCCCCGACATTCAACGACTCGACCTGGCCGCGCGCGTACGAGTACACGGACACCGATATCGGTACGACGGCCTTGCCGGCCTACTCTCGCTATCCTGAGCTGTTCTCTGGCGCGCGCTGGATCTGGTCGGTCAACCTTGTGTTCGACAATGTGGTGATTGCGCGCAGAACCGTGCGCTGACAGGCGGATGACTCGTACGCTTCCGAAGGACTCCACCTGGAGCGAAGTGGCCCCGTTCGCCTCACTGGCCGCCGCCTGCTGACCTATCGCCGACCGTTCTGGGCGTATATAATTTTCCCTAGGTTAATGGCATCGATGATTCCGTTGCTCACGGAGTTCGAGAAAGAGCACATCGCAGAGCGGCAGGCCCTGCCCGAGCAGTACCTGGGGCTTTCCGACGCCGAGATGGACACGCGCATTGCCGCGGCACGCGCGAAACTCGGCAATAGGCTCGTCATCCTTGGGCATCATTACCAGCGCGACGAAGTGATCCGGTTTGCCGATTACACGGGCGACTCGTATCGGCTCGCGAACCAGATTGCGTCCCGTCCCGAAGCTGAATTCATCGTGTTCTGCGGCGTGCACTTCATGGCGGAGAGCGCCGACGTCCTTTGCGCTCCGAATCAGCAGGTGATCCTGCCTGACCTCGCCGCGGGGTGCTCGATGGCGGACATGGCCGCTCCGGACCAGCTGGAGACGTGCTGGGAAGAACTCACGCAGATGGGCGTCACTCTTCGACGGGTCTCGGGGCAGCCTGGCGTGATCCCGGTGACGTACATCAACTCCGCGGCATCGATCAAAGCATTCGTTGGCGAACGCGGCGGAACTGTCTGCACCTCGTCAAACGCGGCGGCGACGCTGAAGTGGGCGTTCGAGCGCGGCGAAAAGATTCTCTTTCTTCCCGATCAGCATCTCGGGCGCAACACTGCTTACAAGATGCGCATTCCGCTCGACGAGATGGTCGTCTGGGATCCGAACGAGATCTTCGGTGGCCTCGACCCCGATGACGTGAAGCGCGCGCGGATGATCTTGTGGAAGGGGCACTGCTCGGTCCACGTTCGATTTACCGCGGCGCAGATCCACGCGCTCCGCCGGCAGAATCCGGGCATCCGCGTCATCGTTCACCCGGAAGTGCCGTGGGACGTCGTCCAGGCAGCCGACGACAGCGGCAGCACTGAATACATCATCAAGACGGTCACGGAGAGCCCGGTGGGCTCCGTCTGGGCCGTGGGCACGGAAGTGCATCTCGTTAACCGTCTCGCGCGGCAGGTCGCACCGGAGCGCACGGTCGTGTCGCTCGATCAGTTCGGCTGCCTGTGTTCGACGATGTTCCGCGTCTCGCCGAACCACCTGCTCTGGATTCTCGAAGAGCTGGTCGACGGCCGCGTGCACAACCGCATCGTCGTACCCGAGGACGAGAAGCGCTGGAACCGTGTCGCCCTCGATCGAATGTTGTCTATTCGATAGCTCGGCTACTCCTAACTCCCAACCTCCAACGTTTGTGATGTACGATTCCTTTTTTGATCGACCGACGAGGAGGACGCATGGCGCATGAACTTCCCAAGCTCCCGTATGACTTCGCAGCGCTCGAGCCGCACATCGACGCGCGAACGATGGAAATCCATCACGGGAAGCACCACCAGGCATATGTCACGAACCTGAACGCCGCGCTCGAGAAGCATCCCGAGCTGCAGTCGAAGAGCATCGATGACCTGTGCCGCGGCATCAACAGCGTTCCCGAAGACATCCGCACCGCGGTGCGTAACAACGGCGGCGGCCACTGGAACCACAGTCAGTTTTGGAAGTGGATGGCGCCCAACGCGGGCGGCGCGCCGACCGGAAAAATCGGTGATGCAATCAGCTCTTCCTTCGGCGGCTTTGATGCGTTCAAGGAACAGTGGGGCAAGGCAGGAGTCGGCCGATTCGGCAGCGGCTGGGTGTGGCTGCTCAACGATGGCGGCAAGCTCTCCATCGTCAGCACGCCGAATCAGGACAATCCGCTGATGGAAGGGAAGAAGGCCATCCTCGGTTGTGACGTATGGGAACACGCCTACTACTTGAAGTATCAGAACCGCCGGCCCGACTACATCACTGCGTGGTGGAACGTCGTCAACTGGGCCGAAGTGAACAAAGCTCTGTAGGGATCGGGGATCGGGGATCGGGGATCGGGGAAACGTTTCGAATCCCGAATCCCGAATCCCCAATCCCGAGAATTACTGTTGTCTCTTCAGCGTGAACTCCTGCGGCTGGCCCTGGCCGCCTTCGGCCATCCGCGTGAACGCGATCTCGTCGCCCTTCAGCGCGCCGCTCCAGTCCAGCGTGATTTCGCCGCCGCGTCCCATCTGCTTGGTCTTGAACTTGAGCATGCCGTTCGCGATCGTTCCTTCGGCGATCGGGATTTCGCCGCCGCGTCCACCGGCCACCGAGCCGGTCAGCTTTCCGCCGTCCGCCTTTAACGTGAGTGTTACCTGCTGCGGTCCCCGTCCCCCCGGAACTTCACCGGCCCATTTGCCATCCACCGAGCCTTGGGCGAGGGCGAGAAACGGGAGCGCAGCTATGCAAATGAATAACATGCAGGTTTTCAACTTCATAAATCTCTCCGTCATGATTTGAAGAAAGAAGTTATACGCGCGAGGCCTTACGCCTGGTCATACGCGTGCCCGGACGCAATTGTTTACGCGTCAGAGGTGAGCGGCTGAGCAGCGATCAGATTGTCCTGAACGACCTGGCCGCCAATAAGGTGTTCCTGGATGATTCGCTCGAGGACGGGCGGATCGCATTCGCCGTACCACGCGCCTTCGGGATAGACCACGGCAATCGGGCCGCCTTCGCAGATCCGGAGGCAATTCGCTTTCGTCCGCAGGATCCCGCCCTGCTCTGACAGCTTCAATTCCTTGAGACGCCGCTTCAGAAAGTCCCACGCGGCCAGGCTGCGATCCTTGTCGCAGCACTTCGGGTTCGTCTGATCGCAGCAGAGAAAAATGTGACGCCGCGCGACTGGAATGCCGATTGTCGCGGCGACTTCGCGTTGGGACTCGGTCAAAACAGCGTGACCTCCACGACCGCGCCTTTCTCGACGATGTCGGTTTGCGCGGGAATCTCGATGTAGCCATCGGCCTGCGACATGCTGGTGATGTCGCCGGAGGCCTTGAACGCCGGCACCGCCACGCCATCGACCACGCGCACCGTGTAGAACTGGTGCCGGCCGGGGGAAGAGACGACGCGCTGGGCGAGCGGGACGGTAACCTTCTTGACCGCGTGCGGCGCCAGCCGCGCGATCCGGCGCAGTGCCGGCACGAGCAGGATGTGGGCGTTCGACAGGCACGATGAAGGGTAGCCGGGCATCCCGAAGAACGGCTTGCCTGCGACGACGCCGAACGCGGTCGGCTTGCCCGGCTTGACGGAGATGCCGTGAAAGAGGACCTCGCCCTTGTCGCTCAGCACGTCGAGGATCAGATCGCGCTCTCCAACGGAACTGCCGCCCGAGAACACGAGAACGTCGTCCGCGAGGCATTCGTCCACTGCCCGGGATAAATCCGCGATCGTGTCGACGGCCGTGCGGTGAGGCACGGGCACGCCGCCATGATCGGCGATGACGGCCGAGAGCGTGAACCGGTTGATGTCGTAGATATGCCCGGGCTCGAGCGGCTGGCCTGGATCGACAATCTCGTTGCCCGTCGAAAGGATGGCGACGCGCGGGCGCGCGTAGACCTCGACGTGAGCGAGGCCCAGTGCGGCAAGCGCTCCGACGCGGCTGGCATTCAGCACTTCGCCGGCGCGCATGACCGTCTGGCCGGTCTTGATGTCGGCGCCTTGCTGCCCGATGTTCTGCCCAGGTTCAGCGGCTGTGAAGACGCGGACCTGAGACGAATCAGCCTCGGTCTGTTCGACCATGACGACCGCGTCGGCGCCGGGAGGCATTGGCGCGCCCGTCGCTATCTCGGTGCACTGGCCCGGACCGACCGTCCGCGTGGGCATCTGACCGGTGAACACTTTTTCAATGCAGGTGAGCGTTGTCGGAAGCGTAGGCGTGGCGCTGGACGTGTCTCCCGCACGGACCGCGTATCCGTCCATCCCCGCACGCGAGAACGGTGGGACGTCAGCTGTCGCGACCGTGTCCCTGGCCAGAACGCGTCCGTGGACGGCGTCGAGGGCCACGCGCTCTGTGCGATCGATCGGATGGATGGCGCCGTCAATCAATGCCCGCGCCTGATCGAGCGGGATCGTGTCCTTGAACGGCCGCATCTTGGTGGTCATGAAGTCAAATGCAAAATGCAAAATGCAAAATGCAAAATGCAAACACTGTGTGAACGGGAAACACTCGGGTCGCATTCGCCGCGTAATCAGCTGGTTGACTCACGCTACTCGCTGTTTGCATTTTGCATTTTGAATTTTGCATTTCCTTGGTCACCGTGACACCTGCTGCACGACGTGACCAAGCTCGGGAATAATCAGCCGCGTCATCGCAAGGCGGACGGCATCCGGTGATCCGGGCAGGACGAAAATGGCTTTACCCGACGCAGTGCCGGCCGTCGCGCGGCTCATCATCGCGGCGGCACCGATCTGCTCGAAGCTGAGCATGCGGAACAGCTCTCCGAATCCCGCGAGCCGTTTTTCCAGCAGGCGATCAATCGCTTCGAACGTACCGTCACGCGAGGTGATGCCCGTGCCGCCCGTCGTCACTATTACCTGCGTGCGCGCGTCGGAGAGCTGTTGCCTGACGGCGCCCGAGACCGCGTCGGGGTCGTCGCGCACGATGGCGCGGCCGGTGACGACATGACCGGCGGATTCAAGGAGATCACGGATCGCCTGCCCGCCCGTATCGTTCGCCTCGGTGCGCGTGTCGCTGACCGTCAGCACGAAACATCCCACCGCTTTGGGCGCGTGCGATTTGTGTTCCTCCTGGCTCACGTCCGGATTATATCGATGCCTCACGGACGTGCTATAAGATCCGCCGCGCCGCCCGGGATAGAGACCGCGGCCGCGATTGTCATAAGCAACTGAGGGATTCCATCATGAGCATTGCCACTGTTGCCGATTCCCCCGCGTTATCGCGCCAGTCGCGCAGGGGCACGAGCGTGCTCCTCGCGATCGCTGCCGTCATCGCGGTAACGTTCTTCATCGTCGCGGCGGTTCCGTACCTCTCGTTGAACGAGGCACGGTTCGGACCATATTGGGCGTTGCGAAACTGGCTGTTGCTCCATATTGGCGGCGGCGCGGTCGCGCTGCTTACCGGGCCCGTCCAGCTATGGCTTGGCTTGAGCGATCGCCGGATGGGTCTTCACCGGTCGCTTGGGTTCGTGTACATCGCCAGCGTGATATGCGGCTCGATTGGCGCCTTCTATCTTGCATCGCACACGCAGGGCGGCTGGGTGTTCGGCGCGGGGCTCACCGGCCTTGGGGTCGCATGGCTCGTGACGACAGGGCTCGCGTTCGTGGCTATCAAGAAACAGCTTTACGACCAGCACAAGGAATGGATGATCCGCAGTTATGTGGTGACGTTTGCGTTCGTGACATTTCGAGCGCTGCAGGGCACGTTGAGTGCGGCGAACGTGGGCACATTGCCGGAGCAGCTTGCAGTAGCGAGCTGGTTCTGCTGGGCGGTTCCATTGCTGATCACCGAGGCGATTCTGCAGGGCCGGAAAATCGTCGCCGTTCGAAGAGTGTTATAGTTTTTGTTTGTGCGCTCTCGAGTTGATTGAGAGTCGCCGCTAACCCATCCCTTCCGCGCCCTTAGCTCAGTTGGATAGAGCGTCTGGCTACGAACCAGGAGGTCGCAAGTTCGAGTCTTGCAGGGCGCACCACTCAAGAAATCCCAAACCCCAAGATCCAAATCCCAAACCCCAAGTCTCGATCGAACACCTTGTGATTTGGAGCTTGGGTCTTGGAATTTGGGATTTCCACTCAGCCACCTCTCGTCTCGCTTCAGTCACAGTGCGCTGGTCTAGCATCGCGATGCGGCACGCGGTCCGAACTGCCCCCGCCTGCCGGTGCGCGCGATCGTTCTCTGTTGTCGCCGACCAACGCCTGGTGAATAATCCGTCACCGTCCGTTGGAGGTTCATCAAGGGAGAGTCTGCCATGCCGGTCGCCAACGTACCCTGGAACATGTTCGAAGCTCACCCCGTCCGAGTTCGTTACCGCCTGACGATCAACACGCCGGCCGGGCTGAAGCTGACACAGACCATGAAGCTCGACCTCAACAAGCTGACCAGCTCGAAGGACCGGCAGCATCCGACGCTGGAGGCGACCGACCGCATTACGATCCACGCCGACCTCGAGTTGTCGATCGACCCGCGGGTGACCGTGCTGAGCCAGCAGGTCGAAGTTGGGTTCCTGCAGTCCCTGACCGGCAACATCAGCCAGGCGGAATACGGTGTCAAGGGGAAACTCCCCGTCAAGCGATTCCGATGCCTCCACGAGAAGTACCCGGTCAAGGATGGCGAGGGCAACCCCTGGTACAAGAACCCCGTGACGGCAATCCTCAACTCGGGGCCGGTGCCGAAGCAGGTGTCCGTAGAGATCTACGACGCGCCGAAATTCACCTACCCTGCGCAAGTCCCGGAGGGGCCCCTCGTGCGGGTCACCTGCAAGCGGGACTTCCTGACCTGCCTCGCCTTGCGTCACGGGGGCCAACTGCGCGGAATCCACAGCATCGTGTGGCGCTTTTCAGCGACAGCCGATGCACTCGGTCGGCCCACCGGCGGGCTTTCGCTGATCCGGGAGGACGGCCCGCTCGTGCAGTTCCAGACCGACGCGGACGTGCCGACGGACATCCGCACCACGGGCCCATCCGCGAACACCAGCGAGAAGATGGAGTTCGTGACTTGAAGAATCGGGAGGGTCGAACCCATGCCCCATAAGACAGCGCACGATTTCGATCAGGATCTTGCAGGGCGCACCAATCAAGAAATCCCAAACCCCAAGATCCAAATCCCAAAACCCAAGCCTCGATCGAACCCCCCTGGGATTTGGAGCTTGGGTCTTGGAATTTGGGATTTCTCCTAAGCCACCTCTCAACTCGCGTCGCTCGTTGAACCGGTGGACGAGTCCTTGGGCGCTGAAGCGGCAACGCATCGGTCAGCGCCGCGAAGGCGGCTTGCAGGGCGCACCACCTCGCTTCGCGACGGGCCTGACGCACCCTTGACACGCCCGTGACTACCAGCCGATCATCCCCGCGGCGTACAAACGGAGTGTCGGGGTGAGTCCCGACCGGAAGGGAGGAGATATGAGCATCCTTCGGGTGGTAGGCATCGTGGCGCTTGGAATCGTGGCCGCCGTGTCGCTCGCAATCGTGAAGGCTCAGGCTCCGTCGGGCACCAAGACAATTGACATCACGACGGTCGATCCGGACGCGGCAATCAAGGGGGCGGCCGAACGGATGCGGGCCGAGGCCGCGGCGCTGAAGAACTGGACCGTCCCTCGCACGCCGTGGGGCGATCCGGACCTGCGGGGCGTCTGGCACCTGGCGACCTACACGCCGCTGCAGCGTCCGCCGCACCTCGCCGACAAGCCCTTCTACACGGAAGAAGAAGCCATCGCCGCCTTCAGGCGCGCCGTGGAAGCCGACGCCGAAGTCGATCCGCGCACGGTGCATTACGACTGGAAGGAATACAGCATGGACGCATGGCAGGGCGGCGCTCGCCCGAGCCTGCGTACCTCGCTGATCGTCGATCCTCCCGATGGGAGGCTGCCGCCGCTCACTGACGCGGCCAAACAGCGGCAAGCGGCCAGGGCGGCCGCCGCAAAGCTGCGCAATCCCGAGGTAAGCATCCTGACGTTCGGCAACTTCCTTTCTACCTATACGCGGTGCATCATTGGCCAAACGGCAGTACCGCTCATCCAGGGCGGGAATCCCGGTGCCAACCCCGAGGACCTCGCCGCCAGTGTGACGGCCGAGGCTCTGTTCTTCCAGACCCCGGGCTACATGACAATCGTCCACCAGTCGAACAACGACGTGCGCATCATTCCGCTCGACGGGCGTCCACCACTGCCTTCGAGTATCCGGCACTGGTGGGGTGACGCCCGCGGCCGGTGGGAGGGGAATACGCTCGTCGTGGAGACGACGAATTTCAAGGACAGAGCGCCGGCTCCGAATATCTACGGATCCAGCGACGGTCTGCGCGTGGTGGAGCGCTTTACACGGATCGCCCCGAACACGATTCGGTATGAGTACACGCTCACCGACCCGAACACGTGGACCAGACCGTGGTCGGCCGAGGCGGATCTGCCTCATGTCGAACCGATGGTCATGTACGAGTTCGCCTGTCATGAACAGAACTACGGTCTAATAAACGTCGTACGTGGCGCGCAGATTCGAGAGCGAGAGGCGGTTGCCGGCGCGAGCGCCTCGAAGTAACAACGGACCAGTGATTGCATCTTGCGTGGCATGACCGCGTGGCACGATAAGGAAACGTCGACATCACCGCGCAGATTCGAGTTGACCGGAGGACTACGAATCAGGGCGCACCATCCCACATTCGATAGTTCGTTAGTGAATTTAGTGAGGTCCGGACGAACTCTGGCTGCCGTGCCGCCCGGCGTCCACCGAGATCAGCGCCCCGCCACGGGCGATCGCCCACGCTTTCGCGTTCACCGCCGCGAAATTGTCTACGGCATGAGCGCTCAAGCCCTCCCGGATCAGCGTTTCGCGTCTGGCGCGACGCACGAGAAGTTGGCCGCGTCGTCTGTGCTTCCCGTGCCGCTGTACTGCGCCATCTGTGGATATGCGCATAGCGGGCGAGTGCGGCCCACCGCGGGGCGTGACGCGACGATGCGAGTCGGCGTGACGCCGCGTTCGACCCACTGTTCGAGCGCGGCGAGCCAGTCCGCCTGATTCGGGCCCGGTCCGCCGGCGCAGTGCGCCATGCCGGGCGCCATAAACAGACGCACCGCGGTGTCGGTGCGCGGCGCTCCCACTGTGGACCGGACGCTCTCGTAGTAGTTCACCGAGTTCTGCGCCGTGATCAGTTGATCGTTCCAGCCGTGGTACATCAGCAGCTTGCCGCCACGCTTGATGAACGCGTTCAGATCAGGATTGATCGCTGTCAGCGTGCCGTTGTCCACGCGCTCCGCACGTGCGACGTCGCGATCAAAGTCCAGCGTTCGGAAATCCCACTTCGGATCCTCGAATACTACGTACTTGAAGTGGCTGTCAGGAATGGGAAACGGCGCCGGGCCGCCGACCGCTTGGCCCCATCCCGACTCGCTGCCGGGCGGCAGGCCGGGAAAGAGCGCTTCGCCGGTGCGTGGATTCGTTGCCGGTCCGTAGACCTTCTTTGCGGCCTCGACCTGCGCCGCCGTCAGACAGTCTGCGGCGTCGCCTTCCTTGCACATCACCACCTGTGGATCGAAGCGGCAGCTGCGCGGATTCTCGATGACGCCGTCCGCCACGCCATCTCGTGCGTCGCAGGCATTCAGCGCCGCGCGGTTGAGGATCGCGAACCTCTCGGCGGGAATGCGGTTCGCTGGATCGCTGAGCGTGGCGCGCCCTGCCCATAGCAGACCCGTCATCAGCCGCGTCCAGTTGTTGGCCGGCGCACCGGCGATGACGCCGTCGTAATCAGCAGGGAAGCGCTGCGCTTCGGTAAGTCCCTGTTTGCCTCCCGTCGAGCAGCCGTTCCAGTACGAGAAACGGGGCGCTGTGTCATAGAAGGCGCTGACGAACCTCTTGGCCGCGGCGGTCATCTCGTGAACGGCTCGATACCCGAAGTCGATCAGCTTCTCCGGATGACCGAGGGCAAAGCTGGCGTCGCCTCCATTGCCGGAGTGGCCCGTATCCGTGGATGCGACGGCATAGCCTCGCCCGAGCGCTTCGGCCATCGCCGGGTAGCTGATGTTGCCGGCCCATCCTCCGTTGCCGACGCCCAGGAACTTTCCGTTCCAGCCCTGGCCCGGCATCCAGACCTCGATCTTGATATCGGAATCGCGCGTCGGCGTGAGTGTTGCTGCCACGCGGCAGAATGCCGGTAGCTTCGCGGCATCGGGCGGGACAGCGCCGCCGGGCCCCTGCGGCGAAAACTGGCCTGCGCCGACGACTATCGCCTGCGTGACCGTCACGTTTGGCAGCGACAGCGACCTCAGGCTCTCGCAGGTGGCGGCGGAAGCGGGTGATGCGAGCGTCAGGACGGCGATAACGGTTGCGACGGCGGCAGCGATGTTCAAGAGTCGCATGACACGCGCATTGTGCGCCCCGCCAGCGAGGATGGCAACACACGCGACGCGTTGATTCGCTCGCAAACGACGCTGGCCGTCGGGACGCGCCTCGGCCCCTTTGAGCCTCGGTGAACCTCGCGAAAGCTGCGCCCTTTTTTGGAGGGAGCGTCTGCATCTTGGAGGGAGGGATTGCAGACTTGGACGGGTCGCTCGCCACCGCGTCTTCAAACTGAACCAGGAGTCGCGTGGTAGTTGCGCGTGGCAGTGTGAGATCAGCCAATAGAATCGGGCCTGATTCGCGCTGCGACGGCGGCTACGAACCAGGAGGTCGCCAGTTCGAGTCTTGCAGGGCGCACCACTCAAGAAATCCCAAACCCCAAGATCCAAATCCCAAACCCGAAGTCTCGATCGAGCACCCTGGGGATTTGGAGCTTGGGTCTTGGAATTTGGGATTTCTACTAAGCCACCTCTCAACTCGCGTCGCTCGTTGAACCGGTGGACCGTGATCCCTGCCGCAGGTTCCTTCATTTCCCACGAGATCACGCCACCAGCGGCGAGACCTCCTTTTGCGGCCCCTCAGAATCGCCGAGTTCTGTTCGGCGGTGCAGTGAAGGGAGACTGTCATGAAAGGCTTCGTCGGCGACATCGAAGACATGATCTACGGGCCGCCCGAGCATGCGGATGCCACCGTGCACGCCACCAAGCCGACGCGATGGCGTCGAAGGAGCATTTTGCCGGACAGACGACGGAGTGACAGTCAGAAGCGCACGCCCGCACCCACGGTGAATCGGAACTCGTTCTTGTAGAACGCCATGTTGTGCGCCTGGCCGTTCGCGTCAATCGCAGGCCCTGGATAGTCCATCAGCCGATCCCCGAGATCGAACCGCAACACCGCGTGAGGTGTCGGCAGCAGTTCCATTCCGCCGCCGACAATAACGGTCACCACCGCCTCGCCCTTTGCCAGCGAGCAGGGGAGGATGGGGGGGAAGATCGCGGGGCATGCCAGCGGCCCCGGTGCGCTCCCGAACTTCACGAACCCGGTGCGGAACGTGCCGAACGGTCGCATGCGGCCGCGAACCGGTCCTACCGTGACACCAATCAACCCTTCCAGGCGACCGCGGCTGTACGGCGATCCGTGCTTCGCCCTCAGGTTTGCCGGGTAGACGTTCGTCTCGGCCTCCAGGTCCAGCAACCCTGCGCGGCGCCAGGCGACCAGGCCGCCGACGCCGAGATCGGCGCCGTCGAACTCGCTGGACCTCACACCTGTGAACTGGCCAATGACCTCGAAACGCGGCTGCGGCTGGCTCGTCTGCGCGGCTGCTGGCTTCAACGACAGCACGAAGCATGCGATTGCCAATGTGAGCGTGGCTCGTCTCATGACGAACGCGCGTACTGCACGTCGGGTACCGCGAGTAGTGGGGGAATCAGGCGACGCCCGGCGACGTGACGCCGAAACCGAACTGTCAAAAGTGACAGGGGCGAATCCAGGTCACACGAGGCCGCCTTGCGCTCGTCGTGCTGGTGCTGCTCTGCGCCTCGGGCCCTTCCGACGCGCAAAGCCTGTCGGTTCTCCAGGGACGTGTGTTCGATTCGTCTGGAGGACTTATTCAAGGCGCTGCGATTCGCCGCGCGACGACTCGACCGGTTTCGCCGTGTCGGTCCGCACCGATTCCGAAGGGCGCTACTACATCGCTAGGATCCCCGCCGGGACGTACGCGGTCGCGCTGGAGGCACCCGGTTTTCGCTCCGAGACGATCGAAGCGCTGAACGTAGACGCCGGCCGCACGCTGGTGCGCGACTTCCGTCTGGCAGTTGGCGAAAGACGCGAAACAGTGTTCGTTCGCGCGGAAGTCCGCGGCTCCGGCGGTGGCCGAAGTTGTCGTCGTGCGATCGCCACGGCCCAGGCCCATCGTCTTCATGCAGGAGGTCGATCGCCTTCGAGGTCATCGCCGCCAGTGACGGCTCGTTCGCCGGACGCTGGTTTTCAACACAGCTCTGCCCCGCCGGGGTGGCGGCGCCGCAATGAGGCTCGTCCACTTGAGCGACATGTTGCCAGCGTTGAACAGGCCGAGGATGCGGGGCCCGCTCGCCGCGTCGAGGTTCGCGGCGTCGAACGTCATGTTGTCCCCCTGGAGCTGCGCCGACTGGATCACCGTCTTGCCGGCATGCGGTCCGCCAGTGATCACCTGGTCGAAGCGCTGCATCGTATCGATGGGTTGCAACTACCCTGAGTCCTGCGCGCACCTTCGACGTGATAGAGAGCCTGGCCAACCGCGCCACGGCTGCATGCCGAAATCGCATAGCGGCGCTCCGCCCGGTTTCCTACTGTGAACAACTGGATCGCGTGACGACACCATTCACACACACGAAGGAGTCAGTTCATGGCAAGAATGTTCGTATTCATCGGCGCTTACGAGGACGTGGACGATGCGACGGCGGATTACACGGAGGTGAAAGATCTCTACAGCCGCGGCGTGATCGACACGTACGACGCGGCGGTCATCAACAAGGATTTTGACGGCACCGTGCACGTCAGCAAACGGGAAAAGCCGACACAGAAGGCGGCGTGGACCGGGGCCATCGTCGGCGCCGTGGTAGCCGTGCTGTTTCCTCCCGCGATTATCCCGATGGCGGCGGCCGGCGGCCTCACGGGCGGATTGCTCGGCCACATCATGGCGGGGATGTCGCGCGCCGATCTCAAGGAGCTCGGCGAGACGCTCGACATCGGCACGGCTGCGCTCGTGGTGATCGGCAAGACATCGCTGGCCGAAAAGCTCGCCAAGGCGGTGACCCGGGCGGAGAAGACGATCGAAAAGCAGATGGAGATCGACGCCAAGAGCCTCGACAGGGAACTCGCCGCCATCAGTTGAGGTCCAGCGGAGGCTAACAAGCCGATTCAACGTTCCGCTCACTATCGGCGACCGCCATGAGGGCATCTCATGGGCAGTCGATTGGGCTGAGCATCGTTATGATACTGGCGGGCGTTCTCGCCATCGCGGCGCCGCTGGTGGCCGGCATTAGCACCATCATCTGGATCGCCTGGCTGCTCGTCGCGAGCGGTGCGGCCCATCTCGCGTATGGATGGTACGCGCGCGGCCACGGCAGGCTGTTCCTCGAGGTGCTGATCAGCGCGATCTATGGCATTGCCGCGCTGTTCTTGCTCTTCAATCCACTCGCGGGGCTGGCGTCGCTGACGTTCGTGCTGGTCTTCTACTTCTTTGCAGCGGGCGCCGTTGAAATCTTCGCCGCGTTCCGGCTGCATTCGGGAGAAGGCTCGCGCTGGCTGTACTTCGACGGGCATCGTCACCCTGATCCTGGCGTTCATGATCTGGAACGCGTGGCCGTCGAGCAGCGTGTGGGCCATGGGCACCCTCGTCGGTGTCGGCATGCTGTGCAGCGGCGTCACCCGACTGATGCTGTCGATGGCGACGCGCACAGCCATGCCGGCGTAATCCGCCACGTCTTGTGGCGTTCGGCTTTGATCTCGACCGACCCGGCCCCCACCCGGGTTCCCTTGCTGGCGTGACGCGAAGCGTTTGATGCACGCGGGAGAAGTTGTAATACGTGAAGCATAGGGCACCCTCACCGTGTGGTTCTCAACTGTTTAGGACTGTGGCTCGGCGAGAGTCACGCCGCGCTGGTGTACGACACCGCTACGTTTGGCCCAACCAGTCCCATTCTCGGCAGGCGCTATCGATTCGCGGTGGCGCCGACATTCGGCGCGCTGACCTTCACGACAGTCACGTCCGATTACCGACAGTACTGGATGCCGGTGCGGCCGTTCACGGTCGCGATACGCGTGATGCAGTTCGGGCGCTACGGCACCAACGCCGCCGATGCCCGGCTGTTGCCGCTGGTCTGGACGATTCGCAACATCGTCCGCGGCTACGGCGATCTCGGGACTGGACCGTCGTCACTCGGCACCTTGAGCGCCTCACGAATGCTCGTGGGCAATGGCGAAATACGGTTTCCGATTGCCGGTCTGGTTTCGCATGAGTCGCCGTTTGGTGGTCTGCCGATCGAAGGGCTGGCATTTACCGACGTCGGACGATTCTGGATGCCCGATCGTCTTCGTGGCGCGACGTCCGTGCTTCGAAGCGTCGGAACCGGGGTACGCATCAACGCCGCAGGCATGATCTTCGAGCTGGATGCGGTGCACCGCTTCGATGCGGCGCGCGGATGGACGCTTTCCTTCAACCTGCGCCCCGAATTCTGACCCCGCCTGACGACTGGTACATCTGACAGTGCCACCCCTTCGCAACTGACAGTCTCTGACGATCGGCGCACCTCGGAAGGCATCTTGCAGAAAGACGCCGGGCGCCGAAAGACGCGCACAAGAGAGACGCGCACAAGAGAGAAAGGGAGACTGACACATGAAACTTAAAGGCTTTGTGATCACCGCCGTCGTGGTTGGATTGTCTGGCCCGGCGTTCGCGCAGACAGGGAGCGGCCAGCAAACGGCGGCC